>Ga0222718_10001093_pt1 | contig 27310 bp, 27 predicted proteins | sample C33_27DmetaG_FD_165045 | JGI IMG/M metagenome (GOLD analysis project Ga0222718, IMG submission 165045) | Estuarine water microbial communities from San Francisco Bay, California, United States - C33_27D | ecosystem: Environmental > Aquatic > Marine > Unclassified | place: USA: California...
TTTTTTCAAACAAAGAAATTACTTTCCAAATTATAACTTTATCATCTTGTAATACACATACTGCTAAATTAACAATACCAATATCAAAAGATACAGTTAACATTTTAATTTTATTGTTTATTTTAAAATCTTTATAATACATTCATAAGTGCTATTATTTTTTATTACACTTTTGGACATTTAAAATGCCGATTTTTAAATGTCCAAAGGTGTAAAAAGTAAATACATAATATACTATTAATATATTTCTATATCTATAAAAATATTATTAATACATAAAATAAAGAAATCATATTTATATAAAAATGCTAGAGTCTTTATCAAAAGAAGATATCATTATAGCAAAAAATTTGTATGATGCTGCGATAATGTATCATAATAAACAATACTCAGCAACTATAGCATTATTAAAATTGTCACAAGTGCCAGTTGACGAATAAAAAAAATTGATATCAATATCAATTATTGCAGAAATATTTATTTTGTGGTGTATTTAATTCTTTAATGAATTTCGGTTTATAAGATGGATCGAAATTATTAATAGGAGGTAATATATTTGTTTCATCTAGTGGTTTTTCAATACACGGGACGTGATCGTCTTTCATAACGATTCTGGATGAGACATTATAATTAAACGATGGAGTATAATGTTGTTGAACATCATCACATAACCATTGCCATCTGTTAATTCCAGTTCCTCTTAGATTACAAGCATTATTTGATATTCTGGTGCTTTCTGTTGGTCGATATCCACAATCTCTTGCTTGTATGGATCCATCCACTTTACATAAACCGGTTGAGCTATATTTTCCTGGAAGATATTGATCATTAGAGCATTTAGTTGTTTTATAACTTCTACCACTTAATTCAGATGAATCATCAATTGAAGAACCTGGTGGGCATGTTCCTGAACCAAATTTTTGGTAACGTAAATATGGATCGCTAGGTATATCTTGCGAACAATTCATGCAATCATTTGCTAAAGTGGCAGTTGCATAAAATCCAGGACCCATACTGCGTTTAAGTTGTTCATTATAAGAACACTGATCGTAATTAAGTTTTGTTAAATTATTTTCCATTTTTACTCTATATTGAGAGAATAAAAATATAAATTTTCATTACATTTTGCATCTTTTTTTGTCATTAATCAATTGTTTTGGTAAAGGTATTGATCTAAACATGAGTGCTTGAGATGAAGGTAGGTGTTTCATAGTGGTATCAATTGGTTTTGTTTTGTGATTATGTATCAAACCATCATTTGATGGAACAAACACTCCTTTATCACATTTTGAAATATGTCTTGTAATTCCTTGTAAATCACTTTCTAAATCTATTAAATTTCCTGATATGTGTGATACGCCAGAACCACCTACAAATCCGAACTGATGTCTGCTTACTTTTTTATGTTCAAATGCGTCGGTATTTAGTATATGATTAAGTATTGTAACATTATTACTCTGTTCTATTTTATGGTCTTGTGTGTCATATTTGTTTCTGTTAAAACTCATAATTTATTTATATAATCTATTTTATTTTCTACAATTGTTTACAAACTTTTGACGATTAATATATGAACGGGTATCATCTCCGATAGGTTTATCCATCACGATGTTATTTGGATTTTGTATATCAGACATAACATCAAGTAATGGGATATTGTGATATGTTTGTTTTTCCATTATGCTCTTTTTACAAGAAGCATCTGCTTGTAAATAATTAGTATCTGAACCAGATAAAACATCAAGTTCTTTACTTATATCTCCTTTGCCACGAAGAAGAGAAGGTGGTGATTGGAATGTTCTTTCAAGTAATTGCACTGGGCACCTTGTTCTGGTAGAGGCGCTTGTGTCATTACGAAGTTTTGAGTAGTTATCTATTAAACAATCGTCAGATAATCCATATCCGCTTCTTCCTCTAAGGTTAACATGGTCAAAATAAAACGTAGGCATTTGAACATTTGGAGCCTTACATTCAACGAAATTCGTATCAAACAACATATAATTATTTATTTGCGTATTATTATGATCTTTTGCTTTTTTCCAGCAATCATCTGAGCAAACGTTGTTATTCCAAGTAAATAAATTTGATCCTTTCATACTTTATAATAGATTGAGAAAAAAACGATATCTTTAATGAAGTAAATCGGTTCTATGTAAATTTAAATTAATCATACATTTATCTCCATTACCATCTTTGCAAGAAGGTCCTCTATCATATAACCATTTTCCCAGAGTATCTCTATCATTTACAATAGTAGATGAAGGCATTGTATAAAATTGCCTATGACCGCCTTGGTTTCCATAAATATCGTTGGCATCTGTAATGGATCCTTTGTTAAATGCTTTCACAATTTCTTCGTGAGCATAATCAATATTACAAGCTCCGTGTTGATTTTCAACATCAAATATATTATGGTTCATGAAAGGATTATGGTAAGTCGGTTTAGTGCATTTATCATATCCGTAAAAACTTTCACGTTTTTTATTATAATATAAATTGATAACAATTGTTAAAATTGTTGTTATTATACCAATAGACAGCATATCAACATTTGATGTTAATATCATCATAACAATACTAACAACTATTCCTAAACGAAAAATAGTATTCAGTTTCTCATCCAAAGTCATTTTCTTATTTGGAATAACATTAAAATCGCTTTTTAATAATATTTCTGGTTCATTTAACCAAAAAGTCATAAGGAAACTTCTTTACATTTATAAAATATTAATTATTATCATCAAGTTTTTGTTTCATTCTTTCAACTTGAGCGTTTTTTTTTGTCATTTGTGCCATTTTTTGTTTGACTTTACCAGCTTTCGCTCCTGACATATTAGGCATTCCACCCATGCTACTCATCATTTTCATCATGCTTGATAAATCAGGCATTCCACTACCTTTTTTTCCACCACCTCCAATGTTTCCAGCAAATTTCAAAGCATCTCCAAGAAGCTCTTGTTGATTAATTTCTCCAGAAGCAAGTTTGTCCGACATTTTTTTAGATACATTTGATAGTAAATCACCTAATCCGCTTTCTTTAGAACCAAGAGCGGACAGAATATCTCCATCTTTTTCAATAGATTGCTTAATTTTAGATAAATCTAAGTCACTAACAATATCTTTCGCAAGTTTTCCGATGGATGTGTCTGTTAATCCACCAACATTAAATGGGTCTGAATTCGAACTTTCTTTATTTCCAATTTTAATAATTTTTTCAAGAGTATGTTTATATTCTTCAGGTGCGCTGTCATCAATTTGGTTTTTCTTTAAACATTCAACTAAAATCTTTGTATCATCATCATTTATGTTAGAGTTCCTGAAAATTGAAAATATTAATAAATAGTAATGTAATTTATCATTATCTTTAACAAGTTTCGCAATTGTGGATATTGTAATATTATTATATAGAACATATTCAGAAGATTTCATATATTCTTGGGAAAGTTCTTCTTTATCAATTATTTCTTTCCAGAATTCGTCAGGAACATTTTCATTAACAAATTCAATATTTGTTATTTCTGTTTTATCAAATGTTGAGTAATTTGATTTTACAGAAGTTAAAACATTTTTAGCAGATTTGCTCTTTTCCTTAAACTTTTTAGCGCTATTTTTTACCCGTTTCAGTAAATCAAGATAATATTGATTAAAAACATATACTCTTGAATCAACCATGGCTAATTATTAGTTAAATAATACACGACTATCCTTATGTATGTTGTAAATCATTTTCTCTGCTGGAAAGAATTTCTTCCATTGAAGGAAGATTTCCTTTTTTATCACTATATTTACTTTCACTATCTGTTGTTTTTTGTTCCTGTGTTATATCGGACCAAGAAAAATTAATATCATTAAGAGGCAATTCTTCATTTTCTTGTATTGCTTCAAAGTTTTGAGAATTGTATCCAATTGAAAATCCATTTGGTTCAGTTGTTACTTCATTATTGTAAGATAATGAAGCCTCTGGAGTATCTTTTTCAACTTTCTGGAAAAGTTTTCCACGTGTAGGTAATAGTAGATGATCAAATGCTTCTTTTCCAAATAAGATGTCTTTAGATGGTAAAAGCATTAAAGCAGGGACACTTGTAATCTTTGGGTCAAGCTGTAAATTCTTATTTAGAATATAATCTATTGATACAAATTTGACAATCTTATTATGGTCAAGTTTTTTTACTGTATCCAACAACATTTTAGAATGTGTGCAATGATCGCTATAGAATAAAATCATTCTTATTGTAATTTGTATTTATTATTCTTATGTAAAAATGATATATAAGTATATAAAAGGACAAATAAAAACATGACAAAATATAAGGTAACATTTAATGATATTGATATTTCAATCGTAAATGGCTTACGAAGGGTTCTTTTAACTGATATAGAAATTCCTGGATTTATTGGCGAAGCATTGCACGATGAGATAGATGATACGATTGATATAGAAGTTAATACAGGTGCCCTACACAATGAAATAATAAAGAATAGAATTTGTCAAATTCCAATCTGTTTTTCAGAAGAAGAGATTAAAACTTTCAAACAGGATGACTATAGTTTTGAACTAAAAGTAGAAAATAAGTCGGACGAAATATTGAATGTTACTACAAATGATATCAAAGTAAAACATTCTGGCAAATTTCTTACTGAAAAAGAAACAATTAAGCTCTTCCCGTCTAACAAAATATCAAAAGACTTTATTCTTATCACAAGATTAAGAAAGAACGAAAAACTTGCTTTCAATGCTCAAGCAAAAATAAAAAGCGCAAGATATCATGCTGGATTTTGTCCTGTAAGTGGGGCAAGATACTATTTTGAAAGTAAAGATAAAACTAGTTCTGATGTACTTACAAGAGAAAGGAATTACGAAAAGAATTCATTTGGAGAACCAAAAACAATTGTTCTTAGATACGAATCTATTAATAAACTTTCTGGAAATTATTTATTAAATTGTGCTTACAAAATCATTATTGAAAAACTAAATAATATTAACAACGCACTAGTTGATAATAAAGACAATAAAATACTAGACTTCAAAGCATATAATGAAGATAATACAACTTATGAATTTGTATTTGCTGAAGAAGATGATACAATTGGAAACATTATACAATCATATATACATAATGTATGTATTAGAGAAAAAAAAGAATATCAAACCAATAAATATTGTACATACATTGGTTATGTATGTATTCATCCTCTTCAAAATACTATGAATTTAAGGATTACCCTGCCAAGCGCTAATAACCCGGAAGAATTTAAAGTATTTCTGTATCAAATGAACGGATCTTTGATAAAACAATTAACTGATATGAAAGACAAAAGCAAAATTGAGATCGAATGAAAAAAAAATATTATAAAAGTAATATAAATGAATGAAGATATAACAACTAGTTCTATTTCTTCTGATATTTCATCATACAAAACTAGTGAAGATATCAGTGACGAAAAAATAGAATTAGTTGATGATGATAACAACCGTGATGCTGTAGATATTGATTATGATAATAATGATAATAATGATGATAATGATGATGATGATAAAGGCATAGTTGATGATAATGATATTAATGATGATGATGAAAAGCATGTTGATAATCCTAATTATGAAAACCAAGATGAAATTTTTACAGATAATGAAGAAAATAGCGAAGTTGAAGAAGATGAAGAAAATAGCGAAGTTGAAGAAGATGAAGAAAATAGCGAAGTTGAAGAAGATGAAGAGGAAGAAGAAGAGGAAGAAGAAGAGGAACTTGATGATGATGATATATTAACTTCCGACGACTATATTTTAACAGATGAAATTGTTGAAAGCATAAATGTTTTATACATTCGAAACATCAAAGATATTATAAATAATAACGAGTTATTTATAACTCATACACATGAACAAATTTTTGATGGTTTTAATACATTATTAGATGACGGAATTCTGGCGCAAGGAGCAACTAAGCTTCATTCAGAAGTTATGAATACAAAACTTAATACAGACAACATATATATATATACTAAAGATGTTCACAAATCATTAGAACTATCTGAGATTATAAATAAAACAAAATCAAATAATTACAAAGCATCACAAAGGCAAAAATGGATACTATTAAATTCAATTGAACAATATGATTATATAAATATAAATTTAAAAATGGATAAACTATATAAAATTATTCATGATAAATATATATATCCTACCAGATTTCTAACAAATGAATTTTCACATTTATCAACATATAGTTACAAATTGCAATATGTAACATATGTAAATGATTATGAAACATTGATGAGTAGAGTATTGGGCTCCGCATTTTTTAAAGTAGAGAAAGAGTATTCTATAGATGACAATGCTGAAATAAATTTAAAAGATTATATAATGCCAATTACATCCATAAATGAACAGGATGTTAAAGATTGTCTTGAAGAATTTACTTTAATTGATAATTTGATGCGAAGATATAATAAGTCTTTTTATTCTTTAAACGTCGAAGATCATGAATATATCAAAAAAATCCAGAAACGTGTTAAACCGGAAAAAGAACATAAAACACAAATGAATTACCTTAATATATCATCATCAACGAAAAATGAAAAATACAATGAATATGACGCTTTGTATGAATCATTAGAGATATATACCATCAAATATGATGAAAATTTATTATTGCAAGATTTAAATACTAAATTAAATGATAATAAAAATCAGAAATGTTTAACAAGTTTGAAAGAATTTATTAACTCCGAAGATATTAATAAAGACCTTGTTAATACTAAGGAAACTATAACTCATACTAATGTCAAACATGCGATCAATGTTATATCAAATAGAAAAGTATTTGAGCATACTTACGATGAGATATCAAAAAATATATTAAAAACAAAAGAAATAATTAAACATAATGAAGGTAAATGGGGAATTAAATTAGCGACATATCAATCACAACAGTATAAAGCTGATATTAATGAAATCAAAGAAACGCTTGCCTATGAAACCAATAAAGCTGGTTTGGTGTTTGATGAGCAAGCTATTAAAACAAATGTGATAATGTCAAAAGGAGAGGATAATATTATTAACAACAGTGAAGTAAAATCTGTTTTGATGAGTTATAATCATGATATTAATTTTCAACAAATGGTTGAAAAAACAATAGTTAAAATACTGCAAGTATCAAAAGAAATAGAAATACATATAGATATACAACAACTTGTTAACAATCTTTACTCAGGCGGAATTTTTAGTCGAGAACAAACTATACAAGCGAAAATTGAGAATATATTATCAAATGAGGATGAAGCAACTCGTAGTTACTATAGACAACTAATACTTTCGGAAATACGAACAGAATATTCGCAAAATAACAAAAGTTTTCTTAAAAAAATAATCGATGCTTTTTATGAATTTGAGAATAATTGTAAACTAATGTTTGAGCACATGGTTTTATACTGGTCTTTTCAGATTATAGAAAGGAACCTAAAAACCGATGAAACATATAATTGTGTTACGAGTTGTTATAACTATTGGAATACTGATGGAACACCATTACGAATAAAATCTAATGATAAATATTCAACATCAGGACCATTAACATACATATTATGTGAGATGGAAAAAATATTAGAGGAGGATGATATTTACACCAAGGATACTATAACTATAACTTCTTCAAGAATTCTTAAACATATTAAGAAAAATCAACAACTTTCTAATCTTCAATCTAAATTAGAAAAATTGCGTGAAGAAAAATTGCGTGATAAAATAGGTAAATCCAAATTGGATGATACAACTTATTCTGAAAGATTAAATAAATTAAATAATGAATCAACTAACGATAATTACGTAAACGCGCTATTATATATGCCAAATAATAAGAATCAAAAGCAAATACATAAATATGTCCTAGGTTGTTGTAAGCAACAAATAACAAATAAATTTAGGGCATTTATTGATATAGAAAATATAGATGAGTTAAGTATAATTAAAGAAACCCGAGATCAAAATTTAACAAAAGAAAAATCGAAAAATATAGAAGAAGTTCATACTGGTATAATATATTCTACACCTTTAAAACCTTCTAATGATAAGGATAAAATATTTAATAATACTTCACAAATAATTATTAATAATTCTTTAGTAGAAATAAAAGATACTGAAATCTTTACTCATATTCTTTCAGAAAATAGCAATTTCAATTCATATTTTACAGAAGAATTTGTAAAATCTTTAACTGGAGATAATGTTCAAGCAAAGTGTGAAAACGAAGCAACGGAAAATTTTACTAAATTCATAAGAAAAATAAATAAGAGAGGAGTTTTACCTCTTCTTATTAATTTTAACATTCCATACAGATATATTAATATTATTGAAACTATTTTGCAGAAATATTCAATAGACATACAAATTTTTGATAAATTTAGAATATTGATTCATAATATTACTCAATGTATAACAAATTTAAGAGCATCATTGTATGTATCATATATTAATCAATATATATGTGGTCAAATACTTAAAATAGTATCAAATATTGAAAATGAGAGTAACCAATTAATATTTACCAAAATCTATGAAAATATAATAATGGAAAGTCGTTTACATATTTTGCCTACAACGAAAGAATATAATAATACAATAAGCTCTTTGCGAGAAGAAAGAAAATTGCGAACATTGGCGGCACTAGATATGATGACACAGGAAGAAAGACAAATTGCGAAAGATAATAAAAAAATGTTCAAAGATTATAACTACATTGGTTCTGACGTTGATAATGCTGAAAATGATTATGTGTGGGGAGGTGATGATGAAGGAATAATTGATAATCAAGTATGAACTTCAGTATATAAAATGTCATCATCATCCGCTTTAACTGGTGATAAATAGAATTTATCTTCAGATACAATTCCCATTACTTCAACATATATAACTTGAATACTATCATTTATTTTTGTAATAAATTTAACATTTTTTCCATGAGTTTTACCTTCTCTATATAATATCATTTCTGACATAATATATAAATCACCATCAAGAGTAGCATACTTCGACATTTTATCAAGAATAATTTGAATATTGAGAGTTTTTACATTTTCAAGAATGTATGAGTATACCAACTGATATGAAGCATTCAATCTTGCTATAATATTACTGCCTTCAACATTTTTCCAAGATAGCATTAGTAAATGTGATTTAACGTTAAACATTTTTTTTAACATTTCAGTATATGCTGTATTGTCAAGTTCATAATAATATGCCTTTGAATATTCCTTGTTAATTACAACATCAACAGGAACACTATCATCAAAATTTTCAATATGTTTGATAAAAGTTGTTGAAACCAAGTAAAAGATAATAAATATGACAACAATAATAACAATTTTTTTAAGCATTTTCTTTATCAATTAAGGATAAATAAATTATGTTTGGATATAAGTAATCATGTCATTAGATCTTCTTTCTTCATAATCATTAGGGAAAGCATAATCTGGAAAAGTTTTTTTATGACAACAATCACCATATTCATCTAAATCGCAATTATAGCAAAAAGGTCTGTATTTATCTTTATCGTATACCTTAGAAAATCCGACTAATTTTACACCAACAGGTACTTCACATGTACCATATTTATCTTCTTTTTTTGGTTTAATACATCCCCCTCTTGAATTGTCATATAATTGATTTGCTTTAAAATAAGGGCAATCTATGTCTAATTGACATTTTTTATCCCATACTGTGAATTGTTTTTTAGGTATACCGAAAGCATCATATGGAGAATTACAAGCAGCCCTATTTTCGTTTAAAGGTTCGTTAAAACAAGCATAATCTGGATTAATTAAATCAGGATGTATTCTAATGTTATAATCAATAAATTGTTCAATGTTATTTCTAATTCTTGGAATTAATATCTTTTTACTGTTTGAAGCAATTTTTAAACTTTCATTTCCAACAAAGAAATCCATAACTTGTCCATAAAATTCTTCAACGTTTGGGAAAAATAGTCTAACTCTATTTATGTCCATAAACTCAAAACCATCAACATATAAAGAAGAATTCCAAAGAACTTCTTTATGAAAATTACTGTTTAATTTTACAAGAGTGATAACACAATCAACATCATTCATTTCATCAGGTTTTATTTTAAGTAATGTAATATTCTTGGGGTTCATTCTATGACCATGTATGATAGCATTAATGAATTCTACATCAATATCATTAATCCATCCAATCGTTTTATTTTCTAAATCATAAGAGCATGATATTAATGGTTTCCTTGATATATGAAAGAAATAATTATCATCAATTGTAAATTTTTCGCATGATTTTAAATATTGCTGTATCATGCAAATAGACAAAAAGCATACTATTATAAATATTAAAACTTTATAATGCATTATTATTATTTTTATCTTACAAAATAAACAAATGCTTAGAAGGTATCAATATGCTATTATTGTTAATGTAGTTATCATAATGATACTTTTTATGTCAAAACCATCATTTCTATTCGATATAAATGGCAAAAAAAAAGAATTTGGTTTTTCTGAAGATGGAAAAAGCATATTAAGTCTATATATAATAATACCATTAATATCAATTGTAAATTATATTATAGTATTATCATTGGATGCTATTTAAAGATACTCTTGCTAAATTCCTTGAAAATTTCAATTATGATAGTGTATTAAGTTATAGCTCTTGTTTTTTGTTAGTAGGTAATACATTTACTGGTAAAACAAGCTCTGTAAAACAATTAATAAAAGACTACGATGTTAAAGAATTAAACGATTGCTATAGTGCCCGTGAAATGCGTGAAAATATTATTAAAACATTAAAAACCAAGTTATTAGAAGACATAACATTTAATGTAAAAAAGAAAGTTATATTGATAGATAACCTAGATGTGATAAGTAGTCTAGATAATACGGTATTTGGAACATTGCATAAACTATTAGAAAGTAATATATGTCATAACGCACCTATAATAGGAATAATCACATTGCATAAAGATTTTCATATTAGCAATACTTTTATAGAACTATCAAAAAAAGTAAAAACAGAGTACACAGATACTATTGAATTAGTAAAATATATAGATCCTAACATATTGTATTTTCAAACACTACCCGAATATTTAAAAAAGAATGTTTTATCTTGCTTTAAAAACCAATTGTTGAACTATTTTTATACGCTTAGAGCATATATGAAATACGATAAATTATATGATTATGATAAAGAGATTGCTAATAACTTTTTAGATGTTGTTAAGATGTTAAAATACGATAAAAGGAGCCCCGGATATCTTAGAATAAGAAAGAATGAAATAGAAATAAAACATATCCCACAGAACAAAAAAAAGAATAAAAATAAAAAGCATGACTATTATCCTTTCAACGAATTAAGTGGATACTATTTAACAAGATATTTTCTTACTACAAAATAAAAGATGGAAAATAAAGAAGTTGTTGATAATATATCTCAAGCAACAGAAAATGCAATGAATAAGATGGCTGATTTATCTAAACAAACCACATCTACTGTTTCCGGTGTTGCTACAAATAGTTTATCTGAAATGAAGAACGCATATAATAAACTTGCTACCGATTCGGGTGCTATATGGGGGCTTGTAGCAATAGTAGTTGTTTCAATTGTATGTGCGCTAATTATTTACACTTTCGTGGTAACTTCAGTTTTTAAGAAATTATCAGTTACTGTTAAAGGGACTAAATACCCTTTAAAAGGTGAAATGTTATCAGTTGTTCCATTAAACGATATACCAAGCAGTAGTAATGGACAACGTCGTACATATACATTTTGGATATATCTGAATGATATGAATTCCAATAATGGTATGTATAAAAATGTTTGGAGTATAGGTTCATCTCCGCCGGATTCTAAACTTAACAAGTATTCTCCGTCGGTATTTTTAGATCAAACAACGAATAAAATGCATATGCGTTTTTCCAAAAATTCTAATCAGCAAAGTGGTGATTTAACGAGTGATAGTGAAGAACAAGTAATGAAAACAGGAATTACTTTAGATTACATTCCTCTTCAGCGATGGTCTCATATTGCGATCGTTCTCAATGATAATTACCAAGGAGGAAATATAACAGCATACATTGATGGAGAACTCGCCAAAAGTGTAAATCATAAAGAAGAATATAATGGTGTGGAAAAAGATTATAACGATCTTAATATTGATATGGGTGGTAAATTATATGTTGGAGGTGATAAACAACAAGGAGGTATGGCTGGATTTTCTGGACTTCTAAGTAAAGTTTCTATCCATAACTATGATTTAAATCAAGGCGATATTATCAAAGATTACCAGAAAGGACCTATAGACAATATGCTTGCTGCTTTAGGATATGGTGTAAGAGCCCCTATATATAAACTTTAATATGAAAAACAATTCTTATTATAATAATAAATATGATTGGGGATATATTACAAATACTCATAGCGATTATATTGATAGTTCTTTTAGCATTAATAGCATATTCAATTTATAATTCTGAAATTAGAGATATGCTTATGGATATGACAAAGAAAGTCGTTGTTAAGAAACGCACAGATATTTTTAAAGGTATCTTTTCTTATGATGGTGAGGTCAAATATAATACATCAGATAGTAAATATGGTGACTATCGTGCGATTGAGCCATCTATGAATCAAAAAGGAGGTGCTGAATATAGTTATAATTTTTGGATGCATAAAACTGGTGATACCCAAGACGATGTTGTTCTTTTCTTAAAAGGAAGCAAAAAGAAAGTACCATATAATTCAAATGAAAAACATTGTAAGAGTTCTACTCAAGATGGTTGGTATATTGTAAAAAATCCTTTAGTGCGTCTGTTTAAACAGACTAACCAAACTCATGGATTAGTCGTTGAATTTAATGGTATAGAGAATCCAGATAGTTTCCAAGAGGGTTATTATGATGCTAATTGTGGAGGTAATGGATTGGATAAGAATCAGCCATTACTTGGTATTGAGATGCTTGATGAGAAATATAATAATAAATGGACAATGATAACAATAGTTATCCAAGAAACAAATCCATCAAACGATATCGTTTTCAGAAATCAAGCGACAGTCAAAATGTATGTAAACGGATATTTGACAATGACAAGAAATGTATCAGGGTCTTTTGAAGAAAATAAAACTACAGCAATGAGACAAAATAAGGGAAATCTCTATTTAAATCCAAATGGAGAACAACTAATAAATGGTCTTATGATCGCTGATTTATCATATTATAACTATGTCCTTTCAGATAATGAAGTATCATCACTATATAAACAGGACTTTACAAAAGTTGGTATGACTAAACCGACAAGAATGGATTTATCATCAAATGATTTTGAAAAATCAGCAGTCGTAGAGAATCCATCAATGAATACGATTAAATCTATATAATTATTTTTTTTTAATTCAAACATAAGAATATATATACAATAAATAAAACATATAAATGCCAGCATCCCCTTTAATTCAATTGATTTCTGTTGGTCAAATAGATGATTATTTTAGTACAAATCCGCAAATAAGTTATTTTAAGTATGCTTATAAACGTCATACTCGTTTTGCTATGGAAAGTTTAAAGATAACATTTGATGGTACTGAACCAACATTTAAATCTAGTGATAATGATAGTTATAGATTAAAGGTTCCTCGTCATGGAGACTTATTGTTAGATATGAATCTTGTTTTTAAATTTCCGAATGTATATTCAGACAGTAATTTTAGATTTAGATGGGTGGAAAATGCAGGAGTATTGTTTATAAAAAAGGCAGAATTGTTTTTAGGTGGTTATGCCAGAGCCATAGATACTTTATATGGAGAGTGGCTAACTATTTGGAATGAATTAACAATGTCTTCAGCTCGACAAAATAGCCACTCAAATCTTGTAGGTAATGTTGCTGAACTTACAAATCCTTTCTTGAAACAAAAAACAATACAATACATCAATAACAGGGTTTCATATACTTATTATCCAGAAAGTGATTTAAATTCAGAAACCCCATCAATAGAATCTAGAAAGGTAAGCATACCATTGCCATTCTATTTTACAAAAAATCCAGCATTGGCATTACCATTATGTGCGTTACAAACAAATGAAATAATACTTAGAATAGAAACTGAAAATGTAGAAAATCTTTATACGATATATGATGATATATTAGATAAGCATATTAGTTCAGCCTATTATAATCAGAGACATAATACAAACATATCAATACATACATTTGTAAAAGAAACTACAATAAGCATAGAACCTTATGCTGAATGTAAATACGCGTATCTCGATAATGATGAACGAGCAATGATAAGTTTGAACAAACGTAATAACGAATTTTTAATAGAGAATATTTACCGAAAAAATACAGAAATTGTGGATGGTTCATCAACTATTGAACTTAATCTTAGCACACCAGTAAAAGAAATAATTTGGACAACAAGAAGGAGAGATTATCGAAACTATAATAGCGTAACAAATTACACATTAGAAGTTCCTAATAATAATAATAAAAGCATTCTAAAAACTGCTAAAATTCTTTGGAATCGAAGTAATGAAAGGGTTGAAGAAAAAGAAGCATTTTATTATAATAAAATAATACCATATCAGCATCATACTAATGTTCCTAAACAAGGTATTTATTGTTATTCTTTCGCATTAAATCCAGAAAAAACCCAACCATCCGGATATTTTAACCCAAGTGGGAAATACCCTATCTCAACAAACGTGTATATTACTTGTGATACAGAATCTAACCTTGAATTTGAAATAACTTTTTGGGTTATATCATATAATATATTACATCTTATTGGAGGGCAAGGTTCATTGAAATTCGCTTAAAGAAGTATTATATAATATATACAAATGCCACGTAAAAAGGCGGAGAAAAAAACACCTAATGCTACCCATAAGGCAGTAGATGAAGTCATGTGTGCGAAAACAAACACACCAACTGACGAAAACATGGTAATCATTTCATTACCAATAAGTAATGAAATGATTGAAAAAATAATTAAAGATGACATGGAATGTAATTTAGACATGCCATTAGCATATGATCCAGTTGGAGAACTAAGTCATTATGAAATAAATGAAGTTAATAATGAACAAATACGATCATGTTGTTTTTGGTGTTGCTATGATATTCCAAACATTTCATATAGTATGCCATGTTCATATAATCATAATACTGAAATATACAGCACTTATGGTCATTTTTGTTCTTTGGAATGTATTTCAGCATATAATTTTTTTGTAAATAGAGGCAGTGATAAAGTATGGTATATAAATTCATTAATAAATATGATGGCAAAAAGTTATGGTATACATGATAGACATATTAGACCAGCTCCTTCACGATATTTGCTTGAAAAGTTTGGGGGAAAATTGGGGATTGATGAATATAGAAAAGTGCATCAATCAAGTGAACGTTCTTTTGTTATTAACGTTCCCCCAATGATATCTGTTCAATCTTCTGTTGAAATTCTTAACAGTTCTTATATTAAGAAAAAGTGATATATAAAGAATACTTATATCATAAAATAGGATGTTATACTTTACTCCGTATAGAATATCAACTATAACAAGCAATGCTGATATAGTAAAAGAAGGTGAAAAGATAAAAATAGATTTGTTGAAAATGTTCAATGAGTTTACAATATCAAAGCGTTTTGTTCATATTCAATTTCAAGATAAAGAAGAAAATAGAATTCGTGGAGAATATCCAAAAAAGAAACGACGTCAAGTAAAAAAGAGTGGTAAAAAACGAATGTTCGATAATCAGGTAACATTTATTTATAAGATGTCTGATGGATACTATCCAAATATCAAAGTTTTTCAGAATGGAAATATTCAAATGACTGGAACACGATATATTGAGCATTGTAAACCTATTATTGACGATATTATTGATAACATTCGTATAATACAAGACAAGAATGTTTCTTTTGCTAATTTCAAGATTAGATTGATTAATACTGATTTTCGTATCTATAAAAACAAAGAACTTACTAATAAGTTTATAATCAAAAGAAAAGAGCTTCACAAAGGTCTTATTGAGAATGATAATATTGTTGCGACATTTACACCAGGAACTTATCCAGGTGTAAAAATAGAATATTATTGGAATAAGAATAATTCAAAAAATGATGGTAAATGTTATTGCCAAAGTTTATGTATAGGAAAGGATAACAACAAAAATTGTAAAAAGATAACTATTGCTGTTTTCGAAAGTGGTAGTGTTTTGATAACGGGTGCTATTTCTACAGAACAAGTTGATATTGCGTATGAATACATTTGTAATTTCATTTCAAATTCAGAGAAAAGATTTGAAAAAGACCTTAGCATGTTGATGTATAATTTAGATTAGTTGTATTATTGCCTATTCTTGTATATCCAGGAACATGATTTTTAGCATACATCTCTTGTGCATATAAAGTAGCTTCTGGTTTTATGTGAGGCTTATCTGTCCATTGTTTAGGCGTGGATGTATATTTTACTGCGTCATAAGATGGTATTAAAACAGGGTCTGAATCCAAATAACTAAATGGTAAACTCATATTGCTTATTTTTATATAAGATAATAAATGTTTTATTAATTATAAACAATGGAAAAAGATTTTCTTGAAGACGGACTTGATAATGAAAGCATCATAAAAATTGTTATTGATATTCAGAAAAATGTGAAATGCGCCTCCAATGATAAACAAATAGAAATCGCAAAAAAACAATTAAGGCAAACATACAATACTTTTGCGGAAAGATATCCAATGCTATTTGAAGCTGCTTTTAATACTGATTTTAATTTTGAACATTTTGAGTTTATGTTAAAAATGCGTGAAAATATTATTAAAGATAACACATCTGTAGAAGATGCTTCTAAAGTCGTTGGACAGGTGTTTTTTGATAAATACATGAAAAAATAATATAAGGGTTATGCTTTATACAATTTGTATAAATGGATTTAAAACAACTTATAGCAGATACTATTGCATATCATGAAGAAGAGGCTAAACATGATAATTATGCTAAAAGTATGCTAGCAATTCTAAAAAGAAATCATTATTTCCCGAGCATTCAAGTTAAATCTTTTTTCAAAAACAATAATTTAGTTCTTTGTCACAATTCATATAAAAACCTTTCTTCGGAAAACAATGATAAATTATATGAACAATGTCGTAGTATAGTTCTTGATTTTAAAGCGGATCAAGAAGATAAAATAGTAGTATCTTATGCTGATAATATTCCAGTAAGAATATCTTGTGAAGAATATAAAGAAAAACTATTTAGTGAAGATGATACACTTAGTATAGCATATGAAGCTACAATGATTACTGTTTATAATTACAATAATGAGTGGTATGTAGGAACATCAAGTTGTCCTAACGCTAAATATTCACGATTTGTCCATCCAACTAAAAGTCATGGAGAAATGTTTGACGAGGCTATTAAATCAACTTTTAATATTGAAGATGATCTTAAGGACATTCTAACTTCAAAGTTAGATGTTAATATCGCTTATGAATTTGCTTTAGTTCATTATCAAAATGTTAAATTTGTTGATTATACTGAAGAATTTGGAGAAAATTACAAAAAAATATTTCTGGTTTCATCAATTCAAAGGAATAGTACTAAGTCATATTACACAAATATCAATGGTATTGAAAGAGTACCTGAATTTGATACAGTTACTGAAGCATTAGAATATGTAGAAAAAGACAATACATTTGGTGTTATTGTTAGAAAAGCAAACGGTGAAAAGTATAAAGTTACTAAAAATAGTATTCTTTTTAAAGAACAAACAAATCCAGGATATTCTAACATTTGGAAAAGCATATTATGGGTTTTTTGCCAACAAAGGATTGATTACAGTATTAATGACTTTATTAAACTATATGGTAATAATATTGAATATCCTATTGATAAAAATGGGGACAATATTGAGCCAAACTGTTTAATATTATCTTGTTTTATTGTAATTCGTGATATTTTATATTATTTATTTATCAACACAACTGAATATTTTTCACATTATAATCGCTTCAGAATGAATAAAGAACTTGATTCTACATATCCACCAATTATTCGATTTCATTTGGCACAACTAAGACACCTTCAAGTTACAGACTATTCTGAAAAACGTAAAATTATAACAAATAATGAAGTTGAACATTATTTGTGTCATAAAAATAATATTAAAAACATGATGAATCTAATTCATTTCTTTGCTAATAATGGTGGCGGTTATGACATTGATGAAAAAACTGCTATTAATCTAACAATACTTGATGGATTACTACTTTAATTAGACTTTTTAAATATAACCCACCTATTTAAGAAACTAAACTCTTTTAATACATCATCTTTATCAAAATTATTTATTATTGTGTTAATCCCTTTATCTCCATTAGCTTTTTTGAAATTATCATAAGTCTCTTTGAACATAGCACTATCAACCAAAATAAGATTATGTTTCTTTGCTTCTGAAACAAGATGTTGGTAACTTACCAAATATTCCGGAATAAGTTTTCCAGTATTTTCAATAAATACATCAATTGTTTTTCCATATTGTGATGTATCATTATCATCATAACGTTTTATAATTGCCCACATTGGTAAATCACCTTCTACTAAATGTTTCTTTCTACCTTCTATTTTTGTTTTGTTTCTAAGTTTATTAGATACATCATCTCCATCCATAAATGTTGCTATAAATTTGCCTTCATTTTTTAGATTTTCGCTAACATTGATAAGAAAGTTAGTAAGTGATTGTTCATTTATAAAGAAATAATGCAATGTAAACATACACGAACATACATGAAATCCATTGATCTTTTGTATCTTTAATGCTTTAAGTTGTTTATATATTTGTTGATTGATTGATACTTTATGATTTAATAAATATTTTAGTACTTCTTCACTTTCTGTATCAATATCTTTAGATGCTTCTCCTGATTTAAGATTCTTTCGACAATCTCCTACCGCAAATATTGTCACCGGAGTCTTTCTTAATTTCTTAAATTGAGAAATAGCTCGTGAATATGCCCCACTTCTTGGGTTTGTTATGTTCTTTTTAACATAATCTATACCCAAAATACATTGATACCTGTTTTGTATCCATCTTGGCAAATCACCTCCTTCACCGCAACCTAATTCTATTAAATATGAGTTATTCGTTGCTACTTTTTTATATAACATATTTTTGATACAAATATTGTGAAAATTCATCATATCTACTGATAATAAATTTGAACGATGCATAGTACGAGTATAATATGTATCTTCTGATGACAAGAACGCACTATAATTAAACTCGTTTAACTGTTTCTCAATTACTTGATAATTAGTTATCATTAATTGTGTGATGGGATTGTGAATTGATTGCCATACATTTAGTGCTACTTTGAAATCATTAGCAGATTTACTTATTTTTCCCGATTTATCCCCATATTTGTAAATTCTACTTTTATCTTCTCTAAGTCGTTTCGCAATCCATCGTTTCATTGGATTTATACCTTCTTCTACTTTATATGAAAACTCTACAACACTATTATTAAGGATTACTTGATTTGTTTCTTGTGTTGTAATTACTCCTGATGAGTTATAAGGCAACCATACCTTATTATGATTTTCTAAAAATGTTTTAAGAGTATAGTTTTGAGTTTGTCTATTTCCATCAAATTTGTTAAATTTTGACAATCCACCAATAATACTAATTTGTTCCCAGTCATCTACATTATAACCAACATATAAATCATATTCTCCATATGTTCCATCTAAATCAGACTTATCACCAACATATTTAATAATGAAGTCTATTGTATTCTCTTCAGGTGGTTTCCATTTAAATACACGATCCCATTTCATATTTTTACTAAGCGACAAAGGCTTATGTGAATAATATGATAACACTGGTAAATATTTTGGTGTGAAAATTAAACCATCTATGTGATAAGGATATTCGTTTTGTTTGCTAATGATTGAAGAACATGAATCAAAGATAGTATCATCATCATTGGGATATAATTGCTCCTTTACTATGATATCTATTTTTTTGTTGTTATTCGCATTGATTTGACTATTTACTTCTCGCATATAATCATATCTGTTGTGTGTGTCTGGATTCTTTTTATCTGATATTAAAGGAAATTTGATAGTTGATTCCCCTTTTAAAACGTATATATCAAACAATGCAAATACATCTTTCTCAATATTATCCCTTCTTGATGAGGAAAATATCAATTCTCCATCTAATAAGGAATTTTTTAAGGATTCTACTTTGATACCAACCTTTGATACATTTTTTGTATTATTTATAAAGTATGCTATACCCGAATTATCAATGTATAGCAAATATCTTTCTCCATCTGCTTTTTCGGTAACTGCATAATTTTCTTTTATTGATACTACACCATATTCTTCAGGGGATAATAAATTTGATCTTTCTAATGTTATAGGTTTTGGCATCAACAATATAGTTTCTTCATCCCTGAATCTTGGTTCAATCAATGGGTTAATAAGTTTTTTATACTCCGCTATTACATTGTCCTGTTCCGATTTTGTTAATGGCTCCTTAACTTGAGATATTGCTGTTATCATTTCTAATATATTTACTCTATCAATTTCATTTTCAGAAATTATTTGAAATTGGTATGAATATCGCTTACAAGATACTTTTGATCTCTTCATTGTTGGAAATCCTTTTTCCGTTTCTTTTATCATCTTAACAACGAATTTTATGTTATCTGAGGGAACATAAATAATTTCTTTGATTAATTTATAATACTTTTCAGAAAACTCTATCTTTTCGTTTTCTGATATTTTTGATTTATAACTTGAAAACTCAATATCATAGTCTGATAAGGTAAATTGATTATCATATGAATAATTTAAGAACTCCATTTTATTATCATCAACTTCATCATTATTTTCACAATATGTAGATATAGTGTCTATACCAACTAAACAACAAATAACATTTGGATACAATTTATCATATACTTCCAATCTTTCAACGTTGATAGATTGTGCATATTCTTTCTTACTCATGTATTCGTTAAAACTATTGAAATGTTGAACGTTCCATTCTTGATTATTTATAGTTTCTATAAAATACATTTTCTTTACTATTATAATATACAAAATATGCTTATAATATTTCAATTTTTTACATAATTTATTGAATAAGAATTACCATACTCTTTAAACTGAACAACATTGTTTCTATACATAAATCTCATATCTAAGACAAAAGATAATACTTTGATTACATCTATATTCCATTTATCTTCAGAAAAATTACTAACAAATTTTTTGATAACTTTCGCAGAAAACAACTTTTCTATTGTTTCTTCCCTTACAAATGCGATCATTTGTTCTATAATTTCTTTTTCATCATACTCTATATCTAACCTTTCAGATACTAATTTGATAGGTTTTATGTTATTTGATACATTCTCAACAAGAATATATTTTGATTCCAGATTTTGAGATTGGTTCCATCTTAAGTATATGTCGGTATCAACTTTATCTCTTAAATATTCATAAGATGATTCATCTTTTGGAATACTTTTAAGCAACAATTCCATGTTATTATATATATTTTATAAAATCAACTTATGTATTCTTCATTTTTCATTGCAACATAAGTTAATTGTTGAGTGAAATTTGTTTGACGAATAATTTTCTTTTTTAATAGATAGTATTTCATGCTTGTTGAAATTTTACTAGGTTTTATATTTTGATTCAATTTACTTGTTATTGATTTTGATCCGTTACACCCTTCCGATTGATTGTCTCTTTCTGCATTTATAAAATTATTCATCTCTGTTTTAATCTTTTCATGCTCAGTTGTCTCTTTCTGTGAATATATGCAAAATGAAATATAATCATATAGTTGGTTTACTACACTTTCTTCTAACCAGTTTAGATTTACAAATATTCCGTTATTATTTCTTGTATATTTTGTATTATTTGAATGACAAATACGAAATATTTCTTCTATTTCAGTTGATGATAATGCTTCTATACTACGATATATTGTATCTATTTTATCGTCCATAATATAGATACTTAACTATTGATGTTTTTTTATATATATTCCTAATTTTATTCTATATCAAAAATTTCGGTTTCATCATCATCACCAAGTTCATCATCATCACCAAGTTCATCATCATCACCAAGTTCATCTTCGTCTTCATCATTATCATCTTCATCATCTTCATCTTCTTCAACTTCACTATTTTCTTCATCATCTGTAAAAATTTCTTCTTGGTTTTCATAATGAGAATCATCAACATGCTTTTCATCATCATCATCAATAACGTTTTGAATTATAGCTTTTTTCTGTTGTTTTTCAAGTGTTCTTGCTATAATTTGGATTGTTTTATCTTGTAGCAAATACTTGTTACCTAATACTTCAACTAATATTTCCTCTCCTATTTTAATATTCGCAATATCTACTTCATTTAATATACGAGAAGTTGTATTTGGGATCATAATTCTCATTACTACAATGCCATCATATATTCCTTCACACGTTAACCCAAACTGGTTTCTATTCACAACTGTACATTCAAACTTCGAACCTATTGCTGGATTACAAACTTCCGCTTTACATGTTGCCTGATACATAATTGAACTGTTAAAGTGCTGTTTTATAAATTCACCAACTGAACGTGATACCATAGTTAAACTATTTTTCCGAATATATCCATATTTGCTACACTTTTCTTCATATTTTTTTTTCAATTGCTGAATAATTATATCATGAAATGTATTCTCTTTAAATTGATTATTAAACTTAATTTCACTTGGAGTTAATGTAACCGTTGTTTTGAATTTAATAGGAACAAATAGATTTGGTGTATTCATTACTTTATTCTCGTTTTATTATCATATATCATTTTTTCTTAGGTTTATACTCTGGCAAAAAATACAATTTATCGTTCTCATAATAATCGTGTAATAAATTATCACATAACGTCGTTTTATTTTTACTTGCAGTTGTTTGCTTTTTAATAAACTCGTCTCTAATGTTTCTTTCTAACATGTTTTTACACAGTATACCTGTTTTCTTTCCTTTTCCTTCTTGTTTTCTAAATACTTTAAACTCATTCACAAATACATCCTTACCAGCTTTGCTGTTCTTTGAGTTGTTAGGTATTATTAAACCATAACCTTCATTTTCAGGTTTATTTACAAAAATTCTTATTGCTTTTAATTTTTCTATTTGGTCAGGCAATAATATTTGATATTCATTATCTATTAATACAAAACCAGCAAAATATTTCACAAATATATTTATATAACCTATAAAATGATTACCACCTCTATTAATCTCATCTGAACGAATTAAAACACCCACTAACCATAAATAGTTACAAAGATTTGCCAGTTTCTTTTGATTACTAATAATATATTGAATAATAACTTGAAAATTTGATGATGATACCAAAAAATAAAAATCTAATATCATTTGTTTGCTATTTGTTTTCTTATTAAGTTTTTCAATTGTATCTTCAAAAGTTTGTATTGAGTTATTTACTGTTTTTTCATTATCTTGTTTATTTTCTATTATCTCTATTGAATGTATTTTCGGTATCTCATCCTCTATCAAATATATACCTTTATCATGTAAATAAAGCATATAGCCTTTTATTATTTTATTTGGGAATACACATTTGGAAATAACCAATTCTAAAATATTTTGAGGGATTTTGACATATACATTAATTATTTTATATAATTCCTCTAATGATGTCCATCTTTGTTTTTTTGTTTCGATGTTATGTGTTACTATTGATACAAGTGTTTCTATCAATTCATCTGATACTTCAAGTTCTGTAATATTTTTATTGGAACATACATGGCTTACATCATTTTCTCCAAATAGTATTTTTTCAACAGTTCCTTGAGATGTCTTCATTTCTATCTTTCCCATTGAAACAAACTGTTTTTTAGGAAAATGATTTATATACTCATTTAGTTTACAATCTATCGCATTTTGTTTAATTATTTTATTGATTTCTATTGTTGCTTGGATTTTTTTAGATACGATCTCATAAGCAATTTCATCATATGTTTTTCTATTGTTGTCATTTATAACACAGTGTAAAAATATCATTACATTTCTTTCGTCAATAGGTAAATTAATATGCGAGCATTTACGTACCGCCCTTCCTATGATTTGTTCAAAACGATTAATATGATACCATGGGTCTATAATATGAACCTCACGAATATTAAAAAAGGATATTCCTTCACTTGCTTTTTGGGTTATTAATACGATCTTTATATTATCTCCATTCATATTACTGGGTGAATTTATAAGGCTTATGAGTTTATCAAAACTTTCAGAATTATTGCCTGTAATATCTTTATCAGGTGTTGTCAGTATAGCATACTTTTTCCCTTGTAGTTCGTTTGAAACATTGGCACCTTTTTTTAAAAAGGAATGTTTGACACCACTCCTTGTCATACCCATATGTTCTAAAGCTATTGCCATTGGTATAATACCTTTCCATAAAAATCTAGAATATATCAAAACAATACCTTCGCTTTTCTTTACTTTTTCACATATTGTATATAATTTTGTTGCACATCTTCCTAAACGTTCTTTATCTGGATATAAATAATTTTTATAATTTTCGTTATATGTTAATGTCATAGGTTGAGTGTTATGTTTCATAAATACCGAATCGAAATTTGTAGGGAATACTACATTCATTGTCATTAATCCAACTGAAAAGTTATTTTTTTCATCATCATCCTCTTCTATATTTTCATCATCAAAGTTGTCATTTTTTATTTTTTGTAAAGAACCTATATTTGATGGATATACTCCATATTTTATTTGTTTTGCCCAATTTTTATTTGTTATTAAACCATCTGGTCTTATTTTGAATGCAAAAGAATATGGATTATTACTGTCAATATATGATACATATTTTGCTGATAATGTTGCTAATAATACTTTTGTTTTATCATTTAATTGAAATGATGATTTTGGTAATTCTGTAATTTTGGTTCCAGATTCTTTTTCATTTATTAGAATTAACTTAAAAATATCTAATAATTCTACAGTTGTATTATACATTGGTGTTGCTGTCATTAATACTAATTTATTGTTGTTTCCTTTGCTTAAAACACCATTTAAAGCATCATATACTCTTTTGTTTTTATTCGCATTTTTTCGTATATTGTGAACTTCATCTACAATAATTAGTTTATTAGATATATCCATATTTTGATTGTTTTCGTAATAATTTGCGAATTCATCATAACTATATATATTATATCTTTTCTTTATTATTTGTTTAACATCTTTAGATAAATGATGAGATAATCTGTGATATGTATCTGATGTACATTGTTTTATATTTTTAACATCATTGAATATTGTTTCTTTGAAGTTTGTTTTAAGAGATGCTGGTAATATAACAAATACATCTGGTCCATCAAACATATTATGGGCTTTTAAGAAAACTTCTGCTATACTAACCGCAGAACACGTTTTTCCTAAACCAACAGAATGATATAATAATAGACTGTTATGGGAAGAATTAATTGACATATATTTTGATAAGAAATGTTGATATATTGCTTTAGTGAATGTATCTTTAGGGCATTCACGTTTCACTTGTTCTTCAAAATCTTTTATGTTCTTTACCTCTTTATATTCTGGGATTTTGTATTCAAAAGTATCTTTTTCTTTTTCTTTTTCTTTATCTTTTTCTTTATCTTTTTCTTTAGATTTAGACTTTTCAAGTTCGGAACAAAGCTTTTGAATATTTTTGTATGTCTGAGCTGTTTGTAATATTTTTCTGTCTGTAAGTGGATTGATTGTTGGATTTTTTTTCCATTTTTCACAATCTTTCATTGTTATTTGTTTATTAAGAGCCATTTTACTTCATGCTAAAGATATTATTGTTTTATGTACTTGTTTAAATAGCTTGATTCTTTCGTTGTTGTATTGTCTAAGGTGATTTAATACTTCATTATATTTAACCCATTTAATCGCTCTTATTTCTCTTATTTGTTGAGTATTTTGAGGGTTGAAATTAACAGTTTGGTCAATCCCTACAAATTTAGCAATTTGATAAATATGTTTATATAATACGTTATTTGTTCCAAAAAATATTTCTGTAAATTGACCAATGTTCTTTTGTATTTCTATATCTTCTTCCCTAAATTCTGTTTCTTCGTGAAATTCACGTAATGAGCAAGTTTCATATGTTTCTTGAAGTTTCTTTCTGCCTTTTGGAAAACCCCATTCAGGTTCTTGATAATGTGTAAGGGCTGTCTTAAGAATTGTATTAAGTTTGTTCGTTTTTATCAATTCTTCGTAATGAGTTTTGGAATCAATATATTCTTTCGTATTTTTGTTATTACTTTGGCACCAAACAGCTTTCCAGACAATATCGAAATCTTGATTTTTTTTAAGATGTTCTTTTTCAGAATATGTCATACCTGAAAACAAATGTTTCAAATATGATTCATCATTTGGTTGATATTTACCCTTAATGAACTCCATAAATGCTAGACTATCTTTTCGTTGTATCATTAAGTAATACAGTTCTCCATCAATATCTTTATGATAACATATTACTCCTGAACTTATTATTGGTTGTGGGCAATCTTTATACAAATGTCCTACGTTTCCACAATTTTTACATATATATACTGGCATATAAATATTTGTTAGTGATTTATTTTTATACCATATTTACAAATATACTTGAAATGTGTCTAATTATAACTGTATAAGGTTTTTCTCTTTTATGAAAAACTAAAAAATAAATAAATTTTCATTTACATAAGAATAGAGTTATGATTAAATATGATCTATAATGAACGGAAACCTTCATCTAATGAAGCTCCTACATCATCAAACGCATAACCTATTATATCATTTGACATTGTAGAATTAGCAACTGGAACAGCGATACCAACATCAGGAGCAACATTATTATTAGAAACCTCTTCTTTTTTCGGTTCTTGTATTGGTTCTGTCATCATATTTTTTGCTAAATCATCTGCGTTTTTTTCTTGCATTTTAGACTTATGTTCAGTCATTTCTGTCTTTTTTGATGCTTCGGAATATGTAAGCATTGACATTAAAGATGAAAATATTACAACTGTAGAAATAATTATTATGAAAGCAGTTATAATGTACCCATACCACCAACAAAGACCTGATTTGTTTTTATAGGATGAAATACAAGTTAATTCAAATAGAGATAAAAGGATGTATGGGGTTGTATAAATTATAATAACAAGAATGGTAAACATTCGCTGACCCA
>Ga0222718_10001095_pt1 | contig 27273 bp, 21 predicted proteins | sample C33_27DmetaG_FD_165045 | JGI IMG/M metagenome (GOLD analysis project Ga0222718, IMG submission 165045) | Estuarine water microbial communities from San Francisco Bay, California, United States - C33_27D | ecosystem: Environmental > Aquatic > Marine > Unclassified | place: USA: California...
ACTTCAAGTCATATGAGGAACTACAGGCTAAGCTGAATCGTGTACTTGGTATCGACGCTGATACTAGTAACCGAAGTGCTACTGTAGAGGAAGCTGATCCAGCTCCTGCTCCTGCAAAGGTAGCTCCTGCTCCTGCAGCAGCTACGGCAGATGCTGATGACCTACCCTGGTCCACAGACGAAGATGATGACGATGGAATGTCGTTCTTTGAGAAGTTAGCTCAAGACGACTGAGCGAAGGGCCGAAAGGCCCTTTTTTTATATCCCGCCAAAGTTAGCGTTCTGCGCTCTCTGGAAGGTTGGATCGGTCGATCTTGCTTGAGGAGGTGGGGCAATAGTTTTAGAATTGTACACGTTGTTTGTTTGCTGACTATTGTTTACATTAGCATTCGTAACAGGAGCGTTTACCGTAGCCGAGCTTTGCTCTGCTGCTATCTCTTGTGATGCTTGTCCTACTGGAGCACTCAGTGCACGAGAAGGAGTAGGTTCAACAGCATCAAACAACTCCTCAGTACCATCTTCTTTACTTGGATCATACTCCGGAGCTTCAATGGTACCAGTAGTTTCAATTACAGTCCCGTCAGGAAGAGTTTTGGTTACTACCTTTTTCCCAGTTGGTGATTGTCCTGATGCTATAGCTTCCAGTTCAGCTTTTTTTCGATCCCTGTCAGCTGATTGAGATGGTAAAAACGTATCTTTAGGTTCGACTGTTACTTCTTCTGCCGCTGATGTTACTACGGCTTCGGCTGCTTCAGTCGTGTCCGGAGTGTTAATTAACGATACGTTGTCAGGTTGATCGCTACTTTCTTCGAACAACTCATCAGTATATTGGTCTTTGCTTGGATCATAGGTAAGATCCGGTGGAGGTTCAGCCGTACCAGCCGCTTTTTCTTTCAGATGTTTTAATCTGAATTCCATATCATCAATTTGATTTCTATATGTAGAGACTGCACCGATGTCATCTTTTTCTTTAGCACGTTCTAGTTTACGTTTGTGTTTCTCTATGAAGTTCTCGTAGAATTCAATAAGCTCTTCGTCTGTCATTGGCCTTGCTTCTGCTGAACCTGTCTCATCAGAAGGTTGTGTTGAGCTCACGACGTTGTCCACTGCAGTATCTACTATTGGTCCCAAATCAGCTGAAGCCGTAACAGGATTTCTTATAATACCCTTATTCTTCATTGCTACTTCAGCAGCCTCTTCAGGAGTATCAACTACAGCTATGAGATTTCCGTCATAGTCGGTTACAGGATACTTAAATCCAACAGCTTCAGGCGTTACTTGCTCAGATACTTCAGGAGAGACTTCAGGTGCTACAGCAGTTGGAGTATCCAGCTGTACGTTTTCTAGATAGTCCATCATCATTTGCTGCAGTTCTTGACCGCTAAACGAATACTGACCTGGCTCTGATGATATTACACCTCTGTCTTTCAAAAATTCTATTTGCTCAAAATATTCACCGGAAGCTATACCGGAAGCTCTTCTAAATTTACTCTCAGCTCCTGCCTTCTCTTTACGCAATTGTTCAAATTTTTCTTGTTCTGCTGCATCGTCATATACTTTGTTTTCACCAAGTCCAAACTCATCTTCAACCATCTTAAACGAACCACGGTCACCTGATTCAAAGGCTTCAAAGGCTGCTTTGGCCTCTTGTGACCTTTGAAGGTAACCAGCTAGCTCTTTGTCTTGTAATTCCTGTTGATTATCTGTAAACTTATAATCGTCTAATAGAGACCTTAATGGGTTGTTAAAATCCCGCTTGCCTGGTTCTGTTTGATTCTCTAGCTTCCTCATTTCACCAACAGTAAGATTTCCTGAAGAGCTTTCAGCACCATCGTCAATTTTTACTGTGTCTTTAGCAGGTTCTTTTACTGGTGTAGATCCTTCTCCAAAAGGATAGAAAGGACCAAACCCTACTGATCCTATAAGTGGTAATTCAAACTCTACTCTAGGTACTCCTATACCAGAGAACAAGCTACCGATCATGTCAGTAATCTTACTAACATTAAAGATGTCCTTTACGAAACTGGTTATTTCTTTAAAAGCATCGCTTATTGGATCAAATATTCCTTGAGCTTGGTCTTCAAGGTCTTTTACTTGCAGTTCACGAGTACGTGCTCGAGTACGTGTCTGAGTCTGATCCTCTTGGTAGCCGATCTCGGTCGGACCTTCTAATGAACGCCGCGTTCTTGTACCCTCACCCAGACGACCAAATATGCCTTGTACTCTAGAAGACAAATTGCCAACACCATCCGACATATCGCTAATAATTGGTGATGGTGGTATAACCATTCCACGCTTGCCTGTAACTGGATCAACAGATGGAGATTCACCACCCCCTAAACTCATTCCACGCTTGCCTGTAACTGGATCAACCGGTTGCTCTTCCTCACCACCGCCAAACAAATTACCAACATGTTTAAACAAGTTCATAGGTTGGACTGCAGACACGACAGAAGATACGTCTTGATGCTCTTTTAGAGCAGCTTCAGCTTGTGCTACTCTATCATCAGCAGCTTGTTGCATTTGTTGTCTTTGCTCAGGTGTGGCTAGTTTATAACCCTTACTAATAAGCTCTTGCTCGGATGCCTCTTTATTTTGTTCGTAAGTGTTTGATGACAGCGTAACAGAGCCCATGTAAGACCCATCATCAGATACAGCATAGGCATTAGCAAGATCAGCAGCGTCAGCTTTTGCGTCCTGTACATCTGATTCTAACTTTTTAGTCTCACTGTCTATGTCATCTTGAGTGTCTCCACCAAACCAATTAAAAGGATTTAACTTACCTGCTATCCACGACAGTACACCTTTTATACCATCGTAGATACCATCAACAATGTTTCTAAAGATAGCATCAATATCAAAGGAGTCCAAGGCTGCTGCTATTCCTTCGAAACCTAGTGCTCCAGCTATCCAGCTTATAATGTCTTTGATAAGCTCCAATGGGAAAGTAACGAACGCACTAACTAACTCTTTAAACAAGTTCTTAATTAAACTAAACACACCATCAAAGAAACCAGTAGCTTCTGTTACAGTCTCGTAAATAGCCCTTACTGCAGCGATGATGACTGTTAAAGGAACTGCAAATTTTTTCATCACACCAAAGATACTTTTAAAACCTTCGACAAATGGTTTGAACGTTGTTCCAAAACGAGATGCAAAGTTACCAGTAGACTTAACAAATTTGGCAATACCATCTGAAATTTTGTACATTGTCTCTGTAAACTTACCAAACACCTTATAGGTGTTTCCTTTGAGGAACTGACTAGTACCACCTTTACTGAGTATGTCGGAAAAAGCACTAGCTATACGACCAATACGTGCTCCAAGGTTACCAAACGATTTAACGAACTTGGCAATGACATCCGATATGTTATACATTATTGAAGAGAACTTACCAAACACCTTATAGGTGTCTCCTTTGAGGAACTGGCCAGTACCACCTTTACTGAGTATGTCCGAAAGAGCACGTGCTATACGGGCGACTGGTTCAAAGAAAGATTTAAAAGATACTACTATATTAGCAAACCTAGTTGTGATAATATTAGATAGACCATTAAATCCTGCAGTTACTAATTTAGAGGTAGCAGCAAAGGATGAGGCAATTGCTTGAGAAAGCCCAACGATGTAACCTGATACTGCAGCAGTAAGTCCAGTAACAAGAGCTGCGAATCCAAATTTGCCACCAAATAAACCTTGCTCTGAGGCTTCTTTATCTTTGGCACCAGCACTTGTAGCTGAAGCACCAGCTCCAGCAGCTCTCCCAGCCTCTCTTTGATTTTCTAGATCAGTAACTTGCTGTTGTTCAAATTGTTTCTGTTGAACCCTGAAGAAATTATTCAGATCTAATTTGATTTCTTGAAGAGTACCGTGGATAGCATCTAGATTACGATCGTTTTCCTGATTCTGCAAGATATTAGCAGTATGAGCAGTAGTATTAAACTGATGGTGATCGTTTAAAGTAGCAATAAGATCGTCGATAGTTTTCATCTTTTCTGTTGCTCTAACCTTTCTTTTTCTTCTTTGAGGTATTCCAATAACAACGTGACGTATATCTGTCTCTCAAAAGGCATCATGTTTTCAAGATCACTCAGTGTATACTTATGATGCTGCATCAGTGCAAAGTTAACCTTATAGTGATTGATAAGGTTATCGTAACCGAGTGTTAGGTAAAAAAACTAGCAAGACCCTCCATATGGATAGTCTCTTTCCTTTCACATTTATTACAGGTCCACTCTATGTCATGCTCTAGCTTAGGAGCATTACTGAAGAACCGCTGTACCTTTTCAAACTGTTGTTGATTTAGAGATTCTAAGAAGTTCTTAATCTCATCTTTAGTGAATGTATCATATACATTTTCATTATCATAGATGCATATAACACATGAACACACAAAGTCTAACAGTTGATCAAAGTTTTCATTGTTTAGATCAATGTCTCCCATCTCCATAATTTGTTTGACACCAGGAAACTGTAAACGAATACCAACTTCATCAGTTAACTGTATCTTGTCACTATATTCTTCAGGGAAAGTAACATTAATTTGATCTAAGTTGACACTTACATCGACTATGTTTTTACAATCGCTGCCCTTTGGATGCTTTAACCTTAGGTCTACGTTCTCTCCTACGCTCTTACCTCTTAGCTGAAGGAACAAATACTCAACATCAAACATTGCTAGCTTATCGACGTTGAAGTCATCTGTTAACACACACGTCTTAATAATGTTACTAACAGCGTTAGTCATTTCCTTCTGATCACCACCTTGCAAAGCCATGAACAGAAGTTTCTCTTCCTTAACTAGGAATGGTCTAAACTTAATAGTCTGCTTTGTAGATGGTACAGTGGTAGTATACTCAGGGGATTTTAATACTGGTAAAGACATTATATTGTCACCTCATTAATTTTCAGTAAAGAATCTATATTGAAATTGAACGCTGAAGGTTACAATCTCTTCAGCAGCATAAGAATATGATATATCGCTAATTGATCTAGGATATGCTTCTAGTAGCTTACACCTATAAGTCTCAGCTCCTGTCTGATCCATTTGTATGATAGAGACATCATTAACATACTCATCATAGTAACCAGCTTCAAATGGTTCAGCATATCCATTAGGACTTACACGGTGAGGTCCTATGATCTTATCCTGCCATTGAGTAAAAGCTAGTCTCTCTTTAAGATCAGCACTACAAAGGAATGTAGCTGATGCTTGAGTGTATAAAGGAAGGTAAGCTATCTCTCTCGATGCACCATAGTCTCTGTACGTAGTAGCCTGTACAGATCTACCTGGAAGAGTAACGTTGATAGCTCTAAGCTGAGTATCCTCATCAACAATAGGTATCTGAATCTGATAGTGTGATGCCTTAGCAACACCAGAGCTATTAAGACTAGACAGGATCTTGCTTACAGACATTACCATTATTGTAAACTCTCCAGTGAGTCTCTATGTATACGAGCTACATTAGCTTTCTTGAACCTTTGCAGTGGAAGAAACAGAGCTATGTCCCATTCAACAGGCTCTATCTTCATAAATCTAGTCTTGACATTAGATGCTAAATATTTTTTTAGGCATGGCTTAAAAAATTTATACCGTGCAGCATTTTTTAATACACGGTAGCTCAGCTTAAGATAAGTCTTCTCGTTATACCTCTGATCACTGACTAATCCGTACAATGCATCCATCAATACAGCTCTCTGTCTAAGAGGAAGATAGTGCATATTGAGTCCAATGAACCCACCTTTAACCTCTTCTACAGGAAATACTAATGGAAATGAATCATAGTATGGTAGCTCTTTCTTAAACTTAGGATCATATCCATACAAGTACATATGACCTGCTTCAGGCTTACTATCAAAGCTATCACCAGCTGTAAGCAATCTACCAGGAGTAGTACGAGTACCAGATGCTTTGTCTCTAAACCAATTGCGAGCTTGTTGAGTACGAGCAGGAATTTGTCCTGCTCTAGCACCCTGTGCAATGATTCTATCAAAGACATAGGCTACCACTTTAAACTTCCCAGTCGTAGTAAGGAAATTGTAAGTATTGCTTCTTCAACAGAAAGTATCCTGAGTATTGAATGTTCTTAGTATTGTTTATTCTATAGAACATAGAGCTCTTGTTTATATCACAATGCTCAGCAGCATCGTCTATCCTTTCAAATATCATATCAGGGGTGACCCAATACCCTTTCCACTTGGCACTCTTCTTACCCGAGCAACCTTTCCACAGAGCACTCTTCTTTGCCATCAACTCTTTTGAATAAGGATTCTTCAGTCCTTTGTTCCAAGCACGCTGCCCTTTTTGGAACCCCTGACCCCAATCACCACCCCAGTAACTTGGAAGAGGAATAGTATTTACTACTACTTTATCCCAATCTACGTTAGAGGAACAATTAAAAAGTCTATCAAGATTATCGTACATTAGATTCCTAACTCTTTCTCCGTAATGATCTGGAACTTCCATCCACGATCTTTACAGTACTGTTTAGCAGATTGCCACTTCTTACTATTTATACCGTAAGTAGCAACCTCATTCAAGTACTTTTTAGTCTTTCTGCTACGAACTGTAGGTGGTTGAGTCTGAGCATATGGCTTTACCTCGATAAGTATAGTATCGGTATTGCCTTTTGCGGTTTTTACTTTGATAAGGAAGTCTGGAAAGTATCTATGAAGTCTACCGTCTAATGGTGATCTATAAGGTATAACAACCTCTTCACTACACCATTGCAACACATTTGGATTGTTATCACAGTAAACCATAAACATCCTTTCCCAACTAGAGCGATAAATAATACAATCGGGATCTCCAATGTATTTGTTACGGTTACGTGGTTTATAATATCCCTTATGTGTCTTCATCTACTATTTAGGAACAACTATGGCAGCTGAATTAGAACCAATAGAAGTTAATCCTGCGATAACCAATCAAGCATCACTGAACGATGCTTTAGGTGCTTTGCATGGAGGAAGTGATACTGTGCAGGGACTTACATTTCCATCTAACCTTGAAAAACATTTCCTGATGTTTAAGGTTAAGAAGAGAGAGAGACAGACTCAGAAGATTGCAGCTGGTAGTCAAATAAAGAATGTAATATCACTGCCAATACCTGCTAATCTCTCAACTGGCTACAATGCAAAGTATGCTAATGCTCCTATAGGACCAGGTGGTGCACTCGCTCAAGCAGTTGCTGCAGGTGATACGAGTAGTCTCTCTTCTGTAGTAGATAGTATGAATGGAGGAGAAGAAGGTGGTGGTTTACTAGGAGCAATAAAGAATGTAGGAGCAGGTGTTGCTGAAAATCAGCTGGCAGCCATTGTTGGTGGTGTAGCTGGTGGAGCACTTAGTAAGGGAGGAACATTAGGGTCAGCTGTTGGTGCAGCTCTTGGTGACTTGGCAGGAGATGCATTAACAGGTACATTACAGTCAGCAGGAGTCGCTCGTAACCCACACCTAGCAGTACTTTTCGAAGGTGTAGATATGAGGACTCATCAGTTCCAATACAAGCTGATAGCACGTAATGCAGCAGAGAGTAGTACTTTAAGAGAAATCATTACTCAATTCAAATTAGCCATGGCTCCAGAATTTTCTGAAGCCAACCATTTTTTTAATTACCCAGATGAGTTTGATATAGAATTTTCCAAACCTTTGTTCTTATTCAAGATAGGAACGTCAGTATTAGTAGATTTCCAAGTAAATTACACTGCTCAAGATGGATCACTGTTCCATTCTAACAGAGCACCACTAGCTGTAAGTATCAGTATGACATTCCAAGAATTGGATATTATTACCAAAGCAGAGATCAAAGAAGGACGATAATAATGGCTCAATTCTATTTTTCTGAGTACCCTACAGCAAATTACGATTTAAAGAAAAATGGTAAAAAAACACTAGTGTCCAACATAACAGTTAGGTTCATGATAGCTGAACTGTTACGGTTGAAGTCAGCTGTGATCTACAATTATACGATCCAAGATGGCGATAAACCCGACATAATCGCATATAAGTACTATGAAGACGCTACACTAGATTGGTTGATCTTTCTACAAAACAACATCATTGATCCAGTTTGGGAATGGCCTCTCGACCAACCATCGTTCGAAAGATACATCAGAAAAAAGTATGGCAGCTTCGAGAGTGCATTGGCTACACATCATCGCTATGAAAAAATTCATAGACGACAACAAATTTTATTTGATGGTACGATCATTCCTGAGAAGAGGTTTGTAGTTGATCAGGATACGTACAACCTAACCTCTCCATCATTACGGAGAGAGGTTGATAAGTATACTTACGAAGTTGAACTGAACGATGCTAGAAGAGAGATTAAGATCCTCGACAAGCGATACGTTGGTGCAGTGACGAAAGGACTAAGAGCAGCAGCTAGGTTAGCAGACGATGTCTAGATTATATGAACCTCATGGCATTGACTATGAGTTGACGATCATCTCTCCCGTTGGTCAGCAGCCGATGCAGATTAATGAGATGGTACAAGAGATCAATTGGTTTGAGGATCTGTTTAGTCCGTTCATGAAGATTGAGATTGCTTGTGTTGATGCATTAGGTCTGTTTGATAAGTTACCTATCACTGGCGATGAGACTATTGTATTCACTTACTCCACTCCTAATGATACTGAGTACACACAAATCTTTAATGTGTACAAAGTAGCTCATCGTCAATTAGCTAAAGAAAGAACTCACTCATACATCATCCATGGCATCTCACCTGAAGGAATGAACAATTCATTGACTCAAGTATACGACTCATATGTTAAGCAGTCGACGCTTGGTGCTATCAGTGATGTGTTCAATAAGTATCTTGCTGAGAATAAGTCACTAGCAATTGATGGTGCGTCAGCATCAGACACTATCCTTACTAAGATTGGTACAGGTCAGCAGCCTGCTAGGTTCATTAGTGAGCTTTGTGGTGAGACTCAATCGACTAAGCATCCAGAGTGTTCGACTTATCTGTTCTGGGAGAATAGAGATCAGTTTAATATAAGAACGATATCGTCTCTGCTCGATCAAAGTTACAAGTACAAATTCTATCTTGGTGATCCTACTGATGCTGAACTGTATGTTGGAGAAGCAATGGGTCGACCAGATGTTCCTGCTAAGACTGTCATCCACTTTAGATTCAATAACAATATGGATCAGTTGGATGAGATAATGGATGGGATGAGTAAGAATGAGATTAACATCATCGATCCTATCCTTAAACGATTCAAAATGAATCCGATTGAAGAGAAAGAGAAGTATCAGTTTGATTATGAGAAGGACTTTGGTAAGCTCGAGCACATTAAGACAGGTGGTGGTTCAAAGTGGATTGTTAGTGATGGTAAGGTTGCGAAGGGTGAAAAGCCTGGTGCATCTCATAGACGGATGTTCTTTACACAGATTGAAGAGGATGGCGAAGACTATCCGACCGTGTCGTACTTGAACCAGAGATCAGATCCAGATAATATTCTAAGTGCTCCTAGAAAGAGACAAAAGTATGCAGCTCGCTCTATACACGAGCGTCGTAATTTAACGTCTCATACAATCGACATAACTACTCCAGGCACTACAGATATGGTGGCAGGTGATCATGTGCTCGTTCATGTACCTCAGCCGACTCAATTGAAGAGTGAGTTTTCAGACTATCTGTTGATGTGGGGTGATGATCCAAACTTTATCATAACAGGTATCCGTCACGTGTATAGAGTAGCAGAAGAAAACTACTTCTCTGTGTACTCTTGTAGTAAGGAATCGTACATTGAGCAGCCACAAGGCAAGACGTTCAATAACGATCCGTTTGGTTAAGGTGAAGCAATGAAAGCTAAGCAAGAGTTCTTTGGATTTAATCCTGTGATGTGGATGGGTGTTGTTGAAGACAATGAAGACCCAATCAAACTCGGTCGGTTGAGAGTTCGCATCTTTGGATGGCACACACAACAGACATCGGGCAGTGGTACAGAGCCAGGTGTTGCAACTAGCGACTTACCATGGGCGCATGTGATGCAGCCAGTATCCAATGCACCTAATAGTGGCATCGGTGGTCCTTTGACAGGGATTCATAGAGGCACTTGGGTGATGGGTATGTTCTTAGATGGTGAGCTTGCAAGAGAGCCTCTTGTTATGGGATCGCTTGGTGGTATACCAGTTGAGTATTCCAAAGGGCCAGATAAAGGGTTCTATGATCCAAGCACTACCTACCCACGTAAGCACCCGACTGATAGTTGGGACATTAATGAACCAGACACAAACAGACTAGCTCGTAACGATAATGTAGCAGTGCATGGTGACCCTGAGGACTTTGAGCACAAGATCATTCAGACTAAGAAGGATGGTCAGGTAAAAGGGATCGTTACTGCTAGGGGCTTTGCTTGGGAAGAACCTATCCTTGATAGTGATGAGATGACTCCAGACGATGGTCGTAAGAAGGAGTGGAAGGATTTCAAAGCAAAGTATCCTGATAACAAAGTGTTGGAGACTGAGAGTGGCCATATTATAGAGGTCGATGATACAGCAGGTGAAGAAAGGATACACATCTATCACAAGTCTGGTACGTATGTTAACATTGATAAGCAAGGGCGTATGACTACTAAGATAATGCAACGCAACCTTAAAATGAGTATGGTCGATGACTTGAACTATGTTGCAGGGGAGCATAATATTACAGTAGGGGGCGATAGTAACCACCAGTGTAAGAACATGCTTATTAATACCACGGGTTTCACAGTACGTGCTAGTGGCGGCGCTATTATAGAGGGCGGCCTTTATGTGGTCGGGTCTATGGGTGGTAGTGCTCATCCATCGGGTAGTTTCTCAACACCATGTAAGAAGAATGTTACTGTCAAAGATGGTGTGGTTACTTCCATAGTACAGGGTTAATATTATGTCGCGACATTACGATCCATGTTTACCTACAGTCGAGCAATCAGTTGTTGGATTGCCTAACAACCTTCGTACGCCTCTTTTAAACCTTGCAAATATAATCGATGGTATTAATGCAAGCCTAGACACATTAGTTGTAGATGGCCAAAACCTATCGCCTGGTGATCAGAAGAAGATATCTGATGCAACTAGATCTGCTGATACAATGGCTACGCTTATACAGCTAGCAGCACAGAACATACAAGATGATCCAACGGACCCCCTACAAGAGCTAGCCGTAGAAGCGCAGACCGTCAGTAACAACATAGGTGCAGTTGATCGATCTATAGCAGATAGTGCTGATGACACATTACCTATTATACGGCAGCTGCAGACTACGGTAGGTATTGATCCTGATGTTACTGAAGCGTTGAATCTAATTGCGCTTGGTACATCTGATGACACTATTATAAGCCCACAGTTAAACCCACTCCTAACAGTCACAGACAACCCTACCGATAATATCATTAAGAATATAAACACTAGTAGTGATTGTGGTGCACTTGGCCCTTTAGCAACCGGTGCTTTAGAAGCAGCTTGTGATGCAGTAGAGAGTGCAGAAAGTATTGCAGAACAAATGAAGGGTAAAGCAAGTGGCGATAATAACTGCCCTGATTTACCGATCGGTGTTGTATTGCCATGGGCTGGTATACAAGTGCCGCCTTGTAATTACCTTCTTTGTGATGGTTCCAGTTATAGTAAGAGCGAATATAAGAAGCTGTTTGATACCATTCAATATACGTATGGTGGATCTGGCGATAGTTTTAAAGTGCCGGATATGAGAGGTAGGTTTCCTATAGGGATATCTAATAGCGCTGTTAAAGAAGACCATGATCCTACAGACGAGCTTGTTACTGATGCAGCTGCAGCTGGTCTTGGTGGTAAGGGTGGTAGAGAGAAGAGAGATATAACTGGGCTTGATAGTGCGGGTGAAGACAAATTTAGTGCTACAGTAAAGGCTGCTGGTGAGCCAGATGGGTCGTCTGGTACAGAGATAGACCTGTTTCAAATTAAAACCCTGCCTCCTTATTTGGCCCTACATTTTATTATTAAGGCGAAAGAGTAAATACTATGCCATCTATTCAATTACAAAGTACGGTATATGATCTTGCTCAGGATCTGATTATAGTAGTCGCTAGTCTTGAGCAGTATGATAACCTTATAGCAGATTTAGAGAGACTTATAGAAGCGGTAGAAGGCATACTGTCTGATTTAAAGTTATGTGGAGGTCAAGATATTCTTTTATTAAAAGCGCCTTTCTCAGGTACGGTGGAAGGGTTTAAGAATACTACTGTTACTGGTCTTACATCTGGTGCTTCTGCTAAGGTAGCAAGCAGCGAGCAAACTACAGCACTTGGATTTACGGTATGGCAATTATTCCTGTCGGGTACATCAGGTAGCTTTTTGGACGAGCCAGATAATAGAGAAACAGCTCAGGGCGGTTCTAATTCAGGGGTAGTATTATATCATGGCTCTAGTGATCCTTCAGAAGCACTTGCACGTGCTAAGGCTATTATAGCTAATAAAGGTACTAGCTATGAAAATCAAAGGGCTGCTATTCAATTAATGCAGGATAAGATTATTGAATTATCGGGGGACAGTATAACTAGTACTTTTGATACTACTAGTGTCACTACCCTTCTTAATACTATAGCGGCTAGTGATCGTAATTCTTTTGATGGTAAAATTAACGAGTTTATTACAAGCGGGAGTTAAAAATGAGTACTAAAGAAATGTTAGATAACCACGTTGCTACACTTGCAACAGAGTATGAAAAGTTTGAAGGGGGTAATAAGGCAGCGGGTACTAGAGCGCGTAAGGCTTTAAGTGAAATTGCTAAGTTATGTAAACTTTTACGTGTTGAGATACAAGCTGCTAAGAACAGCGATAAATAGAAGTAAACAAAAATAATAGTTGGGCGTAATGGCAGGCAACGGCTCCTCAGATCCTTTATTGCGTGAAATAGTTTTTAGCGATGTTAACTATACGTTTACACCGCATCCTATTACAGGCAAGTTGCCTGTACTGAAAAACGAAGAAGCTATTAAAAGAGCTATTAGAGCTAACATTCTAACTAACTTTGGCGAGCGTCCTTACCAACCAGACTTTGGTGGTAATATACTTGCGATGTTATTTGAGAATGCTAATGATCCAATGCTGAATCAGTTAATGAAGGCTCAGATTGAGAATAGCGTTCGTAAGTATGAGAAGCGCGCTAAGATCCTTGATACTATAGTTGATGTACAGCCAGATAGCAATAGTATCCGTATTGAGATTAAGTTCATGCCAATTAACCAACGATTCCCAGTAGACCTAGCTATAGAGATAGAAAGAGTAAGGTAATGGCCGCTAATAACGCACTTATAGTCACAGACATAAACTTTGATAGTATAAAATCAAACTTGCAGGCGTATCTCTCTAGTCAGTCTGATTTTCAGGACTATGACTTTGACAGTAGCGGTATGCAAACTATTCTTAGTCTTCTTGCATATAACACTTACTACAATTCAATCTATACCAACATGATTGCAAATGAGATGTTCTTAGATAGTGCACTGATTCGCAACAATATTGTAAGTAGGGCAAAGCAGCTTGGTTTCACACCTACTAGTGCACGAGGGTCTAAGGCTACATTGTCTGTTAAGGTAAATCCAGCAGGCAGCCCTCTCACCACTATAGTGCCAGCTAACACTGAATTCACTAGTACTATTGATGGAGTGCAGTATAAGTTCACAAGTATAGGTGCTACTACGTTTACTAACGATAGTAACTACACCGCTAGTATGGTTATTAGAGAAGGCGATCCTGTACAGGAGTCTTATGTAGTAAGTTCTGTTAATCCTGTTCGCTACTTACTCAATAACGAAAATGCAGATACTACTAGTCTTAAAGTCACCGTGCAGCAGAGCGTTTCTAACACGGCTGTACGGGTTTACAATTTAGCTGATGACATATTAGGTATTAACGGAGACTCTGCCGTATACTTCGTTCAAGAGAATAATGACGGCGCATTCGAAGTACAATTCGGTGATGGCATCCTCGGTAAGAAACCGCAAGATGGAAATATTGTTAGACTTAACTACAACGTATGCAACGGCCCCATTACAAACGGTACAAAGACGTTTACAGGACCAGCAACCCTTGCAGGCAACAGCACATATACAATCTCGGTGACAAATAGGGCAAGCGGCGGTGTTAATCCTCAGAGTCTCAATAGTATCAAATTCAACGCCCCCAAAAATTTCTCGGCGCAGAACAGAGCGGTAACCGCAAACGACTACAAAAACATTCTTTTAAACAATGCACCTGATCTACAGACTATTAGTGTGTGGGGTGGTGAAAAGAACAATCCTCCTGTATATGGTAAGGTGTATATAAGTGCTAAGCCTGTTGGTAGTGAAGTATTGACGGATAGTCGCAAAGAAGAACTGATAGAGTTACTTGAAGAAAGAAATACTGTAACTATCGAGCCTGTGTTTGTTGATGCCCAATATCTTTATGTTGTTCCAGAGATTGAGGTAAGATACAATCCATCCAGTACTAGTAAAAATGCTACTACCTTCCTCAATCAAGTGAATAGCGTTATGAATAATTTTAACGTAGATGACCTTGGTGTGTATAGTCAGGACTTCTATCTATCAGAGTTTATTAAGAAGGTTGACAGTATTGATGATAGCGTTGTTAGCGTAGCTGCAACTATTAAGATGCAGCGAAGGTTTATACCTAACACTGCACTTACTCAAACATATCAAGTATCGTTTAACAACAAAATCTACAATCCTCACTCAGGACACCAGTATGCAGTAAGTAGTAGCTCATTTACTTACGATGGATTTACATGCTACTTAGATGATGATGGTAAAGGCAAATTAAGAATCTATAGAATTGCTAGTGGCAGTAGAGTGTATATTGTTAACAATGCTGGTACTGTAAACTACACTCTTGGTATAGTAAAACTAAATGCTATTAACATCACGGCGTTTGCAGGGGATGCAATAAAGATAAACGCTGTACCAGCGGAACAGTTTATTATAGCATCTCGCCAACAAATCTGTCAATTGGCTGATTCTGTTGTGGAAATTGTAAACAACTCTTCTGGTGTTAGCGAAATTGTTTCGAGATCGCTTGCATCTACTAATCAATCAACAGTTGCAACAGAAACTGGTGTAGTGGCAAGCTCGTCGACGTACTAAATGGCTACCGATAAAAAAATATCGACATTAGTTCAATCGCAGCTTCCTCAGTATCTTACTGAGGAGGGTCCTAATCTCGTTGCGTTCCTAAGAGCGTACTACGAATGGATGGAAACAAATGGTCAGGTATTGGAGCAAAATAAGAACCTGATTGTTAACCAAGATATTGATACCACCAACTTATCCAAATTCTATAGATACTTTCAAAGAGAAGTTCTCTGTGACTTTCCAGATGAGATATTAGCGGACAAGAGACTAGTAGCTAAAAGGATAAAGGACCTGTATAGGTCTAAAGGTTCGCCAGCTTCATACAACCTTTTATTTAGAATACTGTATGATCAAAACGTATCGATTTATAAGCCTAGTGAAAACATTCTTAGAGCATCCGATGGTAGGTGGACACAAGATACTATTATTAGACTTGGAGCTCCGTTTGCAGGTAATCTCGAGCTAGCTATAGGTAAAATTGTAACTGGAGAAACATCAGGTGCGAAGGGTAAGGTATTAAAAGTACTTACTGTATTTGAAGGTGGTGTGGAAGTAAAGCAGTTACGGTTGATCGAAGTAGTTGGTACCTTTGTTGACTTAGAAAAAGTATCTACTCCAGACAATCTTAGTGGTTTTGTTGTTAATACTATCGGACCGCTGAGTGATGTTTTATTTGGATCAGCCGGATCTGTTGGTGGTACTGGTCACCAGCCAGGTGACACCGTAACTTTTAGCAGCGCTACTGGTATTGGTGCAACCGGTTTTATTAGAACAACTACCGATGAAGTTATTACCTTTTCTTTGGTAGACGGTGGTAGCGGTTATAGAGTAAACGATACGGTAGTAACAATATCTGGCGGAGAACCAAAACTAGGGTTGACAGGTTCGATAAGCGTAACTGCTATAAACAACGAAGAGAGTATCTTTGCCTATATTGATAGCATCCAAGGGTTAAAAGATACACCTATTGGATTTGGTCCTTCATATAGTTCTAATTCAGGAGTCATAAGTTCTAACCTTGCATCATCTAACTCATCCACTGCACTTAATGTTGCTTTAGGTATTATAAGTGTTAATGTTGGATCAATTAGTTCAATATCAGTCACTCCAGGAAACTATGCTAATAGCTCTGTACCTTCTATATCTGCAGTAGACGCAGCAATATCTGCCTTAGACCTATCTGATGGTTCAGGAGGATTCAAAGGACGCAATGCTGTACTACAGGCTTCCTATATTCCTGGATCCATTCAGGACGTAGATGTAACACGGGGTGGTAGGCTTTATAATGCAATCGATTTAGTAACCATAACCAACACCTCCAGACTACATGCTAATGGTGCTCCAGCAACAACTCCAGCAACAGGAGATCCAGTTGTATCTGGTGTAATTGCTGAAGATGGTAGTTATAAAGGTACCAAAGGTTTTCTTAGTTGGGATCAAAGATTACAGGACAATTATTACTACCAAGAATTTAGTTACGTTCTTAACTCTAAATTAGCTTTAAGAACTTATAAAGATGTAGTTCGAGACGTTCTCCATCCGGCCGGTACTAAGTTGTTTGGTCAAGTTAATTTTGATACCGAAGTAGATTTAACTGGTCTCTCAGTAGAGCAGCTTGTGTCTACAGATTTGATTGGTGGTAGAGATGGAGTTCCAAGTATTGGACCAAATACGGTGTTTGGAACTACTAAGTTGAATCGCAATATGTTCGTTGATGCTATTGCTTCAACTACTGCAGTTGGCATACTAGAAGCTGGTGATCGAACTGATGTCTATCTAAACGCTAATGGATTTGTCTACGTATCAAATACCAACGTCATTAGCCACTTCCTAGGCAAACCAATTACTGAGTTCTTAGATGATCCAGTAATTATTGGCACACCGTTTATTGTAGTTGGTGATGGTACTGAAGACTTTACTACAATACTTACTGGTGGTACAGAGGTTGAAATTACAGATGTAACACCAGGTACGTCTGGCAACACGAGCTATATAGTAAATACTGTATTCAGTAATACTGTATTCTCACTTAACACGGCATTTACTGGTGGCTCAATGGCCAACGGTATATTCAGATACACATACAATGGTAACATTTAAAAATGGCTGCTACTGTCAGTAAAAAATTTAACGTACATACTGCCCAACAGTTTAAAGAAGGATTTGACGAATCAGATCCATCACAAATGTACTTGTTCTATTCTAGAGTAAATCCATGGGGCAATGAGTCGGTTGCGCCAGCCATTGGTGATACTGTAGCTGCTGAAAGAGCAGTGTGGACAGGAATGACTGCTCTTAAAAAAGTATCCAACAACAACGTTACACTATCTGTATCCAAATACCTTTGGAGCACTAACACAGTTTATACCGAGTACAGCGACACAAATTCCAATTTGCCTGATAGTCAGTTTTATGTAATAACAAGTAACAACGAAGTTTATAAATGCCTGTTCAACAACAATGATGCAGTTAGTACCGTATTGCCTACTGGTAGATCAACTTCAGTTATAACAACTAGTGATGGTTATAAATGGAAGTTTATGTATGACGTTAGTCAGGCAGATATGGACCGGTTTGGAGGTGTTAACCACATACCAGTAAAAACTTTATTGTCTGATGATGGTAGTGCGCAGTGGGCAGTACAGACAGCAGCTGCTAATGGATCGGTTCCAATTTATGAGTTGACTTCGGGTGGTTCAGGTTATCTAGAAAACAAAGGGCCCATAAGTGGTATTACTAGTACTACTCAATTGACTATAGCAAACACTGCTAGTGGTACTGACAACGTATATAACGGTTCGACAATTTTTATTTCCAGTGGGTTAGGTGCAGGTCAAATACGAGTTATTACAGGTTACAATGCATCAACCAAACTACTGACTGTAAATACAGGTTTTGTTGTTACACCTAATACATCTAGCACATATCACATTGGGCCTAGGATAAATATATCCGGTGATGGTACACTGGCCTCAGCGTACGCTAATGTTAACTCAGGAGTAGTAACAAAGGTTACTTCTATTAACGATGGCAAAAATTATTCTCGGGCTAAAGTTACTATATCTGCAAATCCTTCTTTTGGATCTGGAGCAACAGCTGTAGCCTATTTGCCGGGTGTGGGTGGTCATGGCTCAGACCCGGTAACTGAGTTGTATGCTAGAAACGCTACACTTAACATTGAAGTAGATGGTCCCGAAGGTGGTTTCTTTGCGGCCAATAATGATTTTAGGGTTTACGGTCTTATTAAAGATCCTGTACAGTTGAGTACTGGAGGAGTAGCAAACAATTTAAGATATGATCAGACCTTGAGATTAACACTTTCTTCTGTATCTGGTACGTTTGCTCAAGATGAGTTTGTAAGGGGAGGTACTTCTGGCGCTGGCGGACGAATAGTTTATTTTGCAAATACTAACTTATCAGGAACGTCTGGTGTTTTACATTTAACGTACCCAGAACGAAACTTTATAAATGGTGAAACACTTACAGCTAACAGTACCGCAGTTACAGCTTTGGTAGGCACTATTACTCAGCCAGATCTAGTACCGTATAGTGGCCAAATGTTGTACACTGTAACTCAACCACCACTTCAGAGAGATGTAGATCAAACAGAAAACTTTACTATCACAGTTAAGTTTTGATAAAGAGAAACGGATATGCCAACTGCTAACAATAATCTTTCGACAAATTTTAACGTAGATCCATACTACGATGATTACGATGAATATAAAAACTTTCATCGAATTCTTTATCGTCCAGGATTCGCAGTACAAGCTAGAGAGTTAACTCAGCAACAATCTATTCTTCAAAATCAAATTCATAGATTTGGTAATCACGTTTTCAAAGACGGATCGGAAATAACTGGTACTACTGAAGTACTTAACCAAGTAGGTGTGTTCAGATTAAAATCAACCTATGGCGGTGTCGCTATCGATGTAAGCGAGCACGATAACCGTTTTGTAAGAAGCCGTAACTCAAAAGAACTTTTTAGAGTAAAAAAGACTGTTGCAGCAGCAGGCGGTGAATTTGATTTATTGTTTGTTCAGTATCTCCGTAGCGCCAACACTACTAGTGATCCTAGTGAAATTTATAACGTAGTTGCCAATAACGAGGTGCTAGATTTTAGTGCTTCGTATATCAACGCTAACAGCGTGTTTAGCTCTAACTGTGGGGCAGCTCAAATACTTTCTACAGCTCAGGGCTCATCGGTTAAGAAACCCGTTACTAGAGGCTATTTGTACTCTATTGACGACTCAATATATTATCACAAAGGGTTGTTTATCAGGACGCCAGCACAGACTGTTGTTGTTGCTGCCAACAATCAGCACGCAGTAAGTGTTGGTTTAGAATCTTCAGAAACCTTAGTTACTTCGGATGATGATACAACTCTAACAGATCCTGCAAGAGGTAGTTATAACTACGCTGCTCCTGGTGCGGATAGATTAAAAGTAGAGATGACTCTTGTAGCTAAGCCTCTTACGTCTATTGATGCACAGCTACCATTTTCTAATAATTATGTTGAGCTTGCTAGGGTATTTAACGGTGATCTTACTCGCGTTCGTAGAGATCCTGATTACAATCTTTTGGCTGACGAGCTCGCTACTCGAACTTATGAGGAGTCCGGAAACTATGCAGTTGAAGGTCTCAATCTTTCGGTATCTAACACTGTAGCTTCATCTTCAAACCTGGTTGCTGTATTTTCTCCTGGAACCGCTTATGTTAAGGGCTATAGAAACAGAACCGTTGCTAGAAGGTATGTAACCTTACCTAAAGCTCGGAGCACCGATTCTGTAACAGAACAAAATATTACTGCGTTGTACGGCAACTATCTTATAGCTAACACAATATCGATTGGATTGCCTAATATTGATGATCGAGTTGAACTACATGCCAATACCGTAGCAGGTCCAGGAAGCAAGATCGGTGATGCTCATATTAAAAATTTAGAGTACTTATCTGGGTCTGGAAACACCAGAAAATACAAAATCTTTTTATATGACGTTAATATAACGAATTCAGTAAAAAACTTTAACAATGTTAGAAGTATTATTAAGGGTACTTACTCAGCTCAGACTGCATATGCTGCTGTCCATTCAGATAGTATTACAACTTTCTCGAAAACTGGTACCGTTACTTCCGGTAGCCCAACAGTTAGATTTACAAGCGCAGCAGGTATCAAGGTTGGTCAGGTAGTAACAGGAAGCAGCGTAGACGTTGACACGAGAGTAAATTCAATATCCTTTGATGAAGTTACGTTAAGTAAAAATGCTACTGCAACAGAGGCTAATGGAACACTGATTTTCTCTAGCGTCAACTTGACTGATACTGACTTTCATAGAAGTTACTTTGCAATGCCACACGTAAACGTGGTAAACGTTGATAACGTTGATTACAAATTTAAAAGAAAGTTTGGATCTGTTAATTTTGTAAACGGTGTTGGAACAATTCAGACTTTAAGTGGAGCAGAAAGGTTCTCTTCTGGTTCTGGTGATCTGGTAAATGAAAACTTTATAGTTGTTACGACCTCTGCAGGTGGTAGTCTTCCTGCAGGTGAAAATATTGATCTAACTGCTTCAGGACGATCAGCGGTACCTGCAGCTGCTGTACCTGGTAACCCACAATCAGCCACTATTACACTTAATGATGCCTCATTTAACGGTACAGCTGATATTATAGCATCCATAGATGTTACAGCTGACTCAAGAAGAGTTAAGACCCGAAACAGCAACCAACAAAAAACTTTAGTTGGTTATCCTGCAGTTGGTACTAAATCGTCCCTAGGTTACTCCGATGTAATTAAGATCAATGCAATCTATGAAGGTAACACAACTTTGGTTACAAGCAACTCCACTATTGTAACCGATAAGTTTTTATTTGATAATGGTCAGAGAGATAACTTTTACGATCATGGTACTATCTCGCTTAAGCCAGGTTATAGTGCTAATTCAACTAATTTGTTGTTGGTAGATTTTGATTACTACAGTCATGGTGGTGGTTTAGGCTACTTCTGTGATAAGAGCTATCCTGACTATTCAAACATTCCTACTTACACTACTTCTACTGGTGAAGATGTATATTTAAGGGACGTGCTGGATTTCCGTCCAACTAGAACAGCTGATGCCAGCGCCAACGTGTATAGTACTAGCAAGACGTTTGATAGCCATCAAATAGTCGACTCACAAACATTTGAAGTTGAATCCGATTACAGCTATTATAAGAGCGTTGTACATAAGATTTCCTTAGATCACAACGGAAACTTTGTACTGGTCACAGGTACTCCAGCGTTAAACAATCCTCCGGTGCCTGAACATAATTCAGACCATATGCTTTTGGCCACCTTCTTTATGAATCCTTACACGTATAACGAAGAGGATATGACAATAAGGTTAGAGGATAACCGTCGTTATACAATGAGAGATATTGGAAGAATTCAAAAACGAGTTGAAAACTTAGAGTATTACACTTCTCTTAACCTACTTGAAACTCAAATACAATCTCAGCAGTTCTTAGATAACGATGGGGAAGCGAGATTTAAAAGTGGTTTCTTGACAGACCCGTTCAGAGGTCACTCGGTTGGTGATGTTTTTAATTCTGATTACAAGGCTTCAATGGATCCTGTTAATCAAGTTATGAGACCAACGTTTTCCAGTGACGCTGTACCAATTGTACCGTCAACTAGCTCCTTTGCTATACGTAATGGAATAGCTACTCTTCCATATACTGAGGTTGGTTATCTAGATCAACAACTTGCTTCAGGTACCATAAATGTCAATCCATTCCAAATCTCTACATTCGTGGGTTCGCTTAAGTTAATACCTTCTCAAGATCATTGGGTTGATACAATCAACAGACCTCAAATTACAGTTAATACAAAGAATGATGTAGCGGAATACGCAGCACTTTCTAAAATTATTGATAACAAAGGTGGATATGCTTATGGTAATTGGGAATATAATAACCTAAGTGGCCAACCTGACGAGTGGTATGAGGGAATAAGGCAGTATGTTAACTATCAAGAATCGCAACGGCATCGATCCAAACTTTCTATAAAGACCTCTGAGAGAGTACATGATAGGCAAAGAATTAGATTAGACAGCGTAGTGCTGCCTTATATGAGGACCCGTAAGGTAAGATTTGAAGCTACTGGTCTGAGACCAAATAAGAGACTACATGTTTTCTTTGGAGGTGAGGATATTACTCAATATGCTGCTCCGTCGACGTTTAGTTCGTCTAGGGTTGAACAGGTTCTCTACTCATCTAGTAGCAGTAAGGATATTGTAACCGATGATAATGGATCAGCAACGGGTTACTTCTGGGTTCCCAATAAAGATCAAACTTTGAGCAGATCAGCATATGATGCTAATCCAAACGCGGCTATACGTCCTAATCTGTCTAACGCTAGTAGGTCTGGTACTAAGTTCACGGCTGGTGTTGCTGAAGTAATGGTGTGTGATAATTTTATTAATCCAAATTTCTCTACAACTTTTGCATCAGAGTTTTATGGTGCTCAAGGTTCTAGGGATTCGTACCAAACTACGGCGTACACCACTAAAACATATTCACTTGCTTCACAACCAGCTGGTGTTCAACAAGGTCCTACTATTAAAACCGGTAGTTACTTTTTAAGAACGCCGACTACTTTAACTCAATTTCTGAATGACCATTTCCCTGGCCACGGTGCTGACCATACGGCCATTGCTAATCAAATAGCAAGCTGGTATGTTCAATACTTTACTAGAAGACCCGAGCAAGGTGGAATGTTTCATTGGATGGATCACTGGTTTAATAGAATGACCGAAGGCTCTGGTACAACCTTAGCTAACACTGAAAGGTTAAACGCGCTGGATAACCATATAGTGTATGCTGGTTGGCAAAATCAAGAACCAGATATTACTGATTTGCTGAGATCAAGATATAAAGAGGTTACTGGCCTGACTGACTCTGTAGGTAGTCAGGAAGAGGTAGCTCCATCAAATGCAGATACTGGTGATACTAATAGATTTAATCAGTTGCTGGCAACTATTGGTGTTAAGAGACCTTGTGACTCAGGAATCGATCCTCTTGCTCAAACATTCAACGTGTCGCCTGAGTTTTATAGTCACGGAGTGTTTATTACATCAGTCGACGTCTTTATTGCTCAAAAGGATACAGTGCTTCCATTGACGGTAGAGATTAGACCTACGGTAAATGGGTTCCCAAGTGCAACTGATTATGTTCCAATGTCAAGAGTAAGCGTGAATCCTGCTCAGATAAACGCTAATGCATCTACTCCTACAGCTACAAACATTAAGTTTGATGCTCCAATTTTCTTGGCTCCTGGAGAGTATGCTATCGTGCTAAGAACAGATGCAGACCAGTATCTAACCTACATTGCAACAATAGGTGAAAATCGTTTGGATGGTACTGGGGAGATTACACAGCAACCAACTATGGGTTCTTTGTTTAAGTCTCAGAATGCTAGAACATGGACTCCTCAACAGGATTCAGATTTGTGCTTTAAGTTATACAATGCTTCGTTTACAAAGAATGTAAACTACACATCTGTACTAGTTGCAAATAACGTTGCTCGAGCTGCATACGAGTCTAACACGGTATATGCAAACACAGTTGGTCAATATGACTTGGCCAACATTAATGTTGCAAGGTATGATAAGTTAGAGCCAGTTTTTTCTCAGTACGAAATACTTACTAAAAACCAAGGTGGATCTGTACAGCCTTATGTAAAGGTTGAGCCAAACCAAAATATTGTATTTGATGCGTCTAAGGAAATTACTACTAATAGTGATTTGCAGGTAAAGGTTACATTTAGAACTTCTGATTCTGATGTTTCACCTATACTTAATTTTAATTCTTCAGCAGTAACATTAGTTAAGAACATTATAAGCACAGTGCCTACAGGTAATACCTTCGTAGCAGAAACTTCTTCAAGTGGTGGTAATGCAACGGCAAGATATATTACCAGAAAGGTGAGTTTATCTAAGGATCTTTCTGCGAGAGGTTTAAAAGTATTTGTAGACCAGAATACACCTAAAGGCGCTACAGTCGAGGTTTATTATCGAGTTATAAATAATGATGACTCTACTAAGTTCGAAGAAAGACCATTTGTATTAATGTCACGTAGACAGGCATCTGTACCTATTAGTGACGATGCCCGTCAATACACTGAGCTGGAGTATTATGCAGACGATATTACGTATACTCAAGATGGGGTTACGTATGACGAGTTTGACGCATTTGTTATCAAGATCGTAATGTATGCAACCTCTACAGCATCTGCTCCTTCCTTCCGTAACTTTAGAGCTATAGCGTTGGCATGAGCAAGTTGGTAAAGGTTGAAAACCACAGTGAATTGAGAAGGGATGATTCTTCTCAAGCTATTATAAATGTGGACAAGCAGCAATATACTGCTTATAAGCGTAAGAAATATATGGCTAAGCAGAAGGCGGAACGTCTCAACAATGTTGAAAGTAAGGTTGATAAATTACAGGAAGACATGAAGGACATTAAACAGCTTTTGCAACAATTAGTAGCAAAGTAAAGATAGAGGCAACGAATGGCACTTGTTCTAGCTAACGTACAAACCACGGACACGTTTCAGACGTGGTTTAATCGTACCAACGAAATATTAACGTATGCCGGCAACACGACTCTTAGTGGTGATGTTACTACAGTAAGCAGTTCTAATACTAACGTCACTGGTTACATGAGATTGTCTAGTACTGGCCAGCTCAGACTTCCTGTTGGTAATACTGCACAGCGAATTGAAGGTTCTGCTGGTTCGCTTAGATATAACAGTGAGACAAGTCAGTTTGAAGGTTACGGTGCAGAAGGATGGGGTCAGATTGGTGGCGGCGGCCTTGGTAAGTTTACATTTAAGAGTACCACCTATACAGCAGAAGCAGGTGATCGTATTGCAGCTAATACTGCTGGAGGTGCGTTTACTATTACATTGCCTGCAACTCCTTCGGCCGATGACATAGTAGAGTTTATAGATGAGAACAATACTTTTAACTTACAGAATCTTACTATTGCTAGAAACGGTAGCACAATAGAGGACGTAGCAGATGATCTAGTTGCAGACGTAAGTGGAAGTAACTTCTATTGTCAGTATGATGGTTCAACGTGGCGAGTGTTTGGTGTCGCTACGGGTACACAATATTTCAACGGTACGTTTAGTGTTGCTGGGTTAACGGTTACAGGCGACCTCACTGCAACTGATATAACTGGAACAAGTATTACTGTTACAGAAAGTGTTGTAGCTAACACGGGATCATTTACTAATCAAGTTAGTGCACAAGACTTTAACAGTACATCAGACGTTGCTCTCAAGCAGAACATTAATACTATCGATAATGCTAGTAACGTCATTAACCAACTTAGAGGTGTGTCTTTTGAATGGGTTAATAGCAATGAACCCGGCTACGGTGTTGTTGCACAAGAATTGGAATCTGTTGTACCAAACCTAGTTACTACCAACAACGATGGCACTAAGAGTGTTAAGTACAACGGACTAATAGGATTCTTATTAGAATCTAATAAGCAGCTATTACAAAGAGTTGAAACATTAGAAGAGAAATTGCAGGACAAGTAAATGGCACAGCTACTTTCAAATATTCTGGTTTCAAATAACACTTTACTGCTTGATTCGGTAAATCAACTTGCTGCCAACAATCAATCGGTTTTTAATTTTACTTACACACCCCCTTTTGTAGAGGTATTCTTGAATGGTGTAAAACTAGTAAAGGACACTGACTTTACTGCATCAAACGGATCTGCTATTGTACTTACTGAAGCAGCAGCTGCCAATGATATTATTGAAGTTGTAAAGTTTTCCACTGGTAACATATACGGCCAGTCTACAATAGTAGCAGGTACTAATATATCAGGTGGTGGTACAATATCAGGTGGTAACAACGTCACACTCAATCTTGATACATCACTTACTTCATTAACTTCTGTACAAACAGAAACCTTAACTAATGCATCTGGAAACCTACTTGTTGATACTGCTACTCAAAAGACTGAATTTAGAGGTGACGGATCATCCACAGTAGGTGCCATTCAGCTTAACTGTGAAGTCAATACTCATGGTCAAACTATTAAACCACAACCACACAGTGCGTTAGTAACCAATGAGCTTACTCTCCCAGCTGGTAGTAACCAGGAGATCGTAGGTACATCTGCGACTCAAACTCTCAGTGGAAAAACTTTGACTGGAGCGACACTTAATGGTGCTACAACCTTAAACGGTGCTACGACAGCTAACTCTTTAACAGTAACATCTACAGCGACACTTAATGGTGCTACAACCTTAAACGGTGCTACGACAGCTAACTCTTTAACAGTAACATCTACTACGTCTATTGCCGAAGTAATTGAAAAGGTAGATATACCTACTTCAACAACAGGTACGATTGCATTTGATTTGCTTGCTCAGGCAGTACAGTTATACAATACAGATCAAACTGCAAACAGAACTATTAACTTTAGAGGTGATGGCACTACTTCTTTGGACAGTGTCATGGCTGTCGGTGAAAGTATGACTGCTGCAGTATTAATGAAGCAAGGTGGTTCCGCATATTATCTAAATGCTTTTCAGATTGATGGGGCCTCTGTTACACCTGAATGGTCAGGAGGCTCAGCTCCATCATCGGGCAATGCAAATTCGATTGATGCATATTTGTTTACAATCATAAAAACGGCAAGTGCAACATTTACAGTATTAGCTAGTCAGACACAATACGCATAATGCCTGTCTTAGCTACAATTGGTGCAGGATCTGCTAAAGGGTTTAACCCAGGATCCGTAGCACCCTTCATGCATCTAGTAATCCAAGCAGGAGGCGCTGGAGGGGAAAGTGCCGCTCCTAACAGTACTGCTAATGGAGGAGGTGGCGGAGGCGGATTCAGAGAATTTGAAAATGCGGACGCAATTGAAATTGTTCCAGGAATACCTTACACTGTAACTGTTGGAGCTGGCGGAGGAGCTGGTTCGAATGGAGGCGGTTCAGCGTTTTCAAATGGACTTGGATTGAATCTTCAAACTACCGGAGGTGGTGCTGGTAGGGGAGGGACAGGATTTTCTGGAGGCTGTGGTGGCGGTGGTGGTGGCGCTCTTGGTGGTGGCGATCCTGGTGGCTCTGGTAACGCCGGTGGCTACACTCCAGATGAAGGAAGAGATGGTG
>Ga0222718_10001096_pt1 | contig 27266 bp, 28 predicted proteins | sample C33_27DmetaG_FD_165045 | JGI IMG/M metagenome (GOLD analysis project Ga0222718, IMG submission 165045) | Estuarine water microbial communities from San Francisco Bay, California, United States - C33_27D | ecosystem: Environmental > Aquatic > Marine > Unclassified | place: USA: California...
AGGAGTTAGACTTGGTGTTCCAACTGAAGTTTGAAAACTTCCTGATTTATGTAAGAATACTTTATCGTATCTTCCAACAAAGAATGAAATGTCTCCAACAAAACTTGAACCAGTGACTGGTGTGTCTGTTGCATTAGCACCCGTTGAAGAAATACCTGTTCTACTTCCTTCAAAGTTTCTACCAGTAGTATAACCAAACGGTGCAAATTGAGCATCTGTTGATAAGTTTACTGGACTTGTTGGGTCTTGTGCATTATTACTACCGAATGTAGATGTACCAAGTATCTGACCACAAACTGGCCTGAAGTCTAGTGAATCTGAAAGTTCGAATGTTCCATCGGGTTCTAAACCACCCAAGTCAACTTTGTTTGGTGAGTAAACTGGAATATCTCTATAGTCTATTGATGCATATGATTCAACATCAAAGAAGTCTCCACTTCCTGATGGTGTAAAGTAATCGAAGCAAATCAATATAGGATTTGAAGGTTTAGCAGAACCAGTCTTAAGTGTAAGTTTTCCTAAGTCATAGAAACCATCTCTCTGACCATTGTCAAAGAAATATCTAGATGTTATGTTTGATGACCCTTGAGATACATTACTTAATGTTGCAACTGCTTTAGATGTTTGACCAACAACTGTTTCTGCATCTACAAATGTTCCTGATACATAATAGAAGTATGTTGTTCCACCTGTTGTTATTATTATACCATGTGCATTAGATGTCTGTCCAATAAATTTCTCATAGTTTACGAATGTCCCACTAGACACTGTAAATGTTGCACTAGGTGGTAGAGGTGTTGTTCCTCCAACTCCCTCATAGATTCCTCTGATTTTAAATGCATCTGCAACACCTAACGATATTTCTCTATCGTCATATGCAGTACCATATTTTCCACCAGCACTTCTTGCAGAACCAACTTTAAGTAGTCTTGCAGGTCTTATTGTTTTGTCTCTATTAACTGGGTCGGTAATTGTGATAGTAGAAGTGACTCTAAGAACTGCACCATTATCAGCAGAATCAAATCCTGTCAATGTTAATGTCTGACCTGAGCCTGAAGATTGTGGTGAACCACCAAAGTCTTCTACATTTAAAAGGTCTCCTTGTGCATAACCTGTTGCAGCTTCTATAACTGCAATTGTGAAGTTATCTGTATTCTTTGCACCGAATACTCCATTTGAACCAGTTGATAACTGGACTTCGTTAGATGCAACGGTTACAACTTCTTGTCTTCTTATTTGAATAGACTCTGCAGTATGTGTTGAAATCCAATCTCTTGGCCATGATGATATTGCAGCAGTTTGGTCTTGGTCAAAGATTCTAACTCTTCGTCTTGTTGCATTTCCACTAAATGTAGTCGTACCATTAGCTGTTAATGTTAAACTTAAATCATTGGTGACAGATGCAACAACATTTTCATTACCTTCTTGGTCAACAATGATATCACCTTCTTTTAATTCAGTCAAGTACTTAGTTCCAAAACCAGTCACTGCAGTACTACCTGAAGACATAGTTAAAGAACCTGTTAGTGTTTTATCTGAATCTGCAACTAGGTCTGCAGTAAATATTTCTCTGTTTGTGTTCTTAGCAGTTTGTGTAATTGACCTTGCACGGTCAACATTGTAAGACCTAACTGCAGTCACTGTTGTTGTACCTGAAGTGACACCTTCTGTTGTAATTGAATTTCCAACTGCAAATGTTCCTACAACATCATGTACAAACAATTCATTACCATCCGTATGTGATACGATTGCAACTGCACCACTGTTGGAGACAACTCTATCTCCTGTAGTAAATGTTCCACCTAGTGTACCACTAATTCTAGTGAACATCTTGATATCAAACATATACAAGTTAAATACAGATGCATTTGTGTACACATCACTTGAATCTGAACCAGTATCTAAATCAATGTTTCTTACTCTTGCAGTTCCAATTTGGAATGTTGTTGGTTTTGTACCTGCTGAAGATATAGATGTATTCCATAATTCACATGGTGCAAATGGAGACATTGCATCGTCTCCTGCTTCATTACCAAACTCGGGTAATGAATGGATGTTCTTAACTTTTAATTTATTCCCTAATCTAATAGGTGTATTTGCATTATCTAAAGAAACTGTAGTTCTTGCTTTTGAGAAAGGTATTGTTGTAGTTCCAACTTTATCAATCTCATAACCTTTAACATATGCTTTGCCTGGCGATACTTGCATTACAAATTGACTCTCATCTCCACCTTGGGCAGATGCATAGAAACCTCTATTAGTACTATCGTCTAAATGTTCTCTTAAACTATGTGTAAATTGGTTTACAACAAAATCACCATTTGCATCAAATGTTCGTCTAGCAAGTGTGTTCTCTATTTCATTGTATATTGGTCTATTGACTTCTAATTCAATAATACCATTATTAACTCTCATTGTTTCAACAAAGTCTGAGTCATCAGTAGTAGTAAGTGCATACTTACTTAATGTTAATGCAATTGATAATCTATCAGCACCTGGCGCATTTTCATTAGTAGTTCCTGTTGCATTATCATTCAATGAAGAATCTGTTGCTGAATCAACTGAAGATTCAACAATAGTTAATCCAACTCTATACGAAGGTGTTCCACTATACTTTTCTAGTATTAACTCTTGTGCAGGAACCTTAATAAAGAATCCTCTTATGAAGATAACACCTTCTGATATATTTGCAATAGATGCTAATCCGTTAACACTATTGATTGTTGTTTCTGTTCCAACCGTGAACTCATTATAGTTAGTTGTATTAAGTGAAACAACACCATCTTCATCTACGGTCACTTCTTGCAACTCTTCTGCAGAACTGAATGTAAATGAGTTTGATGTATCTGTTCCTTGTGATTGGTATTTAACAAATAGTGTTAAAGAATCATCTGTAGTTTCTGCAGATGAAGTTATAACCTTTGCAACAACTCCTGTTGTTTTACCTTTAAGAAATTTTCCATGGAATGATTGTCTGTAAGTTTCTACATTTGTATCACCTAGTGCATTTGGGTTTGCAGAATTGACTTTAACATAGTATAGTTCCATGTTAACATCAGTCTGAGCTCCTTGAACAATAGAACCCTCTTTAAACATATGACCACCAAATCTTTCAATCTGATTTTGTAGTATAGATTGTGATTGGATTAATTCTCTAGATTGTAGAGCCCTACCTGCACGATATAATACTTTGTGAAAATTTTTATCTTCACTATAATCATCGTAATATGGGGATACATTTAAATCAGTTTTTTCAGCCATAGTTTCCTAACTTGTTTATAATATTGAATGTAGAGGGGATGACCCCTCATGATTACATTTCAATAATTAATTTAATATCTTCTATTTGGTCTGCAGCTCTTGTCACTGCACCTCTATTCTCAACATACATCACTTGACCTGAGTATTTTTCAACTTCAGGGAATGAAGAATCAACTGCTGAGATAGTTCCTATTGTGGTATTACCAACATATACAGTATTTGAATCAACAAAGTTTTCATATCCACCCTCACTATTTGCTTGAGGAATATGAGATACGACATTACCAGTAATTGAGATAACTCTTGATACTGCAACTCCAGTTCCGTCTGAGTTTGCATTTAAAATAATGTCATCAACACTAAGACCACTAACACTTGAAAGTGTCATTTTGTGATATGCAGCCAATGTTGGAGATGTTGATACAGTTGTTGTACCAGCATTGAATGGGTCTTGTAAAAGTCCTATCCTTCTGAAATCATTATCTGTTGGGAAATCACCTGAACCTTCACCAAACTCTAATCTAGAGTTAACGATTACATAGTTTCCACCAAGCTCTTGGATTGGGTCTGCACCATGTCCGATTAATGGTGATATAATAGGTTTTGCAACTCCACCACTACCTGAACCAATTCCTGTTATATTTGCAATATCAATTGATGCACGTTTGTATCCAGTTCCTGCAGCAGTTACGTTTACATATGAAATTGCACCCGAAGATACAACCACTGTACATACACCACTTGAACCATCTCCGTCTATTGCAACTGAAGTATATGTTCCATCTGTATAACCTGAACCACCTGCTGTCACTACTACATGGTGAACTCCTCCGTCCACTGCAGAGTTCTCAACATCCCATTGTGATGTTCCGTCATCAGAAGCAGCAGTTCCTAATGCACCCGAAGTACCATCAATTTCTGTTTGAGCACCAATTGTTTTAACTGGTATAAAGTCGTTTGTTACAAATTTGATTGTCTCTGAAGCAGAAACAGTATACATATATTTCCAAATATAACCACGTCCTGTAGCTGCATCTGTGTCTGAAGTCTCTACCAATGAAGTTGCAGAAGTTCCAGTAGGTTGAACTGTTGAGTTAACAACAACACCTGCAGAATTTCTTCCAGTTCTGATACACTTATATACATGATACTCGTCTGTTATTACATAAAATCTTGAATCGTAAAGATTGTTTGATGATGTTGCAGGAGAAGTATTACTCGCACTATAGTCATGTGCATACTCATCATAACTAGTATTTCCTGTTGTATCATAGTCATATCTTGTTAACCCGTGAGATACATCTGAAGAACCAACTTTCTTCAATGCTAACATATCAGAATATGCATCTATCTCTTCTCCAACTGCATTTGCAGGTGAAGGTGGGGATGTGTCATCTGCCCATGGGTATGGACGACCTATGAATATATATGATGAAGAGGCACTCTCTCCAAAATCTTCTTTGAATTGTTTAGCATTATGTATTCTAAACTTTTCGGTAATAATTGCTGCCATTTTAATCTCCTACGATTATTTGTAATACTATTTATAACACTATGCAGACTTTATATATGCACTAAATGTTATATTTGTTCTTTTTCTTTCATGAGAGTCAAACTCATTCATGAAATGATTTGGGAAATAGGTTTCTAAGTCTGAAATTCGTAGTCCTTCGGGATTTGATTCTTCACTTAGCATATTTCCAGTTCCATCTTCTAATAATAAGTCATCTCCATCAGTCTCATCTTTAAGATAATATGATATGTCATAGACTTGTTGTCCAGTAATTGTATTTAGGGTTCTATAAGTTGAACCGAAAGGTACAAAAGATGAGATACCACCTTCTGATAATCCTTCCTGCATAAATGCAGTTGAATCTTCACCTATAATTCTATCTCCATCTTCAAAGTAGATGCCACCATCAATTTGTGTGTTTCTTTCTGAAACAAAATAACCTACATGGTGAACAGGAACACTTGCATCTTCTAAATTAATTATATCCACTCCGTCTTCTGTAATGATTCTCTCACCTTCAGTTCCTTGGAAGTAAACATTTTCAGTTAATCTAGGTTCAAACTTCAAATAGTTTGGGCCATCTTCCAATTCTATTAACGAACCATCTTCCATAAGAAGTGTTTCTTCTCCTGCTTCCCATAATTGAATTATCTTACCTTTATCTGCGGGTCTTCTTTCCGTACTTCTAACTAGATAACCATTATCTGAAGAGTCTAATGAAAGAACTGTAGGGATTCCATCATGTGAGTGTAGACCAACTTGTGTTGTTCCAAGTGCATGAGATTGGATAATATTAATATTGATATGTCTGTTTCTATGTGATGAATCACCATACTCTGTTCTTGGTTCTGTAATTGACCCACCTGTTCTTGGGTCTGTTCCTATACTTGGAATACCTGCATCTTTGAGTTCTGCAATTGTGACTGGGTCTATTTCAGAAGATAGTGTATAAATCTCTATTTCTCTCATAGAGTTTGTGAATGGAGTTGGGACACCTAATACAGCATTAGTCGGAATAATAACTGTTGGTCTAAATCTAACTTGGTCTTCTACAGTTGTATCAATTGTATTTTTGATTGCAACCTCACCAAAGAAGATGTGTCCTGCAGGGTGAAGTAAATCTTTAACAATACCTCTCCACTTGTTAATTGATTCACCAACCTTGACGACATATGAATGGGTCTGATAGAATTTACCATCTTGAACTCTTGATGCACTTGCATCAATTGTACCATAATCTCCAACCATCTGTTCTTCGATTATACCCTCACCATTAAATAATCCTTGTCCATCAAACTTATTACTCTTCAATACTTTGAATGAATCATTGGCATTATACGTGACAACTTCGTTTTCAAAGAAATCACCAACTAAAGATGTGTATGTTAAGATGTGTCTATCAATATCATATGAAACAACTTTTGCTGTAGACCCTGATAGAACTCCTGTTAATGTTAAATCTCGTGTAAGTGTTGCACTAGGTGTAGTAATAACCATCGGATGATGTGATGTTGTTGATACAACTCCATTTGCATCAAACATATTACCTTGGTCTTGTATATTGATAGAAGAAACACCACCAATAGTATCTGAGAATGCATACATTACTGCACCCGAACCACTTGTGATATTTACTTGTGTATTGTTTCTTTCTGTCTCTGAACTTCCACCTGTAATTAATTCTAAGTTTTGGAATGCACCAGTATCCGTTGGTAGTCTTTTAACTACTAGTCTTTTATTCTTTGTATCAATACTAGAAATAATACCAGTAGCACCTGAATTTCCACCAGTCACACTCTCTCCAACTAAGAATCCTGATAGGTCATCAAAGTAAATGTATCCGCCTGGAAAAACTTTAGGTATTGAAGTGTATTGACCACCTGAAGTGATTTTAATACTCTTAATTTCACCTGTTGCAGTTTCATGGTTGATAATACTGCCATCTTCATACACTATGTTATTGAACTCGGTGTATATGTTTAGTACTTGACCTGCATTTAGGCCAGACACTAAAGTCACTCTATCGTTTTTAGATGTGAACTCTGTAGTTCTAGTCATCTCTAACCCATCTACAAACACTTGTATTGCACTGTCATTGAAGAATACTAAATCTCCTTTATCGTCAACTGCACCTGGCCCTCCAAATACTGTTTGACCTGAAGTTGCAGTAAATTCCCATTCGGTGACTGTTGGTTTGTTTTGGTCTTTAGTTCCTTGTTCAAGTAGAATAGTATCATTGATTGAACCTATGATTGCTTCTCCACCAAAACCTTGACCACCTTCAAAGACTATTAAATCTCCTGCAGAATAATTATCACCTGAAGTTTCAATCAGGATTTCTGTAACTCCACCCTCATGTAAACCATTAACAACTGATAGACATTCTGTAGTATCTGTATCTGCTTTACCACCAACAATGTTTATCTTATCGTTTAGTGTATATAATGAACCAAAAGGTTTTAGTTTTGTTTCATATAATAATCCATATCCATCTTCTAATAGAATATCTCCATCATCATTATGTGCAACATAAGTAGAAGACCCAACTGTAATATCAGATATGATACCATTGACTGTTGCAGTAAGTGCTGTTATTCCATCTCTGTCTAGAATAGTGACACTAGAACCTTTAGTAAATTCTCCTACATGATTGTTCATTATTTCTAATGAGAATAATCCTGTCTGTGAATTATCAGTATACACATTTTCAATAATTGCTTGTGCAACAATGGTTTTACCATCAAGTGCATATTGTGTTATCTTATCGTTTGCTTCAGGAATACCTGAAGTCATTGTTAATCTCATTCTTCTTTGTTGAGAATAACCTGACTCACTTACATGAATCGTCTCATTGATTGGGTATCTTATTTCAGCGTCTTGTGCATACAAGAGTCTCATTAAGAATTGTAATGACTCTCCAGTACCTTTCTTCTTATAAAGGTCTGTGATGTTTTTAATTGTTAAACGACTATTCTGCAAAGTTGCAAGGTCAATCGATGGCATAAAGTCTTTTTGGAAATACTGTAAAAACTCTTCTGTTGTTTCATCAATATCTGAATAGTCTAATAATCTATTGTTTGCAAGTATAGAGTTCTCTTTATAAGAACCAACTGTTCCTGTTTGATTGGAATCTCTTCCAGTGACTGTTTCTCCTTTTGAGAAACCATTTCCTGAAACTGATTTTAGATAAATTACATTACCGTTAATAACTTCTATCTTTGCAACTGATTTACTTTTTGAGCCAACAACATACTCCCCAATACTAAAGGGGTCTGCATTTGCATTTACATTTGTTGCAGTCTGTTCAAAAAGAATTTTTGAGTTGTCTTTATCGGGAGATGGTGAGACGGTGGCAGATTCTAAAAAAATAGAACCTGTACCGTCTTCGTTTGCGATACCATCTAAATCGCCCTGTGTTGTTAAGGTTAATACTTCTGCTTCTAAGAACTCAAAATATGCTTTAAGGAATGCTTCAAATGCAGGTGCTTCTGACTTCAAGTACTCGGGAAGTAATGAAGGAAGTCTGTATGAGAGTCTCTCCTTTAAAGTATGATTCTTAGACACTAGTAATTATCCTTATGTTATTGCAGGTCTTGATGCTGTTAATCCTGAATCAGCAATTACAAACCATGCTGTTCCTGACCAAAAACAAATAACTGCTTCACCAAGAGTTGAAAGAACGATTTGGTTTGAACCAGTCGCACTTGAACCCCATGAAGTCACAGTTATATTTGCAACGTATGTTGATGCAGGTTCAGTTGAAGCATAAATTACTTTTAACTGACCAACGTCTGTTCCGTCATCTAATGTGAAAGCAACATCTGCTGATGCACTTGAAAGGTCGATTGCAGTTGCAAAAGAACTTGCAAGATTACTTGCAGTTGCAGTCAATGTTGTGATATCGTCAACTGCTAAGTGAGTTGGGATGTTTTCAAACATTTGACCGATAGTCATTTTCTTGTTGACGGGTGTTCCGCCTGGGTTGTCTACAATATGTAGAAGGTCATCTGCACCGATATCAGAATCTGATACTTGTGTTAATGCACTTATTTTTTTATCTGCCATTTTAGTTTACTCCTATAAAAACCAAGTTAATGGGATGCTACTCTAAGCATGGAACCTACCATCTTAGACCACGTTATACATAAATTAATATGTTGATGTAGATGTTGAAGAATATCCAACACCTGCACTACTTTCACCACTTGCGATGGTGTCTACTTCTGCCTTAACCGAGATATCAGAACTAGAGATATCAATTAAGATTCCTCTTGTCGCAACAACATCGTTACTGCTCGGTATTAAGGTGAAATCAATCGTACTATCTACATTAACTGTTGAGGTTATGTTGATGGCATTGATTGATATAACTCCTGTTGAATAATTTACTGTACCAGCAAAATTATCCGTATAAATTCTTGTTGCACCTGATAGGTAGAATCTTCTCAAGTTTCCTGACCCATCATCATCAAAGTACTGAATGTTAGATGTATCACCTTGGACATAAAATCCAGTTGATGAAGTTATCCCTCCATTTTCTTTGTTGTATCCAGTTGTTGGATTGTATAATCCATTACCAGTTGTTAATGAGTATCCTATTAGTTGTTCTGTCTTTGTTGCTAAACTCTTTTTCAATCTTATGTTTGTTGTGTTAGAAAGGATAGAACTTTCTGCATCATCAATTGCTTTGATTAGATTTGAATGTCTAAATATGGAATCAAAGTTAGTTAAGTTGTCTCTATCAAAGTTATTTATTGTCAACTCTACTAACGATTTTAACTCTCCTTCTGAGAGAGTTGTTGCTCTTGCATTGTATTTGAATGTTGTTGAGATAAGAACCTTAACAATTTCTGCATCCACAATTTCAGGTCTCACTGTTAACATATTGAGAGAATTTAATTTCCCTTTGATTGCAGTCTTCTCTGTATCTGATAAGTAATCAGAGTTTAATGGTTTGATTGCAAGAAATACCTTACCATATTCGGGTGGATTGTTGTCTTCACCACCCCATACTGCAACTGCATCTGCATTCGGGTAATACTCACTGACCTTTGCTTTGTAGTCATTCAGTGTTACCAGTCTGTTTTGTGAAGTATAAAACTTAGATGCTTTGAATTTGATTGACTCTACACTTTCTTTCTCTGCACCACCAGTTGCAATCTGAGTAGCCGTGATAGTAGAATCAGTGTATCCATTAATAGCACTTTCTAATGTAAAGATTTTTGCACCATCACAATGAATATCATCAACTATAATATAAGTAACAGTGATAAGGTCTCCATCTAATAGTTGCTTACCTAATACTCCATCACCGAAATAGATTTCAACAAATCCATCTTCGTTCTCTTGTGCGTAATACACCTTAGAAGTTGTTGTGATATTTGATACATCTGTTGAAAGTGTATATGTATCTGAAACTCCAGCAGAGTTAACAGATATACTAATTCTTGTTCTATCTACCCTTTCGTTAGAAAGTACAAATTTTGGATTTGGAACTTGTCCATCAAATACAAATTGGTCTGTTGAATATGTTCCCTGTACAATCGGAACACTAGAGTAAGTGTATGTTGTTCCATTTTGAGTTGGGTTTATTGTTGAAGGAACCACAAACTCATATGTCAATCCATCAAACACGGTTGAGAGTCTAGTTCCTCTTGTCATTGCCATTTCACTAATTGTCGGGTAAGTTCCATCTGCATTTCTAACATTTTTAAGAGAGATATCTATAATTGCACTCGATGCCTTTTCAGATGCAGGAACAAAACCTAAATCTTTTGCACGAGATACTACATTCTTTCTGATTTGTGCAGAGTCTAAGAATAACTCTGAACCTGCAATATTTGTATTTACTGCACCGATATGTGAAGAATATGCAAGAAGGTCTATCAATACTGACATGGTTGAACCTTCAAAGTCATAATCCTTTAATTGGTCTTGTCCTTGTAGGTATGATTTAAGATTTTCTGCTATATTATCAAAATCTAAATCGGTGACGTTTATTTGTGAACTCTTAATTGCCATTATCTTGCCCTTGTTATTGTAAACTCTACATCTTGTTGTCTTCTTGTGTTTTTAATAGTATAGAAAATCTGTACATTGATTTCATTAGAATCATTATTAGAAATAATAGTAGACACTGCATCTACTCTAGGTTCAAAGTTCTTTATAGTATCTGCAATTCTTTCTTGTACCTTTCTAATTTTTCTGTCTGTATTCAATTCAAATAGTAAATCTCTAAGTGAACCACCAAACCCTGGCTTGAATGGTCTCTCATAGTGATTGGTCAATACAATATTTTTAACCGACCTCTTAACTGCTTCGACATCACTTCTAGTTGTAACATCTCCAGTTATTGGATGTGCTTTGAAAAGTAAATCCAAGTCCCTATAATTGTTTTTGGTTGCAACTACTTTTGCATTGTTTACTACATCTATTGCCATAATACTATTTATACACTCTTAGGAACTGTTATGTCGATTGATTGAGGAAAACCTATAAGTTTTAACAAATCACAAAATGTTAAATTAATAAAATCAAATATCTTACCAAGTCCTATTGCTTTAAAGAACTTTTCTACAATTTCTGTCCACTCCAAGAGCAGTTTCTTCTTCCAGTTGATTTTAAAATCTCTAAAGTCTGAAATCATTTCGTTAATCTTATCATCTAAAGACTGAACACTTAACTCAATGTCTCCACCTGTAATATCAGATAGACTAAACCCTGCTATAGATAGACCTTCAAGTTTCTTTTTGATATACTCTCTATATTCTTTAGTCCCCTTACCATACTTTGCTTCTGCTTGAGTCTTCCATTCTTGTATTTTTGCACCTAAATCAAACTCAAATATGTCGGGTATACTTGGAAGACCTAATGCATCCCATATCTCTTTGAATTTCTTTATGAGTTTCTCTCCTAACTTGAATAAAGAGTTAGACACCCAATCCATGATTTCACTTTTCAGATACTTCCATGTAACTTTTGCTTTCCACTCATCACACTCTATACCAAAGTCTCCATCAAAACATTTATACTCATCAGGAATGAGTGCATAGAACTTATCTATCTCAGCATTAATTTGGTCTTTAATATCTTTTTGTTCTTCTTTGGTTAAGATTTTAAGTACATCTATTTCTATTCCTAAAATATTAACCTCAAAAGATACTGGAATTATATCACCTATCAGTTCCATAATCTTCACTGGAACATAGATGTGAAACTCCTGTAGCATTTCTTCTACAGCTTCTCTTGCTTCTTTGCCCCAATTACGAACTGTTCCTTTCTCCCAATAAGGTGATGATATGTCTGCAAGTTTATCCATGAAGTCTTCTACATCTTTGATAACTTTTTCTATATCCTTTCTTGCATCTTCTTCTATTTCGTCTGCATGTGTCACAAGATATACTTTTAGTTGACTGGGTATGTCTCCAATCTTTGCAATACTATTTGTTAAGTCTGCCTTAGTTGGTAGATTAATAACTGTACCATCGGGACATGGAAATGTATTTGGTATTGTAGGTAAGGTTGTTGCCATTATGAGTTCAACTTAATAACTGTACCATCTAAACTTATTTGTGGTGCAACGACTGATAGGTTTCCTGTAGATTCTATTGCAGTTGTTTTTGCAACAGTAATCTTTGCATCTCCACCAACATCAAATGTTGCATCTCCAAGTACCTTAACATTTACTTTGCCACCAACATATACTTCGTCATCTTTACACACTACAGTGTAATTATCATTTACAACTCTAGTTACCTGACTTCCATCAGGATGAATTTCATGGAATGTGCCTGAACGATGTTCTACTGCAATTCTTTCTGCATCTAGTGTATCATCAATCTCCAACACATGACCTGATTCAGATTCTAAAACTTTGTTGTAAGGATAAACTGGTTTTGCCTTTGATGGAATACCGTTTGCACTACTAGTGTCTCTTGAAGTGTAATCACCCTCACCTCTTGCAAACTTAGATAGGTCTGACTCTTCTACATACAATGGGTATTTTGGAAGTTCGGTGACTGTTGGATTTGTAATTTCAGAACCTGTTCCATCATATTTGATTTCAAGTTTTTCGGGTTTAGTTGGTGCAGTGTCTAGTGCAGTAGTTAATCCAAATCCTCTTTGTGGTGAATGGTCGGGATTTGTTCCATCAGGTTGTCCCTCATAATCTTTAACTGTTAATGCTCTTGGGTCATTAAACCCTTCAGATATTTTTCTAGATACTAGTACCTTATCAACTCCCTCTTTATAACCTGCTTGTGGAATACCTGCAGCAGTCCCTATAATAACTGGTTGTTGACATGCATCACCATCTCTAAAGAACCCAAATACTGTAGAACCTTCCACAAGTCCGTGTTGTGTTCCAAACCCCGATAACCCTGCAGAGGTAGTCGGTAATAACACTTGGGCCCATGGAAGGTCAGGTGTAGAAATCTTTGCTTTGTTTGCAGTATGGATACCATGACAACGAACTCTGACTCTACCCACCTTCAATGGGTCTTGTCTATCTTCAACTATACCATAAAATGTTTTCATTATGTCTCCTGTGGAACTGCTTTGGTTTGAACTGCAGTTCTAATGTCCTTTGCATAACTCTCTTTAACACATTCTAAATTACAAACTCCTCTAAACTTAATTGGGTCTGCATCTATAGTTAACTTTACAATTAAATATCTGTTATCATTAACCACATCTTTAACTACTGCACCATCATGTTGTGATTCAGATTCAGGTATGTTTAACCTTATAATTTGACCAACTGTCAAATCTGTTCGTAATGGTATTGTGACCACAATACGATTCTGTTCTAGTGTTTCTAGTAATCCAATTCTCTCTAACGGTGCGTTATCTTTAATAACATTGCCTATGAATGCACCATCTTCTTCTATACTTTCAGAATTGTCAAAATCATGATTAGAAGTGTATCCAGTTAATACAAGACTTTCAAATGCTTTATTGGGTGCAAGGTCAACGGTGAAATCTTTAGAAGCAGGTGGTACATGATTATCAGTAATGACATCTGCAGTTCTTACAATTTCTTCATATGGATTAGAATCATTATCTGTTCTAATCATAGGAAACCCTGAAATGTGTTCTCCTCTTTTAAATGTTTCATCAATATCATAGACTATATCAGATTCTAATTTTCTTATAGGGTCATATACTCTCATAGAAGATGCATAAGCACCTGCACCACTTCCTTTAAGTGTATCAAACTGTTGTGGTTTTTCTACATGTAAAATTTGTGTATTCAATCCATCAAAATCATTAATATCCTTTTCTTTAGTAGATAAATCTGAATTTCTTGGTTGATAAGAAAAGACTAAAGGAAACTCCATTTTTAACATAGTGTCCATACTTGAAAATCTAAATCCACCATTCAATGTTTGAAAGAAGAACATACCATTCTTCCAAGAAGATGAAGTGTTTCCAGTGTCTGCTTCTTGAACAATGTAATTTATTAATCGTCTTGCTGACCAGTTAGGTGAAACAAATTGCAACTTTTCAGGTGAAGTATCTTCCCATGCATCTATTTCATTTGGTTTAATGTTAACACCTTTGGGGTCTTGACAAATCTTATACAACATATCAGTATAAGAACCTCTTAGTACTTCATTCACTTTTGTTGTCAATGCTGAAAACATTCTTGGGTCACAAAAGTTTAACATATATGTTTGAGTTTGATTCAAAGGTTTTTGTATATTGATTGCTTTATAGATTCTAAATGTCTTTTCTATGGAAAACTCTTTTGCAGAAGTCTCTTTAACACCTTCTTTCTGTTTCATACGAATTGTCAAACTTTCTTGGCCAGTAAACTTAAAGTTCTTTAAGACATTAAGACCATCAAATAATGACATATCTCCAGTAACAAATTTACTAAAAATAGATTCATACAATCTTATTCCTGCTACTACATCTGCACTAAAATCAATTGTGTCTTTTTCTGCATTTATGATTGTACAAGATTCTAGTACAAATTCACCTGACTTAAAATTACTCATCTGACATTACACGTTCAAATTCTGAAACAACTCTTCTAATTCTTGAAGGTTGTATAACCTTTATTGTTCTCTTTGATTCGTTTAATGCCCATTCCTCATCATAATGTGACACTTCTGTCCAACCAGTTCCACCAAAGTTTCTTCTAATACCATCTGCATTTTCAAAGTAAGATACATCATCTTTATGATACACTGTAGATTGAACTGTAAACGACTTACCACTTGTTGAACCTGTAATTATATCTCCAGCAGAAAACTCACCACTTACAATAATCCTTTTTAGTGAACCATCTACTATAAGTATATTACCAATCTTTCCTGTACTTGATGTAATTTTTTCTCCAACAAGAAACTTAGATGTTGATGATATAATATCTGAAGTGTTTAATGCAACAAGACTTTGTCCTTGAAACTTCTCTTCTATATAAAGATTAAAGGTTTCAGAATCCATATGCCAATCATAATAGTTTTCACTACCATTAACTAAAAAGAATGTCCAATGTAAATCACTATCTCCATACAACTTTGCAGCAACAACATCAGGTCTTTCACCATCTACTAATTCATAAGTATTGTATTCAATGAAGTTGTTAACTGCTTCTTGTTGAATCGAACTCTTACGAAAGAAGTCCTTAATGGTTATAACCTTTCCTGTATTTAAAGTGTATTGTATTTCAGGAAAATTTGTAAAAAATTGATTTGCCATTATCCACCCCCTCCATCTTCTCTATTTGGATTTCCTTTTCTATTTCTTCCAGTTGCAGTTGAAATTTGAGTTAAGTCCATTCCACTATTCCTTAAGTTGTTTGTATTGGTTGCATCATCCCGTAAACTTGGCATACCTGTAATACTCTTATCTCCTAGTGGAGAAATTTGTTGATAATTTTCTTGTGAAAGAATTTTTATTTCTACAAACTCGAGAGACATCTTTGTTGATACTGGTTGTCCACCAGTGAATGTTGCAAACTTCTGTCCATTGAAATGGTCTACATCACACTTAGTACATACCATAGGTAAAAATCCGTCAAGTACATCTCTAACTGGGCCTTCAAACTCTACATCAAAAACATTTGGAAAATTAAAATAGTTTTCTGCGTCTCCATCTTCTTCAGAACCAAAAGTATCAGGAAGCATTGCAGTTCTAAATGAGTAAATTATTTTGTTAATCTCATTTGCTTCATCTACACTCTTTGGCCAGAACTCATAGTCAAAACTAAAACTTCTAAATCCTATTCCTTCTAACATCTGTTCCTGCATAGGATTTGATGCTTTACCATCATTGATGTTTCCTACATTAGCAGTAAGTTTATTACCAAATGCAGCTGCTGATTTTTTTGCTAGTGCAACTATTTGGTCTCCCATTTCATTGAACGTAGCACCAATACCTTCTTCTTCTCTGATATCTTGTATTCCTCTTGCAAATAGTCCTACATCTTTAGATGTATAGTTGACATTTGCTGTTGATGATAACCCATCAGGAATATACAACATAATTTCAACACCTGTATCTCCAAAGACATTAGCTGCATTCTGTCCTTCTCGTTTTCTTCTTAAACGAGTTTGGAAAGTTATATAATTATCTAAATCTTCTTCTAGTGGATATCTCAATTCTTCATATCCTTCAGGTGGTGGAAACTTACCATATAATTTACACTTGTTATTAGCAACAGATTGTTCTAATGTAGTTCGTCTTTTTTCTAAACTTCTTTTTGCTTCTTCGGCTTGTTCTCCAAGTTTATCTAATGCAGAGGTAAAGTTTTTACTGCTGAACTTACTTGCAATACCTTTGAAGGAATTAATTGCAGACTTTGCCTTATTGATTTTTGAAATTAGTTTGTCGATAGATGCCATTGAGAATCTCTATAAATAGTATTAAATTAATTATGTACACTTCTATTTATGCAACATAAGGGTAGGTTCAAACCGAAGAACTACAAAAAGTACAAAGGAGATTCTACAAAAATCTTTTACAGGTCGTCATGGGAAAGAAACTTTATGATATATTGTGATAAGTCTCCAGCAATCTTAGAATGGAGTAGTGAAGAATATGTGATTCCATACGTATCACCACTCGATAAAAGAGTACATAGATACTTTCCTGATTTTTATATCAGGTATAAAAGTGCAACGGGAAAGATTATGAGAGAGATAATCGAAGTCAAACCCAAAAGACAAACAATGCCACCCAAACCCCAACAAAGAAAAACTAAGAAGTATCTAAATGAGATTACCACTTATGCAGTCAATGAAGCAAAGTTCAAAGCAGCAGAACAATATTGCAAAGATAGAAAGTATAAATTTCGTATATTAACTGAAGACGATTTAACCTAAAGACATAAATAGAAGTATGGGACTTTTTACGGACATACTATCACTAAAACCTGATGAGATAGATTCCAATAGTGCCGAGGGTATAGAGTGGTTTAAAACTGCAATCAAAAACATAAGTAGGTCTAAGTTTAAAAACTTAAATGAGATTACAAGTGAAACTACTCCTCAAAGTCCAAAGGATGATATCATAGGACATATGTTTATGATGTTTTATGATGCAAAGTACAAAGATGTTCTACCGTATTACGATAGATTTCCTTTAGTAATTCCGATGGACTTTACAAATAATGGGTTTATAGGATTGAACTTACATTACATTGCTCCTCAACCTAGAGCCGTGTTATTGCAAGAACTCTATAACTTGATTAGTGATAACGAGTTAGACGAAGAAACAAAATTTAACCTATCTTACGGATTGATAAAGAAAGTAAGTAGGTTAAGGTATGGGGTGCCTTGTGTAAAAAGATACCTAACAACCCATATTGAAGGAAGGATGGAAAGAGTCAAACCAATACATTGGAGTTTGGTTTCACAAATACCAAGTGCAAGGTTCGGAAAGAGTACGAATATATTAACAGTTTATAAAGACAGTAGGAAACAATTTTAATGGGAACAATAGACGAATTTAAATATAACTTTGACCAAGGTGCAAGAGCAAATAGGTTTTCAGTTAATATAAACTGTCCTAATTTAGGATTTGCTTTAGATGGAATAAGAGTAGAGTCTTGTACATTGCCAGGCAGAACAGTTAATACTAATGCATGGTCTGAATATGGGATTAAAAGAAATCTTCCTACAGGTGAAATAGTAGAAGGAGAAGGTACTGTTGAGATGACATTTCTCTGTGATTCCTCATTTGAAGACCGATTCATATTAGAAGCATGGAATGGAACCATTTACAGTAATGCAGGAATACGAGAAATAGGAACACCTGAACATCCAATCATGACTTACTACAAAGAGTTTATTGGAGAGGTGTCTATCAATCAATTAAGACACGATGATAAAGTTGCACTGGAATATACACTTAGAGAGGCATATCCAGTTGCATTTGCAGAACAAACACTTGGAAATACCGAAGAGGGTTTGATGAAATTTACAGTCACCTTTGCATACAGAAACTGGGTATCAGATTATAAACCTGCACCTAAACTGTCTGCACTAAATAAAGGTAGAAGAGCCTTACGTGCATATTCAGAAGCATTAGGGACATTAGGTAGATACAATAAAACTGCTCAGAAGTTTGCAGATAGATTGAGTCGTACCGAAGGAAGGATATCAAGATTACAAAATATTCTTGGTGGAAATGGTTAAATATAATATGGAGTAGATTATGGGATTACCAATCCAATCAACACCCACCTATAAGTGTGTGTTACCAAATAGCGGAAAGGAAGTTGAATACAGACCTTTCCTAGTAAAAGAACAGAAGATACTTACAATTGCAAGAGAGAGTGAAGACCAAAAAATAATTTTTGATGCAATTAAAAGACTTATTGAAAGTGTGACGGATAACAAGGTTTCGGTGGACGAACTTGCTATGATTGATTTAGAATACTTATTTCTAAAAATCCGTACAGTTTCAGTAGGAGAATCTTCTACAGTTAAAGTAGAGTGTGATGACAACAAATGTAATGGAACTGTCACACTAAGTGTCAATCTAGAAGAGATTGATGTTGTAGGTGGAAACACTGAAAACAAAATCATGATAACTGATACAGTTGGTGTAATGTTAAAGTCACCTACTGTTAAGAGTATGAGTGATATAGAAAATGCTGAAGACAATGTTGTAGAAATTTTAAAGTCTTGCATTGAATCAATCTTTGATGAAGAGAATGTTTACGAAGCAAGTGAAACATCTTCTTCTGACTTAAATGATTTTGTAGAAAGTTTGACATTCGGTCAATTAGCTCTAGTGAGTGATTGGTTCGAAGACTTACCTAAACTATCAAAAGATGTTAGTGGAACATGTGGAGTTTGTAATAAAGAAGTATCAAAAAGACTAGAGGGTTTACAAAGTTTTTTTTAATATCTCTTTCTCATGAGTCGGTGTATAATTATTTTAACACCAACTTTCAGTTAATGCAACACCACAAGTATTCATTAACAGAACTAGAACACATGATACCTTGGGAAAGAGAGATATATGTTAAACTCCTTCTTAACTGGTTAGAAGAAGAAAAGGAAAGACAGAAAAGACAAAAATCTTAGTTATGCATAAAGTGATTTTTTAATTTATATTAGAGGATAACAAAATGGCAGACGAAAAAGATTACAAAGACCAGTCCAGTAATGAGGTCGAAATTGATTTAGATAAGTATATGGCACTTATCGAGAAACTTGATGAACAAGAAGATGTCATCAAAGAGATGAAAGAAGATGCTATCAAAGCAAAACGTGGTCTCGAACCACCTAAACGAAAGTTTATGGATTTGTTTTTAGATGACAATGACTTGAATGAAAAGGCAATCATTGGATTTATTTCTTTCTTCCTAATGGTAGTGTTTGGTATGACTGACTTAGTCACTGCACTAGTGTGGGATATGGACTTAAAGGTATCAGAAACAATCTACACATCATTTGTTGTAGTGACACTTGGTGCATTCGGTATATCAGAAGCGGGAAAAGCATTCGGTAAATAGGAAACATAAATGGCAGATTCAAAAACAGAATTAGCAAATTTAACTAAAAATCTAGGTAAGGCAAATAGAGCTATAGTTGAAAATTCAGAAAAATTGGGAACAGAAGCCCAAAAGACGATTGCAAAACAAATTGGAGAGCAGAAAAAAGATTTCTCTTCATTCCTCGCAAGTCGAAAACTCCAAAAAGCAATTCGTAATACAGACACCACTGCACTTGAACAAGCCAAGAAAAACTTGGACATGACTAAGTTAGCACAAGAATCTGCTGTTGAATCAGATGAAGCATTGATACAGATGAAAGAAGAAGCATCTAAAAATGAGCTAAAACTACAAGATGAAAAGAATATGTCTATGAAAGACCGAATAGAACTAGAGAAGAAACAAAGTACTCTCAAAAATGAAATAGATGATAAAGAAAATGAAATAAGAAATAAGTTTAATACCCAACTTCAGGATAACACCGAAAAGTTTGATAGACTATCAAAAGAATATAATGATACAATAGAGAATGCAGGTAAGAGTGATGGCTTTGATAAATTTGCAGATGGTCTTAAAACACTTACTGGTGGACTGGTCGACATTGCACCAATATTTGATGATGTAATTAAATATGCAAATGCAATTAAAGATGTCTCTACAGGGGTTCTAGAATTTACTGCTAATTTATCAGAAACTTTACGGGGAGTAGAACTTCTATTTGGGCCAGTAATTGCGACTATGCTGCAAGATAAGTTAAAGGGCTTTGTTTTGGGATTTGGAAAAATACTACATACGGTTTTTGTAAAACCATTTTTGTTATTACCTAAGTTCATAGGTACAAAGGTAATCTTACCAATCATAAAAGTAATAGGACATGTAGCATACAGTCTATTCGATATGTTTATGATTATATTTGGAGGACTTGTAAAAGCAGTGACAAAAGTTGCAGTAGGTATTGGAAAAATCTTTATGACAATAGGTACTTTGTTCAAACAGTTTATCCTAATTCCAATAAGAGCTGCAGTTGTTGCTCTTGCAACTGCAATTGCAGGTGCCTTTACAGCAGCAGTTGCTACTATAGGTGCAATACCTCTTGCAATTGCAGCTGTAGTCATAGGACTTATTTTACTTGCATTTATATTTAAAGACTACATAGCAGAAAAGTGGGGTGAGTTTAAACTTAAGTTTACTGAATTTATGGAAGCTTTAAAATTAAAAGCATCGGAAATAAAAACATTCATTTCTGAAAAGTGGACTGAATATGTTATAACCCCTATAGAAAACTTTATGATGAAAATCAAAAATTTACTCTCTTTGGTTTCAGAGAAGATAGAGGGGTTTAAAACTTCAATAGGTATTGTAGATGAAGATACAAGAACTCAACTTGACTCTGCTAGGGAAAGTGGTCTATATGATGAAGACTATGTTGGAAAGTCTGAAATAGACAAATCTAAAATAGGTGATGCAACCACTCAACAATTAGAAGCAATTGTTAAAGATAATGATTTAAGAGAAGATGACATGAAACTCGTTCAAGATGAACTTGCAATGAGAAAACAACAAGAGTCGATAGATTCTACTGATATATCACCTATTCCAAACACTACAGGGGAGTTAATAGATTCTACTGATATAACACCTATTCCAAACACTACAGGGGATGAACTTGCAGAAGGAACTGTAGATGTTGCAAATGCAGCCCAACAAATTGTTGCTTCAGTTAATACAGTTCAACAAAATCAAAACAATGTTTCTAATAATACTACTATTGCTCGTAGTAATCCAACTACTGGAAATTCTGACCCTAGTGCAGGAACAGGTAATGGTATGGGTTGGGGTTCCTTTGCAGGACAGGGTGGATATGGTAATTAACAGTCTGGCCCTGTTAGGATATCAAACTTAGTAATCTTTTTTCTATCGTATTTTGTTTTGTCCGAATGGACTTTTGATGCACCATGACTTGGTGTCTCTTTTCTTACTTTAACATTGGGTTTCTTTTTGCCAAAGATTATCTCCCAATTATCTGCATAGGTCTTATCGTTTGAGTTCCTTCTCTTGGAACCCTTTCCTCCGTGCCATTGATTCATTATCTTCTTCTTTGTCTTGTCGGTGCATTTCTTTTGATTGCATCTAATTCCTTTCTTCTCTTTAACTGTTGATTCTTTTGATTTTTGGTATCGTTAGGTTTCTCATGATATTTTCTATCTCTCACCTCTTGGACGATTCCTGCATTATCACATTCCTTTTTGAATCTACGAAGTAGTTGGTCGAACCCTTCTAAGTTTCGATTCTTTGGATTTAGTCTTGGTTTTACACTTGGCATATTATTATATTTGTTATTTAAAAAAGTGTTAAGTCACCCCACGCCTTACAGCATTCCCGTTCTTAACCGATTGACCCGCTTCTATTTGCCGTCAACCTTGCCCTTACTGAGTACCCCCTTCTATTTTCCACGGTCTCAGTGAATGTACCAACTTTATCACTTATTTTCATAATCAAGAATCGGTACACCCCAATCTAATTAACTATTTTCGTTAGCTAGATTTTTAAAGTAATCCATTGCATCATCTTCTTCCTGTGGGGTTGAAGTTTCTGCAGTAGGGACTACTGGTTCGTCTGCAACTGATTCAGTGTTCACGTTAGACCATGGCACTTCTTCCATATCTTGTGATACTGATTCTGCTGTAGATGTAGATGCACTACCGAGAACTCTTTCAAGTTTCTCTTTTAGTTCCTCGTAAGTTTTAAACTCACTTGGTGCAATAACATCTGACAATGAATGTACTTGACTAAACACTTGGTTTAGTTTTGCTTCATCATCAAATAATGGTGCAACGGTATCAAATTCAGATTTGTCGTAGTTCCAATAACCATCAACTTTTCTGATTTTAATTTTAAAGTTTGCACCTTCATCTCTTAAGTCAAAAGGATTGATTGCTTTCTCATCTTCAAATGCAGGTGAGATTGCTTCCTTGAGTGCTTCAAAGATTTTTTTACCGTATCTATATTTAAATACTTTACCTTCGTTGTCGGGATTTTTAGGGTCTGAAACAACATAGACATTTGACACATAATGTAAACGTCTTTTCTGTTTACGTGCAATCTCTTTGTTTGCCTCAATTCCTGTATTCCACAACTGAGTGTTGTATTCAGACACTGGGTCTTGTTTATTAAGAGTCGTTAAAGACTTCTCAATATACCAACCACCTGGCCCTTGGAATCCATGGTCGAAGTATGATACCCAAGGCATCTCTTCTCCATCGGGAGTAGGTAAAAAACGAACCACTGCATAACCATTACCAGTTTTATCCAGTTCGGGTTTCCACATTGTTTCGTCTGTGTAGGATTTTTTTGCACCATCTGTTGGTGAAGCTGTTTCCATTGCAGCTCTTAGTTTATCTAAACTACTTGACATTGTATTCTCCTATTTTATCGTACAATTATATCGCATTTTATATTTCAGATTCTAGACCTTGACCTAGAATCCACCTTTCACTATTCTCATAGTAATAGAGTTCATTATACAGGATTTTGTCCTCTATGTCTAGAGGGTTTTTCCAGTATACTGAACATTTCTCATAGTACTTTAAAAGTGCTATGAACTGACTCCTTTGTGCATTTAACACATTAGAGTCGGTATTGTATTTATGCATATAGTTAGAACTACCTGCATAAATGTTTTCAAAACTATCTGATTCAAGTGCATCAAAACCGATAAGATTAATTCTATCGTATTCATTTTGCATTGCAAAACCTAAAGCAGACATTCCTGTAAATAAATTCTTTAACAATGGGTCATTATATGTTAGTATTGTTTCGGGTCTAATCAATCCTAAGAATTGTGTAGACTCATCGTCTCCCTGTATAATGAAATGAGTGTCGTCTTCCTTAACACTTACATCTACATTATTAAATGTAGGAAGAAACACATCAACCATTTCAATTGGTAGTGGGTCTATATCTGCAAATGCAACCATGTTATTTCTATAGTATTCGGATTCAACTATTTCTTTTTGCACTGGCATGTCAACTGCAAAGACTATATCACACTCTTTAGTGTCACGATAGATTGCATTACAACCCCACACCTCATGTGTGATAGTAGAGACATCTATATCATTTCTACTTGGGCCATTCCCAAGAATAGTCACTTCTGACATAGTTCTAATAATTTGTTTTTGTATTTTGTTTGGTCATAAGATAAGAAGGACTTGTACTTATTAATCTTAATATGCACTTCGGGATACACTACGTGTTCTGTTATGAGTCTCTCCCAATCTTTAGTGAATCCTATTATCTCATCCATGATACACATTGTTTCTAATGAAATTTCCTTTCCCAAAAACCTTTTGAGTAGGATAGGGTGCTGTCCCTTTTTAACTTCCAACACTTGATTGATTGATTTCTTTAAAAGTAAATCAGACACTTCAGTCTCAAACATATATCCTAGTTTTTGATTTCGTTTCTTCCATTCCTTGTAAATCTTATTACACTCTTCATCCAACAAATCTCCTGCCCAACTATCTTTCAGAGATAGATTTGCTATGTAGAAATCTTGTAGCTCTTGTTTGTGGGTTTTGAAAAGTTTACCAAAATGGTATTTGTCTTTTCGTTTGAGGAATGAGTTGATGTCACTCTTTACCTTTCCGTTATACTTTACAAAGTCATAACCCTTAGAATAAAAATGTAATTTTATCCCAAGATAAAGAGTGTATGCATCATATCCCTCACGACTTGTCATTAAGTAATGATTTTCTTTTCTGCTGGTGCTTGGATTAAAGGTTCACCTTTAACTGCACTTGTATGTGCTTCTGCAATCTTCTCACTTGATGGGACTACAAATACATATGTTGAGAATGTCATTGATGGAGGATTCTCTTCTCCTGTCACAGCAACACCCTTAGAAAAACCCATTCCACCATTTGGAGAGTTTACAATCATTTTAGGGTTTGCAATAGTAAGTCCATTGTCACTAGAGACAAACTCTCCGACATATTCTCCACTCATTGCTACTACTGATACTATATCACCTTTCTTCATAATTTTACCTATTTTTCAAAGAACCTATTAATAGTTCCCTTTGTTGACTTACCTCTATTTACCATATTGAGACTAGTTGCTTCTGCTTCTAGTTTCTCTTTTAGAGGTTGAGATATTAACCTCTTTGCAGATTCGGGTTCTAGTTTGTTGTTTTCACAAACTCTAACTATTGCACCCATTACATCTGTTCCTTTCCTAAGTAGAAGTTTCTCCACTTGGTCTGTAAACTCCTTTCTTGATATCATTTACCATATCTCCTTTGTGGTTTCTTCCACCACAATCGGCCCATAGAACATATACTCACAATCAACAGAATCGTATCCGTTATCAAACAAGTATCCTGTTCCTTCGTCTTCAATACTTTCAGTTAGAGAATCTTTATCCTCATCAGTACCTTCAAATTGTAATATCTCTACATCAAATGAACAACCATCCCAGCATTCTTGCATTTCGTTCTCTTCAAAAAATTGTGGTTCAAACCAATCTGTATCTTCTTGCACCATTGCATTTTGCAGTGCTTCAACTTCGTCTTCATCACTTGGTTTAATTAACCATTCACCATTTCTCCACATTGTTTCTGTTCTGATTCTAGTGCCTGATTCATCTGTAAATATTTCTGACTCATAAACACTTTTCTTATTTGCACAAGATATCTCATAAGTCTTTCCGATTTCAATTTGCATTTTAGTCTCCATAATGAAAGTTATCATTCCAATCTCTAACGATACTATAGTATGCATAGTAAGTTGGACTAGTGTCGTGAACACCAAGACCACCTTCTGCATAAGGAGTTGTTAGATATTCGATAAGATGGTCTGCTTTGTCTAACACTTCTTCTGTTATATCTTCCTCACTGTCAATTCCAAGATACTCTAATAGTGTGTCATATGCACTATCGTATGCTTGAGACTCAACCCACTCATCACCTTTAGAGATTATCTTATTCCAATTGAAATCTCCTTCTAAATTAAATTCTTTTACTTCACTCATTTTATACTCCATGTAAATTTGCATAACGCTGTCTTAGTTTATATAACTTATCGACATATTCTCTAGGGTCTGCCTCAAAGACTTGAACCCCTCCACCATCAACAGCAACAACTGCTACTATTGAATTAATAACTTCTCCAGTGAGTTCCTCAACCATGATTGCATATGCAGTCATCTGATGAAACCATGGGTCTGCCATGTACTCTTCTTTATACTTTGCACTTGTCTTAAAATCTATAATACAAAGTTCGTTATCCCAAACACCAACACAATCTACTTGTCCTGCCATCTGCAATGAATCACTCCACATACCTGCTTCAAGTGCAAGTGGAACAATGTCATCTAATACTGGTTGGACTGCATTGAACATTGCTTCGTCTAAGATGTTTTCAAAGACCAATTCTTCTTCTGCTCTAAGGTATTGTTCGAACAGGGAATGCATTTTAGTTCCACGTCTTGCTGCTATGGATGAAATTTTGTTTGCTTCCTCAGCACCTACTCGTTCTCTCCACAACTTGATATGGTCTCTTGTAAGTAGTCCAGTGACTGTAGTGACACTTGGATATCTCTGACCTTCGGGTGTTTCATAAAATCTTTTACCGTCTGCTTGTACACGAGTCATTGACTCTTGTAATCCCTCTAAATCATATAATGATATTTGATTGTCCATACTCTATTCTACTTCTTTCTTGACTGAATGTCTAGATGTTTTTTAACTATTTCTTTTGTCTTAACTTCTTTGACTCCTCTCTGTCTATGTCTATCCATAGGTGAGCCAGGGTTTGCAGATGCAATTTTGTTTAATACCTCTTTAAACCCATCATCAGTCTTAACTCTATCTCCGTGTCCACCTACGGTCACAGGAGCTCCGAGTATTTGTTGTTTAAGATGTGGGTTGTCTTTTTTGAATTGGTCTAACTTAGTGTAAGACATTAAGTGTTCTTCAAGTTCACCTGTCTTGTTGTTTAGAAAATCGTATGTTGGCATTATATACCTTTATCTTGAATATGTTGTTTTACAATCTGTATGACTTTCTTTTCAGAATACCGAAGACCACTGAACATTGATTCAGTTCCGTCTTCCCATTGAACATGATATCTTTTATAACCGAGTGGTCTATCTGAAAAGATTTTGATATCACCATAACTCTCAACTAACATTCTCATACTATACTCATAAATTGTGGGACTGGTCTATCAGTCCATACTGCAAAATCTTTCTTGTAGTTTGCATAGTATTTATGGTATGCAGAGATAGAGTCATTTTGAACTTTGACATCTTCAGGCATACACTGGGGTGGTTCTGAATAAGAACCTAGTGTAATATTGTTTGGTACTTCATTGAGTAAGTCTCTGAGTTTAGTATCAGTCAAGTGTACCTTACCATAACGATAAGTGTATTCGTCACATAGTGCAGTAAACATATCGTATGCATACTGATACTGAATTGCATTCTCACGAACCCAACGTGTAGATGGGTGATTGATGTGTGATGCTTTGTATAAGACAC
>Ga0222718_10001097_pt1 | contig 27218 bp, 17 predicted proteins | sample C33_27DmetaG_FD_165045 | JGI IMG/M metagenome (GOLD analysis project Ga0222718, IMG submission 165045) | Estuarine water microbial communities from San Francisco Bay, California, United States - C33_27D | ecosystem: Environmental > Aquatic > Marine > Unclassified | place: USA: California...
GCAACATCCCTCGTCCGCAACTCATCGACATTGACGCGGACGGCGACGAAGACCTGTTCCTTCAGGAGTCGTCCGGGAGTGTGATGTTCTTCGAACACGTCCCGGGCGCGGACGTCCCGTTCCAGTGGCGCACGGATCGGTATCAGGATCTCGAGGTGGGCGAGTGGTACCGGTTCGTCGACCTCGATCGGGACGGTGATCACGACCTGCTGGCGGAGCGGCCATTCAGCTACGTGCGCTACTACCGAAACGATGGCACCCGTGAAGTAGCGCGGTTCGTGGAGGCGGCCGACACCATTCGTGACACCGAGGACCGCGCGATCTTCTCCGATCGGCAGAACATCCCCAACGCCACAGACATCGACGGCGACGGACGAATGGACCTGCTCATCGGCCGTCTCGAGGGCACGGTGACCCGGTACGAAGAGACCGGGACCGACGAGAACGGCGTACCGCTCTTCGAGCTGATCACCGATCGCTTCGAGGGCATCGAGATCGTCGCCCAGATCGGCAGCCTCCACGGCGCGAACACGATGGCGCTCGGGGACGTCGATGATGATGGCGACGAAGACCTCTTCTGGGGCGACTACTTCGAGCCCGGCATCCTGTACCTGGAAAACACGGGCTCGCGCACACGACCCAACCTCCGTGGTGAGCCCCTTCCCTTCCCGACGCAGGAGCCGGTACACACCAGCGGATACAACGCCCCAACCGTCGGAGACGTAGATGGTGACGGGGACCAGGACCTTCTCATGGGCGTCCTGGGCGGAGCGTACAACCCCAACACAACGACCGCGGACAACTTCCACTACATCGAGCAATCGCGGCCGGACTTCTTCGAACACCGCACGTCGCGCTTCCTCTCGACGATCGATTTCGGGGCGGAGACGATTCCGATTCCGGTCGATCTGGACAGTGACGGCGACATCGACCTGCTGGTCGGCAACAAGATCGAGCAGAGTGACACCCAGAACGGCAAGCTCTACCGGCTCGTCAACGACGGTTCACCAAGTGCTCCCCTCTTCCGCTATGACGGTGACATGGACGTGGGCGGTGGCTACCACCTGATCCCCGCCTTCGGGGATCTGGATGCCGACGGGGACCTCGATGCAATCGTCGGAACGTGGTCCGATCAGCTGCGTCTCTTCCGAAACGACGCTACCGATGGATCCATCGCCCTGAGCTTCGTCGACTCGACATCAGTCGCCCTCACACGCGGCCGCAATGCGACACCGACGCTAGGCGACATCGACGGCGATGGAGATCTCGATCTGTTCGTCGGCGAAAGCTCGGGGACGATCAACTTCTACGAGAACATCGGCACACCGCAGCGTGCGGAGTTCTCTTTGGTCAGCGACGAGTACGGCGACTTCGACGTCGGTCGGCGCAGCCTGCCCGTCCTCCGTGATGCGGACAGGGACGGAGACCTCGACCTCTACGTCGGATCCGAGGGTGAAGGGGTGATCCTCTTCACCAACCAGGGTTCACCGAGCTCACCGTCGTTCGTGGAAACCGGTCGAGTCGACCTGGACGACACATCGTTCGCAGCACCCGCCTTCGCCGACCTTGATGCCGACGGAGATGACGACATCGTGCTGGGGACCGGCGGCGGTGGCCTCTGGCTGTACGAGAACCGCCGCCGCTAGACCTGAGCTCAGCGGGCCACACGGTGCCGATGGTCGGGGCAGGATGGAACGCTCAGACCTGTCCCGTCGACACCCGTCGAAAGATCTCGACCGCCGTCTCCAGCCGCATCGGGGAGTCCTGAATCCACTCATCCCACACCTGATCAGGCCAGCGCCCCTCGGACGCGCCCTGAACCAGCACATCCACCAGCCTCGAGAGCAACTCTCGCAGATCCGGCGCGGCAAGGTTCATGCGGGGCCACATGCCGGCGATGACCCGCATGGACTCCCGACCACGCCCGAGGATCGACACCAGTTCCGCGTCTTCCAAGAAGGGTCCACGTGAGGCGGCGAGAAGAGTGCGTCCCAGAAGCTCCACCACATCATCATCGAGCTTTCTGAGCAGCACCTTCTGCGACTGAAACTCGAGTACCCGTCCCAGGAAGGTCATCAGCGGATAGACGGACTCGCCCAGTCGATCGAGGACGATCGGAGGCGCATCTCGCGGATACAGATACAACCGATCGAAGTGATCCTCTTTCAACGCGACCTTCTCGGACATCTCGGGAGAAATCCAGTCGTATCCGACCAGCTCCGGAAATGCGACGAGGTCATATGCGTCATCGCTGACCACGCGAGCTACCCGGCGTGGGGTCACGACGTATGCGCTTCCATCCCGCGCGTCGATCCGTACAGCGGTCCCCGCACCGGCGAGGACGTCTGCCTCTCCGAAGGGGTCTCGCGCAATCAATTCCGCATTGAGACCCCGGCGCTTCGCGAGGGCCTCCTGGAAGATCTCAACGAGCTGCTCCGTGAGGAGCCAGTCGACCATGGTCATAGGCTGCGGATCATCCTCCCTGAATCGTGTAGGACAGCTCCTCACAAGCGTCCTCGGTGCCGAGCTTCCGGAAGTTCGAAGGCCTTGCGAGTCTGGGACATCCCCGCCTAGTCTGCCACCTGTCGTGCTCCGTACGCCTCTGGTCCACCCGCAATCCCCCCGGGACGTCCCCATGATTCGCCCGACTCATCTACTTCGCTCAACGCTCGCCCTCGTGGCCCTCGCAGGAGCCGCCGCCGCTCCGGTCGGAGCTCAGGGCCTTGACCTGCCGTCCCTCTTTCTCGAAGAGCTGACATGGACTGAGGTGCGGGCCGCCATCGACTCGGGCACGACGACCATCATCATTCCTACCGCGGGAACGGAGCAGAATGGACCTCACATGGTTCTGGGTAAGCACAAGTTCATCATCAATCACGCCTCCGCGATGATCGCTCGTGAACTCGGTCAGACTCTTGTCGCGCCCGTTGTCACGTATGTGCCCGAGGGGGACGTGAACAACCCGACCCGAGGCCACATGTCGAAGGCAGGCACGATCACCTTCCCCGAGGAGTTCTATATGAAGCTCCTCGAGTACGCCGCTCGTAGCCTGGCCGTGCATGGTTTCACCGATATCGTCATGATCGGAGATAGCGGCGGAAACCAAAACGGTATGGAACAGGTCGCCGAGATGCTCAATGAAGAGTGGAGCTCAGAAGATGCTCAGGTCCACTTCGTGGGCGATTACTACGGAAATAACGGGTTTCGGGAGTGGCTCATCGAGCAGGGCGAGACCCCTGAGACCATCGGAGGCCACGCAGGCATCTCCGATACCTCTCAGCTGCTCGCGGTGGACCCTCGCCATATCCGTACCGACAAGCTCGCCCCACGGGGCGGGGGTCCCGACAGCGGTGTCTCGGGCGACCCCACCCGCGCGTCGGTCGAGCGGGGGGTTCGTGGAATTCAGTTCAAAGTAGACGCGGCCTTGAATCAGATCCGTGAGCTCATGGGGTCCCGCTGACAAAGGGTGTGCGACACGACCCACTCACGGCGTCGTACAGGTAGAGGCGTTGGACCGAATTGCGCTGCCTCTGTACGCGTATAAGTTTTCTCGCCCTCTCGGGGCGACCTTCACAGCATTCTGCCCCAAGCCTCATGAACAAGCCCAGCCGTCTCACCGTCCTCTTCCTGGTGCTTCCATTCCTGGCGGGATGCTTTACCGTCGCCACCGTCCCGGTACCCCGCACTCAGCCAGAGCGTGAGGCCCTGAGCATCCGGGGGGTCGTGATCACGGACGGCACGACCGAAGAGGTCGTGCAGTACGATGAGATCCTGGAGGCAACGTGGACGCCGTCCTCACTGTCACTCATCGGGGCAAACGGCTCAGGCGAGAGCCTGACGACTGAAACCCGCCTCATTCCGATCACGGAACTACGCGGTGTTCTCGTGCGATCCCTCAACGCAGGTCCGACGTCTGCGATCGTCGGCGGCATGATCGTCGGTGCGGTGGCCGTCATCGCCCTTTTGGTGACAGGCAAGGGCAACGACTACCGCTTCTAGGTCATTCGTGATCCTATGCGAACGACCAAACCTCGGCGTCAGCGAGTGCGGGTCCAAATGAGAATGACTCCGCAGTTGTTCAGTTCGTCGAACCCGACGGGAACCTCACTGGGCCGGGTGTAGACCTCGATCGCATCAATCTCGGGCGCGGTCACGTAGTCATCGGGTCGAACTCCTCCATTTGCCCCCGAGTGCACGACGTGTCGATCGATATACAGCGTCGGTGAACAGTACTGACCATTTCGAATGATCCGGATCTCAGGATTCTGGAAGACGCGCCCACCACCGGTCATGGGGCGGGACTCATCGATGTCGAGCAGGGGAATCCGTCGGAAGACGTCTGACACTTTGTGGATGGAGACACGCTCGATTTCTTCTCGGACCATGAACACGCCACGTCCGCCGATCGCCCGTTCGTAAAAACCATGCCGCTCCAGGAAGCTCATAGGGCCCATGTCGGCCTCCACGACGACCTCTTCGAGCTCGATCGGCAACGGTTTCAGACCAATCTGGACGTCGAACACTCCATCCTCTCCTAGCTCAAAGACGCCGTCCATCATCGTTTCATACCCGGTGCGCGAGATGTAAACGAAATAGGGACCCGGATCGGGCGCGGTCACCTCGAAGAACCCGTCCGTGTCCGCAAGCGCGGCGACAGCCATGCTCTCACCTTGGGTGATCAACCCGACGTATGCCAACATGACCGGCTCGCGCGTCTCCATGTCCAAGACGCGCCCCCGCACGGTTTGTGCCTGGAGCGGACTGAGTGAGCCGACAATCAAAGACACGGCGCTGATTAGTGTCGCAACACCATGCAGCCAGGCGACGGAGCGACACCACCGGTCCGACAAAAGCTGTGTTGGCGCCCAATTGTGAGTGCCCCGACGGATCCGGATCATGCAGCCTCCCTCCACTTCGCTCCTATAGATCATACGCTGCAGCGGCCAAAAAGTGACGAGCCCCCACCGGCTTTCGCCGATGGGGGCCGTCGGTACTGCCCTGCTAAGCTACCCGGCTATATCAACCGCAAACCGGATCGCCCTGCAAGTTCGGGTTCAGCTGGCACTCATTCCGAGGCATCGGGAAACAAGACACCCGATCCGCTACAGACGTGCTGCCTGTGATCCAACCCGAGGACGTCAGGAACGGATGGTTCCACCGCTCCATGTCGTACAGCCGCTTACCCTGCATCCAGAGGTTTGCATACCGCTCACGATCGAGGATCGCGAGAGCCGTTTCGGAGTTTGCATCCGTCACGTCCTCTTGGGTATACGGCCACTGGAGCAGCGCACCCATCTCCGTGGGAGCAGCGAGCGCACCGAGACCCCAGTGCGCGCGGGCTGTGTTGATGTGCCCGATGAACGTGGCGTAGTCCCCCGCGACCATAGCAGCCTCCGCCATGATCATGTACATCTCCAGAGCCGAAGCCCTCGGGATGTCGGTCCCACGATCGTCGTAGCGATCCTGACGATAGTGCGCGTGGTCACCATCAGCGCCCTGCTGGGCACCGGAACCGTCACCATCACAGTTCCCTGTCTTCGTCACGCCACCCGGAATGTTGTCCGGATATGCCGAATCCAGATCATCCCACTCACCGCACTTCGTGAACGCGGTACGGGGATCAGCGTCAGGACCTTCATGCATGGCCTGAGCAAGCGTACGGTACACGCCGATCTCGGCGCGACCCCACGTCTCCTGCCAGATGATGTTCTGGTTCGCACCCTGGGCATAGATCGCGTTGTCAGCATAGCCCGCGTCCTCACCCGCTGCAGTGATCGCGGAGATCGCAGTTTGCGCTGCTCCAGACGCGGCAGCCCATGAGCCTGTGCCTTCGACCGCCTTGCCGAACTCTGCCTGAGCTAGCCCCATAAGAGCGGCCAGTCTCCACTGCGTGCTATTCGCAGCGGTGGCGATGGTGAGGGCCTGATTGAAGGCACCCTCTGCTCGAGCGAAAGCCGCCGAGCGTGGCTCGGACGGACCAACGTCGAACGCCACGTTGCAGTACGCTTCACCCAAACGCATGAAGGCATGACCACGGTACACGAACAGGCGAGCACCGTTCTCGGACGTGCTCTCCGCACCTTCGAGGACCTCTTGCAGGCGAGTCCATGCCTGGTCCGCGGCCCACGCAGCCTCATGCATCTGCTCCCAGCTGCCTTCGGCGTCCTGGTCGGTATAGAAACCGGTCCGAAAATCCTGCGTCGATCCATAAGACCCCGTACCAGCGGCCTCATCGGTCAAACGCGCGATATCGAACGCGTAGTTGTCCTGCACATCGTTGTACTCAGCTGATACACCTGCGACGAGCACAGGCATCAGCTCGGGAGTGTTCAAATCCCCGTCCTGAATCGCTCCGGGGTTAAGAACTTCGAGATCACACCCCGAGAGGACGACCGCAAACGCGGCCACTGCCGGAACTCCGGCCTTTCTCATCCAGTGATTCATCAGAAGTTCACCGTCAGGTTCAGGATGAGAATCCGCGGCGGAGCCATGTTGTAGTACTCGAATGCGTACTCACCACGGTCAAGACCACGGTCCGTGGCCTCAGGATCGAGGCCCTGGTAGTCCGTGCTCTGCCAGAGGTTCTTACCCTGCAGCGCGAGGCTGACGCTACGCGTTCCCGGGACGAGATCGTCCGGAAGACGGTAGGACAGCGAGGCCGAGCGGAGCTTGATGAAGTCCGCGTTCTGTGTCCACATGCCCCAGTCGATCTGACCAGGCACGCAGGTGTTGACCTGCTGCGGGGTGAGGTTGGTGTTCCCGTTGTTGTTGAACTCGTTCTGGATACCGAAGCACGCGGGCCACGTCTCACGACGCGCCGTCGCCCAGCCGATCCCAATGCCACGGACATGACCCATCTGGCTTTCTGCCAGCAGGTCCAGCGTCAGCGACTGATTGAACGTCAGCCGCGTACCGATGGCCATAATGTCCGTCGGGAAAACCACACCGAGAACCTGCGTCTCAGCGTCGGAAGCCGCTCCGACCTGACCCGGGTTCATGACGACGTCGTCATACTCGACGCCGATCGGGAATCCGAGCTGGAGGTTGAAGCCCGCGTTTTCGAGCGGGCCCAAATCCGTGATCTCAGACTCGCTGTGCGAGTAAGAGAAGTTCACGTTCCAGTCGAGGTTGTCCGTACGAAGAGGCGTCACGTTCAAAATCGCCTCATACCCGGTGTTAGTCGTCTCACCGAGGTTGCGCAGCGTCCGCTCTTCGGTACCGAAGGACGGTGCTTCCGCGACGCCGATGAGGGCGTCCGTCGTGGTCTGATCGAAGTACGTGAAGTCGATCGACGCACGACCTTCGAACAAGGACGTCTCGAACCCGAGCTCGATCTCTTCAGAGATCTCAGGACCGAGGTCAGCGTTCCCGAGGTTACCGATAATCAGAGCCGGAACAACCTCGTCAGCCTGCGTAGCCTCATACACCTTCACAGCATCGAACGCACCTGGCGCACGGCCGGAACGGCCCCACGCTCCACGCAGCTTAAGCGCGTCCACACCGATGTCCGGGAAGAAGCTCTCGTCAGAGATCGTATACGCTGCGGCGACCTTCGGATACGCGGCGAGGCCGAAGCCCTCACCGAATGTGGAGAAGCCGTCCCAGCGAACACCACCGGTGATGAAGAGACGATCGCCGAACCCGATCTGCTCCTGGAGGAAGAATCCACCGGAGCGAACCGTGAGGCGGTTCTCGTTGATGCCCGGATCGGTACCGTCACCAAGCAGCTGCTCACCGGGACCTGCAAAGTCGGAGTCGAAGCCGTTCAGCTGCCAGCTGTACTCCTCATAGACCTGACCACCCCAAGAAAACGAGGAGGAGACAGCGTCCGTGACATCCGTCCGCCACGATCCGTTGTAGTCGAAGGTCATGTTGCGGTCGTTGTACGTGTCGTTCTCACGATCACCCAGCGGGTTCTCGTAGTTGTCGTAGGGCTTGAAATCGACGAAGTCGACGTACGTGTAGTCCATCCCGAAGTTGAGGCGGTGCGAGAAGTCCGCCGTCGGGGACCAACCGATCGACGCAGAGGTCACCCACTGCGACTGGTTGGTGAGGATGTCGTTGAACAAGACGAGCGAGTCGTCGTTGTCTGGCGTGTACCCACGCTCACCACGCAGCACGTTGAGGAACAGGCCCGACGCGTTGTTGCCGTTCGGGATCCAGCTGATGTTCCGCTTCGTGTACATGTTGTTCAGGCTGACGTCGAGCCCGTCGAACGGCTGGAACTGTACGTTCGCGCGCAGGTTGTAGCTGTCCTGACCCTGCGGATCGACAACGCCATTCTCATCGGCATAGCGACCGGACACAAAGTACGTCGCTGTCTCGCCACCGCCACGGATGCTCAGGTTGTAACGCTGCATGTACGCGTCACGGAACCAGGACCCACTCTCGGGACAACCAGGCTCTGCACCGTAGTTGTTGATCGACGGGTAGAGCGCGCTCATGTTCACGCCCGAGGCGCAGTCGTTGAGACGCAGGCCATTGTTGTTGCCGATGTCCCCGCTCGGGAGCAGGTAATCGACATCGAAGTCACCCGTCGGGTACACGTCGAGGTTGTTTTCGGTGAAGGCATTGGCCATCACCTTGACATCAGAGTCCGTCAACGGACCCTGGTGACCCATGACCGACTGACCGCCATCGACGGTCAGCGTCCATGCCGGCGCACCAGCGGAGCCACGCTTCGTGAAGATCTGGATCACGCCACCCGCGGCTTCCGTGCCGTAGAGCGTCGTGGCCGCAGGGCCCTTCACGATTTCGATGCGGTCGATGTCGTTCGGGTTGATGCCATCAATGGCCATCGTACCCGCAGCGCCCTCGTCAGCCTGCATGAGGCTGTTGTTCTCCATGCGGACACCGTCGATGTAGATCAGCGGGCGGTTGCTCTGAGAGATCGAGCTGTTGCCGCGAATCCGAATCTCGGACCCAGCGCCCACCTGTCCATCCGTACCGGTGATGGAAACACCAGCCGCACGGCCCTGGAGCACGTTTGAGACGTCAGTGATCGCAGCGACTCCAATGTCGCTGGAGCCGATCGACTCGATCGAGTTACCCACCTCACGACGACGTGCCTGACCCGCGGTACCGGTCACGATCACACCTTCGAGAGAGAGAGCCTGCTCACGCAGTTCGAAATCCAGGGTGGCAGTACCACCCGCAGTGACGCTGACCGTCTGAGAACCGGCGCTGTAGCCGATAACCGTGACGTTCACCGTCTGTGTTCCTGCTGGCACGTTCAGCAGCAGGAATCGTCCAACGTTGTTAACCAGGCCACCAATACCGGTGCCTTCAACCGCAACCTGAGCACCCGCCAGGGGCGCCAAGGACGCGGCATCGCGGACCAGTCCGGTAACCGTTCCGGTATTCTGCGCAGCCACTCCGACCGCGCTGAACGCCGCAAAAGCCAATGCGATCGCAAGATTGCGCGCAGCTTTTACGGAGCTCTGTACGAACGTCCTTAGAGCCATGAGACCTCCTCAATGAACTCTAGGTACTTGAACCCATTCCTCCCAACATCATCCCAAGGGATAGGTTTTACGGAGCCGACAAGCCAAAGTCAAGATGTTTACGCAGAAGCTGCGAGGCCTGCACCTGCCAGAATCCACCGTCCGTTTGGCTGTGAGCGCAGCCACCGGAAACAAATGACTCAGCTCCCGGGAAAGGCAGGTACGATGCAAACCGATGCGATGGGACGTTCGGAAGCTCCGGAGGCGAGCCCCTTCTTGAGGGTGACCTTGATCACTCCGCTTGCACCAGCAGATCCGTACTCCCATCCGGCGGCTGCTCCGGGCTGTACCTCGATCGACTCCACCTCATTCGGGCGCATCTGAGACAGCGTTCCCTCAGCACCGGGCGTGCGGACCCCGTCGATCAGCAGGACTGGGGGATCAGCGACCGCAGTTGAGCGACCACGTGCGGAGCGGAAGCTGGCAGTCGCACCCACGTCTCCAGGCATGGGACCTACCATATTCGGTGCCAGCCGTCGAATGAGCTCCATGACGTTGCGCGCATTCATGCCCTCGATCTCGTGCGCTTCGAGCCTCCGGCCCGTGGACCGCTGTCGTTCCTCCGCGTCCCGGCGATCCTCCTGGGCCTTCGCTCCAAAAACTGCGGGCAGGCGGAACTCGACGTCGCGCGGGAAGCGTTGAACAACGGTCACGTGACCCCACGTGATGCGGCAGTCTCCCGTCATCATCGCGAGAAGCCGCTTCCCCTCCGGCAGATCCTTGAACTCAAAGCGGCCCCGGCGGTCGGTAAACACCTCATGTCCACTGTCTAGCCGTATGAGAACGCCCGGTATCGGCTCTCCCGAGATGCTGTCGATGACCTGACCCTGGAGATAAGCCACAGGGGGTGGAGCCTCAGCGGACATCTCCACCTGTGCATGCAGGGGATCTGTGCTGGTCGTGGCCACGACGACAAGCGCCGAGATAAGCCAACGGGGATCGAGGACCAGACGTACCATGAGAAGTCCGTGCGAAGTTCGTCGTACCACCGACGTGGTGCGCAGAGCTACATAGATACTGACGTGTACGTCATAGTCACGGCTTAGTTGCGCCGAGCACCCACCTCAGGAGCCCATCCGCTCCAGCACGTAATGAGCGGACCCTGCAGAGACCCTGAGTTCACTGACTTGGCCTCCGAAGCGGCGGAAGATGTACCGCACCCCCCCAGAGGCCCACGTAAGGTCACCGACGTGGGTCGGCACGACGGGAGCGTCGTCCTCTTCCTCGGAAAACTCGAGTCGGCCGCCGTTCTCACGAACGGCCACTTCCATCATGCGGCCACGAGAGATCCCTCGATAGGTTCCTTCCAGTTCAGCCAGAGAGCCAGCGTACGGCTCGGCTACGGGCTCCGGCTCTGGACCCAGCACCAGATCGGCAAAGGCTGCGGCCAGGGCCCCAGCACCTGGAGGTGCTGTCGAGTTCTGCAGGACCACGATGCTCAGGTCGTGCTCCGGGTACCAGGCGAGTTGAGACACGAAACCATTGATGCCTCCACCATGAGCGCTGACGGGCGTATCGCCACGCATTTCGTCGCCGATGCCCATGGCGTACCCAATGATCGAACCATCCTCGAGCGGTCGAGCGGTCATCATCTCTTTATACGAAGCATCGCTCAGGAGTCGCCCGCCATGGAGCGCGCGGTTCCATTCGACGAGGTCACCCACCGTCGAGCATAGTGAGCCGGCCGCGTATGGCCACGCATGATCGATGTAGCGGGCCCGGATCAGCCGCTCGGGGCCGACCGCATCATAGCCGTGGGCGCGACGATCGCGCATGAGGGCTTCGTGGCAGTAATACGAGTCTACCATGCCCGCGGGATCGAACAGACGCTCTTCAACGAAGTCCTCGTAGCTCTGCCCGCTCAGCGACTCAATGATGAGCCCGAGCAGGAAGAACGCCGAATTGTTGTAGATCTGTGCTGTCCCGGGCTCGAAGTCGAACGGTTCAGCCTCGACCAGTCGTACGAGGGTATCGCGCGGCAGGTCGAGGACCGACAGCTCACCGAAGACGTCCATCTCGGTGTAGCTCCGGATCCCCGATGTATGATCGAGTAGGCGGCGCACGGATACCGTGCGCCCCTGACTGTCGAAGTCGATGTATTGGGTGAAGTCGGCGTCCAGGTCGAGCTTACCCTCTTCTCCCAGGAGAAGGATCGCCGCCGCCGTGAACTGCTTTGTAACCGAACCGATCTGGTACGACGCGTTGCCCGCAAGCGGCGTCTGCACACCCCACTCCAGCTCCACGAAGCCGTAGCCGCCCTGAAGAAGCACCTCACCGCCGCGCACCACAGCCACCGAGACTCCCGGCACGATGACGCTCTCGACATGAGCCCGCGCGGCGGAATCCAAGGCGTGCGTCAGGTCGCGCCCTGTAACCTGGGCATCCGACCCCACCGACGTCACCCCACAGATGACCGCTACGAGCGGGAAAGATCGCACCCACAACCGAATCGACATCATCGCCACTCCTCCTGAATCGCGTCGAGAGCAGCTGACCCTGGGCACAGAACATCGTACGGCACATCGACCAGCGGCCGTTCGACCGTGTTCTCAAAAGAATGCATGTCTTCGTTGGTCCCCTCGATGTACAGCAGCCCGGTGGCTACCTCGCCCCGTGCCGCCGTGGCACCCAGATAGTCGAGCACGGCCCGCCGGTTCGAAGGATCGTAGTCGGGATCGGTCTTGCGAAGCCGCACAGTGCTGCCGTCATGAAGCATCACGGCCTTCACCTCACCCTCGTCGTACTTCGTCCGGATCTCGGCCCTCAGCGGGACGAAGTCCGTTTCGATGACCTCGTGCATATGAGCTCTCGTGTGCGCGTAGCTCTTGGTCGACCCTCTGTGATCGTTGAAGGTGACGCACGGCGAAATCACGTCAATGAAGGCGAACCCCTGATGCCGCATACCCGCCATCAGGATCGGGACCAGCTGATCCTTGTCACCTGAAAAGGAGCGAGCGACGAATGTCGCGCCTAGTGAGAGGGCCAGGTTCACCGGGTCAATCGGCCCCTGTCGGTTAGCCACACCGCCCTTCGAGAGACTCCCGATGTCAGCCGATGCCGAGAACTGACCCTTGGTAAGACCATAGACGCCGTTGTTCTCGAGCACGTAGAGGAGGTTCACGTTCCTCCGGATCGCGTGGCAAAACTGGCCCAGCCCGATCGAAAGAGAGTCGCCGTCTCCGGAGATGCCCACATACAGCAGGTCTCGATTAGCCGCGTTCGCGCCCGCAGCCACCGAAGGCATACGGCCGTGCACAGAGTTGAAACCGTGCGCCTCGCTCACGAAGTACGTTGGTGTCTTCGCCGAACATCCGATGCCGGAGATCTTCACCAGCCGATGCGGCTCCACGGCGAGCTCGAAGAACGCCTGAATCAGGGCCGCGGTCACCGAGTCATGGCCGCACCCTGCACACAGCGTAGACATCGATCCTTCATAGTCACGCGGGGTCAGGCCGATGGCGTTCGTCGGCATCTTGGGATGCCGAGCAGCCGGTTTCTTGATGTAGCTCATGAAGCAGCGTCCGCGATCAGGGGATCGGGTTCGACGTCGCCACCCGACGTATCTTCGCCCGGCTCGGATCCGGCCAGCTCGGGAATCCACTCGGCCAGCCCGTCGAGCACGTGTCCTTTACTGAGCGGCTGGCCGCCGTAGTAGGTGATCGACAGGAGCTTGTCCTTGGGGCAGTTCGTTTCGATGGTGATCAGCTTGCGAAGCTGCTCGTCTCGGTTCTGTTCGATCACCACCACCCGATCGTGCTCCTCGAGAAAGCGCTCCACTGTCTCGTTGAAGGGGAAGCCGCGGACCCGCAGGTAGTCCATGGCGATGCCCTGCTCTGCGAGATCATCACGGGCCTCGAGCACCGCCCAGTGGCACCCGCCAAGGGAGATCACCCCCCATTCGGTGGGCTGACTGCCCTGATGTACCTCAGGTGCTGGAACGTGATCGCCAGCCGACTCGACCTTGGCCAGCAGCCGGTCGACGACCTCCATGTACTCCGTCGAACCCTCCGTGTAACGGCCATACTTGTCATGCCCGGAGCCGCGCGTGAAGTAGGCTCCCTTCGGGTGCACACCCGGCAGCGTCCGGTACGCAACGTGATCACCATCTACGTCCAGGTAGCGGTAGAACGACTCGGCTGCCTCGAGTTCTTCGGCCGACAGAACCTTGCCTCGGTCAGGCACATAACTGTCGTCCCACTCCAGGCGAGGGATCATCCAGTCGTTCATGCCGATGTCGAGGTCGGATACTACGAACGTCGGTGTCTGAAAACGCTCCGCGAGGTCGAAGGCCGCAACGGCGAACTCGAAGCACTCTTTCGGGTCCGCGGGAAACAGCGCGATGTGTTTCGTGTCACCATGCGATGCGTACGTGCACATCATCAGATCGCCCTGTTGTGTACGAGTAGGCATACCCGTCGAGGGCCCGGTGCGCTGAACATTGAAGAAGACGCCCGGGATCTCGGCGTAATAGGCGAGACCAATGAACTCGCTCATGAGCGAGATGCCCGGCCCACTCGTGGGCGTGAAGGCTCGCGCACCCATCCAGGAGGCTCCGATGACCATACCCGCGGCGGCAAGCTCGTCTTCCGCCTGGATCACGCAGTAGTTGTTCTTGCCCGACTGCGGATCGACACGGAGACGGGCGCAATACTGACTGAACCCGTCCATGAGTGACGTCGACGGCGTGATCGGGTACCAGGCTCCCACTGTGGCGCCGGCATACACACACCCGAGCGCGGCTGCAGTATTGCCATTGATCATCACGTGGTCGGCAGTCGCGTTCATGCCCTCGAGACGGATCGGAAGTGGGCAGTCGTAGTGCTCCTGCACGTACGCGTGCCCCATCTCGATCGCCTGGAAGTTGGCGTCCATGAGGTGCTGCTTGTTCGAGAACTTCTGTTGCAGCATTCCCTTCACGATGTCCATATCGATGTCGAGTAGCGCGACCAGCGCACCGACATACGTGATGTTTTTCATGAGGATGCGCGTGCGCGACCCCTCGAAATTCTCCACGCACATGTCCGCAAGCGGCACACCGATGAAGCTGACGTCATCGCGGCGGAACTCGTCATCGAGCTTCCGCGTGCTGTCGTAGAGGATCCAGCCGCCCGATGCGACGTCCTCGATGTCGCGCGCATAGCTCTGTGGATTCATCGCCACGACGAGCTGGAAGTCAGGGCTTCGGGCGGTGTACCCGTCCTTGTTCACCCGGATCTCGTACCAGGTGGGCAACCCCTGAATGTTCGATGGGAAAACATTCTTTCCCGTCACCGGGATCCCCATCCGGAATAGCGCCTGTAGCAGCAGACCGTTCGCGCTGGCCGAGCCGGTCCCGTTGACGGTCGCGACCTTGAACGCGAAGTCGTTTACACCGTGATCGCCGTGGTCGGCCAAGATTCGGTCCCTGCGTGAGGGTTCAGGAGGTCGAACTGCATCATGTCCCACGCCGCCGTTGGGCATCGTTCAGCGCACAGCCCACAGTGCACGCACAGATCTTCGTCCTTGACCATGATGCGCCCAGTCTGGGGCAGTGCTTCCGAAGCGTAGAGCGCCTGATCCCGGTTTTCTGCCGGGGCAGTCAGGCGACCCCGCAGGTCGTCCTCGTCACCGCCGGGCGCGATGGTGAGGCAGAGGACGGGGCAGACGTCCACACAGGCATCACACTCGATGCACAGCTTTGCCGTAAAGTCGGTCTGGATGTCACAGTTGAGGCAGCGTTCGACCTCTCGCGCGGCCTGCGCCGGATCGAAGCCCAGCTCAGCCTCGACCATCATGTCGGCGAGTCGCTTCTCGAGTTCCTCATAGCGCATCTCCGTACGGAGATTCGGATCGTAGTCGTTCGAGTAGCGCCACTCATGAAGCCCCATCTTCGTCGAGACGAGGTTCATGCCATACGGGGGGCGCTCTGTGACCGACTTACCCTCACAGAAGTTATGGATCGAGATGGCAGCCTGATGCCCATGTTCGACGGCCCAGATGATGTTCTCCGGTCCCCACGCTGCGTCTCCACCCACGAAGACACCCGCACGGGTGGTCATAAACGTCGAGCGGTCTACAACCGGCATGTCCCACTCACCAAACTCGATTCCGATGTCTCGCTCGATCCACGGGAACGCATTGTCCTGGCCGATGGCCAGCACGACGTCGTCGGCAGGCAAGAACACCTCGTCGAGTTTCGTACTGACGAGGCGCCCTTTCTCGTTTTCATTCCACTCCACGATGTCGAACATCATCCCTGCGAGACGTCCATCTTCGAGTACGAAGCTCGCCGGCGAGTGGTTGACCAGGATCTCGATCTGCTCGTCTTCGGTGTCCTCCAGCTCCCACGGGGACGCTTTGAAATGGGGACGGGTCTTTCGCGCCATGACCTTGATGTCCTTGCCGCCAAGGCGCTTCGAACTTCGGCAGCAGTCCATCGCAGTATTCCCCACACCGATCACCAGGACACGCTCTCCGACCGTATCGATATGCCCGAAGTGAATCGACTCCAGCCACTCGATCCCGATGTGGATGTTGGCGTCGGCCTCTTCACGGCCCGGGATGTTCAACTCTTTTCCCTTTGGCGCGCCCGTGCCAACGAACACCGCATCAAATTCGCCGCTATCCAGCAGCTCTTTCATTGACTCGACTGGATGGTCGTACTTGATGTCGACACCCATACGGAGGACGTAGTCGATTTCTTCCTCCAGCACGCGCACAGGCAGCCGGAAGGAAGGAATGTTCGTACGCATGAGACCACCCGCCTTCGGCAGAGCCTCAAAGATCGTAACCTCGTAGCCGAGCGGCATGAGATCGTTAGCGACCGTGAGCGAGGCAGGTCCCGCGCCGACGAGCGCAATCTTCTTCCCGTTCTTCTCGGTCGGCGCCTGCGGCAGGGCATCTGACACGTCGCCCCGGAGGTCCGAGGCCACGCGCTTCAGCCGGCAGATCGCCACGGGCTCGTCCTCGACCCGCGTCCTTCGGCACGCGGGCTCGCACGGGCGGTCACACGTGCGTCCCAGAATGCCCGGAAAGACGTTGGACTCACGATTGAGCAGGTACGATTCCGTGAACCGTCCGGCCGCGATCAGCCGGATGTACTCTGGCACGTTCGTGTGTGCGGGGCAGGCCCATTGGCAGTCCACAACCTTGTGGTAGTACTGCGGATCCCGCGCGTTCGTCGGCTGCATGCACGACTCTCCTTGAGAGGCGGCGGTAGAGTGGGCGCGGCCCCAAGACCCGCGCAAGCAAGAGACCACGACACGCCCCGGTCCCGCGCACGGGGAGCCCCGGCGTCACAAGGTTCGGTTCTCGCACTTGGAGGAGTGAAGCGTCACGCACAATCAATCAGGCACGATCGACGTGGCGCCCTAGAACACCTCATGGATGGTATTCGGCATGAGCTCGAGGTACGACAACGACTCGTTGGCCGCATAGACGAAACACGAGTGGTAATTCGCGTCCGTCCGGAAGTCGATCGTTGAGTACATATTTGGACCGTTCAGTCCCCCGACGAGGATCCCGTCGATCTCGCCCTGAACGATATCGTCGACATGGCCCGCCAGAATGATCCCGTCCCAACTGAACGAAGACCACGGATCAAAAACGCCGTCGACGATCAGGACGCCGCGGCCAACGGCTCCGGTTCCCATCCAGCCGGTGTAACGAATGACAGGGAAAGAGTCCGAAGGTAGCGTCGCAAAATTCGGCATCGTGTTCTCGAATTCGACGGGGAAATGTGGATCTGTCAGTACATCCCAGCGAACGTGGATCGAATCCAGCATGGCAGACCAACCGCCCGACCACGTTTCCCACTGAGGACTGCCCTGGATGTCGTTGCCGTCCCCCTCGGTGACTGTAGCGCGAGCGATCACCCCGGTGATCCTCGAGGCGCCTCCGCCTGAGCAGTCCGGAAGATTGTGGTAGTCGCGTCCGTGTGCCGCCCCCCCGTTTCCCACGTCAATCCGGTCGGCCCCGATCATCACGGTAGCATAGTGCGGGATCGGGCGGCGGCGGTGGGTCGCATACGCACCAACGATGCGTCTGGCTGGCACGTCGGGGGCAAGCCTGTCAGTGACGGTCGCCTCGGATTTGACGTAGTAGAGGTCACTCAGCGAATCCTGCGAAAGCACCTTACGAGCGGTCACCACTGCGACTCCGTCACTCAGTGCGTATGACACAGTGTCCGGCATCGTCCCGAGCTGCTCGGCCACGAAGCGTTCGATGCCGGCGCGAGCAACCGTCAGAGCCTCCGCACCGTCACTGTTTCCTTTCGCGAGCGCGAACTCGGACGAGACGACCATGTATCCAGTGACACCCGCCATGGAGACGGCAAACAAAACAAAGACGACGAAAGGCAGCACAAAACCGCCTTCAACGCGCAGTGAACGACTCAACGCACGCTTCTCAGCGGTACGGTGACCGACCATCCGAAGCGCACATCGTCAGCGCCACCGGTCGGCGCCGGCTCGAGGGTCTCTACAACGATCCGCACCGCATCTACGTTCGACAGCTCGGACGTGAGCGAATCGACAAACGAGCCTCCAATGGTCCGGAACTGGAATTGCGCCGTCGTATCCATTCCCGTCGCGAACTCGACAGCATTCCCACTGTAGGGCTGGCGGTAGAGCGCAAGCGTCGTGGGATCGAGTTGCGACTGCCTTATGGTGAAGGTCGTCTCTCGGAAGACCATCACAGCGTCACCCTGGGTCGGGGTCAGCTCCGAGAACACCGTATTCAGGTTCGTGAGGCGGTGAAAATCATCTCGAGCCCCGACGGTATCAGCGCCGTTACTGAAGCAGTTTCGGGCCGACGTTGCGTCGCTTCCGTTTACCGACCCCCACGTGGCGTTCACGAAGGACCACGTCGATCCGATACGCAATGCGAGGCCAGCAACTTCGTCAGTTTCCACGGCGGCTTCTCCACCCTGGGTCATGACGTCACCGTTGTTGCTCGATCCGTTGATGTCGCAGAGGATGCCGACCGTCATCGGAGACCGGATCGTAAGCGTGCGAGCACCCGCGACGACGACACCACCCGCCGCGACGTCGCGAATTTCGGAGGCGAGCAGCTCTGTGGCAGACCGCACGTTGTCCTGTGCGCCAGCCCGCAGAGTCTGGGTCGCGTAGAACTCGTTCTGCACGAGAAAGGTGTGACTGACAAGGACGATTATGAACGACGAGAGAACGAGAGCGATCAGCGTCTCCACGAGTGTGAAGCCGGATCGCTCGGCACGAGCCTCTCTCACGACCCGCACCCCAGGTCTGTTCTGCGCGCCTACCATACAGCCGAGGTGTACGAGGTCACGTCGTGAGATGGACCGAGGCCATCCAGACGTTCGATCGTTACATCGACGCGCGTCAGCACGGGCGTCAGGTCGGTGACGGTGACCGTGCATTCGTAGGCCCAACCCTGAATCGTCATCGACTTCTGAGTCGTTCCCGCGACAATCGAGTCGAATGGCATCGACTCGATCGAGTCGAGACGCTCGTTCGCCATGACCACGATCTCGGATCGTGCCCCTGAGTACCGCAGCTGCGTCGTCAAGGAACTGCCGACGTTCATGAGTCCCAGCACGCCTGCAGAGAAGATGACCAGCGCTCCGACCACTTCGATCAGGGTAAACCCATCTGCCCGGTCCGAACGCGGCATAGGATTCGGCGTACTCACGACTCGTCGACTTTCGACGCGCCCAGGCTGTTGAACCGTACCTCGTAGGTGATCTCTCCTGCCGAGAACGCCGCGATGCCCAGGGCCCCATCCGCCCCGCTCATATTAATCCGCCCGCGAGAGCTGAATACCAGAGTGTCACCCGACATGTCGAGCTCGAGCTCACTGAGCTCGAAATCCGCCGACGAGCCTGCAAACCGACGACGTAGCACCTCGGTGAACCCGTCTTGCGACACGACATCATATGACAGCGTGCCTTCGTAGACCCTCAGGACCACCGGTTCCCGAACCCGAACTGCGTAGTCCCGAGCCGTAACCAGATCCTGTGCAAAAACCTGGGCGGCACGGCGCGCAGAACTCCGCTGAAAGAAATCAGAGAGGCTCAGGGCACCCATCGCCAGGACGACCCCTGCGATCGCCACGACAACGGTGAGTTCGATGAGCGTGAATCCCGCTCGAGAACGCACTATCGGCGATCCTCCTGCCCTGGTCGTCTAGCGACACGGTCCGCGAGCACACCGAGCTCGCGAGCTGCGACTGAGACGGCCGCGAGTCCAATACTCTCCTCGGCTTTCAGTTCTTCCACAATGTCGCGGAATCGCTCCAGATCTGAGCTCTTCACCAGGGCCATATAGTCGGTACCCTGATCACCAGCCCCCTCATGACGGAGCAGCAAACCGGTTGTGATGCGTCGGTGTGCCCTCGACAGGTCATCAGATAGCACCTGCGCCGCGCGTACCTCCCATTGGTCATCACCCGCCGATGCGAAACTTCTCCGGCGAAGCCATGGCACCTCGAAGGCCTCCGACGTCTGATAGAAGGCATGCGCAGTCGGGATTGGATCGGTCTCGACCTCACGACCGATGCCGAGGACCTCGAGCAGCTGGTCCAGGAAGCGAAGCGTGATCAGACGACGCGAAAACGCCTCATCGGCGCCTAGTTCCTGAATCTCCCGCACGCGAGCCTCGAACAGCGTCCGCTCCTCGCCGCGGACGACATCACCGAAGGCCTCTCGAAGCGACGCGAGCCCTGCAAGATTCTGCTCCACGATCGAGGCCGATGAGTCGTCGGGGTCGACGTTCTGCAGAACCCATCGCGTCGTCCGCTCGAGCACACGAGCCAGGCCCAACAGCCAGCGATACGAGACCCGCGTACTCACCGCGTGCGCCTGCTGCGCCATCTGGCGCATGAGCACGCGATGATCCGCCAGCCGGGACGCTACCAGCCACGAGCGCACCACGTCCTCCGAAGACCGACCCGTGTCTCGCTTCATGCGCGACACGAAGGCCGAGCCCATCAGGTCGACGAGGTCATTGGTGATCTCCGCCGTGATGATCTCCCGACGGAGTCGATGACTAGCCAGGTTCTCCTGCCCCGCCGCCGCGATCGCCTTCGGTGGGAAGTACCCGAGCAGATAGCTCTCCGTCACCGGATCATCGGGGAGTCCGCTCGACAGGAGGCGAGTCTTCAACGAAAGCTTGGCGTAGGCGAGCAGTACACAAAGCTCGGGGCGAGCCATTCCCTGACCCCGCTCACGACGCTCGATCAACACGTCCGTGGACGGCAGGTGCTCCGCCCCACGCTCCAGCTCTCCCGCCTTCTCAAGCGACAGCATCAGGTCTCGAAACTCGTCGATCGATTCTTTCGAGCGCCGCTCATCGAGTGAGACAGCAAGGCTCTGAGAGCGGTTGTTGTCGAGCACCAGCTCGGCCACGGACTCGGTGAGCGTCTCCAAAAGCTGGTTTCGCTTGTCCTGCTCGAGCATCCCGGACGTCACGGCCGGGGTCAGAAGAATCTTGAGATTGACCTCATGGTCGGACATGTCGACGCCGCCGGAGTTGTCGAGGGCGTCCGTGTTGACCCTACCGCCAAGATTCGCGTACTCAATGCGAGCCCGTTGGGTGAGGCCGAGATTGCCGCCCTCCCCGATGACGTCGCAACGAAGCTCACCCGTATCGAGCCGCACCGCGTCGTTCGCCGGGTCCCCGGCATCGGCATGCGTCTGCATCGCGGACTTCACGTAGGTGCCAATGCCCCCGTTCCAGAGCAGCTCCACGGGGGCGCGCAGCACCGCACGAACGAGCGCCTCGCCGTTGGTCGGCCGTTCCTCACCGTCCTTGACGCCCAGGGCCTTGAGTGCCTGAGGGCTCAGTTCGACCTCCTTGGCACCCCGAGGCACGATCATGCCGCCTTCACTGAGCAGGCTCTGGTCGTAGTCCTCCCAACTCGAGCGACCCAGCTCGAACATCCGTTTCCGCTCGACATAGCTGGTCGTCGGGTCGGGGGTCGGATCGATAAAGACGTGCCTGTGGTCGAACGCGGCGACGAGTTGGATCTGCTCCGAGAGAAGCATCCCATTGCCGAATACGTCACCGCTCATGTCCCCGACACCAGCGACCGTGAAAGGCTCGGTCTGGATATCCTTGCCCTTTTCCCGAAAATGACGCTTCACGCACTCCCAGCCACCTCGAGCGGTGATACCCACCGCCTTGTGGTCATACCCGTTCGAGCCACCCGATGCGAACGCGTCGTCAAGCCAGAACCCGTAGTCGGCGGAGACGGAATTTGCGAGATCGGAGAATGTCGCGGTCCCCTTATCGGCAGCGACGACCAGATAAGGATCTGGTGGATCGTAAGCAACGACAGCGTCGGGCTTCTCGTTTCGTCCGTCGACGAGATTGTCAGTGACATCGAGTAGTCCGCGGATGAGGGTCTGGTATTGCTGACGCCCCTCCTCCCATCGCTCCTCAGGATCCGACGGCGTGATACGGGTCACAAAGCCACCCTTCGAACCTCCCGGCACGATGACGGCATTCTTCACCATCTGCGTGTTCACCAGGCCGAGGATCTCCGTACGGAAGTCGTCCGGACGGTCACTCCATCGTATCCCGCCGCGGGCCACCGTCGCCCCACGGAGATGCACACCTTCCATCCGTGCCGAATGCACCCACACCTCGAACAGCAGTTCGGTAGGTGGGGAGTTCTCCACGGTCCCGACAAGGAACTTGTAGGAGATGTAGGGGACTCCGCCGGAGCGCTGACTCGGCGTCGTGCCGCCGAGGCGGTAGTAATTCGTACGGAGGGTCTGGGAGATGGTCTCCTCCAGGCGCCGAAGCGCTCGGTCGTCGGCGAGCAGGCTCACACCCTGGAGTGACCCGTGGAACGCATCGCGAATGTCGTCGATCGCGGCCAGCCGCTCCTGAGCGGTGGCATCCACCTCCGGGTCGAACTTCATTCGGAACATCGCGAAAAGTTCGCGGGCAATCCCGGGATACTCTACGAGGGCGTGGGGCAACGCGGTCCGGCTGGGTACGGTTCCCGCCTGGAAGGCGTAACCAACCAGACCCCGCAGGGCGTCGACCTCGCGCCAGTGCAGCTCCGCACTCACCACCAACGCATTGAGCGGGTCGGTGACGACGTCCCCGACGCGGGCAGCGAGCAGGGTATCCGAAAGCAGGTCGCCAAGACTGTCGACATCGAGGAGTTCGCCTGCGCGGTCCTGGACGGCGAACACGTAGATCGTCGCGTCCGGGGCTCCGTTGCCTCTGACCTCGTAGGGCTTCATTGCAATGATCCGCAATCCGGCGTCCTCGAGGATCGGCATGAAGTCGGAGAGGACCAGGCGCTCTTCTCTCAGGAACAGTTTCAACTCGGTCGCGCCAGTCACCCCCGCAACTACAGCGCCCTCGACTCGGTTCGTCAGCCCGACGGAGACGCTCACGTTCTCCCGGGCCATACGCTCGAGCTCAAAGATGTCGGCGACCGCGATCTCCGGAGCCGCCGCGGCCTGATACTCACGGCTCATCGCTGCGTCATAGCGCTGCGCCAGGTCACGCGCCTCGTCGGTAGAGACGACCTTTTCGAGGCCCTCGCGCACCCGATCCGCCCACGTTCTAATAATCGACGCGACAACGTGCTCGAGGTCTTCGGTACGGATCTCCGCGATCCTCTCCTCGCTCGCGCTCAGGTAGAAGTGCAGACGGGCCCGGTCACCGGCGCCAAGTGCGAGATGATAGTTCAGAATCGCGCAGTCATATCGCTCGACCAGCGCGCCCTCGATCTGCTTACGGACACTACCAGAGAACCTGTCCCGCGGCAGGATCACCATCACGGAGATACCGCGATGCAGAGGATCCTGCCGCAACACGACCCTCACATTACGACCGCTGTACGCGGTCAGTACCGCACGGACATCGTCTCTCAACTCCTCCGCCGACGAGAGGAAGAGTTCCTCTTTCGGCAGAGAGTCGAAGATCGTGATGATCTCCTTGTAGTCGTGCGAGCCCTCGGGCACGCCCTCCGAGTCAAGAATCCGGCGAAGCTTGTCCCGAACCAGCGGAATGTTGGCGGCCGGCTCAGAGTAGGTCTTGGACGTGAAAAGCCCGATAAAGCGGTGCTCGCCGATCACAAGTCCTGTCGCGTCCAGCTTCTTCACCCCGACATAGTCCATCCGGGCGCGACGATGCACGGTCGATTCGGCGTTTGTCTTATTGACGATCAGGACCGGCCCCTTGAGCGCGAGCTCGCGCATCCCGGGCGAAAGTTCCGTGATCGGCACGGGCTCGGCGAACCGTGAGTCTCCCTCGTTTCGGAGTAGTCCCAGACCAGACCCCGGCTGCACCACGATCGCCTGTTCACCCCCGTCCTCGCCCCCGAGGAGGTCGTAGCCACGATACCCGAGGAAGACAAAGCCCCCGTTCTTCAGCCAGGCCAGAAACTCTTCGATCTCCTCGAACTCGTGCTTCCTGTCAGGCAGGTCGTTCGCATTCGCACGGACCGACTCCACAACGTGATCGAGCGCACCCAGCATCGGATGGAAATCGTCCGTGGCTCGCACGACGTCCTGAAGGCGCGAGCGCAGGTCCGCCTGCATACGGGTCAGACGCTGGGCGTCTCCGACGCGCTCGACCTCGCAGTGGACGACGGACTCCTTGTTGCCACCGTCCGCTGGAGGGTGAACCCCGATGACCTGACCCTCGGCGTCCCGCTCGACGTCGAGAATGGGATAAACCATCCGCTCGACCGCCAGGTCCTGAAGCGAGAGGTACTCGCGAATCGAATCGATGATGAACGGTCGCTCGCTGACGTTCGTTCGGATGAGCGTGACCGGTGCACCCCATTCCTCGTCGTCTTCGTCCGCGTTCACGACCTCGACATCGACTCTGAACGGCCTCGAGCTCCCGAGGAACTTGAACGCGCCCCGCGTCATCGATGCGAGATCGCCCGTGGTTCGGTGCGTCAGGAGTTCATCCGGGGCACGCGATAAAAAGAGCTGGGCGAAGTCGAGGAGGAGTTCGGACGCCCCGTCTGGACTGGACTTCAGGTAGTCACAGACTTGGTTGATCGCGGGCGAGATCTCGCGGAGCCGGTTCGGAGCGGCTGCCGTAGTGTCGCTCATGTAGTTCGTCCGGCGGCCGGCGGACACCGGCGCGCACGACAAGAGGTGCGGGTGACGGTCACTGAATGGTACGGAAGAACCGATTGACCGGAAACATAATTGATCACACCGCGCGAAGCGCCCGTCCGCTCAGCAAGAAATTCCCCCGCCCCGCCCGATGATCTAGTTTGGCGCATGCGATTCCTGCACGTCGCCGACGTACATCTCGACACTTCATTCTCCGGACGATCCGAGACGGTCCGGCAGCGGCTGCGCAACGCCTCCCGAGAGGCGTTCCGCAACGCAGTCGATCTCGCCATTCGCGAAGATGTGCACGCCTTCCTGATCGCCGGCGATCTTTTCGACGGTGAGCGGCTTTCGTTCCAGACGGAGCGCTTCCTTCTTGAGCAGACCGAGCGACTCGGCGATCACGGCATCACCGTCGTCTACGCCACGGGAAACCACGATCCCGGCGCTCCGACAACCGGTCCGCGCTCACTGGCCTGGTCCAGCGCGGTTCGAGTCGCGCCTGACGGGACTCCCCGGCGCTTCACGATCCACGATCACGGAGGCGTACCGATCGGCTACGTCACTGGCGTCGGGCACGATACCGACCGGGTCACGGATGACCTGTCCCGAGGCCTTCCAGTGCCGACCGGAGAGCTGCCCGAGATCGCATTGCTTCACACGCAGGTCCACACCTCCCTCGGCGCCCGCGATCATCATGCCTATGCGCCCTCGGAACTGACCTGGCTCTGCCACGCCGGCTACGACTACTGGGCCCTCGGGCACGTGCATATCCGCCAACAGCTGTCGGCGGACCCGCCCATCTGGTACCCCGGCAGCCTCCAGGGAAAAAGTCACACGGACACCGGTGCCCGCGGTGCCTTACTGGTCGACCTGTCGGACCGAGAAGCGCCGCTCGTCTCGTTCCGACCACTGGCCCCGGTGCGATGGGATACCATCGAGGTCGACCGCCTCGACGACGTCCGATCTCTGGACGACCTCGAGCATGCGTGCCTCGACGTATGGAATCGACAGCGTGCGGGGGACCCGACGACCCAGGGCACCGAATGGATGGTACGCATTGTTCTGCAGGGGCCCTGCCCGCTCTGGGCGGAGCTGCGCACGGTCGAGGATCAGGAGACGCTGGCGTCCGAGCTCGCACCGATGATGGGGGCACTGGAGGTGGTGTTGTCCACGGAGGGGGTGCACGCGACGCTCGATCTGGACGAGCACCGGCAACGGACGGACATCCTCGGCGAAGCCCTCCGGCTCGCGACGGAAATCCGTGAGGGTCGACTCACCCTCGAGAACCTCGATGCGACATCACTCGCGAGAAGCGTAGGCGACGATCCGAACATCATAGCCGGATACGTGCGGTCATTGCTGGGCGAAGCGGAGGGAGAACTCGCGATGCGCCTGCTCGACACCGAGGGGCGCCGTTGAGGATCGAACGGATCTGCGTCGACGGCTTCGGGCGTCTGAGTGATCTCGATACGGGCACTGAGTCCCTCGGAGACCTGGTCGTCATTCTCGGCCCCAATGAGGCAGGTAAATCAACCCTGTTCTCCTTTCTGACCACGGCGCTCTATGGCTTCTCCCCGGCCTCGCGCGACACCAATCCACATGTACCCTGGGGTTCGACCGAAGCCGGAGGACGCATCCATGTCCGCACATCGGACGAGGCCTCCCTGGTCGTCGAGCGCAGGCTCCGATCCTCCCCGGCCGGAACCCTCATCCGCGGCGACAAGCGGCTAGACCTGCGCAACCAGCCGCTCGATCTGGTTCACCATGTGCCTCGAACCGTCTTCCGCCAGGTCTTCGCGGTAACCCTGGCCGAGCTCGCCGGGCTCGACGATGAGACGTGGAGCAGAATCCAGGACCGCGTACTCGGATCAATGGGTGCCTCGGATCTTGCATCGGCACGCGATGTCGCCGAGCAGCTAGAGCAGGAGGCGAGCGAAATATGGCGACCAAACAGGCGAGGGAATCAGCGACTTCGTGGCCTGCGCGACGAGATGCGAGCCCTGCGATCTCGGCGCACCGAGGCGATGGCGCGCGACCGGGATATTCGCGCCCTGACGGAAGATCGTGAAAGCGTAGCACTCCGACTCGACGACGTCCGTCGAGATCTCAAGCGAGATCGGATCGTGGTGGAGCGTGTTCAGGATCTCCTACCGCTCAAGCGCCAGCTCGACCGGGTCGTTGCCCTTCGCCGGGAGGGAGGCAGCCGCGCCGAGCTCGATGGACTGCCCGACGACCTCACCGTTCGACTGGACGCGATCGACGATGACGTGACGCGACTCGAGGGCCGTCTCGCGGCCATCGACGAGGACCTGGCCGAACCGAAACGGACGGTAGCCGCGTTCGACGAGGCGGCGCAGACCCTCCTGGGGCATGCGGTCGCGGTCGACGACTTTCTTCGCGATCCGGATGCCGCTCGAGCGCTCGCAGCACGGCTTGACGATCTACGGGTCGAGGCTGAGGAGGCACGGATCGAGATGGAGGCGATAGAGCGACAACTCTTCGACGAGCCACTGACCGAAGAGATCCGCTCACGAGTCCTGACCATCTCGACCGACCTGCTCCGGGATCGCGTCGAACGCCTCAGTCTTCTGTACCGAGCCGAGGTGGTGTCGACCCCGGTACATGCGGCACAGCCTCGGGTCGTTCCAGGCTGGGTGCCC
>Ga0222718_10001099_pt1 | contig 27214 bp, 23 predicted proteins | sample C33_27DmetaG_FD_165045 | JGI IMG/M metagenome (GOLD analysis project Ga0222718, IMG submission 165045) | Estuarine water microbial communities from San Francisco Bay, California, United States - C33_27D | ecosystem: Environmental > Aquatic > Marine > Unclassified | place: USA: California...
CAAAAAGGGCGGCTTCGGTCGCCCTTTTTTTGTGACTACCAGATCATTAAGCACACACATATGTGATTTTTTTCACAGTCATACCCGCCACAGACCAAATGTTGTAGTTTTACTCGGGTCAAACACTTCTAAATAATTCGAAGGTTCACAAGAATCTTCTCAACATCAAGGGAGGTCCAACAATGGATATCATGATGAAAGTGAAGGGATGGGCTAAGGCCATCGCCGACGTGGGAGTCAGTCTCATCGCGTTGGGGATCGTGTTAGAGATCCTTTTCAATGGTCAAGGTATTCCGTTCTGGCCAAACGTTTCCGTCATAGGAAACATCCAGGGCGTTGTCCAGGGTTTCTCAGACCAAGGTCTGATAGGCTTAGTGGCAATTTGGATTTTATATCATATCTACAACAGGAAATAATATAAAAATCTAAGAATACGCAAACCTCAGAGAGTGGTGTGATCTATTTTTTTTCATGCCACTCTTTCTACCTGCCGTTTATGCCTCACACGATCTGGTAAATACATCTAGTTCAAACGTGCTTTGACACAAAGTCAGAGACTTATGCGGATGACAACCGCGTAGCCAGGAGAACTGGCATTGGACTCCTATAAGGAGAAAACAAATGGGAAGACCTATACAAAAAGCGAAAATGGGCGGAGAAGGCCTACACACAGGTTCTGAATACGCTTCAGACCTATCAGGAAAACTAGCGGTAACGGCATACAGACAATTTGGAGGATCAAAAGTTGATTCGACTGTGGCCTACATCGTTAACCAGAGAGGATCTAAGAAGTTCAAGATCCACCTGGAAGACTCGTCTGAGGAAATCATGCTTCTTAAAGCGGTAGCACCTGCATCGTTGGCCAACGACAACGTCAACGGAATGGGTGAGTTCTGTGTACAGGTTATACTGGACGACTCAACTGTGGCATATGTGGAGAAATTCTACAACAACACCATCCACTATGTTGAAGCGGACGGTACAACAACAGGTACAGTGAAATACACACTAGGTGCTGAGGGAACTGACGAAGGCGCAGTTGCTAACCTAGGTTCAATCGACGTTAGGTAATAACTGACACGTGCTTTTAGGGGGAGTCACACGCTCCCCCTTTCACAACATAAATACTAGCAAATGGCAAAGACTCTCAGAACATCAGGTGATTACACGGTAAAAGCGGGTGCTGGATATGATTCAGGATCAGGCACCAACACCATAAGATTGGACGCCAGATACGTGAGGGTACCTGGAGACCTAGTGGTAGAGGGCACACAGACCACGGTGGACTCACAGACACTGACCATCGAAGACCAATTCATCGAGGTAAACAGGAACAACTCAACAGCGGGCACGGAGGATTCAGGCATATTCTTCAACCAGGGCAGTAGCAACAACCAGATCATATTCTACGACGCGGACCAGTCAGAGTTCGTGGTGGGTAGCACCACACATGACGCGACGGTTTCGGCGATAACCAACATAACACCAGGCAAGATAAGAATTTCTACAGGATCAGAATCAGACCAAGCGGCGACAAAGGGCTACGTTGACTCACAGGTGGGCGGATCATCAGCGGTAGGTGACCTTACAATCACGGGATCAACCATAGCAACACCATCAAACGCGGACCTCACACTGACACCAGGTGGAACAGGTGCGGTGGACATGGGTGCGATCAGAATCAGGGACAACCACATAGAGGGCACGAGATCCAACGACGACATCTTGATACAGCCATCAGGCACAGGTGCAGTCGTGATACAGGACGTGCTGACGTTCGAGGCGAATTCATCAGACCCAACAGCGGGATCGATAACCAAGATATACAGCAAAACAGTGTCAGGAGGTGGTACAGGGGTGTTCTTCAACAACTCAGCAGTCAGCTCTGGAGCCGCTGGAGAACTGATAAGTAAAAAGAAAGCAACGGCTTTGGCTATTGCGTTAGGATAAAAACATGGCTATTACACAGAGAGAAGCACCAACAACAATAGGCGAACTGGATTTCGTATTCGAGGCCACGGCCGACACGGCAGTGACATCTATACACATGTGTAACATCACGAGTTCAGATGCTACAGTGGACATATACCTCTTACCAGAGGACGGTTCCACCACGGTACCGACAGAGAACAACAAGATCTACAACTCATTGAATGTACAGGCAACTGACAGTTACATCATCGACACGGAGAAAATGATATTAGGGACTGGTGACAAGATCTATGTACAGACCGCTGACTCAACGGGACAAGTGATAGTAACGGTTTCTACCATAGGACTATAGACCCATGGGTAGGCATGTCAAAAACAGAATACTAGACAACGGCGCACTGACAGTGCAGATACCAGACATCACAACCGACCAGAGACCGGCGGGAGTCAACGGAGACATAATTTTCAACAAGACGACCCAAACATTCCAGGGCTACATCGGCGCACAATGGTACAACTTGTCAAGTTCGGCGGCGGAGAAGACTCTGACCATAGACAAGTTCCAAGGCGATGGCACGACAACAGCATTCGGTGGAGGTTCAGGTAACACGCTCGACGAATCCACGGTGGCCAACCTTTCAGTGACACCAGGCGACGCCAGTGACATGGCCATATTCATAGGTGGTGTATACCAGATTCCAGACACCAACTACACCTACAACTCGGGAACGGGAGTGATAACATTTAGTTCCGCCCCGCCTGCCAACAACGGTTCAGACAGTGGACACATCATCGCGATTATCCACAACCTACACAAACTGGGAAATTAATTTAGAGTCTTAATTGATGGTGCCAAAAGAGCGCCACGCTCCGGGCTGTCCGCCTTTGATGCAGACCCACCCCACTGGCTGGTTTACTGCCGGTTGGTCGTTCCACACTATTGATCCTGTGTCCCATCTTCCTTCTTTGGGAGTGCTTGATCCTGATGAGAACACCTTGTCAGCGAACCTGATGTTTCCGTTCACATGTAGGCTCTCCTGTGGATTCTTCAATCCGATCCCGAGTTTGCCATGCACACTCATCTTTATGGTGTCAGTGCCTTCTTGGCCAACACTGACGTCACCGTTGGGTTTACAGGTTATCCTGGGAGTGTCATCTGTGCCTATGGCGAATGACACCGGAACATGTGTGCCAACGTAGGCATTCTTCTCGTGCATACGTGTGATAACTTCGTAGCCGTCGACGTTGACGCTGAACTCCGCTGATGGTGCCTGTGTGTTGATGCCCACCCTGCCTTCTGCGGCATACAATGTTTTGTCGACATATAGTTTTTTCAGTGTGCCCACTTCCGTGAGGCTACTGGTCTTGACACTCTTGCCCAATCTGTCCTTCCACACCACCTCGTTGTTGTCGATCATTATGGCTTCCTTGACATTGAGTTTGGGGACCTGTGCCTGCACGTACTCCAGATTCTCCACAGTGACTGTGCCCTTGACCACGAGATTGTTTTCCATCTCTATCTGGTCATTTTTCACTGTCAATTGTACTGAATCCGCCTGATCGTCTACCCCCGTGCTGGAGAAGTTCGTTATGACTCCCCCATTGACCACATCTCCACTGATGCTGTTGTCGTGGAACGTGACCTGGTCAACTCCCAGTGAGATCTCTGAATTGTTCTTGATTTTTCTGCTGGGTAATAGTGCCATATTGACAATATTTATGTCAGGACTCGCGTCGTATGACAAATTGGTAAATACCTCTGTAGTATTATGGCAATAAACAGAATCAGTGGTGATATATTAGAATCCAACCTGATCCGTAGCTCGGATCTGGCATTCAACACAGACATCCTGTATGTAGATGTGACCAATGGCAGGATCGGTGTAAAGACCGATTCACCAGGCAACTTCGCACTGGACGTAAATGGCACCATGAGGGTGCAGGGTGCGGCCACGATAACGGGCGACCTTACTGTACAGGGGACGACCACAACCATTGACTCACAGAATCTAGTGGTCGAAGACAACATAATCACACTGAACGAGAACGCATCAACAGCCACTGACTCAGGTATCATGATCCAGAGGGCCGGACAGGACGAGGCACTCTTCTATTGGGACGAGACCCTGGACAAGTTCAGGGTGGCCACAACACCGGAGGACGGATCGACCAGGACAGACTTCACCAACACCACACTGGCCAACCTACAAGTTGCTACACCACTGGCCGACGCAGATGCGGCGACTAAGAAATACATAGACGACGAAGTTGCAACACTATCAAGTTCGGGCGGTATTATCGGTACCAACGTGACCATAGGAACGCCAACAGATTCAACGTTCGGTGACGGAAGTTTGACCACACTGGGCGACGAGGCCAGCATCACTGATGCCATTGACAGCCTCAACGAGACCATGGAGAACATCAGGAATTCGAACTACGTCAAGAGTGTGACATTCGTATCCGATACAACATCGATCAGTACCGGTGACACAGTCACACTGACCATATCCACAATTGGCGGAGGTGCAGACAGGTACACGATCACATGGGGTGATGGCGAACAAGACGTGGCAACCACTGACTCAACACCAAGCCACACATACAACAGTGCATCAGGTTCACCAATGACAGTCACTGTGAAAGCATTCGCCAACGGAGCGGTGACAGACTCGGCGGGCAGTTTCGCGACATCAACTAGATCAAACTACATCACGGTGGCGGGACCGGCACCGGTTGTCGGCTTCAACATCAAGAGTGCGGCATCGGGAGGATCAACGATCACATTCGCAGACTCAGGAAGCACCGTATACCTAGAGAACACAACAACAAACACGATAGCAGACAACACTTTCGAGGTTGATTGGGGAGACGGGACCACAGATTCCATAGCCAATGACTCCGCGGACGGCGGGGCGTCTGGAAGCAGGCTGGCACACACCTACACCAACTCAACAGCGGCTGATGATTCATCCGTGGCTGGAATAGGACCAGGTGATACGAAATACAGAATTAGACTTACTCTACTGACACACGGAGGTGCGGCACCAGAGGTCATACCACAGAGTTCAGACGCCAACTTCGAGGTTTACTCACAGCACACGGCCAAGATAGACATAGCGGATTCGGTAACCAGGGGGGTCAACGAGGAGTCAACATCAGGATTCCCAGTGACATTCATCAACGGCACAGACACGTTGCCAGGATCAAATTCCGACTTCTCACAGACACAGAGATACGCTTGGGACTTCGGTGAGGGAGCCGCGGCGACCAATGTCAACATAGGCAGTGGTGGCAGTGGAGACACTGACCAGACCATAGCGAACACATTCAATCTATCATCGGGCGAACAGGCCGCCGGTACCACGGTCACATACGACGTTGACCTGGAAATCACCAATGGTAACACCAACTCCACATTCACATCACCGGTCACACAGATCATCGTTGAACCCGACGTGAGGGCCAACATAGCCGGCACGGCTGTGACAGTGTCCACTGGTTCAGGTGACAACTCACTGACACTTTATGACCATACAGACCTAGACAGCAACGTGAGATCACTCGCGAGATTTACTAACACGTCACAGAACGCGGACGATTACGTGTATGATTACTATGATGATTCGTCAAGTCTGGTGACAGTGTCAGAGGACGGTGCTTCGGCGGGATCCATAGCGGCCACCATAGACAAGGACTACACAGGTGCTTCAACCGGCAACATCAACTTCAGATTCAGGGCACACGGAACACCCGACACCATAGAGCAGGATGACGAGGAAACACTGACTTTCGTGATGAAAGCGGTGCCATCAGCGCCCGCGGGACTGGATTCGAAATCGATCACACTGGCGGACGCGGCACAGGGCACGAACCCACACCTGTGTGCAGGTTTCGACGACAACACCGGGGCGGCCGTAACACTCACGGCGGGTGACAGCCTAGAAACAACAGTGGCGAGGAGATACACAACAACCACGACGATAGACACATCAACCGCATCAAACTTCTACGATGGTTCAACTGGAACACTGGCCGCGGAGATCAATGATTCAAACGATGGAACCAAAGCATTCACCACGGCGGAGAACGAGACCGGCACATTCACCAGCCTAGTCGTGAGTTCGAACGTGGACTACGACACCGTGGATTCCACATATCCACAGCGTTTCTACCTGGTCGCCAGCGCCAAGATCACAAAAAATCTATCTGCCTACTCTGTGGGAGTCAACGCACAGAGACTGACGCACACAACCACGGGTGTCACCAACTACGTACACGTGGTCAAGGACGACATCACGGCAACACCGACCACAACAATAGGCACAGTGACGGAGAGTTCTGCCGGAACATACCGTTACATCTCGGGTGTGCCTTACTACAACACCGGTTTTCCGCTACTTGAGATTACAGGCACAACAGTGGCCAACTTCACCGGACAGGCCTACCAGGACACCATTTCACCACACGAGGTCGATCCAGGCACCAACCAGGAGTCAACATCGGGCAACGTGATAGCAAGTAATCCTTACAGCTACTTAGACATCGATAATTTGTTGAGCTCTATGCTGACGGGGCCTATCCCGAACGCGGACACAGGTGTCAGTTCCGCATACACACTGGGCACAATTGGAGTTCCCATCACCGACTCTGCAGTGCGTAGCATACAGACCATAAAAGCCAGGAGCAAGAACGCCAACGGCACAGGTTCATACTCCGAGGACACAACGAAAATTCAGGTTTACACCGCCAGTCTACTGACACTGGACGACGAAGCGGGCGGTATAACTGTAGCAGATTCCCTAGGCGCTGGCTTTGATGACGACGCCGTGAGGATAAGTGGATTTGGTTCACTGTCCAGTGACACACCATCACTATATGATTCTTCCAATGCCAACTACTACACAGATCATGCGTGGTCGGGTGCTGTGACCGTGGCAGGAACCAATGAAGCCATATCAAGATTTGGTACAATTTCACACTTCACAACAGACCTCAGCTCGGGATACCTACCGGTGGGACCAGACCTAGAGACGGGCAGGGATGGTGGCGAGGCACAGTACTACACGTTCGCCTTCAGGAGGACCACAATGGCCAACTTCAACCTGACCATGTCTGGAAAAGTTTCTGGAATGTTCATAGCGGCACCAGGCACAGCGATAGATTCAGCATCGGGTCTGAATGGATGGCTGGACTGTTCGACCACTTACGGTGGATCAGGTGTTCCTGGTTCGGACACGGGCAACGGCGGAAACGGATCCGACGGTTGTGCGTTCAACTCTGGGGACAGGGTCATAGACGATCAGACATATTCAAACCAAGAATTCACGTTCACACTGGGTACGGAGAACGCCACAAACGCCACTGGTAACAACATACTGGTTAGGATTAAATTAAACTCTGGAGACAGTATAACAGCACTGAGCATTGACTAATGGCCATAACTGACGCAAAAAAAGTAGACTATCTCTGGAAGAAACTGGGTTATGGTGCCACTAAATCAGACACCAACGCACAGAAGAAAGCACCCAACGAGGCCATAGCATCACCATTGTTACTAAGAGGTGACAACACATGGAACGAAGCATCGCAAATACCAGCAACTTTGCCAGCGTCAAGTTCATACCCAGTGACTGTCTACCCCACAACCAGCCCACAGGAGACGACACTGGACGGAACTTCAACCGCCAACAGGACCTGGAAGACGGGAGTGATTGACTGGATCCCACCGGAAGTTGGTTCAACATATCAAGTTAAAGTTTACATACACACGTCATCAGATGCCGGCAACGCCGCCGCGAGCGGTGACCAGGTGTTCGCAACTGGATCAGGTAACAACGATGAATGGTTCTTTGACTACCAGTCTGGTGTGTTACACTTCATAGGCAGTAACCTGCCCAATGGCATAAGTTTCACAGGCAAGTCGGTGTACATATCAGGTGGCAGATATACGGGAGTAAAAGGACTAGAAAATCTAGCGACTGACACAGGCAACACAGAGTTCTCAACGAACAACATTGGCAACATAGTGACCAATGCGGACATGACCTTCACCACACAGGGGACTGGTCTGTTTGACTTCAACACAACGACCGGTGTGGTCGTTCCCACAGGCACCACGGCCGAGAGGCCCACTGCCCAGGCAGGCATCATACGATTTAATACTACAACTAACAAGTATGAGGTCTCGCTGGATGGATCGACCTACACTGCGTTGCGTACCGCATCCGCGGCGGCCAGCATCACTAAAGATGTGTTCACCGGTGACGGATCATCCACGCAGTTCACTATGACCGTGACACCAACCGACGCCAAGAACGTGATCGTGTACGTGGACGGTGTGATGCAGGAGCCCACGCAGAACTACACCATAACCTCTGACGTGCTGGCGTTCACAGGTGGAGATGACGGGTCATCCATAGAGGCACCACATGACAGTGCCAGGATCGTAGTCATGCACGGCTTCGCTGATTAATCTATTACTATACCTTTTGGGGTGTACCTTATGGTGTGCTTGATGTACTTCTGTGAGAAGATGTTGAACCTGCCGATCTCCCTGTCCACCTCGTAACCTATCGTGGCCTGTTCCAGGATGAAGTTGTACACGTCCTGACCGGACTTGAAACCTATGTTGAATCCCTTCATGTCGTGTTCGTTGCTGACGTTGAACGCCTCAGTGCAGGACACCCCACAGAAGTTCTCTATCTTCTTGCGGTGTCCGTTCATGGTCTCCACTATGTCCGCACGTTCCTCCAATACCTTGAGGCTCCTGTTACGGCAGTGTCCCGGCCACATGACCTTGACAATGTAGTTGATGTCCACCTTATGCATCCTTCAACTGCTCCATGTTCTTGAACAACACGCACTCCGCGTTCGCACAGAAGTCCAACTGCTTGGTCTTGGGTGGATTGCACAGGAAGTAGAACTTGATGTCTGGGTGCAACAGGATCACGCTACGGAGATCCTTGAGCACTTTCTGATCGCTGATGGCATACCCAACCAACATCACCGTCTTGTTGGTGAGACCTATGGCTGACAACAGTGCCAGGGTCTGGTCATTGGTGTTGACGTCCAGTTGCAGGTTGAACTGTGGATTCAGTGGTGGGAAACTGTGTACGAAGTCGTAGAACACGTACTTGTTGTACAGTTGTGGCGTGGTCACACACTGCACGGGTGAGGGTTTCTGTTGCAGATACCAACGCACATGGTCCTCGTCACGTGTCCACACGTAGTCTATGTGTTGGAACGGCAAATCCTTGTTGCTGACAGTCATGACGGGGCCGTATTCACGCAGTCTGTCCACACCTATCTTGATGGGATTGGTGCCCAGCACGGTTATAAAGTCATATTTCTTCATGTTCTCACGGCTATTTAACTCCGTCATATACGCTATATTAACATAAATACCAGTAGTTTTGCAAGACAACAATTATCGATAAGGGGATATTACAATGGCAATAGGACGAATAACAGGACAGATGTTATCTGCCAACCTGGCAAGGTCAGGCACAGATCTAACATTTGAGACGAATTTATTGGCCTTGGATGTGAGCAACAGCAGGGTTGGAGTAGGTACTGCCTCCCCGGCGACCACTCTACACATCTCGGCTACAGACGCAGTAAGGTTACCAGTAGGTACGACAGCAGAGAGACCGGGCACGCCCGCAAACGGTGACATCAGGTACAACTCGGATGAGACAACCATCGAGGGCTACGCCAACGGTGCTTGGGCCAACCTGGCATCAGGTACAGAGCTTAAGGACGCGGACGAGGACACCAAGGTCAACGTTGAAGCAAGTGCGGACCTAGATGAAATCCACTTCGACGTAGCAGGCACACAGAGAGGTAAGATCTCCGCCAGCACAGTGGAATGGGGTGTAACGGGCATCTCGACCACGGCATCGACCATCACTGGTCTGGTCACCAACGGTGACATCACACTGACTCCAAACGGAACGGGTAAAGTGATAGTGACAGATGGTACAACATTACAGACTAACACAGCAGACATCAATGGTGGGGCCATTGACGCAGTGACCATAGGATCAAACTCAGCGGCCACGGCACTTGTTGCCAACGCTGGCATCAACATCGATGACGATGGCGATGGAGAGATCGACGGAGTTGTTATCGGAGCCAACACAGCGGCGGCAGGTACATTCACAAACTTGACTGCCAACGGAACTATCGACATCGACTCGACTGGTACAGGTAACATTGACAACGTTGTTATTGGGGCCAACACGGCGGCGGCGGCGACTGTTACATCACTACAGGTCAACAACGATGCCACCATCACAGGTAACTTGACAGTAAATGGTACCACAACCACTATTGATTCCCAAACACTAACCATTGAAGATCCACTTCTACAGTTGGCGAAGAACAACTCAGGCGGTGCGGGCAACACGTTTGACCAAGGTCTTTTCATGAACAGGGGATCGGATGATAACGTTTCTTTCATCTGGGATGAGTCAGCAGACCAATTCGCTTTCGCTGTAACATCAGCAGAGGACGGAACCACAGCAGGTAACGTCACAATCGATTCTTATGCAAACACAAGAATGGGTGTTGCGACAGTTACAGATGTCGAAACAGGCGTGATTAGCGCGGCAGACGGTACTGAATCAGCAACGATTGCCGATTCAACAGGAGTTATGACGATCGCGAGTTCTGTGTTGACTACAACAGACATCAACGGTGGTAGCATAGACGGCACTATTATTGGTGCGGCGACACCGGCGGCGGCAACTGTTACAGACTTCACTGCCAACGGAACAATCAACATTGATTCAACCGGTAACATGGATGGTATCATTATAGGTGCCTCAAGTGCGGCGGCTGGTACATTCACGGATGTTACAGCAACCAACGTACAAGCAACCAACTTAAAAGCCAATGACGGGACAGCGGCGATCACGATCGCTGACTCAACAGGTGCAGTCACAATATCAACTAATGTAGAGCTAGATGGTGGAAACGTTACGATTAACGAGAGTTCAGCGAGTGTTGACTTCAGGGTTGAATCCAACGGCGACACACACGCACTGTTCGTGGACGGTTCAGAGGACCATGTGGGTATCAAGACAAGTGCACCAGCATATGACTTGGACATCAGTGGATCAACAGATGCTGTTAATTTACCGCAAGGTAACACATCACAGAGACCAACTGCGGCGACAGGTATCATCAGGTTCAACTCAGAGACTGGATCATACGAGGGATCAACGGATGGTTCAACATACGTCAATTTCGCGATAGCGGGCGCGGCACCGACCTTCACTAAGGAAACAGCCACGGGTGACGGATCAACGACCACTTTCACGGGATTCTTTGGAACTGCTCCGGAATCGGCCAACAACGTTTTCGTGTACATCGACAACGTTTACCAGGAACCAACTGAGAACTATTCAGTATCAGGCACAAACATCACGTTCACTTCTGCACCACACAGTGCGGCCAGGATATTCGCGATAACTGGTGCTGACGGTACTGCATTGGTCACGGGTGGTGTTGCGAGATCTGAGACCAGTTCGGTCGACTTCACATCAACAGCGACCAACATCTTGTCTTTCGCGGGTGGCACATACAGGAGTGCAGAGTTGTTCATCACACTGACGGACACTGCCAACACCGAGTACAGCGTCATGAAGGGCGTTGTGGTGCATGATGGATCAACTGCTTTCATCACTGTGTTTGGTATCACCAACACAGGCGCAAGTGACCTGGCCACGATAACGGCGGTCTACAACAGCGGCACAATCGAAGTCAAGGCACAGAGCACAGGTGGTCAGACATCGGCCAAGGTACAGTACTCACTGGCGGCATAATAGGCAAAACTAAACCCTAGAGATAATTCAAAACGCCCCAATTGGTAAATACTACTGTTGGGGCGTTTTTTTTACGGCTCGACTTTATATCAACACAACAATCATGAGGGATAATGAACCATGACAACAAGAAACTTTAGAGTAAACAACGGTCTTTCAGTTGGTGACATCACAATAGATGCAACAGCAAACACGATCGTGGGACTAGCGACGGCGGCACCAAGTGCTGACGGTGACGTCTCAAACAAGAAATATGTTGACGATTCTATCGCGGCAATTTCGACAACATCGATCACGACCGACAGTGATTCAGTAAACGTTGCAGTGTCAGGAACAGGTGCGTCAGGTGTGATAACACTGACAGCAAACAGTAACACGGAAGCAACAATCAATGATTCTGGTTTGCAATTGGGCACATCAGGTGCCAGAGTAACTGTAATCAATGACCAGGACGACATGTCTGGAGACAGTGCGACAGCACTTGCCACACAGCAGTCCATCAAGGCATACGTTGACGCGGAAGACGCCAACATAGCAAGTGATACATTGACGTTCACCAACAAGACGTTTGACGCCAACGGCACAGGAAACGCACTTTCAAACATAGACAGCGGAAACTTCCTAGCAGGATTCTTCAAAGACGAGGATGACATGACTTCGGACAGTGCCACATCAGTTGCTTCACAGCAGTCGATCAAGGCATACGTGGACGGTGAGCTGGCGGGTCTATCACAGAACTCGATATCACAGTTGAACACATCAATCACGGTCACTGACACAGGAACAAACGGAACCGTTACTGTAGCGGCTGACGGTAACACCGAACTAGTGATCAACGACACGGATGCCACTTTTAGTGGTGACGTTATCGTGACAGGTGACTTGACAGTTAACGGTACGACCACAACAGTAGCATCAACTAACACAACAGTTACTGACGCTTTGATAGAATACGCCAACGGAACCACAGGCACACCGGCCAATGACGCAGGTATCGTCATCGAGAGGGGTTCGGCGGATAACGCATTCATCGGTTTCGATGAATCAGAGGACAAGTTCAAAGTGGGTACAGGTACTTTCACAGGTGCCAGCACAGGTAACCTGACAATAGCAACAGGTACGTTGGTAGCGAACATTGAAGGTAACGTGACAGGTGATGTAACAGGAAACGCTGATACAGCCACAACACTTGAAACTGCCAGGAACATCGGTGGTGTTTCATTCAATGGATCAGCCAACATCAACCTACCAGGTGTGAACACAGCGGGTAACCAGGACACGTCAGGAACGGCGGCGATTGCCACAACGGTGACGGTTGCGGACGAGAGCTCTGACACCAGTTGTAACATACTTTTCGCCACAGCGGCATCAGGTAATCTAGCACCCAAATCAGGAACCAACCTTACTTTCAACAGTAGTAATGGTTCTGTTACTGCAACAACGTTTGTAGGTGACTTGACAGGTACAGCAACAGCGGCGGAATATTCTGACGTTGCTGAAAGATTCGCATCTGACTCAGCCTATGAAGCAGGAACAGTTGTTGCACTAGGTGGTGCGGCAGAGATCACGCAAGTGAACGAAGAAGGATCAGACGAAGTGTTTGGTGTTATTTCTAGTTTACAACAGGCGGCCTTCAAAATGAATGGTGGAGCAGGTAACGACGACACCCACCCATACATAGCGATGACGGGTAGGGTAAATGTCAAAGTGATCGGCACAGTGAACAAGGGTGACAGACTCATATCTGCATCAGTTCCAGGTTACGCTAGAGCGGCCACGAAAGCGGAATGCACAGCATTCAACGTTATTGGTAGAGCGTTAACTGGTAAAACAGAAGCGGGACAGGGTTCAGTATTAGCGGCGGTCAGAGTCAGCCACTAGTAAATACCTACACTTTTTAATAGTATCAAAAGGCGGTCTTCGGATCGCCTTTTTTTTGTGGCGTATAAATACCTATACTGCTGTCAGTCGGCAATGATACGGAGACTGTGTGTGACATGTGTCGCACTAACATTATTATAAGGAGTACCCTGGTATGGCCATAGGTCGTATAACTGGGTCGGTACTGAAGTCGAATCTGACTAGGAACGGTACGGACCTGGCATTTGAAACAAACCTTTTATACCTCGATGTAACTAACAGTCGAGTGGGTATTGGTACTTCAGAACCCACAACAGCATTACAGGTAGCAGGAACAGTCACAGCCACAGCACTGACAGTAGACAATGTCACATCAACAAATTTTACTGTTGATGCTTCGGCTGACATTTTCTTAGATGCGGGCGGAGGTGATATCATACTTAGAAAAGGTGGCGGCACACAATTCGCTCACCTGACCAACAGCAATGACGATTTTATTGTAAAAGCGAACGTACAGGATAAAGATTTAATCATTAAAGGTAATGATGGTGGATCAGAAATCACAGCATTATCTTTAGATATGTCAAATGCCGGTGAGGCTACATTTAATGCTGGTGTTACTGCTACAGATTTAAAACTTAATACTACAGGCACAGGCGATACAATATTATTGACAGCAACCGAAGATTCATCATCAGCGGCTCCAGTCATCACTTTTAAGAGAAACAGTTCTAGTCCAGCAGATGCTGACTATCTTGGACAGATCAAGTTCAAAGGTGAGAATGACGCAGACCAAGAAGTCGTGTATGCCGAGATAACAGGTAAGATACTTGACGCCAGCGATGGCACAGAGGACGGCATCATAGAATTCGCACACAAGAAGGCAGGGTCAAACGTAATCACAGGAAGCTGGAGATCGGACTCACTACAATTACTGAACGGTACCTCACTGACAGTGGCGGGTGATACCACAGTAACAGGGTCATTGACTGCCGACGGTCTCAGTTATCCAACATCGGATGGGAGTGCAGGACAAGTAATAAAGACAGATGGGTCGGGTAATCTAAGTTTCACAACAATATCTACCAACTCAATATCACAGGGTGACTCAAACGTAACCGTGACGGATTCAGGCACAGGTTCAATCACCATAGACGCGGATGGTAGCACAATAATAACAATGAACGCCACCACGGCTTTAGACGCATCCGCAACGACCAACGCCATGAGACTGCCTAACGGTACGACGGCACAGAGACCAAGCGGTGCGGTGGGTGAGATAAGATACAACAGTTCAACGGACACCATAGAGGGCTACACCACGGCGGGAGGCTGGGCACAACTTGGTGCCACAAGTTCAACGTCTGAGAACACTGACGACACAGCAACCGGAAATGCAACAGCGATCAGCACCACAGAGAAAGTTGTAAATCAATTCACAACCAGTAGTTTTGACAGTGCTTGGTACTTGACAGTGACCAGGGACGAGATCAATGACCAAGTGGCAACTGCAAAACACAGTCTGGCACACAACAATTCAGCCGCAGTCGTTTCAACATCACACATCATGAGGAGTGATACTACTAACAGTTTCATAACAATGGACGCTGATGTCACTGGTGGTAATGCGAGACTTAAAGCCACTGGAACAAGTGTTGTAAACTCCGTGAGCTTCTACAGGATAGCACTGGGAGATAACACCTCAGCGGGCACTACAGGTAATGTGACCAATGTGATCAACGCTGATGTTGACTCTGCTTCGGAAAGTTTAGACAGTTGGGCACATGCATCATACCGGGCGGCCAAGTATTACATATCTGTTAACAACGCATCAAAGACAGAAATTACAAACATGGAGGCATTGGTTGTACATGATGGTACCACGGCATACATCACATCATATGGTGCGACTAATACAGGATCTAATGACCTTATAAATTTGACAGCGGCCATTAGTGGTTCAAATGTCGTAGTCAGTGCAACCGGTAACGAACCAAACCTGAGAGTCACTGCATACAGGATATTGTTAGCGGATGATGAGTCAGCATCTACAGGAGATAATGTCAATGTGGTTGCCGCGACCAACGTGAGTTCTACAGCCACAACAGTGGACTCGTTTGTCAATTCTGCATACACAGGTGCATTCTATGTGTTCACAGGTTACAATGCCACAGAGGGTGCGGCCAGTGCCGCGGAGGTAATGGTTGTATCAAATGATGATGCATACATTGCCGTTGGTCCAACAATTTCCACAAAAGGTACAGATCAATTGACATTCTCTGTTTCACAGTCTGGATCAACTGTAACAGTAAAAGCGGCATCCACTTCAGGAGCAAGTACAACTGTAAACGGTTACAGGGTACACATGTTGAGAGGATCAGCAGGTGCATCAACGGCAGACACAGTATTAGTATCCACGACACAAACAATATCAGGTTCAAAAACATTCAGCAGTCCACTTGCATTAACTGTGGGAAGTGATCCTTCTACTGTTACTAATAATGCACACATCTATGCGAAAGATGACTCATCCAGTGCAGAAGTATTTGTGAGGGATGAAGCCGGAAACGTTACTAAAATATCTCCACACAACGAACAAGGTGAATGGGAATACTTCTCAAGAAATACTATAACAGGTAAAACTGTTAGAGTTAATATGGAAGAAATGATAAGAGATATCGAAAAACTTACAGGTAAGAAATATATCAAAGATTTCTAAACAATCAGATCCAATATAGTCTGTAACTTACCTTTTATACTTTTGTTATTCAGTGTATTCTTAAGACCCATGTGTAGGTTTTTGGGCCAGCATTCAAACGCTGTCCAACAGTAACCTGAATGTTCCGCATTCAACTTGGGTATGAATTCAGCATCTATGGCTATGAGGTATGTGTGGAAGAAGAACTTCTGATCGTTTGACGTGAACATCTCCAGGGGTATGACTTTCTTGAACTTGGGTACACTGCCCGTCTCCTCCTCAATCTCACGCTTCAATCCCTCGAATGCACTCTCCGTGAACTTGCTCTTGCCGCCGACCAATCCCCACATGCCTTGTGTCTTACGGTCAGTCCTCTGCAGGAACAGGAAACGTTTGGTGTTTGTTGCGTAGAACATGGCTCCCGAACAGACTATGTTTTCTTTCATGCTATATTATAACAGATTAATCGTGGATTATCAAGGGGTGGTTGCGTCAGTGCCTGGATCGTAGTCCGCGGAATCGCCATCCAACACTATGGTCCATTTACCAGCGTTGTAGATTCCTTCGTAGCTCTTCAGCCAAACACCATCGTTGAACTTGTACTGTATTCCTGTGTTGAGGTTCGTGACATAGGCCTGTGTGCTGTCAGGATCCGATGCGTCCCACACCACGTCCCATTCTCCGCTGTTGGCGTCCCATTGTATGATGTCGTTCTTGCTGGCGGGTGCGTGCCTCCACCTGGCGGAGAAGAAGTAGCCCTCCTCGTCAGCGGATCTGTTAGTGTCTGAAGCGTACTCGTCATCCTGTGCCGTGGTCTTGCCAACACGTTTCGCTGGGTCACCTATGTCCTCCGTTATAAGGTATCTCACACCGTCCGTGGGATTGACGCCTGGATCAAATGTCAAAGGGTTTATGATCTTGCTCACGGCGGTCAGTGTGTTTGCAGGGATGGTGTCCTGATCGATGGTGTACAACAGGATGGTGTCATCCAGTGTGGTTGTGGCTATCGTGCCTATGACCTCGTTGCCGTTTGGTTGTGTCAATCTTATCTGTGACGTGCCATTCACCACCCTGCCGTATTGATCCAGCAGTACCTTCCAGTTGACCGGTGGGCCAAACGTCTGGAATGGATCCGCAAGTCCCGGGTCCGTCGCACCTGTGTGGAAACCATCGCCACCTGACTTGACATTGACACCCGTGGTGCCCAGTAACCTCAATTGATTGCCCGTGACCAACAGTCCAAAGTTGTTTGGCGTTATGAAACTCTGTGACATCATTGGTCCACTTATGAGACCTTTGTTTATGCCACCTTCGTCGTCGTATATGCTCATTATGATCTTCTGCACCACACCCAACTTTTTGACCTTGACCGGGGGTGAAAGCCATATGGGCATGTTGAAAGTCATCGTGGCGACGTCTATCTCTGATTCCGCACCGACCGGTATGGTCCTCGAGCTGAACGTGATGCCATCCAATTCAACATAACTGAGGCTGGTCCAGTCTATGTAGTTGTCTGACTTCTGTATCTCGAAATCAGGATTGAACAGATACAGTATCTGTTCCATTATCTGTAATTTCTGGTCCGTGTTTGAGCTGTACACGTCGGCTGTCACCTGTAACCTGAATGGTGAAGGCATGACCTTTTCAACTGTGTATCCTGCTCCCAATTCGTTGGTGTAGTTGCCGTCCGCTCCCACATTCCTTTCTCGCAAATGCTGTTTCTCTATGTGATAGGGATTCTGCATCCTTTCCCTGTCGTAGTTCAGTCCACGTATGTAACAGGCTATCTTTGGTGCGTAGTTCAGTGCGTTCTCGCTGTTGTTCCTGATTATGTTCGCCACCTGTCTAGTAGCATCTCCATAGACCACGGGCACAGCCCTCAGCGCCACTTGGTTGTCTTTGCCTCTGCCTGTTTCCACACTGAAGTTGCCCAGTATACGCATGAACTGTGTTAGGAATTTCCTTACCTGTCCTGAATAGAAGTGTAACATCGTTTTTAATTATCCGCCTTGGGTTTCAGGGCGTCCTCAAGCGACTGTCTCTGTTCCACGGTCAGACCGTTTATTGTGTCACTGCCTGTGTTGTTGACGAATCCTGTCTTCTGCGTGGATCTTGTGTCTGTGTTTGACATGTTGATCCTTACCGAATCTTCGATCTTCACCCACCTGTTGCCATCATACCTGAACAACCTGTTTGGAAGGTAATCAGTCCTCAGGAAATAGTCTCCGTTGTCCACGCCCGATGTTGGGAATGATATTCCAAAGCCTGCGGGATTACCGTTTGGTGCCACACCGTCACCGTCCAGATAGAATCCGTAGTGTGAACTTGCTGGTGTGTCTATGGTAGCGTTGACTGTCTGATCACTGCTGGCTCTGTCTTCATCCGAGTTAACATTTTCAGTCCTGATGTTGCCCCTCTCATCTATGGGTGCGACGTAATATTGTTTGTAGTTGAATCCTGCTCTTGGAGAATCCGCTTCCGCCTGTGCAAGTACTTGGTCTGAAATGGTTTTCTCCCTGTTGTATGTGCTCATGTAACTGGCCATTGATCCTGCTGTTGTGGCATCTCCCAGTATGTCCTTGAACTCCTGTGAATCGACCAGTGTTTTCATTTTCAACCTAAGCAGATGTGGCCACCATGTCTGTGAGAAACCTTCCGCGGCCCTGTTAACATCTTCCACAACGTAATATCTTTTCAGTGCGATCGGCACACTCTCGTCTAGGGAATAATCTTCCTTCATGTGTGGGAACTCTATCACATCTCCACTCATGGGTTTCCTGCCAATCCTCTCAACAATGTCATTCATATGCACTGTTAAAAACAATGTGTCATTCTGTAGGAACATTCCAAACTGCGATAGGTTGAAGTCTGCGTCTTGCACATTGTATATGCCCCTGACGACGTACACGTCATCTGAATATTTCCTGTCCCTGTTCTCAAGGAACAGTAGATCCTGTATGGTCCTCTCATTGAGGCTGTCTCCGGAATACTGAGGTTGTGTTGGAGACGCGGCACCATCCTTGTTGGTGTCGCCCTGATCGTAAGGTCCCAGGTATTTGTGCAGGTGTAGATCCGTGCCACCCACTGTGAACATCTCCCTGATGTTGCGATCGAAGAACTTGTAGTCGTTGCCCTTTTCAGGCTTAAAAATGGATAATCTTGGCATGTCATACATATTTATTGCACAGGTAAAGGTAATAAATATGAGTATGTCAGAACTACAAACAGGACAACAGGAAATTTTCGATTACGTCAAGAACAATCTCGGCGACGGGATGATTGATGTTGAATTAGACCCAAAACACTATCAAACGGCACTGGAAAGAGCAGTGAACAAATTCAGACAGAGATCCTCAAACGCAGTCGAGGAGTCATACGCATTCTTGGAGTTGAAGAAGAACCAAAACAGTTACATACTGCCAGACGAGATAGTAAATGTGAGAAACTTGAACAGAAGAACAGTTGGTTCAAGGACCGAAGGTGGCGAGGGCGGAACATTGTTCGAACCTTTCAACCTGGCATACACAAACACATATCTGCTGAGGGCGGGTGCGACAGGTGGATTGGCCACTTACTACGCTTTCGCATCATACCAAGAGATGGTTGGTAAAATGTTTGGAAGTTTCATACAGTTCCATTTTGACGTGGCAACTAAAAAATTGACCATAACACAGAGACCCAGGGCAGACAACGAAACAGTGTTGATGCATACGGACAACTTCAGACCAGACATAACTTTATTCAAGGACATCTACTCCAAACCATGGATCAGAGACTACACACTCGCGGTTTCAAAGATCATGCTGGGCGAAGCGAGGGGCAAGTTCAACACCATCGCGGGACCACAGGGTGGCACGACACTGAATGGTGACGCACTCAAGACAGAAGGCCAGGCAGAGATAGAGAGATTGGAAGCGGACATTGGAAACTTCCAAGAAGGCGGAACGCCACACAGTTTTGTTATTGGTTAATTGACACCAAACTCCATTTAAATACCCTGCTATGAAAGACTCGCACTACAAGAATTACTCTGACCTCACGCTGGACGAACTGGAACAACTGGTGCAGGAACTGGAAGTCATGAGCATCAAGGCCCTGAAACAACAGAAAAAGAGCCTGAGAATTACCATACTTAAATCTGTCAAAGAAGCAATCAAAGAGATTGAAAAACGTCTAAAAAAATAGTATAATAAACCTTATGCTGATAGGTGTAGTAGGTTTGATAGGTTCTGGCAAGGGCACTGTGTCTGACAGGCTTGCTGACAAACACAACTTCCGTAAGGATTCATTCGCCAAGAGTCTCAAGGATGCGGTCAGCGCCATGTTCAACTGGGACAGGGATATGCTGGAAGGGAAGACCAACGAGAGCAGGGCATGGAGGGAAACACCCGACGTGTTTTGGAGCAAACGTTTTGGCAAGCAGGTGACCCCAAGATGGGTGTTGCAGTATTTTGGCACGGAAGTCATGAGACAGAAAATGCATGATGCAATATGGATAGACAGTTGCATGGCGAGATATGACGGGAAGCCAACCGTGATAGCGGACACCAGATTCCCCAATGAACTCAAACAGATCCGAGAACAGGGTGGCAAGATAATCCTTGTCAAGAGAGGACAGGATCCCGATTGGTTCGTGGACTACGTGGAAGGAAACATAGAGCCAAAAGATGTACACACGTCGGAATACGCATGGGCCAATGAGGAGTTCGATTTCGTTATAGAGAACGACGGAACCAAAGAACAATTATACGCTAAAATCGACGAACTAGTCGTCAGCAACAAGATCACCAACACGCCATCCGAGACGCCTGACCCCTTGCAACCTCTGGCAGTTGGCGCAAACAGTTTTTAGATTAGTAGCCACGGCATTCCTCAGATCACCATCAACGAACAACACATCCAACTGCGAAGGGGATCGTGCCTTGAACCCGCACAGCTCACACTTCTTGTTCTTCTTGTAGCCTGATCTCTGCAACGCGGTCACACCCCCGACCCGCTTGCCCGCACCCTTCCTGATACAGGTGTCGCACTTCCTCCGCCAGTACACCTTGCCATATCTCCTGTAGGCATAGGCCCTGGGTTTGGCCTTGCACTCCGTACACAACGGTCTGTCCTTGTACTGCATGTGTGTATTTACGTCGCCTATATAGGCACCACGAAAACGGTAAAATATGTCGTAAAAACCATACGATTGAATAAATAACTCTAGTATATACGTAACTTGCAAGGAGAATACGAAAAATGGCATTAACATCACCAGGAGTAGAAGTTTCAGTAATAAACGAGAGTTTCTACGTACCATCAGATGCGGGTACAACACCACTATTCATAGTAGCATCATCAGGGAACAAGACCAACGGAGCGGGAGACGGAACGGCTGTAGGAACAACCACTGCCAACGCCAACACTGCTTACTTGATCTCATCTCAGAGAGAATTAACAGAGACTTTCGGAGATCCGAAATTCTACACAGACGCATCAGGAAATTCATTACACGGTTATGAATTGAACGAATGGGGTCTACAGGCCGCATACAGTTTCCTAGGAGTGGCCAACAGAGCATTCGTCCTTAGAGCGAACGTGGACACGTCAGAATTATTAGGAAGTGCTACGGCACCGACGGCGGCACCAACAGATGGCACATACTGGTTTGACCTTGCATCAAGCAGTTATGGTTTATTTGAGTGGTCTGCCACCAATCAATCTTTCACAACAATTACTCCAACACTGATCACATCAACAAGTGACCTAGTTGGCGGTGTTTCAACTGGTGCACCAAAGACTTCAATCGGTGTAATTGGTGACTACGCAATCAACACAACACATGTTACCAACAAGATCTACAAGAAGACAGCAAGTAACACTTGGGTGCATGTTGGTTCTTCAGACTGGCACACATCTTTACCGGTTGTGTCTATAGCATCGGGAACAACAGTTACGAGCGGTCACACAATGATCATCAACGGTACTACCGTTACAACAAGCGGTACAACACTTTCAAATGTTGCATCAGTAATTGGTTCAAACGTAACAAACGTATCAGCAAGTGTTAACAGCACAACAGGAAACCTAGAGATCTTCCACAATGGTAGAAACGTAGGTGACTCATCTGGTGGCGCTAACACGATCAGATTCGAAGAAGGAAACGGAACATTGGTCGCTGACTTAGGATTGACTTCTAACAAAGTGCTAAATGGTGTTAAACTTCTACAAGCCAAACACACAAACAGACCAACTTGGAAAACTGCAGACGAGAACAGACCAAATGGTTCAGTTTGGTTCAAGACCACAACTGCCAACGCAGGTGCTAACCTTGTTGCTAAACTTTACAGCACAGCGAGTGCGAGCTTCTCAACAGTTGCCAGCCCACTTCATGCTACAAACCACTCTGCGATCTTCAACCTAGACGCGGCCAACGGTGGAACAGCATTGGCTACAGGCACGCTTTACGCACAGTTCAACGTGACTGAGGAGAGCATGGGTGCTGACGACCTAGGTGGCGCAGACACGACACCAAATGTTGCAGACTTCCAACTGTTCAGATACGAAGGTGGTGCTACCACAATCACGAGTAACGACACTTCACCAACTTTCACAAGCACAGAGACTTTCTCTATACAGGAATCAGTCAAGAACCAAGAAGCATTGAATGCCGCTGTTACAGTGACACTCGCTGGAACTGGTGTAGATGACTTTATAGCGGCAGTGAACGGTGCAGGATTGGTAAACGTTTCTGCAAGTAAGACCACTGCAGGTGCGATCACGATGACACACAAACTGGGCGGTGAGTTCAGAATGTTTGACACGTTAGGAACACCACTAGCAGACGCAGGCTTCAGTGCTACGACGGCACACGCTTACGGAACATTCACACAAGACAGTGCAACATTGATTGACAACTTGTATGACCTACCAACAGGTGAGAGCCTTGACTCAAGTGCGAACACCGGTGTAATGGCGAGTAACTTCAAGAGATTGAGCTACACAGCATCAACAAGTGCACCAAGCAACGAACCAGCAGACGGAACCCTATGGTACCACACTGCAACGGACGAGGCAGACATCATGGCACACAATGGTACAACTTGGGTTGGATATAAAACAGCGTACTCAGGCACAGATGCCAATGGTCCACAGTTCTCATCAACGGCACCAACTAAACAGTCAGATGGCAACAATCTTGTGACCAATGACTTATGGATTGACACAAGTGACCTTGAGAACTATCCAAAACTTTACAAATACAACACAGCGGCGACGCTGACTTCTACTAACACGGCGAACCAAGTGGCAGTGACCACACAGGGTGCGGCATGGGAACTGGTAGACAAAGCAGACCAGACCACGGAAGATGGAATCGTGTTCGCAGACGCTAGACTACACACAACTGCTGACAAGGAAGATTCACTGTCAACTGGCGGCGCTGGAACATCAAGCAGTATCAAAGATTTATTGAGCGATGGCTTCCTAGATCCAGATGCTCCAAACCCAGATCTCTACCCACAGGGCATAATGCTTTGGAACACAAGGAGAAGTGGTTACAACGTCAAAGAGTACAAGAACAACTACATCACAACTGACAACTATCCAGGAAGCGGAACAGCAGGTCTGGGTAACATCAGACAGAGCAACGAGAGTGTGTCAGCATACTTCCCAGACAGATGGGTGACCAAGTCAAGCAACAACGCAGACGGTTCTGGTACATTCGGTAGGAAAGCACAGAGAAAAGTGATAGTTGAACAACTCAAATCAGAGATAGACACCAACCAAGCGATCAGAGAAGACCAAAGAGGTTACAACGTTATCGCGACACCTGGTTATCCTGAACTGATACAGAACATGATCAACCTGAACACGGACAGAAACAACACAGCGTTCGTAGTTGGTGACACACCTTTGAGACTAGAAGGCACGTCAACAGCGATACAGGACTACGCCAACAACTCTGCGGCGGCACTGGACAACGGCGAAGACGGCCTAGTTAGTGCAAGTGATTACCTGGGAATGTTTTATCCATCAGGACTTACAACAGACAACACAGGCAAATCAATTGTTGTTCCACCATCACACATGATGCTGAGAACACTGGCCAACAACGACAACATCGCTTTCCCATGGTTCGCACCATCAGGAACTAGAAGAGGTATCGTTGACAACGCCACGTCAGTTGGTTACATTGACACAGCGAGCGGTGAGTTCCAGACAATATCCGTAACTGAAGCAGTGAGGGATTCAATGCACGAGGTTAAAATCAACCCAATAACTTTCTTCGCAGGAGCAGGGATAGTTAACTTTGGTAACTTGACAAAGACCCCATCAAGTTCAGCCTTGGACAGAATCAACGTTTCAAGATTGGCAGTGTATCTGAGAACACAACTGGATGCTGTTGCTAAACCGTTCATATTCGAACCAAATGATGAATTGACCAGGAACGAGATCAAGGGTGCTGTAGAATCATTCTTGCTGGAACTTGTTGGTCAGAGAGCATTGTTTGACTTCCTAGTGGTATGTGATGACACAAACAACACACCTACGAGGATAGACAGGAACGAACTTTATGTAGACATAGCGATTGAGCCGATAAAATCAGTTGAATTCATTTACATACCGTTGAGAATCAAAAACACAGGAGAAATTGCAAAGTTAGGGAACTAATTTTGAATAAATAGGAGAAACAGATGGCAATATCAACTTTATCAAAATTCACAGTACCACTAGCAAACGACCAGAGTTCATCATCACAAGGTCTATTGATGCCGAAACTTCAGTATCGTTTCAGAGCAATCCTGGAGAATTTTGGAGTATCAACACCAAGATCAGAACTAACAAAACAAGTTATTGATATCACAAGACCCAACTTGACTTTTGACAACGTGACACTGGACGTGTACAACTCAAAAGTTTATGTTGCAGGTAAACACACTTGGGATCCGATCACAATCACGTTGAGGGATGATGTAAACAACTCAGTGACCAAACTGGTTGGCGAACAGATACAGAAACAGTTTGATTTCTTCGAACAGTCAAGTGCGGCATCTGGTATTGATTACAAATTCACAACTAGGATTGAAATGCTAGACGGTGGTAACGGGGCGAGTGCACCAAATGTGTTAGAAACATTTGAGTTGTACGGCGCATACGTTGAGAACGTGAACTACAACACTTTAGCATACGCAACCTCAGATCCGGCTACAATCACGATGTCAGTGAGATATGACAACGCCATCCAGACTCCAACAGGAACAGGAATCGGAACAGCAGTGGCTAGAACGATCGGTACTCTAAGTACAGGTGGTGGACAGTAATACAAAAAATTAAGTAGGCAATTATAAAGCAAAAAAGCGTCTTATAGGCGCTTTTTTTGTGGCCATAAATACGACTATGCCAAGCATAAACAACTTCCTAAAAGGTTTCCAGGACGGACTACCGGGTATGAAAGACTACCAACACGCATCGAGATTGTACATAGACAACAATTTCAAGTTGATGCCCAAACAGAAGTTCCTGTTCCACGTGGTTTTCAACACAGACGAATCATTGTTCGACAACGGTTTCAACTCTGACGAGAAGTACCAACTGAACATGTTGGTCAAGAGTGCTGACCTGCCCAAGTACAACATGAGTTACGAGGAGAAGGTGCAGTACAACAAGAAGATGTACAACGCCACCAGGATAGCGTACGAACCCGTCAACATCACATTCCATGATGACCACGCGGACACGGTCAACGCATTCTGGAAGAAGTACTACGAATACAACATAGCGGACAGCATAGGCATGAACAGTGACCTCACGATATCCAACACAAAAGATGACTACTATCTTTATGGCGATGACAGGAAGACGACCAAGTTCGGAATGGACACGCCCAGACAGAGGAGCAAACCATACCTTAAAGGCATAGAGATATTCGTGCTACACAAACAGAGATTCACATCAATGACATTGGTCAATCCTGTGATAGGATCATTCTCACACGACAACCTTGACCAAGCGGACGGACAGGGTATCATGAACAACACCATGCAGATCTTGTACGAGACCGTGATCTACAAGTCAGGCATAGTCAACAAGAACAACGTGCCAGGCTTCGCAACAATAAACTACGACAACTCACCAAGTCCACTCTCAGTTTTGGGTGGTGGTACAAACAGCGTGTTTGGCCCAGGCGGGGTTGTGGACGGCATAGGTTCAGTGATCAGGAACGTGCAGTCAGGCAACATCCTGGGAGCCATACTGGGTGCTTCAAACACCTACAGGAACGCAAAGAAGATAAAGAAATCAGACGTCAAGGAAGAGCTGAAGGGCATAGCCAAGGACGGTGTGCTGGAGGTCGGCAAACAGGCAGGATCGATCACCAACCCTGTCGCACAGTTCTCAGTGGGTGCGGCCATAGTGGGCGCCACGGCACTGGCATCAGCGAGGGGAACGGCGGACAACAACAACCAGGCCAACAACACCGTGATAACAAATTCAACAGTGGACACTGTGAACTTCCTGGGTGCAGACGAATCATTCAATCTCGTCACCAACAACGAAGATGTCAGGGAAGAGATAGCGGCGGGCATATACTACAAGGACATAGGATCCCGTAAAGGATTGACCGTGGCAGAATCAGACATAGAGTATGAAGGTGCCGCGGACACGATCAAGAACGTTTACACCAGCAAAGCGACCACGGACATACGTAGACTGGTCACCGAAGGGTACATCAAGATAGACAGGCAGTCACAGGACGTTGAAGTGGCGGCGGAGAAAGCGACACTGTAATGGAAGAATTCTACACAAACCTGCCACCCAAGGACAAGGACGCACTGGACCAAACCATCCAGAAACTGACCACAACGCCCTACGAGACGGACTACGAATTCAACGTTGGTGAGTACGACAGCAC
>Ga0222718_10001101_pt1 | contig 27174 bp, 26 predicted proteins | sample C33_27DmetaG_FD_165045 | JGI IMG/M metagenome (GOLD analysis project Ga0222718, IMG submission 165045) | Estuarine water microbial communities from San Francisco Bay, California, United States - C33_27D | ecosystem: Environmental > Aquatic > Marine > Unclassified | place: USA: California...
AAGTAGCCTCGAACCATTTCAACGGGTGCCACTTTTACGGTGGGGTGACTGTGCGGGCAGTGAGTTGAGTAGGGCCCCTTTTACTCCGCGCCCATAGCCCTTGATAATGCATAATGAGAGTTGGATGTGGCGTTGGTTTCTGGGTGTGCAAAGTGGTTAGGATCGCAGCTATCATATCTGTTTACGCAGGTTGGAATTGGGTTTACGCTGAGGCGGTATCTCAAACTGGAAAGTTCTCAATATGACACGCTCATGGTTTACTCTTGTGACGTCTTTTGCTTTTTCTGCCACGGCTGCCTTCGCAGGCGGCCACAGCCAATCGGTTGTTTATAAATCGGGTGATAAGGAGTTTAGCGCTTATGCTATGACGGCAGGGTCGGCGCCGAAAGGCACAGTCTATATCATCCATGATTGGAATGGTTTGGACAGTTACGAGCAGAAACGCGTCGGGATGCTGGCGGATTTAGGCTATAATGCGGTGGCTTTGGATCTTTTTGGTGTCGATGCAAAGCTGGAAGGATTTGAGGATTATCGCCGAGAAACCGGTGCTTTGTACAAAGATCGAAATGAGTTTCGCAATCGGATTAATGCCGGGATCGCCGCAGCGGAAGCCCTTTTTAACACCGCTGGTAAGACTGTTTTAATGGGCTATTGTTTTGGCGGCGCTGCGGTTCTCGAAGCGGCGCGGTCCGGGAGCGATCTGGATGGGTTTGTGAGCTTTCATGGTGGATTAACCACCCCTGAGGGCCAAGATTACACGCAAACTAAGGGTGAAATTTTGGTTCTGCATGGATCTGCCGATCCAGTGTCTGGCATGGACGATTTGGCAAGCCTTTTGCAGCAAATGCAGGAGGCAGAGGTGGTGCACAATGCCGAAGTATTTGGCGGTGCGCGCCATTCCTTCACAATTGAAGGCTCTCGTGATTTCGACGCCGCAGCAGAGCGCAAATCTTGGGACGCTTTGCTGCGGTTCTTAGACGAAGTCTAGGCGGTCTCAGACGATTGCGCCCATAAGTTTATGCCCCGGTCGCCGGACAGAAGGTCAATTTCTGCGAGCTCCGCATCGGTAAATTTAAGGTTTTCAACGGCCTGGGCGCAGTCGATCACCTGCTGCGCGCTCGAGGCGCCGATGAGCGCAGTGGTCACGCGTCCACCGCGCAACACCCAAGCCAGCGCCATCTGCGCCAATGTTTGATTGCGCGCCTGGGCAAGGTCATTCAGAGCGCGAAGATTGCCGATCAATTCCTCTGTCAGCTTGTCCCGATCGAGGCTTTTTCCTTGCAAAGCGCGGCTGTTTTGCGGAATGCCGCCAATGTATTTGTTGGTCAACAGCCCCTGTGCCAGCGGTGTGAAGGCAATGGATCCAATTCCCAAATCATCCAGGCAGTCTAGCAGCCCATCGGTCTCAACCCAGCGGTTTAGCATGTTATAGCTTGGTTGATGGATCAAACAGGGCGTTCCCAGATCATTGAGAATGGCCACCGCTTCTTTGGTGCGCTGGCTGTTGTAGCTGGAAATGCCGACATAAAGCGCCCGTCCTGATCTGACGATGTGATCTAAGGCGCCCATGGTTTCCTCAAGAGGCGTCTCAGGATCAAAGCGGTGCGAATAAAATATATCCACATAATCGAGGCCCATGCGCTTGAGCGATTGGTCGCAAGACGCAATCAAATACTTACGGCTGCCCCATTCTCCATAGGGTCCAGGCCACATGTCGTAACCGGCTTTTGAACTGATGCTCAACTCATCGCGCAGCCCAGGAAAATCTGTTTTTAAAATTTCACCAAAAGCAGTCTCTGCGCTGCCGGCGGGCGGGCCGTAGTTATTGGCCAGATCAAAGTGCGTGATGCCCGCATCAAAAGCGGCTTGGCAGATCTGTCTTTTGCTTTGATGCGGGAAATCGTCACCGAAGTTATGCCAGAGCCCCAATGAAATTGCAGGGAGCTTTAACCCCGATTGGCCGCATTTTCGGTAGACCATTTTGTCATATCTGTTTTCATTCGGGCGATAGTGCATGCTCTGCTCCTCCATTTTCCCTGTTGCTGCACAGTTAGGATGGTTTCTGGCGGTTCACAATGTGAAAGGGACGGGTTAAGGTCTCCGCATACTCCAACCGCCAAGCCAAATGACTTTGCCCGGTGGCAACACCGGGCAGCGCCTGCCTGCGCCCCGGCAGGCGCTGCGCTCATGTCGTGTTGCAATGGCGTTGTGCAGAGGTCTTTAGTTTCACACAAGGCGGACGGTCACCGTGGCTGGCATGAGGCCTAGAGGGCAGGGGATTGGGCAACTCTAGGTGGGGGCATCCATCAGCGGGTCAGCAGGTCCGCGGCCTCAAGTTTTTGCCAGTCGAATGTCACGCCGATCCCGGCGGTATCTGGGGCAAGGGCCATGTGGTTTTCAACGACGAGGGGGCGCTTTGTGTAGTGCTCAATGGGGAAGGAATGGACCTCGATCCAGCCGGCGTTCTTTTGGCCGGAAACGAGGCTCACATGCAGTTCTTGCATCCCGTGGCTACAGATCGGCACACCGGCTTGTTCGGCCAGCGCGGCCACCTGAAGAAAGCCGGTGATGCCGCCGCAATTGGAAGCATCGGGTTGGATGAAACTCAGGTTAGACTGCGCAAACGCCTGCTCAAATTCATGGATGGTATGCAGGTTTTCCCCCATCGCCAGGGGCATTCCAGTTGCCGCGCTGATCTCAGCGTAGCCTTGATAATTATCGGGGATGATTGGCTCTTCAAACCAGGTAATATCATAGGCGGCAAAGGCCTTGGCTGCGGTAATCGCTTCCTCGACCGTCATCGAATAATTTGCATCAACCATGAATGTGACATCTGGCCCGATGAGATCGCGAACCGCTTTAATGCGGGCAATATCTTCCTCCAGGCTGGGTTGACCGATTTTGATTTTCACGCCGTTGAAACCACGGTCCAGGTAGCTTTGGATACTGTCCAAGAGTTTTGGCAAGGGAAAGCCAAGATCAATGCCACCGCAATAGGCTTTGCAGGACTGCGCGGCGCCACCGGCCATCTGCCAAAGCGCTTGGCCGCTGCGTTTGCCACGCAAATCCCATAGCGCAATATCCACCGCTGAAATGGCGAAAGAGGCAATGCCGCCGCGTGCCACATAATGCACATGCCATTGCATCGCATCATAAAGACCTTCCACATCTGTCGCCGATTGGCCCAGCAGAAACGGGGTCAAGTCATGGGAAATCATGGCGGCAATCGCATGTCCCCCTTTGCCGCCTGTATAGGTATAGCCGGTGCCAGAAGACCCATCTTCGAGGTGGACGGTTGCTGTGATCAACTCAAAAATATGATGGTCGCCATGTTTGGCATCCACCAGCACTTCAGCCAAGGGAATGTGAAATAGGCGGACATCAATGGATACAATAGTGCTCATGGGGCAGACCTCTTAGAGAATAATTGAGGGGGTATTTGAATGGGGTTGCGCGTGGCAGTTTAGTGTCTTGGGATGCAAAATGTCACTATGTTTCATCTAGCGCACCGCTTTTTATGCGGCGGGCAACATTTGATCATAATCACTGACCAGCAAATGCCTTGGGGCTTCATCCTCTTCAATGTCGGAGAAACGGCCGATGGGTTCGCGGAAAATATTGTCGGTGTTGTCGTCGTTTACGGTGGACACCTCGCCGATCAACACATCCCCACCATCGCCCCAAAAGGCGTGCCAATCGCCAGGCATGAGGGTGACGCTTTCACCAGGCGCAAGGCGGAGTTTCTCGCCGGGGGTAAAATCGCGGCGCAGGCCATCGCAATAGACCGTGCCGCCCTGATCTTCGGCAAATCGGCCTTCAGCGTCAGAGCCAAACAACTCCACCACCAAAGTCGCGCCGCCACGGTTGATGATATCTTCGGCTTTGATGACATGGGTGTGCATCGGCGAGAGTTGATCTTGCCGCGAAATCAACAGTTTTTCCGCATAGCACATGCCGCCACCGCGCTGCAAATCGGCCAAACGCCCATTGCGCAGGGTAAACAAAAACAGGCCCAAAGCCTCAAAATCACCGGCGCCGTAATCGGTAATATCCCAGCCACATTGCGCCTCAATGATCGGCCGCGCCGCGGCGGCGTTGCGTTTGAATGTCTCAGGCGACCAATAGGCAAAAGGCGGCAGAGTAAAGCCAAAGCTGCGGATCATATCATCCGCTTGTACCATGATGTCGTTGACTTGCGAGCGTTTCATGCGTTCTCCGATTGACTGACAAACTCGATAACCATCGCCGCCGTCCACGTGAATTCCACCCCTCCGCAGGCCGCTCCGGTCAGCGGGTCATAATATTCCGCAAACCCGCCTTTTTCAATCAGAGCGAGGCTGTCATATTTTATCTTCTCTGCCACATCTGTTTGGCCCGCACGTCTCAACCCATCAGCAATCATGTAATTGACGATGAGCCATACAGGACCGCGCCAATAGCGAGACGCATCAAACTCCTCAGCGGCGGGATCATGGCTGGCGACCGCATAGGTGCAGCGGCTGGACAAGCGCATCACCCGCTCGGCCAGCGCTTTTGATCTATCTGCGGGGATATCGGCAAAGGCGGCCAAAATGCCGCTGATGGATGGGCTTTTGATCAACTCATTGGCAGCGCGGTCAAAACAAATATACTGACCAAAGTCATCGTCCCAAAGGGCTTCCATCGCCGATGTGCCGTTTTGCGCGAAGCTACGGCTTTCCGCGGCTATGTCATCCAAACCAACCTCTGCGGCCAATTTGGCAACATCGGAGCAGGAGCGCAGTAAAATCGCGTTGAAACCTGGGTCCACAATGCGGAAGGGCGAATGGTTATGCAGAGCCATATTGTCCCATTTCAGACTGCGAAACAGCTGGACCAACCAGATATACCGATCATATTGCGCCTGGGTTGGGCGATGATCAGGGTTTGCGTGCTGCGTATCGCGGCGTTGGAAGGGTAAAACTCCATCAGTGGGCACGCGTGAAAAGGGCACATCCCAGTCCACGGAATTATCACGCCCGCTCTCCCACGGGTGAATGATCGCCACCAGACCCGTGCCCTGCGGATCGCGGCATCGGAAAAACCACTGGTGCCATTTATGAATTTTCGGAAGCAAGGCCCGCACCATTTCGCCAGCCAAAGCCTTATCCTTGGCCCGCTCATAGAGGCGGTTGACGGCAAATCCAGCAACAGCCGGCTGGGTGATGCCGGAGGTGGGCACCTTGCGGCCCGTAGCCCAAACATCTGGTCCCGGAAAATATCCGTCGTCTTCTTTGTGGAAAATGATATGCGGCACCATGCCATCATCCCATTGATGCGCCATCAAGGTTTCAATCTCGCGCCAAGCACGGGCCTCGTTGAAATGGAATTGACCCAAAGCGGTCAGGCAACTGTCCCAGTTCCATTGAAATGGATAAAGCCCATGGGTGGGCACTGTGTAACTGCCCAAATCATTCTTTTTCAGAATTTCCTCAGCAGATTGAATGTAGGATTGCATATTCTGATACCTCTAAATCTAAACTATCGCACTAAGACTTGACTTTGCGGGTCAAACCACCGGATCCGACCTGCGTTGGGCTGTAGCGTAATGGTCTCTCCGGCCGCCAACTTCGTGTCACTATCCAAGACCGCGCGAAACATCTGACCATCGATGGCGCAGGTCACCAATACATGAGCGCCCAGAGGTTCAACCACTTTGACAACGGCGGCGAGCCCGGCCGCGCTGGGTTGCAGATCTTCGGGACGAATGGCAAAGTCGAGGGCCGTGTGATCGGTTTTTGGGCCCGCATAGCTTTGTCCCGCCACCCGCCATTTCCCTCCGCCTTCTGGTGTCGCAGGCAAAAAGTTCATGGGGGGATTGCCGATGAAACTCCCGACAAAACGCTCCGCCGGATCGCGATATACCGAAAGCGGATCTGCTGCCTGGATAATTCGCCCCTGGTGCATGACAGAAATTCGGTCCGCCAAACTCATCGCCTCGACCTGGTCATGGGTGACATAGATGGCGGTGGTCTTACTTTCGGCCAAAACGCCCTTGAGCTCCGCGCGCATTTCCAATCGCAGCAAAGCGTCCAGGTTTGATAGTGGCTCATCCATCAAAATCACATCTGGTTCCATCGCCAAGGCCCGTGCCACAGCCACCCTTTGCCTCTGGCCACCCGACAGCTCACCGGAATAGCGGCCCAAAAGCTGTTCGATATGCATAAGCTCTGCATTGCGCTCCACCCGGGCTTTCACTTCATGATTGGGCCGGCGCTGCATCCGCAGGCCAAAGCCGATGTTCTCAAAAACTGTTAAATGCGGGAAAACCGCATAGTTTTGAAACACCATCGCGATGCCGCGATCTTTGGGCGCCAGATGGTCAATTCGTCGATCGTTTATCCAGACTTCGCCCTGGCTCGCGGTCTCTAGCCCCGCAATGATCCGCAAAAGCGTGGTCTTTCCGCATCCAGACGCCCCAAGAAGAACCATGAATTCTTGATCGGAGATGGTCAGATCAATCGATTTGAGCGCTTGATAGCTACCAAACCATTTTTCCACATTTTTAATTTGAATTTCAGCCATAATGCGCGCCTCGCTTAATTCGTTTCATCGGTTCGCAATCCCCCACATGGCGAATAGGTATTTTCTCACAGCAAAGATAAAAATCAGGGCCGGCAGGACCAAGATAAAGCCGCCAGCAAATTTCAAGTGGATCGCTGTTGTGTCCAAGTTTTGCAGCAAGAATGCCGTTAAGGTGCGGTTCTCTATGGTCAATACCGCTGCGGCAAATACTTCGTTCCAAGAAATCACAAAGGCAAAAATTGCCGAGGCGGTGATCCCAGGGAGGATCAGCGGCAGAACCACTTTGGTGAAAGCCGTCAACCGCGTACAGCCCAGGGTCCAAGCGGCTTCTTCCAATTCAAGCGGAATGCCAGAAAATAAAGAAAAGGTGATCAGCACAGCGAATGGGACAGCCAAGGTCGTGTGCACAAAAGCCAAACCAAGCGCTGTGTCGTCTAATCCGGTGCGTATAAACATGATCGCCAAAGGCAGCGCGAGCAGGGGCAAAGGAAAGGCGCGGGTCATCAAAATGAGCAGTCGGAACGTGGCCTTGCCGCGAAATTCAAACCGCGAGAGCGCGTATCCTGCCGGAGCACCAATCGCAATGGACATCACCATTGTCATCGTCGCAACGATAAGGGAATTTTTCAAAGCATCTAAAATGCCCTGAAACTTCGCGAAAAAGCTCAAACTTCCAAGATCAAACTCAGGCAGGGCAGATTTGGGGAAGCTATTGACGGCCTCGGCAGAAGACAGCGCGTTTACAAACAAAAGATAAAGCGGCACCAAGACCCAAGCACAGAGGAAAACCACCGTCGCAATATAGAGATATCGGCCCGCTTTGCGCGCATTGGGAGAGACTTGGTCAGTTTGGCTCATATGGTTGCTCCCTTTGGAACCCGCAGGGCGCGCAAGATGATCAATGTCGCGGCAATTGAAATTCCGAGTATCACCAAGGCCATCGCAGCAGCTGCGCCACTGTTCAACAAGTCAAATTGATAGGCATAGGTTTCCCCCATCAAAACTGGGAACAAGGTGCCACCCAGCGCCGCAACAACTGCAAAGACCTCAAACGCCATAATCACTCGCAAAATAAGTGCTGTTTGCAAAGATGGTCGCAGCAAAGGCAGCGTGATGCGCCAAAATTGCTTCCATTTTGACGCGCCAAATACATCAGCTGCCTCATAGTATTCTTTCGGAATCAATCCAATACCCGCCACCAAAATCACAAGCATAATCGCGGTCGCACGCCAAATTTCAGCCAATGCAATGGCGAGAAAGACCAGGCCTGCGTTTTGGTAGGTGAGCAGATTGGCCGGGCGCTCAAGGGCTCCAATACCCACCATCATAGAGTTTAGAAACCCAGATTGTTCGAATATCGCAAGCCAGATGATCCCAGCCGCCAGGTCTGAAATTCCAAGCGGGATGGTCCAAATATAAAGCACCAAGTCGCGCCCCTTGCCCATGCGGCTCACCATTGTGGCCATCAATAGCGCCATCGCCAACTGCACCGGCACCACAGCCGCGGCCAAAAGCAATGTATTGGTTAGGGTCATGTTGAATTTCCAATAGCCAAAAATATCGCGGAAATTATCAAGACTGAAGCCCGAGCCGCCATCGCCGAAGGCCTGACGCGCGACCAGAAAAAACGGGTAAAGAAAAAACACACATAAAAATAACGCAACCGGTGTAATCAACACATAGGGTAGATACCGCGCATTCATAAATCACCTATTGAGTGGGTTTTAAGTGGGTTTTAACAAGCCGGGCCATCGTAAGATCGCCCGGCTCTTAGGTAAACTCAGGATGAATTTACCATTGGGAGAGGTGCTTATTCAACAGGGCATGCACCGGTGGAGGGCGCATCTGGCGCCCAGCAAGGCGCGCCAGTGGCGTCCATAATTGCCCGCAGGGTTTCTTTTTGCTCGTCCAGCACCATCCGGATATCTTGGCCGGCCAAAACAATGCGCTCAAAGCTGTCGACGAAGACACGGTTGAAATCGCCGCCCTTATCGCCAAGACCTGCTGGCAAAAGACCTGGATTGGCATCCGCAGACCCTGACATTTTGGCGACCGCATCGCCCGCAGCTTTTACCGCCGGTGGCATGTCGCCTGGCAGTGTAACGTCAACAACAGGGAAGAAGTTCGTGGCGCGCAGGGTGGCAATTTGCGTTTCTGGCTTGAGCATATAGGCAACCAAAGCCTTGGCTGCATCCATATCTGGCGCAGTACGCGGAATTGCAACACCGGCAATAACCGGCATGAACCCACGGCCTGTTGGACCTGCAGGTGCTGGGAAGGCGATGAAATCATCTGGGCGCTCATTAAACGCACCAGCCAAACGCGAGGTATGGTCAAAGGCAATCCAAGCATCTCCCGACAACAGCTGCTCTTGCAAGAAGGAGAAATTGGTGGAGGCAGGATTGGTCACCGCCCAAAGTTCACGCATTTTTTCCCAAGCAGTCACAGCTTCATCAGAGGCGAAGGAGCGCACAACACCATTGGTGTAGGATGGGTAGAGATAGCCTTGGAAAAAGCGATGCTTCAGACCCTTTGGACCGGCCGGAAAGCCAAATTTCGCCTCACCGGTCGCTTCTTTGATGTTGCCCGCCCAAGCGATCAATTGATCATATGTCAGCGCATCAACATCGGCGCCCTCTGGCAGATACTGCAGCGCTTTTTTGCTGGCCGCCATGATATAGGAAGCCTGCATCCACGGCATATACTGCATGGAGCCCGTGCCAAGTTTGGCCAATTCATTATAGGTGCCAGAGGCGGACATAATGCCCAGGCCATCCAGATCGACAAGATCATCCGCCTGCATCGCGGCAAAATTGCCATGCAATGAGCCCAACACACCGATGGAACCAGAGCCTGCAGCAAGTTCCGCGTTCAAACGGGTCATCCAAGGGCCATTATCGTTAGATTGAAAATCAACGCCGTCAAAACCAGACAGCACCTGATCGCGCATCGCTTGCGCCTCTTCGGCCGGTTTTGCCTGAGTAGACCAGAACAAAACATCCGCCGTCGCGGCTGTGGCTGCAACCATCGTAGCTGCAGCGGATACGACGCTCGCAAGTTTAAGTTTAAAAGTCATGAATTCCTCCCAAAGGTTACGCAAGCCCTGCACAAGGTGCAAAAACTTCATGGCATCACCCCCATCCGCACACAGAATCACAGCATCGGGTTTGATATATTGACAAGATGGTATAACGTTATACCAAGTGTCAATTAAAAAAGATCTTCCCATGACGCTCATTCTGTTCAGAGATGAGAGGCGCATCTGCCGAGCGGTGCCATCGGGCGACGGGCTATGCCCAAATTCCTTATGTACCGAGATCGTTGCAGCGGCAGGAAGAGGTTTTATGTGCGCTTCAAAACATGATACATAGCCCAAACAGCTAACCCGGGATCCGTAGCACCTATGACAAGCAAACCAAAACTCGAAACCGTGGCGCGCGAAGCCGGCGTATCCCTCGCCACAGTCAGCCAAGTCATGCGCGGGAAAGGCCGGATCTCAGAAAGCACACGCAACCGCGTTCTGCAGGCGGCCAATCGCTTAAATTATGTGCCTGACGGTCGCGCCGCCTCGATGCGCTCAGGAGTGAGCAAAGAAATCGGTATGGCCATTCACGATATTGCTAACCCCTTTAACGCGGAAGTGATAAGTGGCGTGAGCGCCTATTTGGACACCGAAGGGTATTTGGTCTCTGTCTTGGATGCTCAGGATGACGCGCGCATCCAGCGGCGGCAACTAGAAGCCTTCATCGGTAATTCTCGCGGCGGGTTGATCTGGGTTCCTGCGAAAAATACACCCTATTCGAGCATCGAGCTGTTGCAGACACAGCAAATACCAACTGTCAGCTTTCTGCGCGCCTGGCCGGGCGACCTCTTTGATCATATCGGCATTAAAAATGCGGACGCCATCGGCACTGCGGTCGATTATTTAAGCAGCCTTGGGCACCGGCATATCGCCTATTTGGGAGGCGAAGCGAATTTTGGGGTGCGGATTGAGCGGCTGGAGGGCTTCCGCCGCGCAATGCGCCGGATTGGAAGCGCGCCCCCATTGGTTTGGGACTCGCGCGATGACAAGGTCTCTGGGAAAACAGCCATGCGGGCGCTGCTCACCGCCCATCCCCAGATCTCTGCGGTGGTCTGCAATGGCGATATGACTGCCATCGGTGCGCTGGCTGCCTGCGCCGAAATGAACCGGCGCATCGGCGAAGATATTTCGATCATTGGCTTTGACGGTACGCAGGATGCACAAATCGCCACACCAGCCCTCACCACGCTGTCGATCAACCCAAATGAAATGGGCCGTAAACTGGCGCAAGTATTGCTCAACCGTATCGCAAACCCTGACCTACCGATCACCGCCTCCTTAGTCGCCGCCGATCTGGTTGTCAGAAAATCGACAGGACCGGCTCAACCACGGCTGCTGTCAACTTAATGACCTCAACATCAAATTTATAGAATCGCCTGAACCTATGCGCTCAATAATTAACGCCACTCAGCGAGAGCAGCGGCACGGTTCTGCTAGAAATTGTCTCGTGAGTAGATGTGGCCATGTTGCGATAAGTACCTATAAAGTCGCCCTGCCCGCTTCAAGTAGTTTTATCTGATAGTGCCAATCTAACTCTTCACCCAGACGGAGATGTAGGCAACATCAGTATTATCTGCAGAAAGGTGTTTCGGCACGGTATCAACCACTTTTACCCTGATTTTTGAAGCGTTATGGAGATACTTTGTTAGGTGCTCGGCATCATTAGGATGGAGCTGGCCAAATACTTTTGGTACCAATTTATAAAAAAAGCGGGACCAAATTGTTCGCTTGGGTTCAAAGTATAATATGAACTGATCTTGATCATTTACGACCAAATTCAAATCATCGCCAATGCTTATCCCTTGTTTGTGCAGGTCCAGCCGCAGTTCTACGACTTGGCTTCTTTCTAATACAATTTCCATGAGCCCTGCACACCTTTCCTACCGTCAAATACGGCTGTTAAAGCAGCAGAGTTTTAGAATGAAAGTTTAGACAAGTTCTTTCAAACTAATGTTTTGTGATGAAAGCGTTGCAAAAAGTGTCGGAACCACCATTCTATGTTTAACGGCGTTAGTTATTGCAGTGCTTATCACCTTCGTTTTTACGTTAGGTGTTTCAACATCATAGATCCGATGCATCTTACCTTCATAGTCATAGACAATTTGCATTTTCCCAACGGCGTTCGTGCGAAAGCCTAAAAAATGCTGTCCATCTTCGCTATAAGCAAACATCATAGTTTCTCCCCAGACTCTTGAGGTTCTACGAAGCTTCAGATTCGCACAAAGGTTTTACTTAAGTCTCTTTTGGAGAGTCACTGATTTATCACACAGTATAGCTGAGGTGTGGTTGAACAGCCTCAGCTCACTGGACCAAATTAATTTCGTTGCAGTTGTGCATCCGGAATATTCATTGTCTATACTATAGTTGAAAATATAGCCTGTACGGGCTTGTACAAAACTCACCGTCTCACTGGTGGCATTCCAAGGAAAAGCGTGTTGGCGATCAAAACAGCAATTATTGGCTTGGGTATCATGGGTCAACGCATGCTTGAACATATGTTGCTTCATCCTGAATTTGTGGTCGACACGATCTGGGATCCAAATTCCGCCGCCTGTCGAAGCGCGCAAAAACTGGCACCTGATGCTCTAATAGCCTCCAATGCCGAGGCCGCGCTCAGCAACGTTGACTTGGTATATCTTGCCTGTCCTCCTGCGCCGCGCAAGGCTTATGCTCTGGCGGCATCAGCGCAGGGCAAAGCTGTTTTTCTGGAGAAACCGTTGGGCGTAGATGTAGCTGAAAGCCGCGTATTGGTGCGTGAATTGACGGCTGCTGGCGTGCCAAGCGCAGTGAACTTTACCCAAGCAGCTGGACGCGCACTCACGGACATTTCAGCAGGGTCCAAAGTCGGTGCATTGGGCGATTTAATGGGCATCGACATTATCGTAACCTATCCGCATTGGCCGCGCGCATGGCAACAGACGGCAGACTGGCTGCGGTTTCGCAATGAGGGCGGCATGACGCGCGAAGTGATCTCGCACTTCCTATTTTTGAGCGAACGCATCTTAGGGCCACTTGAATTGGTTTGGGCAGAGCCAGAATATCCTCCAAAAGGGAATTTGTGCGAAACCCATGTTGCGGCGCGGTTGGTAAATGGTGCGGGCCTACCCGTGATGATCATGGGCAGTGTTGGCGGCGCGCAGCCTGATCGCCAAGAGGTGACGATAAAGGGCTCTAAAACGAGCCGAAGGATTTCGGAATTTACCATCGACACCGTATCATCGGGCGGTCAATTTGAACCCTCGTCCTCAAACCCGACAGATACGCGTGCGACAGTGTTGAAGGCGCAATTGGATGACATGGTTCTTTTGATGAATGGCAAACCGAACCGCCTCGCCACGATCCAAGAGGCGCTTAGTGTGCAAATCTTGATCGAAGGTATTTTGTCAGGCCAGCGCGCTAGCTGATCAATATCCTAACGGAGGCATACTATGACGCAGAACGTGCTAGAAACATCGCTCAAAACCTGTCACTGGGGTTACTTTGATGCAACACTACCACCTGCCATGACCATTTCGAGTGGTGATGAAGTGGTGATCAATACCGTCTCTGGTGGACCCCAAAACCTACCGGGCCCTGGGTTCCATGTGCCACAAGAATTGCTGGACCTTCACGCCGCCGGCCTGCCTACAATGCCAGGGCATATCTTAACTGGACCGGTTGCGGTGCAAGGTGCGATGCCGGGCGATGTTTTGCAGATTGATATCTTAGACGTTTCTTTACGACAAGATTGGGGGTTTAATTATCTTGGCCCTCTCAAAGGGACATTGCCACAAGATTTTCCAAACGTGCACCATACGATCATTCCGCTAGATACAGAGCGCGGTATTGCGACATTGCCATGGGGGCTTGAGCTCAAACTGGCCCCATTTTTTGGCGTGATGGGTGTCGCACCGCCGCCCACGTGGGGACGTATTTCAACGATAGAGCCACGGGTGCATGGCGGTAATATCGACAACAAAGAATTGGTGGCAGGCACAACGCTGTATCTGCCAGTTCAAATGGAAGGAGCGTTGTTCTCGTGTGGCGACGGGCACGGCGCGCAAGGTGATGGCGAGGTTTGCGTCACCGCGATTGAAACCGCGCTACAAGGTCGATTCCGGTTGAGCGTTCTCAAAGATCGCAAGCTGATCTATCCCCAAGCCGAAACACCGACCCATTACATCACGATGGGCATGGACGCTGACCTTGATCGCTGTGTCGAGATGGCATTGCGCGACATGATCACACTAGTTTCCCAGCGTGCCCAGATCAGCCGCGAAGACGCCTATATGCTATGTAGCCTTGCGGGTGATTTGCGCATCACACAGACTGTTAACCGCGAAAAAGGTGTGCATATGGTGATGGCGAAAAATCTACTTAATACGGCTTAACCGCTCTCAAATTCCGCCTTACTTTGACCTGGACATGAAAGAAGACGCACCCATGAAATTCCGCGCCCACAATCTCTACCCTTCGCGTCGCTCTGCTGTTTTGGCTGACAACGTAGTGACAACCTCGCACCCGCTGGCAGCGCAAGCGGGGCTTTCGATGCTCGCAAAAGGTGGTAACGCGGTCGACGCCGCAATTGCCACGGCGATTACGCTGACACTGGTGGAGCCAACAGGCAATGGCATGGGATCTGACGCCTTTGCGATCCTCTGGGATGGCAAGCGATTGCACGGCCTAAATGCCTCTGGTCGCTCTCCTGCAGGCTGGAGCCCTGAACGGTTTGCCGCATATGATCAGATGCCCTTTCGTGGCTGGGAAAGCGTGACCGTACCAGGTGCGGTATCCGCATGGGTGGCCTTGTCAGGTCGGTTTGGAAAGTTGCCGTTTGCCGATTTATTTGGCCCAGCGATTGGCTATGCGCAAAACGGATTTATTGTAACGCCTGTTATCGCAGAATTATGGCGGCGCGCGGCGAAAGACCTTGGCCATCATCCAGGATTTGCAGAAACGTTTCTGCCAAATGGAGAGGCACCCAAAGCAGGCGAACGGTTCGTGAATGTGCCACTAGCAAAGACCTTTAAACTGATAGCACAGACCAAAGGCGAGGCGTTCTATAAAGGTGAGCTAGCGGACACGATTTGTGATTTTGCAGCGGAACACGGAGCGGCCTTAAGTCGTGAGGACATGGCTGCACATAAGGCTGACTGGTGCGGTACGATCTCGAAAAAATTCGACGATATGGAATTACACGAAATTCCACCAAATGGCCAAGGGATCGCAGCGCTGATGGCCTTGGGAATTCTCTCGCATACCCGCATTCGCGAGCTGGACGCGGATAATCCTCTGGCAATCCATTTGCAAGTTGAGGCGATGAAGCTGGCCCTTGTGGACGCAGAAACTTATGTCGCAGATGGCGATCATATGACAGATGTGACATCTGAGGCTTTGCTGGATGAAACCTATTTGGCCAGCCGCGCAAGCCTGATTGACGAGACCCGCGCGCAAGATTTCAACGCTGGCGCGCCTAAAAACGGCGGCACTGTCTATCTAACAGCTGCGGATGCGTCTGGAATGATGGTGTCGTTCATTCAATCAAACTATGCAGGGTTCGGGTCTGGCATAGCTATTCCCGGAACAGGTATTTCAATGCAAAATCGCGGTGCTGGGTTTTCACTCGACCCCGATAGTCCAAATCTGGTCGGGCCTAACAAACGCCCGTTTCATACAATTATTCCTGGATTTGTGATGGGCCCTGATGGACCATTGATGAGCTTTGGGGTCATGGGCGGTCCAATGCAGGCACAAGGCCATGTTCAAATGGTACTACGGACCCAAGTTTGGGGACAAGATCCACAGATGGCAGCAGATGCGCCACGTTGGCGATTTGTTGAGGGGTTCGTTTTGGCCTGTGAGGATACGATGCCTGATGCGACCTTAAAGGCTTTGGCAATGATCGGCCACAAGATCGAACTGGAAGCGCCAGACAATGCCTTTGGCTTTGGCGGTGCGCAATTGATTTGCCGCTTGCCTCAGGGCGGGTATGCATCAGGATCTGATCCGCGCAAAGACGGGCTTGCCGCTGGATTTTGAGTGGCTTGAGGGCGCGGAACAAAGTCTTAAACTCACAGTTTGGTGCTGTCAGACTAACGATTGCATGCATCGAATTGCTAGTGCAGGCTAAATCTGTCCGCTCAACAAATGGTACCACTCAGCGAGAGCAGCAGCTCGGTTTAGCTAAATCGCAAGTTTTTTATCATTCACCCACGCTACGAATCCACCCAGCCCACTTCGACCTAGTTTAATCTAAAAGTGCCTCTAGGCTTGTTTTAAAGTACCTGTCTGGCGAGCGTTTTACCTTACGGCGAGGCTACGAAACCGCCCTGCCAGCCTCAAGCTCATTTTGTCTGACAGTACCCACACAGTGCATTGGGATATCGCCCACCAGCTCCTGAAACCAACATACCGCTGGATCAGAAGCCAATCGTGCACTAACAATTGATATGGGTCAGTCAGATGAGGCTGCTCACTATGTCAAATGGGAGGAACTAATGACAAATCGCTTTTTCAAAGCGCTGGCAACCAGCGCCGCAATTATTGTTGGTGTGGCTTCTGCTGCATCCGCGGCTGAATGTATCGCCCCAGCAAACCCAGGTGGTGGTTGGGATTTCACATGCCGTCAAATCGGCAAAATCATGTACGATATTGGTGCTGTTGATAAACCAGTTCAAGTTACCAATATGCCAGGTGCGGGCGGCGGCTTGGCCTTCAACACAGTTGTAAACGAACGTAACGACGACGCCGATCTAATCATCGCGGCATCCTCTGCTACAACAACACGTCTGGCACAAAATGCTTACGCTGGTCGCACGGCTGACGAGGTTCGCTTTGTGGGTGCCATCGGAGCTGATCCCGGCATCATTGCGGTTGCGGCTGACAGCCCTTATAATTCGCTGAAAGATCTGGTGGACGCAATCCTTGCTGATCCGGGTTCTGTCGCCTTTGCTGGCGGTTCTGCGGTTGGTGGCTTTGATCACTTGAAGCCGTTGATGGTTCTGAAAGAAGCCGGTTTCACCGACATCACCAAAATCAAATATATCGGTGTTGATGGTGGTGCAGATGCGATCACACAAACAGTTGGAGGCTTTACTCAAGCTATGACCGGCGACATGTCAGAAGTTGTATCGTTCTTGGCCAATGGTGACATCCGTGTCATTGCTGTCCTTACAGATGAACGAGTGCCAGGTTTTGACGACATCCCAACGGCAACGGAACAGGGTTACCCGGTTGTGGCTGTGAACTGGCGTGGTCTTTATGTTCCAAAAGGTGTGTCGGACGATACATTCAATTCATGGGCTGACAAATTGCAAATGGTTGCAGACAGTGCTGAGTGGAAAGAAGCTATGGCCGCAAATGGTTTAGCGCCATTCACCAAAGTCGGTGGCAACTTCCAAGGTTATGTTGACGGCCTGGTGGCCGATATCAACGCCATGTCAAAAGAGCTGGGAGTTATTCAGTAATGGCCTCTGACCGAATTTTTGGTTTGGTCACTCTGATCACGGCGGTCGCGTACATCGCGGCCGCCACTCAGATTCAAACAAACTTTTTCTCAGGCCAGTACCTGCCTAAACTTTTTCCAATTATGATTGGCACGGTGGCGGCGATCTCAGCGCTGGTGATGATTTTCAAACCAGACCCAGAACCTGAATGGCCGGCATCCAGAGCTTGGAAAAATATGGCCATCGCCGTTGCTGTTCTGGCGCTATATTCCATTTTTCTGAAACCCCTTGGTTTTATTTTGCCAACTGCATTTGCAGCAGGCATCGTCAGCTATCAAATTTCCCCACGCACGTTACCTGCTCTATTTTCCGGTGTGGGCTTGTCGTTAGGATTGTTCGTTTTGTTCAAGTTCCTCTTAGGCCTTGGCAACATCGTCGCATACCGCATTCCAACCCCCGCAAAACTGTGGGAAGCAATTTCAGTTCTTATTCCATTTGTGGGGCACTGACGTGGATATTCTTGCTAATCTCGCGCTTGGTTTTAGCGTTGCATTATCACCTTACACGCTGATGTTGGCTGTATGTGGCTGTTTTCTTGGCACGGTGATCGGTGCGTTGCCGGGCCTTGGCCCATCTAATGGCGTGGCCATTCTGATTCCAATCACCTTTACCCTTGGCCTTGATGCAACCAGTGCCTTGGTATTGATGACCTCGGTTTATTACGGCGCTATGTATGGGGGGCGAATTTCGTCTATTTTGTTAAATATCCCGGGCGATGAACCTGCGTTGATGACAACCCTTGATGGGTATCCCATGGCCAAAGCGGGGCGTGCAGGGGACGCCTTGGTATTATCAGGCGTTGCCTCATTTGTAGGAGCGCTCCTAGCCACAATCGGGCTGATGCTTTTGGCCCCGTCGCTAGCGCGTGTCGCTTTTTTATTCGGTCCTGCCGAATATTTCGCGCTGTATTTATTAGCCTTCTGCACGCTTGGCGGCATGGCATCAAACAATCAGGCCAAATCAGCAATTGCTGCTTGTTTGGGCCTAGGTATTGCAATGATTGGTGTCGATACCTCATCCGGCTTGCCGCGCCTTACGGGTGGCAATCTGCACCTTTATGACGGCGTTGATTTTCTTGTCGCCATCGTCGGCTTATTTGCTATTTCTGAGGTATTCTTGTTTATCGAAAGCCACGGCAAAGGGTCGTCTATCGGTGTAACACTGGACAAAGTGCGCATACCTTGGGCTGATATCTTTTCCACCAAATGGACTATGCTGCGCTCTTCTGGCGTTGGTTTCATTGCAGGCATCTTGCCCGGCGCGGGTGCCTCGCTCGGATCATTCTTGGCCTATATGACGGAAAAATCCATTGCCGGTGAAAAAGGCGGCTTTGGCACTGGCGTGCCAAAAGGTATCGCCGCACCAGAGGCCGGAAACAATGCAGCTGCTGGTGGTGCCTTGGTGCCAATGCTAACGTTGGGTGTACCAGGTTCAGGCACCACCGCGGTTTTGTTGGCACTATTGATGACGTTAAATATTACGCCTGGGCCAACATTATTTACCGAACGGCCCGAGGTTGTTTGGGGCCTTATTGCATCATTGCTAATCGCCAACTTTGTTTTGCTGTTGATGAACGTGCCCATGGTCAAAATTTTCGTGAAAATCCTGACAGTTCCGGCATGGGTTCTATTGCCCGGCGTAACCATGGTGTCATTCGTAGGCATTTATTCCCTGTCAGGCAGTTACTTTGATCTGCTGATGATGGTGGGATTTGGTGTGCTGGGATACATCCTGCGCAAGCTGGATATTCCTACGGTGCCAGTGATCCTTGGCATTCTTCTTGGTGGTCATATGGAAAACGCTTTACGTCGTGCAATGACATTGTCCGACGGGGATGTTATGTATTTGTTCAGCTCACCCATTGCGATAGGTTTTTGGATCGCAGCAATTGCGGGCTTTGTCGCACCTATGTTTTTGCGTAAAATACTGACAAAACCCCAAGCTATAAAAGGTTAATATGACAACACGTGTTTTGATCCCCTCTGGTGCCCTCGGCCTGAACTATGACCAAGTAGCACTGGACCGTGGAATCGCCATGAAACCTGACATCATTGCGATCGATGGGGGATCAACCGACAGTGGCCCAGCCTATCTAGGGCGAGGTGTGTCAAAATATTCACGTGCATCCACAAAGGTCGAATGGCGCGGCTTGATGGAAGCACGAGCAAAGGCGGGTGTACCATTAGTTATAGGCACATCTGGCACTTGCGGGGCCGACAATGCGGTAGATTGGATGCTGGATATCACGCGTGAAATCGCCACCGATCTGCGGCAAAGTTTGAAAATCGCAGTGCTGCGCTGTTCCCAAGATACGGCGGTAATGAGCACAGCCTTTTCCGATGGTCGCATCACTCCCCTGCCCGCCGCGCCAAATGTAACCGCAGACGATTTTGCCACCTGCACCAATATCGTCGCACTAGCTGGCGCCGAACAAATCGCCGCAGCACTTGAAACTAAGGCCGACATCGTAATCGCTGGTCGCACTACAGATACCGCCATTATTGCCGCCTTGCCCATAATGCGAGGCAATGATGCAGGGGCCGCATGGCATGGGGCAAAAATCGGCGAATGCGGCGCGCTTTGCGCATCCAACCCGCAATCCGGCGTAGTTATGGTGGAATTTGACAATGACGGCTTTACTGTGATCCCGCTGGCCGATGGCGCGCAAGCCACGCCCCATACGGTTTCCGCCCATATGCTTTATGAAAATTCTGACCCGTTTATCCTGTATGAACCGGGTGGGTATCTGGATGTAACAGACGCGACCTATGCTGCGCTTGACGATACCCGCGTGCGTGTCACAGGATCAAAATGGGTACCGTCAGATCGTTATACCGTCAAGCTAGAGGGTGCGCGACCTGCGGGTTTTCAATGCGTGTTGTTGTGCCTGTTGCGCGATGCGCATTATGTAAAAAATGCGCAGATCTGGGCCAATGACATCATCAGCAAATGTCGCAGCAAGGTTATCAGGCGGCTTGGGTTGGCCCCAGAGGAATTTGGAATTGAACTGCGGCTGATGGGTCAGAACGCCAGCTTTGGCACGCTGGAAACCCATGCTGCACAACCCCATGAAATAGGCGTGCTGGCGATTGTCACTGCAAAATCCAACGCATTGGCCATGGAAATCGGCCAATTCTTAAACCCCTATTTGCTGCACCATCCACTGACACAAGCCGAGGAACAGCCCACCTTCGCTTTTCCATTTTCACCGGCTGAAATTTCCCGTGGCCAAACCTATGAGTTTTGCCTCAATCACATCCTCACGCTTGATGATCCGATGAGCGCCTTTCGACTGGAACAGATACAAATTGGCTAATCTTGGTGAAATAGTACAAAAAATACGATCCAAAAATGCAGGCCCATTTTGGTTAACGGTCGATATCTTCTGCGGCACACCTCATGCCTATGAACATGTAATCGCGAGGCTTTCTAGTGCTACTGTCGCCAAAGCCTTTGGTGTGAACCCCCAAGATATCAAGCGTTTTGACATTGCCAACTTACATGTGGTGAAATTCAGTCTGCCCCGCCCCCATGTGCAAGGTTCAACCCTTGATCCCGACATGCACGGCGCATCTTGGGCGGCGTTGCTTGCCGAATTGCCGCTGGAAAACTGACGTGGGATGCTGTCAGAGGCTGCTGTCAGACGAATGAGAACTCGCATCGGATTGCTGGCGCAGCCTGAATCTATGCGCTCAATAGTTGGCGCCACTCAGTAAGAGCGGCGGTTCGATTGGGCGCTGTTAGACAAATGAGAACTCGCATCGGATTGCTGGCGCAGCTCAGCTCCAAGCACTAAATAAGTGACGCCACTTATCGAGAGACGCGGCCTGGTTGATGTTATTCCAACCGTATCAACTCAAACTAAAAGATCCTCCAAGCTTGCTTTGAATTGCTCCATAAAATCCAATGTTATCATCGAAGCAGTTTGATGTCTTGGACGCACCAGAGATAATTGGTGCGGAATATTGGGAGTAAATGGCCGAAAATTCAGTTGGCCATGATATGTTCTGGCATCAAGCTCACTGACAATCGCAACGCCCACGTTACGCGCGACTAACTCACAAGCTCCTGTGAACTGACGGGTCTCAACAATATGCTTGGGTCTAACTGAATAGTTACGGAAAACTTCATTTAACGCTTGGAAGAAGTAACTATCACGGCGCGCGTGTATCAGGCGCTCATTATCAAGTTCTTTGGGTGTTATTGTGGAGAGCTCAGAGAACCTATGGGATAGCGGAAAAATGCAGACAGTACGAATGTCCATAGTGATGCTTTCAATGGCCGGGTGGCCGGTAAACGCATCGGTAATACCACAATCGTATTGCTCGCCGATTATCCATTCCAAGATCCTCTCAGGGCGATCAGGTTCAATTGTTATTGTCACGTCAGGCCGTTTTTCTAAAAAGCTTGCGACTACATTTGGTAAATGGCTTGTCGCAAATCCTGGAAGGCAAGCAACCCTTAGGTGACCCGCCCGCCGCGCGGTGAGATCTTTCGAGGTGTATTGAATGTGATCCATTAATTCGATCACCCGACTAATATCAGGTAGGATATAACGCGTTTCTTTCGAAGGGATAAGCAAGCCATCCTTTCGATCAAATAGAGAAAATCCAAACAATTCAGTTAGATCTGAAATCACTCTACTGACGGCAGGCTGTGAAATCCCAAGGCTCTGCGCAGCACGTGTCATGCTGCCGCAATCTGCGACGCTTTTTAATACTTTGAGCTGTCTAAATTTAGCTGCCGATACCACAGAAAACCCTCCGATCTAACGAATATACAAATATAGTATAACCATTGGTTATGAATTTATAGTTTAATTTCTGTTGATTTATAAAAAAGTCTTGTTAGCCTAAATTAACCGATGTCGAGTCGGGAGCACTTCCTGGGAGGAAACAATGAAAAAAATTTCGATCGGCGCACTCGCCGTAAGCTCAACGCTTTTGTCGCCAATTGCTGCTTATGCAGAGACTGAAGTACATTTTTGGCATGCCTTCACTGGTCGTCTGGGTGAACTGGTTGCAGCACAAGTTGAAGACTTCAATGCAAGCCAAGACAATTACACTGTGGTTCAATCCCACAAAGGCAACTATTCAGAAACTTTAAACGCAGGCATTGCCGCATTCCGCGCCGGTGAGCAACCGCAGATCTTGATGGTGTTTGAAGTTGGAACGGCCACAATGATGGCTGCAAAAGGTGCAACACGCCCTGTTTACGAAGTCATGGCCGCGAGTGGTGCAGAATTTGATCAAGATGCCTACATTGGCGCGGTCAAGGGCTACTACACCTCAACTGACGGTGATATGTTGTCATTGCCGTTCAATGCATCTACGCCAGTTCTTTGGGTCAACCGTGACGCATTTAAAGCCGCCGGTGTGGACCCCGACACAGACCTTTCTACTTGGCAAAACGTAGATAAAACACTGACCGCTCTCAAAGCTGGCGGCTCAGACTGTCCTTTGGTCACTGCATGGCAGAGTTGGATCCATCTTGAAAATTTCTCAGCATATCACGATGTTCCATTTGCATCTAAAGACAACGGCTTCTCTGGACTGGATACTGAACTGCAAGTCAACGGAGACGCACAAATTGCCCATCTCACTGCAATGGGCCAATGGGCCAAAGATGGCAAATTTATTTATACGGGCCGTCGTAACGAAGGGGGCGCAAATTTCCGCGCCGGTGAATGTGCTTTGTTTACAGAAAGCTCCGCTGGCTACGCCGGGATAAAATCAGAAGCTAAATTTGCATTTGACGTCCGTCCACTTCCATATTGGGAAGGTGTTGGCAACGCTCCTCAAAACACCATTATCGGTGGTGCATCTTTGTGGGTCATGGAGGGTCATGAAGAGGAAGAATACAAAGGTGCAGGTGAATTCCTGAGCTACTTATCATCGTCAGATGTACAAGCCAAATGGCATCAAGACACCGGCTATTTACCGATCACTGCTGAAGCAAGCGCTGCAACCAAAGCGTCTGGTTTCTATGAAGAGAACGTCGGAACTGAAGTAGCAGTTATCCAAATGACCGCTAAAGCACCTACAGCAAATTCAAATGGTTTGCGGCTGGGATCATTTGACCAAATTCGCGGCATCATTGACGAAGAGCTCGAAGCGATCTGGTCTGGTGACAAATCAGCAAAAGACGCAATGGATAGCGTTGTTAAACGTGGCAACCCTCTTCTGCGCCGTTTTGAACAGGCAAACCGCTAAAACATACGGTTAAAACTACGCTCACCGAGCGAGCAACTCTGCTCGTTCGGTGAACAGCCAAACAGGCAGGAAATTATGGAAAAACGCGTGTTTTTTAAGGGGTGGCTATTGCCGTTGCTACTTATTGCGCCCCAAATTCTTGTATCAGCAGTCTTCTTCTTCTACCCGGCTGGACAAGCTGTTTGGCAATCACTCTTCATCCCAGATCCGTTTGGATTATCTATGCAATATGTGGGATTAGGGAATTTTAAATACCTCTTGTCTGACCCGTATTACCGGGCCTCTTTCTTTACCACAGGATTATTCTCTATCTTAGTCACTTTGGTTTCGATGATCCCGGCCCTGTTTCTGGCAATTGTCGCTGATCGTTTAATCAAAGGCGCTGGGACCTATCGGACGATGCTTATTTGGCCCTACGCAGTCGCTCCGGCCATCGCGGGCGTTCTCTGGTTGTTCATGTTTAATACTCGCGTTGGCGTTGTATCTTGGTACCTCGGGAACTTGGGGTATGATTGGAACCATGTATTAAATGGGAGCGAAGCGATGGGTTTGGTGGTTGTTAGTTCCGCCTGGGGCCGAATTAGTTATAATTTTCTGTTCTTCTTTGCAGCTCTGCAATCTGTTCCAAAATCCATTATCGAGGCGGCTGCGATCGACGGAGCACGGTTTTGGAGACGTTTCTGGACCATCGTCTTACCTTTACTGTCACCAACGACCTTTTTCTTACTGGTCGTAAATGTGGTTTATGCATTCTTTGAAACTTTTGGGGTGATCCACACCATCACGTCCGGTGGGCCACAGCAATCTACAACAATCCTCGTTTACAAAGTTTTTGCGGATGGTTTTGTAGGGCAAGATTTGGGTTCATCTGCCGCACAATCTGTCATCCTATTAGTCGTCGTCGGCGCACTAACTGTTTTCCAATTTAAATACATAGAACGGAGGGTACACTATTGACCCTGCCAACATCTAAACCTCAAAAAAACCCTGTCGCAGGGATGGTCGAAAAGCGTGGACTTGGAATTTGGCTCAACCATGCAATCATGATACTTGGCGTTTTAATAGTTTTTTTTCCCATCTGGCTCGCCTTTGTTGCCTCCACGGTAACACAGCCAGACATTGTTAGCCCTCCAATGCCACTGTTGCCAGGCGATCAATTTTTTATCAATTACAAGAAAGCTTTATTGGCTGGCGTAAATGTACCTGTAGGCACAATGCTGACCAACAGCCTCGTTATGGCAATTGGCATAGCCGTGGGCAAAATTATCATTTCTTTGTTGTCCGCCTTTGCCATTGTCTATTTTCGGTTTCCCGGAAAAAAAATCTTCTTTTGGTTGATCTTCATTACGCTGATGTTGCCGGTAGAAGTACGCATTGTCCCAACCTATGAAATAATTGCTGGTTTTGGTATGCTGAACAGCTATGGCGGCCTAATCTTTCCACTGATCGCATCTGCAACTGCTACCTTCTTATTCCGGCAATTTTTCATGACAGTCCCAGATGAGTTAGCAGAGGCAGCACGTGTAGATGGTGCAAAACCGTTACGTTTTTTCTGGGACATCTTGATACCAATGAGCCGCACGAACATCGCAGCGCTTTTTGTAATCCTCTTTATCTACGGCTGGAACCAATATCTCTGGCCATTACTCATCACGACAGACCCTGAAATGAACACCATAGTGATGGGTATAAAGCAGATGTTCCCTTCCGGAGATGACGTTGCAGACTGGCCTGTCATTATGGCCACCTCAATTCTAGCAATGATCCCACCAGTTATCGTAGTCATTTCAATGCAAAAACTCTTTATCCGCGGGCTCGTGGACAGCGAAAAGTAGGACCGACATGGCAAATGTAGACTTGAAAAACGTAAAAAAGCACTTTGGTGCGGTAGAGGTAATCCATGGCGTCAGTACAAAAATCAAAGATGGTGAGTTCATTGTAATCGTCGGGCCGTCTGGTTGTGGAAAATCAACGCTGCTCCGAATGGTGGCTGGGTTAGAGAATGTGTCTGAAGGCGAAATCAGTATTGGTGGAAAAGTCGTAAACGATGTTGAGCCAATGGATCGCGATATAGCAATGGTGTTCCAAAACTACGCGCTATATCCACATATGAGTGTGCGCCAAAATATGGGCTATGGCTTAAAAATTGCCAAAGTACCAAAAGCAATAATTGACGAAAAAGTGAAGACCGCCGCTAAACTTCTGCAGCTTGACAGTTACCTCGATCGCCGGCCACGTGATTTATCTGGAGGTCAACGCCAACGTGTCGCCATGGGCCGTGCCATTGTGCGTGAACCTGCAGTGTTTCTCTTTGATGAGCCATTATCAAATCTTGATGCAAAACTGCGCGTACAAATGCGCCTTGAAATCCGTGAATTACAAAATCGACTCGGAATAACGGCACTCTATGTGACCCATGATCAAGTTGAGGCCATGACGATGGCCGATCGCATGATTGTTATGAACAGTGGGAAAGTTGAGCAAATCGGGACACCACTTGAGGTCTATGAAACTCCTCAAACTCTTTTTGCCGCACAGTTTATTGGCAGCCCGTCGATGAACACATTTACGACGATTGTTGAAAATAGCGTCATCTCAGTGGCTGGAAAATCCATCCCAGTGGAAACATCCGCAAAAGGAGAGGTTACTATAGGAATAAGACCTGAACATATAATTGCCGATGAAACTGGGCCAATGTCCATTACTGTACGCATGGGCGAACCATTGGGTGCAAACACCCTGCTCCATGGGCAACTTAATGGCACCGAAACCGCTTTCACGGCCAGTCTGCCCGGTGTGCACCACGCGACGCCGGGCCAGGTGGTTCGATTTTCTGCTCATCCAAAAAATATGCATTTCTTCAATATCGTATCTGGAAAGCGTATTTTATGAGAGATCACAAAATTCGAAAGGATATTACGATTTTCGGGCATCGAGGTGCACGTGGTATCTACACCGAGAACACAATGGCCGGGTTTCGATACCTAAACGAAATTGGTATCAATGCCGTGGAGTTAGATGTTCAGAATGCTGCAAACCGCGTTACGGTAATTGCGCACGATCCTTACGTTCTTATGCCACATACGGTGAACGAAAAATCATGTAAAAAGTTAATAAGAATAACCGAGGCTAAGGAACTCACGAAAGTTACCGCGGGCGTGCCATGTACCGGCACCGAGTACACAAAACAGTTTCCTGACCAAGCACGCCCTTCTAATCGGCATATTCCTACGTTCGCGACTTTTTGCAAATGGGCCGCTAAACATCCGCTACTCACACTCAATGTAGAGATAAAATCTCACGCAGAGCAAACAGATCTATATGACCCACCAGATATAATAGTTTCAGATGTTGTGGATTTGTTGGAAAGGCATGATCTGCATCATCGCTGCATTATATCTAGTTTTGATTGGCGTGTGCTAGTGGCGTGTGCTGAACGCGCACCAACGGTCACACGCGGTCATCTAACTTTGGAACAAAACCATGGTACAGCTATGGTACCAAATATATTCGATGGCTCACCTTGGATGAGCGGCGTCACGCGCGAAGATCATAAAGACAGTTTAGCCCAGACTATTTCTGCGCTTGGCGGAAAAGTTTGGTGCCCATACTTCAAAGATCTAACAGAAAGTGAGTTAGCCAAAGCGAAAGAATTGGGACTGTTAGTGAATGTCTGGACCGTTAACTCAGTGAGCGATATCATACGCATGGCAGAAATGGGCGTCGACGGGATCATCTCTGACTACCCCGCTCGCGTACAAAATATTCTTTCGCAATGAGCCATAAACAGGGCCCTGTCGCATCAAACCAAAATACCGCATGTTGCCGAAATATAGGTGCTGTCAGACGAATG
>Ga0222718_10001102_pt1 | contig 27166 bp, 25 predicted proteins | sample C33_27DmetaG_FD_165045 | JGI IMG/M metagenome (GOLD analysis project Ga0222718, IMG submission 165045) | Estuarine water microbial communities from San Francisco Bay, California, United States - C33_27D | ecosystem: Environmental > Aquatic > Marine > Unclassified | place: USA: California...
TTACTCATTCCCTAGTTGGTTTTTAATAAACGAAAGGTGTGAACGGAAGTTCTCCCACATTAACTTTGAAGACATATAAAGTTGTTTCCAAGCGTGGTGGTCGTCTTCTGCCTCTTTGTACTTTCGCTTCATAGCAAAGGTCTGAAGTTCAGACGTCCTTTCAGCCTCAGCGTTAGAACACTCTAGTTCTTTTTTAACCCTTCCCACTGTTGTGTAATGTTCAAACTCGTAGTCTAGCTTGGTTTGCGTGGCTTGACGCTTCGCAACAACCTCTTGATGGGCAATAGTGGCTATTAAAGAAGTAAGTGTTACCTCAGCCCTAACTAGCATATTAGGGTCAATCTCTGGGTTCTTGCCTTCGGTTGAGTACCAGTGAGCAATACCGTGTACTTTGTCTTGTAATTCGCTAAACATAAAAATAAGAGTTATAGATGTCCTTGTCCCAAAATAGTTTGTACTCAAAGGCGTCACAGTACTCTACAAACCGCGCAACGTTTTCGGGCTGGGGTAGTAGTGTTCCGTAAATCTTGAACACGTTAGCGTCCACTGTAACAACGTCCAAAATATCAGGGTTGTTAAAGAACATTATTATTCTTTCTTTAAACCTTGATGGTTGGGGTGGTAGTGGCTTGTGGTAAAGGTCGTGAACTTTAATAAGCTCCTTTTGGTTAGACACGTCAAAAATAGCATCCACAAGGGTTCTTACTTGTGTGACTCCACGATACTTTTTATCGTAGTCGTCTTGATACCTTAGTAAATCATATTCGGTCATTGGGCAATAGTAGTTATTTTTTCTTACGCAAAAGCGCTTTTTCTGACAATGTTTTCAACCTTTTTTTAGCACTTGGTAAATCAAACTCGGTAAAAGCCCACTTACCAAAGGCGTTGGCGTTGGGGTAACGGACAATACTTCTACGAGCGTTTACTTTGTGTTCAAAAACCTCGTACCTTGGTTCAGTGCCTCCCGTTACAAGGTAGATGTACCCGTAGCGTGATTTAGCAATTTGTTTGAAGTGATAACCCTTTACCTCTCCTTTGCCGTCAAAGTCTTTTTTAAGCTGTCTTAGCATTTTTGTGTTTTAAAACAAAGAAGGAGGACTTCTAACTTCCCTCCTTCTTCTTGCCCTTTGCGAAAACTCCTAACAATCGGTTAAAATTTATAATTGTTAAAGTGCAAACATAAGTAAAAAATATTAACCACCAAGAAGTTTTTTGTTTTAAATCACAAATCATGTTCTTTTTTGTGACAACCACCGCAGAGTATTTCTAAGTCTTTAATCTTTTCGCTGAACACATTGTTGTAGGTATTGTGGTGTATCTGAAGGTTTTTGGTTTTACCGCACCTCTCGCACTTTTCGCCTCTAAGGTAAAATAAACCAAACCTCATTAACTTCCATTGGTCACTAGACAAGTACTTATAGTATTTCTCCTTGTGGGCTGTTTCTTTTTTCTTCGGGGATAGCTTCTTTGGAGTCCCCTTAACTTTCTTTTTTCTTCGGGGCGACCTAGCGACCCTCTTGTGCTTTTTCCTAAACTTCTTAACCTCGTCAACGCCCTCAATAAACAGCATTAGTTGTTTGTTTGACAGGCTTTCAATCTTCACGTCGCGCTTAAACGACCTACAGGGTTCGATTCCAATTATATCAAACTCTGCCTGAGTAAGGCTTCTACGCCTCTTGAATATGCTCAAAAAGTCATACTCTAGCTTACCTCTGTCTAATTTGCCGTAGTCATAATCCTCCTGCTGCCAAGTGTACATACAGTAAATATAAATATTTTTTTAAAGCCATTTGCTTTTAATCAATTTTTTTATTACCTTTGCAGTCCTGAGTTAAAAGTTCTCAGTGGGCGAGTTAGTGGCGTGCCTAATCAAAAAGTAACTGTCACACGGTGAAACCTCATCGACAAGCAGGGTAAAGTCACACTTAAGTAATTGGGTTCACCTCGCGCACACGTGCGCTTGCGCGTTCTTTTATTTAAGTGGCTTTTTCTCTATTGCTGTCTCCGATATTTCCTATCTTTAAGCAGTGTTTTGGTTGATAACAACTACAGAGTAAACAACCACAGATTCCCTACCAAAAAAATAAATCAGTGCACCCTTTTACAGAAGTCGCAGAAAATTATTATGTTTGCGATATGACAAAAGAATAATTTATCACCAAAGCAAAAAATCTTGCAGTTGATTTTTGGGCAATGAACTTACATGACGGAACTTACGAATCACATTTACGAAAGTTATTAGGTGATTACAAAAGTGAGCAATGTGGTATACACGTTTTTAGGCACAGTACGGATTATGAATGATTTAGATAAAAGAAACAAAGTAGAAGCATTTAAAAAAGAATTGAAAGAGTTGATTAATAAATATGATTTTGGTAAAGACGAATTAGATAGCTATAATGGGGAGGATAGGTTCATAGGAACGGACATCTATTTTACCATAGATGGCGAAAGGTATGCTGCTGAAACTTTATCTGAAATTTTAGATGAATGTGTTTAGTATTATGCCTAACGGTTTGTATATGAAACGTAGCCGAATTGTCAGTTTAAACCTGACTAAACAGATACAAGTGATAACTACTTATATGCTCACCTTTAGTTCACAATAACGGAGTTATAAATGGTTATTACCCCAAATAACCACCTACTACTTAATTATATACCTTTGTTTAAAATTAGCAAAAAGATGGAATTTAAGAGTTACGCAAAACTATCACAAGAAGACGTTCAAGCCACACAGCTCTCAAAGAGCGGGCTTAAAAACCTTGTCAAAACAAAGGCTAAAGTAGCCTCAAACATTCAAGTTGACCTAGCAGGAAAAACACCTCGACTAAGCGTTACAGCACCTAACGGAAGCAAATCAGTAGCTTACGCAGGAGACTTTCTTTTAAAGCACCCAGACGGTTCATTTACTGTTGAGTCCAAAGATTCTTTTAAAGGCTCTTATGTAGAGACTAAAGAAGCTGAGTAAACCTTGGAGTTCCCTTCTTTTGAAAATATCAGAAAAGTTACTGTTGGTGATGTAAAAGACGGCATGACTTACCTTGTTGGAGGCTTTCAACGAAAAGGAAAAGTTAAAGTTGTCGCAATAGAAGCATTCCACACCCTAATGTATCACACCTCGGATGAGGTGATAATGTTATCTATTATTGTAAAAGATGTAGAAACTGGGGCTGTATATAAATGGTTTGACCTATCTTTGAGGGAAATTTCTAAGATAGAGTATTTTGATAAGTTACAATAGATACATTTTTGAAGTTCCTGAAAAGGATGCGTTTAAAAGAGGAGACCTGTACTTTGAAGCAAAGTTCGGCTCAGAGCACGACAACATGATTCACTACGGCAAGTTGGTTGAAAAACCAAAGAATGCCAAGCTGAACATTGAAAAAGGAGAAATAGTTTACTTTTCCCACCTCGCTAAAAACTTTGATTCTCGAATTGAAAAAGACGGCAAGGTTTACTATTGCATAGACAGTGGGTTTGCCGAAGGGCAACACGACCTCTCACAAATACTTCTTTGTACAACAGACAGACCCCTTGGAAACGTTACCATTGTTGAGCGAATCGAAGAGCCAGAGGAGAATTACAAGGTAGGCAGTATCTTTCTAAAACCAAAGCCCGACACACTTGAAAACGAGTACAGGGTAGTTATGTCAAACAAGTTCGGCGTAGGTACGCACATAATCATAGTAGAGGGAGCGGACTACGACTTTGAAGATAAAGACCACAAAGAAATGATTGCTGTTCAAGACGAGAATATTGTGGCATCAATCCACAACGATGAGCTAGTACCTTACGGGAACTTTGCGATTGTAGAACCTGATGACGATAGAAGCGACGAAGACTTTGCTGAAAGAAACGGAGTGTTAGTTGAGAAAAGACGTGTTTTAACGGGGCGCGGAAAGTGGGGCGAAAGGAAGATTCTTTACCACAAAATAGAGTCAAATACGTTTGAGTTTAAAAAAATGCCGTTTGTTGGTGTTGAGAAAGAAGATATTTACTATATTTGCGACTAACGATGAAGCAATACAAGAACTTATCCAAAGAAGAGTTACTAGAGATTATCTTTGTTTTAACAAGCGAGTCGTCTAAAATAAGAGCTTACACAGCTTTAAAAAAACAAGTGGACGGGATGGTTGAGTACTTAAACAAAAACCAACTAGCAAGCACCACAAGTCTATCTGACAAGGACGATAAAACTTGGGACAGAGGCAAATCACTTTTAAAAGACCTTCCCGACCACATAACCCACCTAGAGAAGTTAGAGAAAGTTTTCTTTAGCACCGAAAAGTCCTACGTTGAAAAAGCGGCAGAAGGAAGTTTAGAGTCTTTTTTGTTAGACCGTGAAAAGGGTAAGTAAAAAACAATCGAAATCAAACCGAAGCGTATCAAAAGCGAAAGCGGAATTTTTGGAGGATTTTTTAGACGAGTGGGGTTACTTATTCTGTCGTGGATGTGGAACTTCAAGTGGACGCATAGATATTTCTCACCTAGTACCAATAGGTTACAACAAGTCCTTAGAAAGCGAAAGCACAAATCTCACATTGCACTGCCGAACTTGCCACAGGATTTACGAAAACCAACTAGAGGGAGTGGAAAAGATGTTTGACTACAAAGAGAATTTAAGCCGAGTACAAGATTTGGACGAGGGATACTATAATTTAATAAAGAACAAACATGGCTTCACAATGGGCGAAATATGACAAGTTAATACTTGAGCATTACAAGCATAACGAGAAAAACTTCATCAAAATAGCAAAAACTATTCTTGGGGAAGAAAAGACTACAAAAGATGTAGACCTCTTAAGAACTTACGCTCGTAGATTAATAGATAGCCGAGGCTTACGAGATGTAAAGGGCGCTAAGGTGCTTATATTCGACATAGAGACATCTCACACGGAATACCAAACAAGAGTTTTCAGCCCTTGGAATCAAAACCTAAGACCCGACGACATAATAAAGCCTTGGTATATTTTGTGTTGGAGCGCAAAGTGGTTGTTTGAAGATGAGATTTACAACGCTAAGTGTTCTAAGAAAGAGGTGAAAAAGGGTGACGACAAAAGGATTGCTCAAGCTCTTTGGAACATGATGGACGAGGCTGATGTAGTAATTGCCCACAACTTAAATAAATTTGACAGAAAGATAGCCCAAACAAGGTTTTTAAAGAACGGTATGTACCTACCCTCACCTTACCAAACAATAGATACTCTTTTACATGCAAGAAAGCAATTTAAGATTCCGTCAAACAGATTAGACTATTTGGGTGAGTATTTAGGAGTCGGTAGAAAGTTAGAAACAGAAAAAGGACTTTGGGATAAAGTAGAGGACGGAGACGAAGGAGCGATGGAGCGTATGCAAAGCTACTGTGATGTTGATGTTGAGCTTTTGGAAAGGGTTTACCTTGAGCTTAGACCGTTTATTCAACCACATCCAAACTTAGGTCTTTTCATTGAAAACAACTTTGACCAAACGTGTCCTTCTTGCGGTGGAAACCACTTGTCTGTTATTGGTGAGTACGCAACAACGGTAAATACTTACGACGCTTACAGGTGTGATGACTGCGGAAGCCAAACAAGAGCGAGAAGAGCAAACACACCTTTAAAGTCAAATCAACACATAACTTCTAGTATTCCAAGGTGAGGGCGTATAAATACTACATTAACCCTTTAAAACAACTATAATGATGGGCGAAAACTACAAAGATAAAAGCGCTATAAACAATGGAAAAATAAAGGTGGTAAAAGGTAATTTTATTTGGGCAAAACGAAGAAAGAACTAAGGTTAAGTTTGTACCTTATATTGGTTTATTGCAAGAGTTTGTAGGGTATGATAGTAATTTGAAAGCTAATATAGTTTATAAAAAGTGCCTGCAAAACCGAAAGTTTGAGATAGCTAAACAGATAAAAGAAAAGTACAAATTAGTAGATAAGTACGATGATATGGTTATGGTATTAGCCATTGCTTCGATGGCTCAAGACAAAGCGGATAACACATAATAACCACCATTATATTAATTACCTACCTTTGCAATAGAGCAAAAAAAGGCAATGTTTAGTTTCCCCGATTTACTTGCGTCTAAGTCAGATAAGAAAAGCAAGAAATATATTTTAGATTACGCTAAAGCCATTTGGTACGAACAGTATCAAGGTGACAGCTATCACTCTTCCGAAGACAGGCTTCGTAAGATAGAAAACATAAATTGGGCAACAGGCCAAGAAGACATCACCTACCTTCACTCTTGCGTTTCAACAGGAGATGAATCTTACGCAAACATAAATTGGAACGTAGCCAACCCTATTGTAACCCTTGTTAACGACTTTGTAAACAGAACAACCTCTAGGGACTACGACTTACTTTGTGAGGCTTTAGACCTGACAAGCAAGGGAGAGTACGACAAAGAACTAGCAAAAAGAAAAGGTGAGCTTCGCTTAAAAAAGGAAGCTGCTGACTTTGCTCAAAACGGCATTATGTTAATGCCTGAGGAGCAAATGGAGAAAACCCCCGACTCTATTGAAGAGATTGAAATAGACATGGAGCTAAACTACAAAGCCCCGTTTGAAGAGGCTTACGAAGCCGCTTTGGGTCAAGTGTTTCAAAACAACAGAGATTATTGGACGCGAAGAAAATACGCCTTTAACTTAATGACAAACCAAATTGCCGCCTCTAAAACAGAGTACGACCAATTTGCAAACCCAACAATTAGAGCCGTTCATATTCCAAACTTTATTTACTCTTACTTCACAGAAGAAGATGCTTCCGATTGGAGGTACTTTGGAGAAGTGCAGGAACTAGAGATTTCCGAGGTAATGATTCAAACCAACGGAGAGGTTGACAAAGAAGAGCTTTACAGAGCCGCCCACGCTTACCAAGGAGAAATGGGTAACAGAAATTGGGGCATGGGAAAGTACGACTCTTGGAGGTCTCAGGTTAGTTGGAGTGACATACAAGATATGAAAGTCTTGGTTCTTGACTTTATTTTCAGAAGCTCAGATAAATTCAAGTGGAGAAAGAAATTAAAAGGAGACTCGTTTTTCTTTGACATGGTAGACGAAAGCTACACCAAGGAAAACAAAAGAAATGTTTCAGAGGTAGTCGAAAAAACCGTAGAGACTATTTACAAAGGAAAGTGGATTATAGACACGGACATGGTTTATGATTACGGAATGGCAAAAAACTTACTCCGTAAAAAGATAGATGGTCTTTACGAGTCAAAGGTTGAGTGCCCTTACCGAGTGGTTGCCCCAGATATTCTTGACATGGTAACTAAGTCCAAAGTAGAGCAAATGCGCCCTATTGCGGAGATGATGATGATTCTCGACTTAAAAAGACAGCAACTTGTTAACGAGTCTCGTCCTATGGGTATTGCCATTAACGTTGACGCTATTCAAGCAGCAGGAGAGTCGTATGACGGGTACGACGAGATGGAAGCTCAAAAGATGTTTGACGAGGTAGGTACTATTTACTACTCGTTAAAAACAGAAGACGGCGCACCTATCAACGACCCAAAACCAATCAGAGAGCTTGTGAACGGTATTCCAGAAAACGTACTTCTACTTCAGCAGATGTACGACTATGGTTTGCGTAAGCTTTACGAGATAACAGGGTTTAACCAAACCACCTCTATTGATAAGGACGCTGCGGTTGGTATAGAAAAGATAAAGGAGAAAGCTCACCAAAACTCCATCAGACACCTTACAGAAGCTTACACTAAGTTAATTGAGGCAACGGCAGAGAACGTTGTTTTAATGGTAAGAGAATCTATCAATATGTCTGTTGGCATGGACAAAGCTTACGCTAAAGCTATTGGTAAGGAGCGCGTTGAAATGATTAAGTTAACCAAAGAGTTAACAATGGCAGAAATCGGCGTAAAAATACAGTACCGCCCAACTGACCTAGAAAAAGAACAACTCGAAAGAGATTTAGGAATAGCCCTTGACCGCAACCAAATATCTATTGACATGGCTATGGTCGTAAGAAGGGTTGCCGCTCAAAGTATAAAAGTTGCAGAAAGGGTGATGCAACACCTAATGAAGAAGTTCAGAAAGCAAGCCCAAGAGGAGTCAATGATGCTTCAACAGCAAAACGCTCAGGTACAATCACAAGCGGCTATTACTTCCGAGGAGGAAAAACGAAAAACACTCAGGGCTAAAACAGACGAAGAAATAAGAAAGCTAGAGATAGAATACTTATTGAGAAACAACTTAATGAAGTCTGAGTACTTTGAGAAAAAAGGACTAGAGGTAATAAAAGGAGAAATAGACATTGAGTTAATCAACGAAAGCTCCAAAGACGCTGACGGGTCGCTAGATATTTCTACTCCGTCAAGCCCTAAGCAAGGAGGTAAAGGTTCTCCAAAAGCACCAACCCCTAGAGTAGTACCGCAACCTCAAGACGACGCTCAAAGAAGAGTCGCGGCTAATTCTCAACCAAAAATTTAACGAGGCACGGTTAAGCAAACCTCAAAAAAGGTAACAAGGTTTAGGTTAAACGCAGCAGCGATTCTAACCAAGTACTCTATTTTAAAGTCTTGTTTACCGCTTTCCATTGTTGATATGATGTTTTGTTGAACGCCCGAATACCACTCAAGGTTCTGCTGTGTGATTCCGTGTTTCTCTCTTAAGAACTTAATTCCACGTCCCACAAACTTCTTTGCAATCCTTAAATCTAATTCTAGTTGGTCTGGGTTGTTGTCTACGTCTTTCAATGGCTTATGTGTATATATGATAAAACCCTACAAATATAGTGATTATTTTTGTAACCAAGTTTAATTAAAGAAAAAAGATGGATAACGAGCAAAAAGCATCGCTATTAAAGCAGCTTCACTCAAAAGAAGAAGCGCCAAAACAAGAAGAAATTAAAGCGGAAGTAGAGCAATCTACGGAAGCTACTAAGGCTCAAGAAGCCGATAAAGACAGTTCTTTGAAAGACTCAAGTAACACAGAGTCAAATACAGAATCCACTCAAGAAGAGGTAGCCTCGCAAGAGACTGCCACTACTGAGGCCACCACTGAACAAACCTTGGAAGACCACCAAGAAACGTTCGATTGGAAAGCCGAAGCTGAGAAGAACGGGTATGTCGCCAAGGATGGATACTACAACTTAGATGAAGACGAATACATCAAAAAGTTAGTAGAGTTCAAACAAAACGGCATTGACATTACAAGCCCTGACTTCCTTCTTGAGCAGAATGTTGATTACGCTAAGTACAATCCCGAAGTCCCAAAGGATGCCCTTGAGGTTATCGCCAAAGACTTAAAGGTTTCTAATCCTGACGCAACTCAGGATGACATAAACTACTTAGTGGAAAGAGAGTTTGGTATTCTTTACGAAAACACTCCGACTCAAAGAGATGACGAACTTGATGACGAGTACCGAGATAGGCTTAATAAGTTTAACTCGGACAAAAGGGATGCTGAAGTTCAGTCCAGATTTAAAGCTCGCCAAGCACTAAAAAACTTGACAGCTAGACAGGAAGAACTAAGGCTACCAAAACAAGAAATACAAAATACTCTAACTCAACAAGAAATAGAAGCACAAAGAAAAGGGTTTAAAACTCAAGTCAAAGAAGCTTTTAAGGATTTTGATTCTATCAACGTGAAGGTCGGAGACAATGACTATTCACTTGAAATACCCACCGAAATTACAAAGAGTTTAGGAAGCGATTTGTTGGAGAATGTAATATTTGAAAACAAGGCTTTCTCAAGCTACGTTAAGGAGGATGGTAATATTTCTTACCGCGAACTAGGAGAAGACTACGCATGGTTCAAACCTGAAACCCGAAGCATCTTAATTGCAAAACTATTAAGTCAATCAAGTGCCGAGGCAACAGAAAAGGTAGCAAAGAGTATCAATAACGCGGAATTGCCGACTAAACCTTCTGCGCCAAGCAAAAGTCCCGAACAAACTTTAACGGGAAAAGCGCTTTTGGCTTATCAGATGAGGAAAAGGAGGCAAAATTAGAATTATTAACAAAAACTAAAAACGTAGAAAAAAATGGCTACAACTTTTAACAGAACGCCAACCAACCAAAACTACCTCAACTCTCTTATTGTTGACGGAAGTTACACTGGTGGCTTAACATCATCTATGCCAGAGGTGGACGACGAATTGACACGTCCCTTTGGAATGGGTTATTTATCAAGCTTAGTTTCCCATATTGGAAACAAGAACGTGGTAAAGAACTCTCACTATTCTCACGCGGAAGAAAACAGAATCCGTGACGTAATCGTTGCAACTGCTACGGCGGGTGCTGCTAACGCTTCAGTAACTTTCACTGTAGACGCTACTAAAAGAGCTTCTATCTCTGAGAGCGCTGCTCCTGAGTACATTGCTACAGGAACTACTGATGTGACTATGCCACAGAAGGATGACGTAATTCTTGTTCCAGACGGTTCTAACGGATGGGTTCAGTGTGTTGTAACAAGCACAGTTGACGGGTCTTTCCAATTTACTGCTGTTCCAAAAATTACAGGAGAAAACATCCCAACGGTAACAACTGCTGTTGAGATTCCTATTGTTGGAAACCAATTCGGTGAGTTCTCGGACGAGCCTGAAGCAGTAAACCCAACGCTTACTTCTTACACCAACAACACTCAAGTTTTCCGTAGACTTGCGAAAGTTTCAAGAACGGCTATGAACCAACTTACTTGGTTTGACAATCTTGGACAAGGAAACAACGAGTCTTACTGGTTTTACGAAGGTGTTCGTACACAACGAGCTAACCTACAAAACGACAAGGAGACGACTCTTTTAGTAGGCCAAGCGGTTACTAACACAACTCTTGCAAACACAGCAGGCTTTGAAACAAACAAAGCTACAAGTGGTTTGATTCCGTTTATTGAGGCGGGTGGACAAAGAGAGCAGTACACAGCAGGTTCACTTGCTTTGACTGACCTTAAATCCATGTCTCTTAAACTTTACAAGCAAAGAGGTTCTACCGAAAACATGCTTGTTGGTGGACATGACCTTACAATGGAAATCAGTGACTTGCTTCGTACAAGTCCTGGTCTCGTAGATGGTGGTGTTAACTACGCAGGTATCGGAGGAGAAGAAAGAGCAGTAAGCTTAGACTTTGCTTCGTTTAAGTACGGAGGTATCTCTTATCACTACAAGCCACTAGAGGTAATGACAACTCCTGAGCTTTTGGGCGCAGAAGGATTGACTTATAAAAACATGGGTCTTGTTATTCCACTTGGTAACGTAGTAACTTCAATGGATGAGTTCGGTAACGATACTGCGTCTGTTCCTAACTTGAGAATTAACGTTCTTGAAGACAAAGAACACGGAGATGCTGAATACATCGAAGTAGCTCGTCAAGGGCTTGCAACAGATGGTAGTGACGGAATGTACGTTAACTTACTTTCTGAATGTGGATTTGAAGGTTTCGCGCCACAGCGATTCGGACAGTTCTACGTCTAACAATCAAAAGGTAACACATTTGGGGGAGAGCCTTTTAAATCTCCCCCTTTTTTAATTTAATTGAAACAAAAACATGAAACAAAAACCAAGAGGCGTTTACTTTATCGCCATAGAAAAAAAAGACCCTGCAATGGGCAGCAAATACGGAATTAACGTTTCGTCTTCATCAGTATCAATTCCTAAAGTTTGTATGGCTTATTCCTCCGAGAAAAAGGATGTCGTTATGATTGGTTACGACCCAACAAAAAAAGACATTTACGTGGACGAGTGGGGTGATAGATACAACGGAAAAGACATTAAGGAAGTTACCGAAATGATTGACCGTAACGCTGATAAAATTAAAATCAGCCAAACAAAAGGAAAGTACGTAGCTGCCGCAGATTGGAAGCTAGCCAAGTACCTTAGAGCCTGTCCTTTCAATAAAGATGTAAAACACGAAGCTAACCCAAAAACAACACCTACTTTTTACGAGCTAAACTTTGAAGCTGACGCTAAGAAGAAAGTTCAAGACGATAAAGCTCAAACACAAGCAAAAGCTTTAGTTTACGCTTCTGACTTTGAAACCAAAAGAGCTTACTGTATAGCGAAGAGTATCCCTACAACAGACACTCACGGCGCACCTATTTCGGATGCAGAGCTAGAAGTTAACTTGGTTTACAAAGCCTCTCAAGAGCCTGAAGACTTCCAACGAGAGTTTAACTCAGCGGAGATTTGGAACGCTTACTACATCAGAACAGCGATGGAGCGAGGGTTTATTTACGAGCAAGACGGCGGCAGAGTTTTAGTTGACAACGTAGGTACTATAGTTAAGTCTGCTCCTGTTGGGCAAAGTGCTATTGTTGCTTTGGCTAAAGGCGCAGCTACAAACAAGCCAAAGGACGCTTTAGCGATTGACTCTTTAAAGGATATGATTGAAGGTAAGCAAGAAAAGAAAACCCCAGTGGAAACAACAACCACTAACGAGGACGTTATCTTTAAGGCGCTTAACTACAACTTGATTGAAAAGTCTGACGACATCTTCCTTTTTGAGGGCAAGAACTTAGGTAGCTCCAAAACAGGATTATCCAAAAGGTTAGAGCAAGAGGGAGTTTTAGAAAAGCTCACTAAACTTGTAGAGCTTGAGGACGATAACCAAAGCTAAGGAAGCTTGTAAGATAGCTTACGAATCTTTTGAAAGAAACAGGAACATAAGGGGGTACGAGGTAACGCTACCCCAACCCCCTCCTATTTCTTCCATAGCTAACTATGGCGAAAAAGACGAGTCCAAGCGTAAGTTTCCTTACAAGGAACTCCCCGAAAACGTAACAAAGGAAATAGCCACGCGAGAATTAGACCGTCGAAAAAACGGCTTTTGGTTCTTTAACGGCTCTGACTCTAACTTAAACCTAGAGTACATAACGGGGCATCACTACATGATGCTTCAATACTTCCCTATTGTAAGAGAAGACGGCACAACGGGTAACGCTGACTTTGTTGATGCCCAACAAGATGCTTACTTTGTTTGGGAATGCCTTGAGAATAACCCCAAGAGTTACGGGATGTTGATGTTCTCAGGTCGTCGTTTCTTTAAGACCACCTTTGCAGTAAACATTGGTTACTGGCGAACCACAGGAGGCTCTAACCGAAACTTCGGGGTACAATCAAAGACTTACAAGGATTCCAAAGAAACTGTTTTTAGAGACAAGATAGTAAAAGCTTGGCGAAATATGCACCCCTTTTGGAGACCTGCCGACACGGGCAACCAAAACCCGACAGGCTCTATTGAGTTTACTGTTCCTAGAAAACGAAGCGCCACAAAGAAAGTAACACAAGTTCTTGACTCTTACATTTTAACCTATCCAAACAAGGACGAGGCAGTGGACGGTACACGTAACTACACTATGTACCAAGATGAGATAGCTAAAACAGAAAAAGATGTTGACCCAAGAAACAGATACTACGTAGCAAGGGAAACTTGCTCTATGAGAGATAAGGTAGTCGGGAAACTTATTCTGACCACTACTGTTGACGAGATGGAGAAAAAATCCTCTCAAGAAGTAAAAAAACTTTGGGATGAAAGTGATTGGAGCGACAGAAGTAAAGAAACAGGCAGAACCATTAGTGGGCTTGGTCGGTACTTTAACCCCGCAGACAGGGGGTTTATTGTTGACCAATGGGGATATTCAGACGAAGCGGCTGCAAGAAAACACCACTTAGCGGAAAGAAAAGCTAGGTCGGGTAGTACTTTAATATCTTACATAAGAAAGTACCCGTTAAGCGAAGATGAGATTTTCCTTTCAAGCACCGACGCCTCTATTGTCGCGGTGGAAAAGGTTGAGGAGCAACTAAGCTACAACGAAAAAAACAACGTTAGCACCGTTCTTTATAAATTAATGTGGGACGAGGTAGACGTTTCGGTAAAAGCTATTCCCGTGTCTTTTGAAAAAGACGATACGGGTGATACGGGAGGTTACTTTGAGTTTGGAGAGTTACCCGAAGAAGAGGCTCGGAACAAGTACGCTTGGAGTGGTTCTTTGAGAGTTCCAATAGGAAGGGCTATTAAGTTAGGGGTTGACCCCGTTGACCACAAAAGCGTTTCTTACGGAGACGGCTCTAGGGTTGCTATGTTAGGATTAAAGTACAAATCCCACTGGACGGTAAGGTACGTTACTAGACCCGATAACCCAAACGATTTTTACGAAGACATGATTAAGTGCTGTGTGTTTTGTTCGGCGGAGTTAAACGTGGAGAACCAAAAGCAAGGCTTGATTAACTACTTTAGAGAACGGGGTTACGAGAAGTACCTTACACACAACCCCCTTGAAAAAAACCACCTAAAAAGACAAGCTACCGTTGGAACACCCACTACTGGAACAAACCAACGGGAGCAGTGCATGGACAAGTTAGTGATTCACACTTGGGAGCAAATAGGAAGCCAAGAAGGTGGTTATGGTGTTTGTCCGTTTGAAGAAACTTTAAGAAATTGGTTGGCTTTTGAGTCTAACGATTGGACAAAATACGATGAGACGGTTGCTACTATGATGGCTATTTTAGCTTGGGAAACACCAAAAGTTCCACCCCGACCTTCAAAAAAATCTCTTCCAAGGCGTAAATTCCGAAAATAACACTTACTAATTTTCCTTTGTATCTTTGTGAACAAGAAAACTTCACAAGGCAAAAAATGGCAACTTCAAGTACAGCTATAACTTACACAACTGCGTTAGCTTACAGCTCAAAGACAATTACTTTTCAAGATACCTCTCCAACTTACGGTTCGGGCGACCTTTCTTGGGCGGAAGCAAGTAACGCAATATTAGCAAAAATAACTTCTCCTGACGGGGTGGTTGATTATAACAACACTAACGGCTCAAGCCCCGACGCAACGGGCGTAGACGCGAGCTTTACCACAAACCTACCAGTTGACGGCGACGGAAACGTAAAGCAAGGAAGGTATACTGTAAGGCTTACTTACTTTGACGTAACAGACACAGGGCTCTCAAACGCTTTTTACCGAGATTACGAATTTGAAGTTTCTTACGCTAGTCCTGTTCACGATATTGATATTTCTCACAGTGTCATTAACCCTGTTTTCTTCAAGTCAGTAGACAACACGGTTTACGATAAAAACGCAGTTACGCCAACAATTACAAGAGACCACAGGCTTTACTATCCAAGCGCTATTGGAGGGTTTAACCAAGTAACAACAAAAACTTTAAACACTAACCTTTTCTACACAGGGGTAAGCGAGGTTTACCTAAAAAGCACACTTACTTACACCTTTACAAGTGGTAACTACTCAGACGCTAGTGGAACACCTGTTAACTTCTCAGTAACAGACATCATCACATCTAGGGTAGATTACACGGTAAGCGGAGTAACTTCTACTTGTGACTTCTACTGTGCGATGAAAGAGGTTTACAATAACTACTACACTTACAAAACTACAGACGTTGGAAGAGCAAACGGATATTGGGCGCAATACCAAGAAGCAAACTTTGCTTGGCAAATGTTGGACGAAAGCATCAACTGTGGTAAGAGTGTTGATATGCAAACTTATGTTGACCGCCTTAATATTATATTGGGTGATGCGTGCGGTTGCTCTGATTCTACAACGTCTGTTCAAGTTGTAGGAATAGGAACAGTAACAAACATTGACAGGGTTTACGAACACACGACACCTACGCCAATAACCGCTTACACTTTCTTAATTTCTGAAGGTGCTACTACTTCTTCTACTTCTACTGACGCTGCTTTGGTTGGTCTTACTTTCCAAAAAGACTTTATAGTAACGGCAGACGGAAGCACTGTAACGGGTGGAAGTTTTAACAGTGTAACAGGAGAATACACCTTTCCTTTTACAGTAACGGCTGGAACTGAAATTCAAGCAATCATCATAAAACCTTAACAACAAAAAATGAAGCATTTAATATCACTTATTTTTTTAATCGCAAGTTTATCGTCTTTTGGGCAGTATAGAAATATGAACCAAAAGTTAAACTTTGTGAACGGCTTTAAGGTAAGCGACACAATAAAGGTTGACTCTGCGGCTATATTCGGTTCTGGACAGGTGTTAAGGATTCAAGACACAACAGCAAGCACTTGGAACATAATTAGGTCGGGGTCAGTTTCAACAGACACTAGCTTTTTTAGTAGGTCTGCCAACACCCTTGTGCCTAAAACTAGCACCGACACTATTGGTTCTATCACTAACGCTGTAGTCGCCAAGACTTTTTCAAGCTGTGTAGGTGAGTTTGGTCTTGATAACTCTACGGTGGGTTTAAAAACTTTAATACCAATTACGACCTGTAACATAGATACAATAACCTACTCTGACGCAACACCAATAGGTTTTCAGTCAAAGGTAACAAACATTTCCAACGTAAGACAAGGTACTGTACTAACCCTTGTTGGTGGATTTAGGGAAAACGCAGTGGATTCATCTATGGTATTAATAGATTCTCCTCCTTTGTATCTTAACGGACACGACACGCTAAGGTATAGGTCGTCCATTACACTTTGGTTTAAGGACGCTAATACCATCATAGAACTACACAGAAGCGATAACTAAAAAAATGTCGGTATCCGTCAACAAGGTATATACTATTTGCCAAGACTTAATAAGAAAGAGTCAGAGTGGCGGTTATTTCGATGAAACGGTATTTAATCGCTATGCTGATATGGCTCAAAAAGGTTACTACAATGACCTTTACAAGCAAAACGAATCAAACCAATACTCAGACGACTCACTTCAAGACTTGGATGTGCAACCTATTGTCATATCGTTAAGTGACGGCAAGGGAGCGTACCCTAGCGACTATTGGCACAATCAGTTTCTACAACTTCCTTACAAAGTAAAAAACAGAACAATAAACGTTGAAGTGGTTCAACCCGCAGAACTAGCCATGAGACTCTCTAGTGAGTTCATTGCCCCAAACGAGCAAAACCCTGTTGCTGTTCTAAAGGATAACTACTTGGAGGTTTACCCAACAACCACCCCGCAAGTTGAAATGTCGTACCTTAGAGAGCCAACAAGCCCTTTTTGGAACTACACAGTTAGCTCAGGGCGTAAAGTTTTCGCAGCAGCAAGTGGAACGGGTGTTAACGTGAACGCTAAGAAAAACGTTTACTTTAACACAAACAACGTTGACCTAACAAAAAACACCATTACAATAAACCGTCACGGATTTCACACATCTCAAGCCGTTCTTTACGACAACAACAGTGGAACAAACATTGGTGGGATAGCAACTACAACTGATTACTTTGCTATTGTGGTTGATTCCAACACTATTAAGTTGGCTTCTTCTACTGCCAACGCTTTGGCAGGCACTGCACTAGACCTTACAACAACCCCAAGCGGGGAGAGTCAGTTTTTCCAAGTGAACGCCCCTGACCACTCAACAGACTTTGAGATAACCGAGTACAATTTACCAAAGATAGTAGCAAGAATTTTAGCCCTTATGGGAATAAGTGTACGCGAGTACGAAATAACACAAATAGCAAGTGGCGCAACGGAGTAAAAGGTCATACGCAGAGCAGGTTCTACGGATGCTAGAACCAAGGTTAAAGCCCGAAACAAAAATAAACATTCGGGAAGTGGAGTCAGCACTTTCAATCGTGCGCGACCAAGTGGCTACCATTTATTTAAACCAAGCTATTTGGGGAAACGAACTAGGTTTATTCGGAGAGTTCATCACATCTTACCAACTAGAAGTAAAGCGTGATAGTGAACGAGGAGTAACTTACGTTGAACTACCTGTAAGAGTTTTAGACGTAGCAAAGAAGTACGGGGTTTACCAAGTGTTCTCCCGAAAGGACATGGCTAACTTGTTTATTCCAGTAAGCAACTCTTTTAACTTCATGTACGGCGGAAGCGAAGCCTCTAGTCTAGAGGGCATGAACGGGTATCTTTTTGAAGGAAACAAACTCATATTTACCGTTGACCAAGAAGAGGGGCAAAGCGTTCAAGGTAACTTGGTTGTGGTGAGCGACGACTTAGATTCCTTTGATGAGTTTCCAGTAGCAGCCTCTATTGTACCTGACATTATAAAAGGAACGGTAGAGTTAATGTCCATTGAGAAGCAAATACCTGAAGATATTATTAACGACGAAATTGACCAACCTTGATAAAGTTAATTGAAATAGTAAAAAAGTACGCCCGAAGACAAGGCAAGGACAGTGCCCACGACTTTGACCGCTACATTGACTCTGCTATCGCAGGCTTGCGGGAACTTAGTTGGGACGTTAACGGCGTTACGGCAGAAGGCGTTTACACTCTTGACGAGCAAAACTGCGTTTCTATTCCTAACGATTACATCCGTCACATTTTAGTTCGAGGTATTATTTCAAACAAATCCCACGTTGACTTAATTCTGTCTACATCTAAACCTAGAAAGGATGACTGCGGAGACGACCCGTTTGAAAGCACCTTTGAGTTCAGAGGAACGTTTGTGGAAAATAGAGCAAAGGGAAGATTAGAGTTCGGCACTGAGTACAATTTTAACAAGGTTTGGATTCGGTACACGGCCAACCCTGAAAAAGTAAACGGAAACCACTTAGTGCACGAGTACTTGGAAGAAGCTTTGTTAAAATGGATGCACTACGACCTTTACAGGTTTAGGTCAACCACATCAGCGGGTGAGCGAAATATTAGGTTTTCGGAGTACGTTACCGCAAAGAACCACGCAAGGAAAAGATTAAAGTCTCGTAGGAGGGAAGAGTTGAGTGCTTCCATTCGTCGCTCAAGGAAACGTCTGAAATTTTGAAAGAAGAAGTTAGAGTTTTTACGGGCGGCTTAAATAAAGACGACGACCCCCGATTTGTGCCGAACGGGGATTGGATAGACGCTTTAAACGTATCCATCGCTAACCAAGAAGGCGTTAACGGAAACATCGTAGCTGAGATAGGCGCCGAGCAAATATCTCTCTACCAATCTACGGGTAGCGCTTCTTACTCTTTACCTTCGGGAACAAACACATCCATTGGTTCTTTTGACGACCCAACAAGGGGTTATACTTATTGGTTTATTCACAACCAAAACGACAACCACGTAATACTAAGATACGAGTACTCTACTAACATTGCTCGATTGGTTTGGGAAGATAACTCTTACGACCAAGTTTACAATCCGTACAACGGAGATTACCAAGGCGGGTACTCAGCCTCAACAGCTTACTCAAAGGAAGAAATAGTTTCAGACAGTGGTTCTTTTTACAGATTACTTAGGGAAGATTACGTAGCACAAGTAACTGCTTCCGCAATAAGCACGGGAGCAGACACGATAACTACTAACACAAACTATTTTAAGACAGGCGACCAAGTAACCACAAGTGCTGCTATTGGTAGTATTTCAGCGGGAGATTATTACGTTATTTACGTAAACGCCACCACCATCCAATTAGCCACAACCTTCGGCAACGCTTTTTCGGGAACTGCAATAAACATTACGGGTACGCTAAGTGGAACACCTACTATAACAGACTCAATAGGTCTTTCAAACGAGTCTGTTTGGACTGACTTATCTGATACTTTAAACTTTAGCTTAAGCTATCCTATTTACGCCTCTACGGTAGTTGAGTCAAGCGGGAAGTCGTACTTAATTTGGACTGACAACAACGAGCAGCCCTCCATGCTTAACGTAACAAACATAGCTTCTTTTGGCACTTACTATCCGTACATAGAAAGAAGGTTCTTAGACCTTTACGCTTTCCAACCACAGCACCCACCTACGGCTGCTTACGCAAGCGACACAAGTGTTGACCAAAACAATACGGCTCAAAAAACACTACAGTTTAGGTGCGCTTGGAAGCTAAGAGACGGAAGAACTACTGTTATGAGTCCTATATCTAGGATTCCAATGCCTACTGTTTCTAACTACAACGATATTCAAATAGACAACAAGGTTACAATAAAGCTACCCTTGTATTGCGGCGATAGTTCAAATGTAATTGATGAGATTCTTGTTTACGTAAAAGAAAATGGGGATAACAATACGGGGGATTGGTACTTAGTTGACAGTGTAGATGTATCGGAAGAGACTCCTGTTGAGCAAGACTATCCTTTTTCAGATACCTATATGTGGTACATCTCTTACGACTTCTTTAACACGTCTACTCTTTCTGCCGTACCAACAAACGTACAAGACCAAATACAAGACTTTGTTCCGTTAAAATCTAAAACACTAGCGATTTCTGGTAACGGGAGGCTCTTACTTGGTAATAACGAAGACGGCTTTGATTTCGACACAAGTACTTTAGATGTTAGTATTAACGCAATAACTAGAAGTTCAGGGTTGGCTACAACTGACCCCCCTGAGTCTGGATTTAAAAAAGCTTGTCGTTATCCCATAGGTATTGTGTACGGTGATAGAAGCGGAAGACTCTCTAACGTCTACAGAAACGATGACATGGTTTTTGATGTTCCGTATTGGAGCGGGACAAACCAAGGTGCTGTTCAGTGCGAGTTGCAAGTAGGGCACGCTCCTCCATCTTGGTCAGAGTTTTGGATACCTGTTTATGCGGGAAACCAAACTATGACTAACTGGGTTCAGTCCGCTGTTGATAGCGTTCATACAACTTCGTTTTTGTTAAAAGATGTTTTTGACTACAATTCAAACAAGACTGATGCAGGATACAACTATGCTTTTTCTAGTGGTCAAAACGCTAGAATGATTTACGACACAAGCGGCAGTGCTTTTTTAGCGGGCACTAACGGGGACGCAAGGGTATTTGGCGCTTCTAGCTACTTATTACAAGCTGACATAACTGCTTTTACAACTGCTTTAGCTAATGATGATTTAGTAGAAGTTTACACTAAAAAGGGTAACGTATCTTCTAGTGAAGAACTTATTTGGTACGAAATGGGTTGGTCTTTTAAGATAGAGACTGACAAAAACGGAAACAAAGTACACGGAGGTAAAAACGAATTTACAAATAATTTTTCTCCTTCTCGTTCTCAAATAATTGGTTCGGGCGCACAAGACTGTGTGGTTGTGTTAGACCAAGCAGATTGTTACGTAAGGTTTGCGGATGACGTAGAAAGCACTGCTTCGGGTTACAAGACGTTCGAGTACACAGATTTATTTCCCTTTAAGGAGTCTGATGTAAGTACTATTGGAAGACCAAACGTGTTTAACCCTGACTACAAAAAACAAAGACGAGAGCAAGAGATAGTCTACTCTGAGCCTTTGGTAGACAACACGGATTTCTTTGGCATTAATAGGTTCTTTGATGCAAGCTTTAACGACTCTTTAAACAATGAGTACGGGGATTTAAACGTGCTTCACTCTGACGGAAACGAGTTGCTTTGTGTTCAAAAAACAAAGACTTCTAGGATGCTCGCCAACAAGAACTTCATATTTACAGCAGACTTACAAAGCCTTGACATTCAATCAAATACATTCCTTTCAAAGCCACAATATTTTCCACAAGAGTTCGGCACACAGAATCCCGAAAGCTTTGCTGAGTACGGAGGGGTTAAGTTTTGGGTAGATAGGTTAAAGGGTGCTGTGTTAAGATGTGCGGGTTCTCAAATAGAGAACATAGGGCAAATAAAAATGTCCACTTACTTTGAGCAGAACTTACCTTACCCTTACCCTTATAATGATAACGCGGATGGGAACAATAATAAGATATACGGAGGATATAGTATAAGAGACAACTCTTACTATATCACAATGGACGCACACAAAATAATTAAAAGGATTGTGGATAGTTCTAACGCCCCTACTTATGTTATAACTATGACAGACCTTGATATGGAGGATGGTACTTTTGATAGGTTGGTAGATTTTGGAACAGTACCCATAAAAAAAATTGTTGGGATGAATTACAATTCTCCTATTTTCGGAATGACGGTAACGGCTAGTGACTCTTCTGCGAAAACAATAACCGTTGATATAGGCACTTCTATTGGAAGTGATGCAGCTTATACCATATACGTTCCTTACGTTGATACATTATCTTTCTCCAACGATAGGGGAAGATGGATAAGTCTTCACGATTTTAAGCCAGAATGGATAGGCTCAAGTGCCAATTCACTTTGTACCTTTAGTGGCGGTAAAATATACGTGCATCAGCTAAGCAGTTACACGACAGATTTTTTTGGTGAGAACTTTAACTATTGTAGGTTCTACGAAGATGTTTACGGTGTTTACGAGGTTTACAACTCCTTCTTGGAGTTTCCGTTTAACAAAGAACCAAACAGAAGCAAAGAACCTATAACTGTTTGGACAGACTCAAACCAAGTTTACAGCATTGACTACGCAGTTAACAACGATGGGCAAATAACAGAAACAGCCCTTGGGGACTACGAAGAGTTTGAAGGGGCTTATTGGTCGCCTATTTTCAGAGACAAAACAACGTCGGTTGTACCGTATCCACTACTTGAGGGTGATGAGATGAAAGGTAAGTATCTTAAAGTAAGGCTAAAAACTGTAACTGACGGAGCACAACAGTCTTCAATATCTAGCACGACCTTAAAGTACAATAATAGTAACCTAACATAAAAAACATTAAATTTGTAACAATATGGACCCAACAATGATTATGTCCGCCCTTGGGGCACTTGGGGAAAGTGCGGAAAGAAACAAGCAAGCTCGGGGAGACCAAGTTAACGCAGGTTTTGATATTTTAGCAGGGATACAGCAGTACAAGTACGGTAGAGGCCAAGCTAGACAAGCCAAGAACACCCAAGTTGACAACATGAAAAACATCCGTGAGGCTTTTGCTCAAATCGAAGCAGCAGAGCAAAACTTGTCGGATTTAGAAAGAGTTAGCTCAGAAGTTGTTGGGGGTTATAAATCTTTAGCCGACCAAGGAATTGCCGAGGAATCTTACCTTAACCAAGAGGAGCAAATAGCTAGAAGTGCCGCAGCAGGGGTGCAGTACCTTCAAGGCTCAAGGGCGGGTATTAGAGGAATCGGAAACTTAGCGCGAGGCACAACAGACGCTTACCGCGAGTTAAACGCTATTGACGCCCAAGCGAGATTAGATAACCAAAGAGCGTACCTTGATAAGAAGTTACAAACCCAAGGGTTAATTAGCCAAGCAAGAGATTACGCAAGTGCTTTAAGAACAGGCCGCCAAGCAGAACAAGTAGCTTACCAACAAGGCTTAGAGTTTGCGGGGCAACAAAACAAAATCGGCGGAATAACAAAAATAGGCGAGGGTGCTAGTCAACTAGCGGGGAGTTCAGGCGGCATGGGTGGTACTGCTAGTGACATGATGGGTGGTAAAAAAAGTGACCCGTATGTGAATCCTGACTTTAACCCTAATTGGCAACCACCAACAGGCATAGGGTATGAGTTTGGTCAAAACCAAACCCCAATAGGCTCTACATCACAAATGCAAGGAATAGGTGGTGGTAATTACGGAAACAGTACCTTCGGTCAGTCTTTAGGTGGTTTTAATCGCAGTGGATACAGTTTGATATAATGGCTTTAAGTACAGGTATATTACAACAAGCTCCAAGTGATGAGCTACAACGCAGAAGGCTTCGTTTACAAGAAGACCTTGCTCGTCAATCTGAAATTGAAAGACAAGGAAAAAAGAGAGCAAAGCAACTTGAGGTTGACAACGACTTAAAGGTTCCCGCTTATCGGGAGTACTTGAACAGAGATATTTCCAAGTACAAAAAAGATGTGCTTTCAGGGCAATTTTCCGAAGCTGAACTAAACCGAAGAAAAACAGAGATTCTTAATAGGCAGGCAGCAATGAAGTCCGTTGATAATATTGTTGACAAGGCTTATGAGGCTTATAGCTTAGGAAAGGTAAAGGGCGTTAAGGATGACGTTAACTCCTTAAATATGTTGTGGCTTGACCCAAACAGTGCTATAGAGGGTTTAGACTTTCCATCAGTTTTAAAAGGAGGGGCTTCGGTAGCGGCTAGAATATCACAGCCTGAAGCTGACCCGATGGGATTTATTACCAATGAAGGCGCTAAGATAGCCAAAGCTTTTTTATCTTCTGCCGACCCTGAGTACAAAAAAATAGCAACACAAGACAACAGAACCTTCGGCGAAATTACTAGAGACCTAAAGCAAAGCAACCCTGAAATGCTAGAGGCGCTACACAAAGCAATGCTATCTAATAGAGGTTTTAGAGAGGGCTTGGCTATAGAAAAAGATTCTTACGAAGGTATTGACGATTACTACTACGAAATGTACGCAGATATGGTACCAACAAGAAGTAATCGTCAAGCAGACGCTTCAATACCGAGTCCAAAAGACGATGATGATACTGGGTGGCGTAAGGGAGCATACTCAAACAAAAGATATAGGCTTTCACAAATAGATTTAGCAGAAGAAGCTCAAGGCGGAAAGGCGAAAAAGTATATCAAGGGATACGATGCAACTAGGATAGTAGGTGGAGACCCTGACTTAGCTCAGTTCTTTGATAAGGATGGTAAATCGCTAGAAGGAAGACCTAACTCTGTTATAAAAGAGGGTAATAAAGAGTTTATTAATTTGCTATCTGAGGACATTACGGGTAGGGAAAGAATTGTAAAAGTACCCTTAACAGACATGAATAAGACAAGGTTATTTAATTACCTTGACATTGACGAGAGCATTCACCAACAGTTTATGGGTGGTAAGTCTTCCACGAAAAACGATGATGTGTCAAGTGGCGCTCCGAAGGTGGGGGATAAAAGAAAGACAGAATTAAGAAAGGCGATGTCAGGTCAAGCGCCTCCATTACCACCTAGTCAAAGAAAATAAAATATGAACGAGGAATATCTACAAGAGATTTACAATATAATGGGAGGAAAAGAAGCGGGTATTAACTACGACGCTTTTAAAACTGACGTTTCTAGTAACAAGGAATACAACAAGCAAGTTTTTGATTTTGTTTATTCGGGAGCAGAAGGTGTTGATTACAATGCTTTTGCGTTTGACACGGGGTTAAAAAAAAAAGAACCTACACAATCTGTGGAGTCACCTTTACAAGAAGGCGAAGAAGTTTCTGTATCAGTTGGTGAAATAGGGTTACCAACGGTAAGGGGAGATATTACCGCTGAACAAGGTAAAATAGAGATACCTAAAGTTTTACAACCAATAAGCGATTACAAAGAGGCTGACTTTGGAGAGTTAAACCCTATGGCTATGTACGGGGACTTTCAAAGAAACGAGTCTATATTAGCTGACGTAAACGAAAAAATAAACAAGTACGAACAAGCACAATCCCAAACCACAACATCTTCTGAGATGGTGGGTAGGGGCATTGGCGGCGCAGATTTATCTAAAGACCTAGCTGAGTTAAAGAATCAAAGACAGCGATTAATGAGTACTCAAAAGGGGTTGTCTAGCAAAATGCTCACGCCCCTTATAAAAGAATCACAGCAGTTATACTTAAATGAGGACGGTACTGTAAAAGACGGGTTCTATAGTAGTAACGTATATGGGCTAAAAACACCCAACATTAAGGCAATAAACGAACTTGCTAAAAACATGGTAAGGGACGAAAGTTTAAGGGTAAAGTTTGCTGAAGAACTACAGCAAGACATTGACTTTAATATTAACGTAAACCAAGAAGAGTTAAACAAAGTTGCGTTAGAGAAGATTGAGTCTCAAATGCCAAAGATAAAAGAACAAAGAGACCAAGAGTTCGAGAAGCAATACGGAGATATTCTTGCTAAAGATTTATCAAAAGCAACACACCAATTAGACGAGGTTTCAACTAAGTTAAAGGGAGAGTACGAGCAAGAGTCAGCTACAATAAACCAAGAGATAAGCGCAATAACCGAACAGTACAAGTCTATTGAGCAACAAATAAATTCAGCACAATACACAAGTCAAGAAGAGGTAGACATTGCAAACCAAGAGTTAAAAAAGGCTTACAGTGATTATCAAAAATCATACTCTGAGGCTATAGATAAAAACTCAGAGCTTTTAACTCAGTATAACGCAAGGATAAACAACGAGGTAGCAAAACTACAAGAAGCATATCAAGGCAAGGTAAACCAAATGGCTTCTGAGTTTGAAGAAAAAAATCCTATATCTAAAGAGATTATTGACAAGGCTTATGGTGAGGCTTTGGCAGAGCAAATGGCAAAAGCTAAAAAGGCAAAGCAGTTCGTTGTTTCACAGGGTGGTATTCCACTTAGATTCGGCACTTCTACTTTATCTTCTTTCGGCACATTCGTGGAAATGGTAGGGGCTACATTTGGTGGAGATGGCGAGACAGGTAAAAAAATGCAACAGTATTTCCAACCAACAATAGACCCCATAAAAGGGTTTAAGGATTTGACTGTAAACAGCCTTACAGAGAGCGCGGGTAATTTAGTAGGTAGTATGTTGCCTAGTATTACGGCTTCTATGGCAACAGCAGTAGCTACCAAAAACCTTTCGGCTTCCGCTAGGATAATGTCAACAGCTTTAGCAGGTTTTTCTACTGAGACTGCTGACCTAATGGGGCGTTCTTACAGGGAGGCTTTAAAAAGAAGCGGGTCTGTTGAGGAAGCTCAAAACGCAGCCAAGCAAACATTTGACTCGCAACTATTAATAGCACCTACTTATGTTTTAGACGCACTTCCGTTTGTTGGTGGTATTAAAGGCATAAGCAATCCTGTCCTTAGATTTGGCGCAAACGGGGCTTTAGAGTACTCCTCAGAAACCTTTCTACAAGAATACCCTCAGACTTTATTTGAGACCGCCATTGCTGAAACTGGTGACGCTACAAGGGCGGGTGAGTTCGCTTCTCTTGAGTCGTTGGAGGAGACAGCAGCTAATACCCTTCCAGTCTTTTTAATGGGCGGTGGAATAGCTCAGACAGCGCCTACGGCAGCAACCCCAACTCCCGACCAATTCCTTCAAAAAATAGAAAAAGTTTTGAGGGCAAAGGGTGAGACGGGCGTAGCTAGACTATTATCTGAGTTACACCTTTCTGGCTCTATAACTAAAGATGAAATGGAGTCGCTGTCTGCTGTGGCGAGCGCCATAGATATAAATAACTCAGAAGAGTATAACGCAATAAAATACAGAAGAGATTTAACGTACTTAGCTAAAGAAAACGAGTCTGACGCTGCTAAGATTAAAATAATGGACAAGCAAATAAAGGCTTACGACTCTATGTTAGAGGCAATGCTTGAAGGTAAAAATGTAAAGACTCAGAAAGTAAAAATAGGCGGAGACGAATTTTTTAAAGTAACAGATAACCCAATACAAAAATTAGAACAAGATGAAAAAGTACAGCAAGAAGAAACCTTGCAAGAGCAAGAGAACGTCAACCAAGAAGAAATCAACCAAGAAGAGCAGCTACGGCAAGAAGAGCAA
>Ga0222718_10001103_pt1 | contig 27157 bp, 32 predicted proteins | sample C33_27DmetaG_FD_165045 | JGI IMG/M metagenome (GOLD analysis project Ga0222718, IMG submission 165045) | Estuarine water microbial communities from San Francisco Bay, California, United States - C33_27D | ecosystem: Environmental > Aquatic > Marine > Unclassified | place: USA: California...
ATTCCAAAGGACGAACAAATTCATTTGACACAATATCAGTTGCCTTCAATTGTTCTTTCATATATTCTACACCCTTTTCAGGCATAGTACTATCCCCACAAGTAAAGACATCACAAACTGCCATACCGTTCTCTGGCCAAGTATGGATACTGAGATGACTTTCAGCAAGCATAGCAATTCCAGTCACACCTTGCGGTTCAAACTTATGTACTGTTAAATCAAGCAATGTTGATTTACATTCTTTTGATGCTTTATATAAGACCATTCGTATGAAATCTTTATCATCAAGTAAATCAAAAGGACAACCTTTTAAGGTAAAAAGAATATGTCTCATTATACCCATTCAGGTTTGCGGTCAGGGATGCGAAGATAATTATCCTTCACCCATGGTTTAGATGAAATATACATCTTATATTTGTCAAAGATGGATATTGAAGAATCTAACTTGAACTCATCAGGTCCCGCAAAGACAAAGGGTGTTGTATCCTTTCCACTGCGACCTTGTGGGTCTGCGGTAGGAAGTATCTCCTTTGCTGCTAGAAGCGTGTTCTGGCAGGTGTGGACCTTACCATAGCGAGCAGTGTACTCATCACACATAGCAAGTCCATGAGCAAGCAACCACTGCCAGTTAGTTACAAACTCATTTGCCCAGATAGTACATGGATGATTACGAAAAGCACCCTTCTCAGTGGCATAGGGAGTACCATCTGCTTTGGGAAGAGTGCCGAAGTTGTGACCCCACTTGTCAGAGCACACAATAGCAAGCATCTGACAGGTTTCTAAGGGCATCTTGACAATGTGTTTGTCAGGAAGAACCATGGCGGACTGCCATGGATCAGGGTCAGTCACAAAAATGTTCATCCGAAAGTAGAATCAGGTTCTAAAGCAATATAATAGGTCAGGTCATGATTCTTGGAGGTAAATCGTGACAAAAGTTTTTGTGATACAGATACTTCATATGTTCCTGGAAGGACTTTAATATTCTCAACTTTAAAGTTAAAAGAGAACTCTGCTTCAGTTTCACCAACAACTACAGCATAGTCATTAGAAGTGTCGTTCTTCTTATCACGAACAACCAGTTTGACCACACCATTCTCACCAACAGCAGAAAGATCAGGCAATTGATATATGGCAGCAGCTTTGAGTAACTGTGCTAGTTGATCAGTACTCAATTCGAAAGATACATCTTCACTAGGAAGTGTGATTTCCTTTTCAGGGGGAGTTACAATAACATTAGGATCTGCAAAGAAATACTTAGAACGGGACTTGCCTTCACGGATCATTACATATCCATCATTAGCAAAATCAAGTTCAGGATTTGAATGCAAACTCAGACCATTAAGAAATTGGTTGAGATCATAAATCCCAAAGTCTTTCATAAACTCTTCTGTGACAGTTGCCTCAGCAAGAATGTTTTTCATCACACTAATAGTGCGAAGTTTTCTACCCTCTTTAAAAAGAATGGACTGATTAATTGAAGAAAAGTTCTTCAGAACTGAAATGGTTTTATCAGATAGTTTCATAGTTGTAGGTTTCAGTTTCATATCACTGAGGATAGGTTTCACGTTGTGCATTTTTGTCATTGAAATGCATTAGAAGAACAGCATAATGCAGAATCTTCATAATGTCACGACGAGCAGTGCCCTTCTTATCATATCGTGACGCATACTTGAGGATGTTGCTGCGACAGAATGCCTCACCATCACCACAAGCTTCGATAAGATCAAGAGTTTGAATCTTGTCATCACCAGCAGAATAATGCTGTTGATATGTTCTAGTAATGTAATCTTTCAGTTCTTTGATAATTACATCTTCACTATACTTTTGTTTAGTATTAGTCGAAGGTTTGGTGGAAGTGGGCAAATCAAAAGAAATATTATCTTGCCCACCGATGACAATAGTATCTGGAGATGCAGTACCTGGATTACCAACAATACTGAATCCGTCTTCTTCCCAATAATTTTGATTGGACATATTTAATTCGTCAAATAGAAAGGACCATGAGTTAGTCATATTATATCAGGATTGTACCTCCGCGTCAATTGGCATCACGAAGTCAGCATCAACCTTATCATACAGTTCTAGGAATGCTTGCTTGGTCTCATCATCAAAACGATTCACGCAGACTTGAATTGCCTTTGCCTTATCATTAAAGATGCTGTATGCACGAACGATATGAACCAAGCGGCGAGTGCTAATGATCTCTTCAATACCACCATCATAGAAAGTCTTACGGATGATGTCTGCCCAATCACAGAGGCGCTTGCAGAAGTCTGTATCACTACAGAGTGCCATAAGGATCTTCTGCTCTATTGCAGAGGCAGGATAGGACTGCTCAAAGGTTACAGGGAATCGCTCAAGGAAGGCTTCGTTAAGCACGTTAGTTCCAATGAATCGTCCGTCGTCGCTTCCTTTACCTTTAGTATTTGCGGTTGCGAATACGTTGAAACCTTCTGCGGGCGTAATGTATTTGCCAATCTTCTTGAGGAAAACTCCTTTTCCTTCGAGAATAGATTGGAGACAAAGGATTTTGTTTGAGGCAAGGTCGATTTCGTCAAGGAGCAAGATTGCTCCACGTTGGAGTGCTTCAATGACTGGTCCATTGTGCCAGACGGTTTCTCCATTAACAAGACGGAAACCGCCAATAAGATCATCTTCATCTGTTTCGATTGTGATGTTTACACGGATAAGTTCTCGCTTTGTTTGGGAACATGCCTGCTCCACAGAGAACGTTTTACCATTACCCGAAAGACCCGTAATGAACGTTGGATAGAACAGACCGGACTTAATAATCTTTTTAATATCAGCGAAGTTACCAAAGCTGACGAAGGTATCATCTTTTGCAGGAATAAGGTTTTGCTCGACAACAGGCATTGCAGGTGGTGCCTGATAGGTTTGCTCTAGTTTTTCTTGTACAGTCAAGTTCCACTTTCCACGACTAGTTTTGTACTCAGTGAGTTTGTTAGTGACAGTTTGATAGTTCGCACCATTCATAGCACACCAGGCACGAATATCAGCAGCAGCAACAGACTCACCATACAACCCTTGAAGGGAAGTGCGAATGAACTCAGGTGAGAGGGACATTTGGTTTGTTTGAACTGAAGTTATTATAGGGCAGAGTGGGGCAGAGTCGGGGGCAGAGTGTTCACTTTTCAAACCGACCATACTTAAATTTCATTGCAGCCAACAACCATGCATCAGTTAATTTCTTAGGACCCTCTAAAAGAACCTTACGGATCTTAGGATTAGTTTCACTTTGAAGTGCGATTTCTTTCCAGTTCATGCCACCAAAGAAATGAATTCACCTAGAACTTTCTTATTTAGTTTCTTTGTCTTCAAAGATTTTACGAAAGCAGATTTGATTTTTGCTTTTGTTGCACCATCATCAACATCAAACTCAGCATCTTGTGATAATGCAGTTGCAGACAATCCAAAGTATGCATGATATCCAGACTTCTTAATACAGAAACTTTTATTCTTTCTCCAATCAAACATAATTTTATCATAATCAGTATCTCCATAATTGTAATAGAGTTTGATAAAGTCATTTGCTCCACGACCCTCTAGAACACGCATACCAATAAAATTTACTGATGGAAACTTATCACGCATATTTGTCAACAAAGTTTGAGTGAAACTATGCCACCCATAGTCAAACTTATATGTATTACCAGTCTTACGATCACGAAGAAAAGCATGACCAGGGTGAACACGACGATATCCCATATAACTATTACTGGGTCGAATGATTTCAACATTATATCCAATATCATTTGCCTCACCATCAGTTAAGATGACACACTGAACTTTCTGAAGTTTATTCTCTTTTTGAAACTTAGGTAGAATTTCATGAAGAGATACAAGAGATTCATTCAAAGGAGTGCCAGAAAGACTCAAACGAGGACAAATGCTAAAGGTTGCTTGAAAGTAATTGTTATGATAATTAGCAATACGCCAGATGTTCTTCATCTGATGCTCCAGATTTTTACCACTCACTTTACTGGTGAGAATATTCATTAAAGAAAAATCATCACCAACTGTTAAAGTATATTCTTTCTTATCAGTGCGATTTCCAATTTTTGCAGGTTTAATAATTTCTCCAGTATTTGAATCAAACTCAGGACGTTCCCATTCATTAGTAAACGCATAAACATCAAACGGAATACCAACTTTCTTACAGAACCAAACAAGATTAAACAATTGCTTGCATGTATCCAGTAAAACACGGCTCATAGAACCAGACCAGTCAAGGATAAAAACTAATCCATGACTTTTACCATCAGCAAGTGTAGTAACTTTTTTGAATAGGTCTTCGTTGTATTTGTAGGTGTGTAGTTTAGTTGTATCCAAGACTCCTGTACGTGCTGTAGTGGCACGAGCATATGAGTCTGCTGCTTTCTTACACTCAAACTCTTTGACAAGGTAATTAACTTCTTTTTGTGCAGAACGTTTGAACTTAACAAACTCAGTATCAACTTCACCAAAAACTTCTACATAAGAAAAATTTTCTTGTTGACGATCAAACCAATGATCAATTTCACAATGAACCTCATCATTCTTAGCAATCACTACATCAAGATTGACCTTAGGAACTTCAACATATACATTATCAATAGCACCACTATCTACAAGAGATTCAATCTTTTCTTGTAGTGCATCAGCAGTCATGACTTCAAGTTCATCATCATAATTACCTGAAGATGATGGTTGTTGATTTGTCACTTCAGCATCATCAGAATCACCAGAACCCTCAGATTCAATAGGTTCTATGTCTGTCAATTCATTTGCCGGTTGATCAGACTCACCACCAATCTCTGGTGGCATCTCCATATCATCTACTTTCTCTTCTTTTTCATTCTTACAAAACAAATATAATTCTTCTGCTGCTGTCAATACTTCATCAAAAGTTTCGCAATCTTCGATCATACGAATGATTGTTAGTTCTTCTTCAGTAAAAGAAATGTCTACAAAATTACCGACCTTAAAGTATAGATTTGCACGATCAGCAAGATTAAGATCAGCAACATTGCTGTCAGATATAGAGAAAAAGTCTTGTTCTTGTAATTCCTTATAGCCATGATAGAAAGTTTTTGCTAGTCCAGCATACCTACGTTTCATCATCTTTTCAATGCGAGCATCTTCCACTACATTCACAAATTGTGGGGGAACTGCTACCTTCTCTAACCAATTCTCATCTGGTGTAAAAAGTGCGTGTCCCACCTCATGACCCACCAGAAGGTCATATACTGCATCACTTGCCTTATCCCACATGGGAAGAGTCAAGACACGGGTGTGGACATTGAAGCAGGCAGTCTGGGTCTGTTTGTGCTCTACCACCAGATCCTCGGTGGCAAGGAGTTTGGCGAGTTGAGATTTGATTTCTTGCTTGACTGCCATGGGTTTGTCTCGTATGCACCTATAATACCAAACCCCCACCTTACGGCGGGGGCTTTCGGTGACAGTTCTCCTAGTGTCTACTACAGGTTAAGTCAACATACTCCTACAAACTCTTTTGCATTTTGATTGAGTATCATCACATTCTATTAGACAATCATAATAGTCATTGATTTTGTCTGATTCCTCCATCGATTGATCTAATGTTTTTGTTAACTTTTGGATGCTTTGTTGCCACCCTGCTAGTTGATTAAATGAAAGTAAATTGTGCATGGTATCTTCCTCATAAATTACAATAATAAAGAGAGTTTACTCCATCTATTTCTCCAATTCTGTTACTATTTAGTGTGCGTATCCTAACTTAATGTATTTTTGTTACATTTAACTTATTTTTTAAAACTAAACTATTCTTTACACTAATAGTTCTGGATAAAGGTATTCAATGTCTTTAATGTAAGAATTCTTAATATTGTTTGATAATGCAGGAGTTTTTTTAAGTTTATTTCCTTCGTCTTTTGATTTTGGATACTTAGCATTTTTATTAAAAATTAATTTAACACCTACAATATCACTCAACCATTCAAAAAATTGTTCGTCCATCCTATTTTCAAATTTCCAAATGTGAGTATCGTTTCTCAAAAACTGAATCTGAGGTCTATACCAATTAAGTGCTCCTTCTAATGGCAAATTTGTAATCATAGAGGGAAACATAATTGGATCCTCCATTACAGATTGAATATCATCACCATAAGCTCTTTTGAGATAAATTGATCCTGAAATAAATCTATCGATTGGATTTCTTACAATAGAAAAATGAGGAATACCTTTGACATCAAGATACTTTTCATACCAGGGTCTATGATAATGTGCAATCTCATATCCATTCACAACAGACATTACACCATAACCATTATTAAGATGACTATCTCCCCACTCAAAATTATTTTCTAAAAGACTAGACTCTACAAATCTACCAGCAGTTCTAGGGATATGTGCAAAAAATACTTTTCTCCCTGTATCCTTGTGTATGAATGTTGGCATCAAACCATCCGACTAAATCCTTTTACTTTTTCAAATCTTATCACGTCTGCAAATTTATCATGCAGTGATTCTTTATGAGAGATGACAAATATGTTTGCATCCTTAATTACAAATCGAATGATCTTTAAAAATTCTTCCGTTCCAAATCCATCAAGAGAACTATCAAATACTTCATCCATAATCAATAGATTAGTATTAACAGAGTTCTTCATTCTTGCCACCTCTCTCCAGGTAAACAAGAGTGCTAAATCAATTCTCATCTTCTCTCCCTCGCTGAAAGAAGAATAGGAAAAGTTTTCATGGATTGGTGACTGGACGGTTTCGTTAAATTCCTCATCAAGTGTAAAGTTGATGTAGAAGTCCATCATCTGAAGATAACGGTTTACTTGCTGATTAATCAGCGGTAGATACTTCTTGATGATTTTAGATTTGACTCCACCGTCTTTAAGCAAACTATACGAGAAATCGTAATAGTTAATTTTGTCCTTCTTTGTTGCTAGATCTTCGTATGTAGTTTTTAAGTTGTCCTTAAAAGTTTCTAACTTTTCATGCTCAGTATTTCTGTTTGCAAGGTTGTCGGTAATTCTTTGAATTTCCGATTCCAGATCTCTGACCTGTCTTTGACATCCAGCGATCTTAGTATTGTTTTGAGAAATGCCATGCGTTAGTGTAGTAATCTCCTTTGATAGGACTGTAAATTGACGCTCTCGCTCTTCCTCCTCTTTAATTGCCTCCTCCAGTTCTTTATAACCAGATTGCAACTCTTTTGCTTTATTTTGAGCGTCGTTAATCCTATTTATTCTGAAGGTCTCTTCGATAGACTGATCACAAGTAGGGCAGACCGTATTCTCTGTGAAGAATTTATGTTCCTTGGTTATGGTTGCTACTTTATTAGAAATCTTACCTTTAAGATTTCCTAGTTTGCGAAGTTTACTAGTTGCTCCAGTTACTCCTTCAATTTCTTTGTTTAATTTAAATACATCCTCTTCAATGAAAGCATTATCATTCATCAAATTATTTTCTTCAACAAGAAGTTCTTGAATTTTATTTTCTTTTTGCTTTACGTTTTCTTTTCCACGGCACTCAAGTTCTTCAATAAAGTTTTTTTGCATTCTAACTTTATCATTGAGAGATTCTTTTTTAAGTTCTAAAACTTTTGTCTCCTCTTTGATTACACGAATCTTATCTTTAATAAGATTATTCATCGATGAGAAGATACGAATATCAAGAAGATCCTCAATCACTTCTCTACGGTTAGATGCTGTCAGTTGCATGAATGGAACAAAAGTGCTGCTGCCCAGAATCACAATCTGAGTAAACGACTTATAGTTCATCTTCAATACATTTTGCTCCAACCACTTTTGCTGGTCCAGAGCTGCAGCAGATTGATTTAATACACTACCATCTTTATGAATTTCAAAAAGATTTGGTTTGATTCCACGAATTACTTTCCAATTAGTAGTTCCAATACTAAACTCAACTTCAACTACGCAATCTTTTTCATTAACAGTATTGATAAGTTGTGGTTTATTAATTTTACGAAATGGTTTTCCAAACAGTGCAAATGTAAGTGCATCAAGCATTGTACTTTTACCAGCACCGTTTGTGCCAATCACCAGGTTAGTTGAATGATTTGTAAAATTAATTTCAGTATTTTGGTTTCCAGTAGAAAGAAAGTTTTTCCAACGAACCTTTTCAAATAAAATCATCTTTTGTTTCTGGGGGAATTACAAGGTCATTTTTAGTGATAATAGAATATTTGTAATCATGTATCTCACAAGTCTTTACCATTATCTCATCATCAACTTCTATAACGTGCATATCAGGACTCCCTTCCTCCTCCAACATCATAGCATATCTCATCGCATCATCCTCTTCATCAAACAGATAAAGTATTTGTTCGCCTTCTTCATCCGTTACAGAATATGCACCTTGAGTTTCTTTTCCATAGATTGTTAGAATAAACATTTCAAATTAACTCACATGCTTCTTGATAAGTCATTCTCATAATATTCTGTACCCTAGATTTGTCAAGTTGGATTTCAGATTCTTGAATATATCTGTTAAGAATAGAAAGTGTATCTTCTGATTCAAATGCCTCAAAATCTTCTGCTGCTTCGATAACAAAATTTTCAACAACTTTTAATTCAAATACATTTGATTCATATAGTTTGTCAATAAACTTTTCAAATTTCTTGATGTCTGTTTTTTGTCTGACAATTACTTTTACAATCTTGTTCTCATACTCGCGAGCATCAAATGTTTGATAATTAGTATCTTCGTAGTAGATATTATAGAAAAGTCTATATGGATTATTTACTGGAGTATGCTCTAATGTTTCTGTATCAAAGATATGAAATCCACGAGTATCATTTACATCATTCCAGAACATCTCATAGGGATTGCCCAAGTAATAGATTCGTCCATCATCCGATCGAGTGTGATAGTGACCGGAGTAGACCTTCTCGAACTTTGAATATAACTCGCTTGCATGACCATGATCCATGATGACGCCTCTATGAGCTCTAAATCCTGAGAGTTCAAGGTGCCCCATCGCACACTTGCTATTTGAATTTTGAATAAATTTAAAAGTACTCTCTTCATTGTCTTGATTTATCCAGGGAATAAAAAGTATATCTCGATTGTCTATCTTAACTTCAGTTGCTTCTGAATATACTGTGACATTATCATACTCACGGAGAAGAAGATCAACAGCATTGACCTCATTAGTATTTTTATAGTATGCAGTATGATTACCGACAATAGTATGAACACGAATACCCATGTCCTGTAGTCTATCATAGTAATTATTCTTTGCCCATGCTAGTGCAGAGAAATCAATACCTTTACGACTATCAAAGGTATCTCCCATATCAATCACTACCTTGATATTGTTCTCTTCCAAGTATGGGAAGAAAATATCATTATAGAACTTTAGAAAGTAATCGTGAAATAACTTAGAGTTTTTACGAGCACCAAAATGCTGGTCTGAAATAATGACGACTTTCATTAATTACGCAACTTACTGTGAACCGCATCTTTGATACTATTATACTCAGAGTAGTTGGATCCGTCAAGGGTGTTGTTGTCGTCAAACACCTCACTGTAACCAGACCGTTCAATAATCTTGTTCTTGATTTCTAACTGTCTTTTCTCTCGCTGAATACGACGCAGAAAAGCATAATGAATAATCTGAGTGAAATACGCAAAAGGATTCTGGGATTTCTCTGGGTTAAAATTATGTATATACTGAACGCAGTTCTCAATTCCGTCAGAGATCATGTCTTCTTTAAACATGTAGTTGACGAAGTTTGGTTTGAATGATAGATGATTTGCAATCTTCAGAAAACACTCACCAACATATCTTGGAATAGGTGGTTTTGTATCCCACCTTCTTGCTCTCTCTGATTTATCCTGTTCTGAAAGAATCTTTCCAAATTTCTTTCTATATGAAATTTCAACTAATGTTCTATATTCAATCAGAGCAGCAAGGAACTCTTTATTATTGACATAATGTTCGGATCTTTTTCTCTTAGCCATACCCGACTGAATCATAACTTTAACTCATAATATGTATAGATTATATCATCTATATAAACACTTGACAAGTTCTCAAATGTCCTATAGAATAACTCTGTTAGGGTTCATAGGGATGGCTTAGGTATTCTTAAATATCTTCTCTAGAATCTCTTTCATATCGTTGACATTACCGATACGACCCATCTTACGATCTATTGTTGAGTTGTTTCCTTTTTGTTTATTTGATGTTCTTATATAATCTTGATACATCATTATCATTTCTATATCAGAAGACTCAGACATTGTTAAAACATCATTCATATTAAGAATGAACATGTCATCTGTTGTTGTTTTTAACCATGGTTCTACTTTATAACCAACCACTCCTACCTTGCTTTTAATTTCTCCAACAATAATTGGATTAGAAACCAATAGCATAGTTCTATCATCTTCCTCTGATGCAGCAACTTTGGCAAAAAGTTCCTCTCCAGTCTTTAGTTTTAACGTTGCGTAAAAATCGTCTTCTATCATACTTTTAATTGAATAGTGATTATTTCATAGTTAAAATTTTCTTCATTATACGTTTTAATTCTTTCTATAAAATGATTAAGTGTGTAATTTCTTCTATTTTTTGTAGAGCAATCATCTGAGATATCATACAGAGTTGCTTTTACTTTGTCTTTTCCTTTTCTAAGTACTCGTCCAATACTTTGAAGATTACGGATTCTGGACTTACTTGGAGAGGCAAAGATGACATTATGGAGATTTTTAATATTGATACCTGTAGAAAAAGTTCCATAGGATGCAACGATAATAGCGTTGTTTTCTTTCTCAGTAATCTCTCTTACTAATTCCCTCTCTTCTGCATCTACTCCACCATGTATAAAAAATACCTTACGGTCGTCACTCTTGTTAGTATTTATCTCATTGTAGAGTATGGATCCATGTGCTTCGACTCTTGCATAAAGAACAAGTGAATTACCTTTTAGATCTAAAGCAAGATTACGAATAAATCTATTGCGTTGTTCATGACTGATTAAATACTGTATCTCATCCTCATACACATCAAACTTTTGTGGAGGATGTTTAAGTACAAGACATTGAATATCAAGTTGGGATAAGTGCCCTTGTCTCATCAACTCATCAGTTCTTGTCACTTTATATGAAGGACCAAAGAGACCCTCTAAGACCCACTTGTGCGTCTGTGTGCCGTCTAAAGTTCCAGTGAATCCAAATCTATACTTGGCATGATGAAGTTTGGTCATGATATTAATCAGTGATTTGGACTTGAATAAATGTGCTTCATCACCTATAATGACACCATACTCTTCAAAGAAAGATCTCTCTAGTTTATATACAGATTGCCAAGTTGTAATTGTTACTGGAGCACTATTATTTTTTTCCTTACCCGAATATATACGGTGACAATATGACTCAGCATCCCAACCATAATCAAGAAAATCCTTGTACATCTGCTCTACAAGAGATGTCGTTGGAACAACTAAAAGGATTTTTTCTCCTCGGTCTACATAATATCTCACGAGAGAATAAATCATCAAAGATTTGCCTGAAGCAGTGGGGCTTATCAGTAACTTTCTGTTATGCTTTAGAGCACCGTATACTCCCTCAACTTGGTATTTACGAGGAGTGTGAGAACAAATAGAGTTCATATAATCTTTGACACCCTCATATGAAATTTTATCATTCTCCTCAAATGGAGTTCCATAAAATTTATTATCTTCAAATTTGTAACTATATCCGTAGTTCTCACAAAACTGAACAATCTTATCTAACAGACCAACATAGATCTGTTTAGACCGCATATCGTAAAGATGAATCTCTCCGTTCCAATTCTTTCCACGATACTGTGGCATAAACTTTGCATTAGGAACCTCAAACTTAAAGTGATCTCTAAGTTCATATTCAATATGAGGTTCAGTATTAATTTTTAAAAATACTTCGTTTGATTTAGATATAACAAGATTTGCTGTTGTGTCAATCACACAGATCCATTCATCTACAAATATTTATTACATATTGTCAAACTGATGTTCTAGGATAATTCTATAAAAATTATCCCTCATAGCAATTAAACCCTCTTGTTCATATGGATCTCCACCAGGCCATTTTTCTACAGCTTGAGATAAACCTGAGTGAATAAGACGAATTCCTTCTATGGGTAATTCTAGATGGTAATATCCTTCTTCATCCATTATCCTAGTCCTGCGTTAAACCTCATAAACTCAATTGCGTTCTTGATTTGATAAGTTCTATTAGTTATTTGCTTTAAAATACTTTCAATATAAACAAGCATCGTATCATAGTAATCAATCTTCAGCGAAACTCCTGAGAGTTTTGTATCTGCGTCCAGATACTTTTGCATAGTGTCTTTATCTCTGATTTTTTTGGGAAACGGAGATTCAACATATATTTCTGGATCTGCTTTGCCACTAAAGTACTCATATCTTTCGTGCCGTATATTTTTTCTTTGTTGTTCTGCTTTCTTTCTTAAAAGAAAAATAGTATTATAAATTTCAAAATATTTTGCATGTAGAGAGGGGATCCCTAAAGATTCTTCATGTAGATTGTCTCTATCAATTTTAGAATCTTTTTCCCACATCTCTTGAAGTTTATCAAGATCGATCATAAAGTGTTTCCAGACATATCCTGCATATCATAGATAGTATACTTGAAACTCACGTCTGCTGTAAAGTACTCAATATCTGTATCAGTTGCATCGAAAGTAATAGTTGATAGGGAATATGGAAATACATCTTTAAACATCACCTGAAACTTAGGTACAAGATTATTACTTAGAACTTGTAGTGTGGCATCTGAATAGATATTCTCACCACTTTGTCCAAATCTACTTTTAATTTTTCCATCTTCAGAAAGATCTTTCAACTGACTCAACTTTTCTGGATATCCAAGACCTCTTATCCAATTTTGAATTTCCATATAATTAAATAGATCTTCATCAACTAAAAATCTAAGAGTTAGATCCCCAAAAACAATCTTGTCTCCAGGAATATCAATGTCTTTAAGATAACTTGTTTGCTGAGCAATCCCAAGATCTAATGAAGGAATATTTGCTTGATTACAGAAAAAGGCAGCAGCAGGACTTCTCTTTAATGCAAACTTAAAACCAGTTGGTGATAAGAAATTTCTATTTTCAATAGGAGTTCCAGGACTATCTGCTGGAGATTTTCTAGTTGCCATTACTCACTAACCACAGTTGAATTTGCAAAATGCTTAGGTGCATAAGTCACACCATTTTTAGTAACAGTTGTTGCTTTGACAGCATTGGCATCAGACTCATTTTCATAGATTTTTCTATCCGCATAAGTCTCTGACCAAGTATTGTCACCTTTGTAATATACATCACCAATTGTAGGATTCATGATACTTGAGGTTTTTATATGGTAGGGCATTTCTTTTTATATCTCTACATGATTATTTAGAGACAAAAAAAAAGACTCCCCGAAGGGAGTCTTGTATGACCTTGTGATCAATGAATCACATCAAGTTCTTAACAGTAACGCGACGATAGTAACGGTTGCTGTTAACTCTGAGTCTTCCCAGACCCGCATTTGTTCCTTCTGCGAAGGGGTTAGCAGTAAGACCATAACGGGTCTTAAAGCCAATCTTGGGTTGGAAGCTGTTCTCCCCAACGGCACGAACCATTTGGAGGGGAACATAAGGACAATAGAAGAGTCCTGCGTCATAAGGAGAAGAACCCTTATAACCAACAACGTAGTACTGGTTAGCAGCGACGTTTGCAGAATAAGGATCGATGTAGACACGATACTTACCTTGGAGAACACCAGCGAAGGTGTTACCAGTGTCATCTACTTGCAGATTAGCATTCAGTGCAGGGGTGTAATCGAGCACACCAGCCATGGTCAGTGCAGACGCTACGTCAGCAGAGCACATGATGATGTTGCCCTTCCCTCTACGAGTTCTTTGTGCGATTGCGTTCGCATCTCTCTCGATTTGGAACAGAAGACCTTTGAACTTCTCAACAGACCAACGTCCGTTTGAGTCGATGTCGAGGTCAAACTCACCAGCAGTTGCAACGTTAGTTGCTGCACCAGGTTCTGCAATCTTGTAGATTGTTCTGATGACTTCTCTGTTGATTTCCGCAAGGATTTCAGTAGAGAGGATGTTGGCAAGTTCTGCTTCAGCATTAAGACCGTGGATTGCCTTAAGGTCTTGTGCCAGTTCCAAGGAGTACTCTGCTTTCAGAGCTCTTGACTTGGCGGTTACAGTGACTTTCTCGATTGAGAATGCCATCTGGTTGAAGGCAGTATCACCAGTTCCGCTGAGTGCTTCTGCTTCTGAAGTGGTCATACCCTGACCGACATCATATGCGGTCGAAGATGCAGAACCAGTTGGGTTCAATGCACCTGGGTTAGTACCAACTTGTGCTTGGGTAGTACCCAAACCAGCATTAGCATCGGAGAAACCACCGGTAAGGGTTCTACCTGCGTTCTGACCAGAGAATGAGGTGTCTGCTTCGTCGAAGAATGCCTCGTTGGCGTTTGCCTGTGAGGTGTACTTCGAACGCATTGCGAAGATAAGTCCAGTAGGACCGGACATTGGTTGCACACCTGCGAGGTCATATGCGACCAGGTTAGGCATAGAACGTCTGATCAATGAGATCAGTACGGGGTCGAAACCTGCAACAGGTGATGCACCTGAACCCGAGAAACCAGCATTGCCAGTTGAGGAGGGATCAGTGTTAATATTTGGTTGCTCAGTCAGCATACCACCGTGCTCAAACGATGATTGCTCTCTGAGGAATTTTTCTTGGTTTTCTAACAGGACAGCGGTGACTGCACGACGATGGGGATCAGAGATCTTATCGCATCCTTCATGATTGAGAAGGGGTGCCCACTTATCCTGCAGATGCTCGGATTGGAACATTTGCTTTTTACCTTTAAGTGTTTAGTTTGATTTAATGTTAAATTCAGTTTTTACCGAATGAACCTAACGTTCTCAGGTATGCAGACATTGAATTTGAGTAAGACTCAGATCCAGATTCATCTACACCTTCTGATAGGGTTTCGGTTTTTGCTACTGGTGATTTCTTTTCGGAGAAATATGACTCCTTAAGTGTTTCCAGTTTTTCACGATATTGTACTTCACTTTCAAACTCTACACTTTCGGAAAGTGAGGCGAGCTTCTCTTTCTGGGTCTGTGCAAGACCTTCGGAGACTTGATCCAAGATACCGTCAGCAGTTGCCTCTGAGAGACGACCGTTGAGTGAGATATTCTTTTCAATCTGCTCATTGAGTTTGGTTTCCATATCATCTAGTTTTTCTACCATGCTCTCAAGCACATCATACTTATCTTCAGGGATTGATACATAATGTTCTTCAAAAAGACCCTTCATTCCTTCAAGGAATGATTCGGTCATTTCGGACTTAAGTCCGGTTTCAACTGCGAGTGCATTCTCTTCGAACCACTCGTCAGCAACATACTCAAGATAAGAATCAACACGCTCAGCGAGTGATTCTTTTGCTGCTTCGATTTCCTCAGCAAGATTCTCTTCGTATTGTGCTTCTAGTTCTTCTTTAATACCAGCAACCTTTGCATTGATTGCTGCTTCAAAGATGGTCTTTGCCTTTTCTTTGAATTCTTCGGAGAGTTCTTCGCCACCGAGGAGAGCATTAACGTCCTCTTCGATGTCATATTCGGCAACGGTTTCGGTTTCTTCTTCTGAAACTACTTCTTCAGTAGAGATTTCCTCTTCTTCAATAGTTTCTTCGGTTGAAACTTCTTCCTCTTCCTTCATACCTTTCATGGGATCTGCGGATTTTGCGCCTTTGTTTACAACGTCTTTTACTTGCTTGAGAGTTCCGCCGGGAGTCTTCAGTTTTGCTGAATCATCATCGACTTTGTAATTCTCTGGGGTAGGACCACCAAGATCTTCGTAAGTAGGAGGAGTACCACCTGTAGTAAGCTTAGGCATGGCTTCCGCAGGTTTTGCTCCAGCATTTACAGCTGTCTTGGATTGGGGTGTCTTTACTTCCATTTCTTGTAATTTTTTTCCACGAGACATGTGAACTCTCCGTTTTTTCCGTATTAAAACTATATTTATTTATAAAATTAAAGATTCGAAAGAAAATCATTAAAGATGCTTAACTTTTGTTCGTCAAGTTGCTTTTGATCTACTAACGTGTTAATCTGTTTGTATGTTTTTTCTGCATACTTCTCACGAAGAATGCCTCCATCCCATACCCAATCTTTACCTTCCATAATGCCTTCAACAAAAGCATCAGGTGCAGAAGGATCAGCAACGATATCAGCAGCAGTTGCTAACATAAAATCGTCACCGACAATGTTAACACCCTCACGGGTCTGCTTTAATGAACCAATACCACGAGATGAAACACCAAGTTTTACACCTTCTTCAATAAGTGAAGATGCAATTTTACCCATAGGGGTACTTAAGATTTTTGCTTTACCAATAAAGTTTGATCCGCTTTCTCTTAAAGAAACAATCTTATGAGATACACGATCTAAATTAACTGTTGGTCCATCTGGGTGTCCAAGTTCGCCAAGTGCTCTACCTGACTGAACATGATTTTCATTATATCTACCAACTTCACGGCGAAGTGTTTCCATAGGATACATACGACCATTACGGTTCTTGATGTTTCCTTGAAGGAATACTCCCTCAATATACATTGACTTCTTGCCGTTCTTTTGTTCGACAATAAATTCTACTGACTCAACTTCTTCTCTAATCAGTTTCATCCGTTTGCACCCTTACTTGTTGTTATTTGTTGATAATGAAGTGTTCCAGATCCAGTTCCTAGTGCGGCAACCATAAAGGAACCTCTAAGTTCTGCAAAATTAGTAGAAATTAAAGAGGTATGAGCATATCCAACACCATAATCATTGTTCACAGTAATTCTTGTATTATAAAATCCATTAATACCGGCAGTGTTATTAACTGAAGCAACAATTTTGTGAGTAAAATTCCAATAATCTTGATTTGCTACAGTCAACGTAACGGCATCTCCTGCTTGGAATGGAGAACCAGTTCCTTCAGGAAAATCAATAACAGTTGTTGTTCCTGTTGTAGAAAGTCCAACAACTTTTTGATTTCTACAAGCACCTAAAGTAATAACTTCTTCTTCACCAACTGCAACATAATAATTAGCAGTTGTTGCTGTTGGAAAAGTACCAATGGCAACATGTGCTCCAGCACCAACTGCAACAACCCTCAAAGCATCTGTTTTGTGAAGTGTTGTATCAAGACCTCTACTAGAAGATGATCCATTTATAGGAAGTGCTGAATTAATACCAACAGGGTTATGCGCCATTATTCTTTAAATTTCATTTATAGTAGTTATTTATAAATTAGACACCATCGGTGGTTTCAGGTTCTTCATCTTCAACTTCGATTTGATCCTCACCAGAGAAGACGGAATTTGCCACTAAGGGACGGAATGCATCAACTCTCTCAGATGATTTTGCATAAAGAACATCTTTAAGTGCATCACTGATTTGAGATGGTGACTCATCCGCAATAATCATATCTAAAAGGTCATCCATTTAATTGTATAGTAAACAACTAGATATATTTATATTTCCCCACCTTTGGGCATTTCTGGTGCTTCGGTTGAAGACCCGTCAATGTCAGGTTCCATTTGTGGTTTTCCTAAGTCTGTGCTTGCTTCCGTTTCAAAAGGCAATCCAGTTGCAGGGTCAATTGTTGCAGGATCTGGAATAATTCCATCCTTTATTTCCTTCTTAATTAATGCATCTTGATCAACAATTTCCATATCGGTTTGCCTCAAGATTGTACGTCTAATATAATCCTGAGAATAATACTTACCAACATATGGTTCTGCAGTTTGAACAAGAGCAAGTCTCTCATTCATCAATTCTGCTTCTTTCAGTTCTGAGAAGTGATTGTCATACAAGAAATCATACTGAATGTGCTCACTCATAATCTCCCAATCTTCAGGAGTAATTACATTCTTTAGGATTAATTGGGTCTTCAGCATGTCATTAAACATGTTGGAGAATCTCTTTCTTAAACGAGAAACAAACTTGGTAAACTTCAGTTCATCTCTTAAGATCTCAGAAGATCTCCCCAAGTTAAACCCACCTTCTCCATCCATTCGTGATGGTGGGACGTTAAGCGAACGATAGAGTTTCTTTTTAAAATATTCAATATCAGTGATTTCACCCAAGTTTTGTCCGCCAGGGAGAGTGGTGATTTCGGTTCCTCTTCCACCTTCACGCCTGGGAAGCCAGAAGTCCTCAAGCATTGCCATGTACTTTTTGTCATCACGAATCTCTCCAGTGTTTGCATCATATACGAGTTTGTTACGATATCGCATCATAACATCACGCAAATATTGTTCTGCTTTTTGCTTAGGAAGATTACCAACATCAATGTAGAAAATTCTACGTTCTGGTGCTCTTGATAGTCTATAGATTACAAGACTATCCTCAATCATTCTTAGTTGATTGAGTGATTTAATTGCTTTGTGTAGATATGAAAGAGTTGATCCCTTATTTCTATCAACTAATCCAGATGTGCAATATGTAATTGCATCTCTTGCAATTTTAATTCCTTGATTTGAACTGGACTGCATAGGGTTTCCACCATATGAAGTCTTAGGATTATAAATGAAATACTCTTCAATCTCTGGGAAATCATAATCCATAGGATTAGGATCTCTAGTATTAACTAATTGATTATTTCTACCATCATTTGGTTTTTTCTTTTGTTGACGAACATAACGCATTTTCATCGCGTCAATATATCTCAACTCTTGAATACCTTCTTCAGGTTTCTTTAAGTCAATAATTTTATGGTAATAAATTCTACCGTCAATATACCAATTGCGGTAAATCTCATGTGCCTTTTTATCAAAATCCAATAAATCTAAAATATACTTAAACTCTTTTCTAATCTTAGTTTTAATACCATCACTAGCATTAAGATTTGAAAGTTCAATTTCTACAGGACTGTCGTTTGAATCAGATACAACTGCTTCATTTACAATATCTTCAATTGCACTGTCTGCTTCTGGATGAAGTGACATTTCACGATATCGTTTGATTAAATCAAACTCGGTTTTATATACACCTTCAATGTCAACATGAGTACCAAAAAAACCACTACTCATGTAGTGGTCAGACCCGTCCTCATTATTAGGAGGGACAGGACTGACTGCTGACGGTGAGAGTGGTTCGTTGTCCTCTATTGAGAACCCAAACAGTTTTGCCATTATTATATTGGAACTTTTATTCTGATCTATTTATTAGATCACGCTCCTGGTGTATTCTCACTTCCACTTAGATTGGATGGTGCCCAGTATTGAACTTGGAATTCTACGGTGAATTCTTCAATGGTGTCACCAGTATCATATGAAAGGTCAATTGCGCTGATGTTGGTTGGGAAAATTCCGTAGAACTTATACTGCTTTGCATTTTCCAGTCCTTGACCATCTTTTGCACTAAGTGCAGTTGCTGATCTAGCAAACTGAAGAACTTCAGCATCAACTTGGTAAGAACCCGGATCAGTCGCACCAGAACCATCAGCATACTGACCAACAAATTGCATCCATGCTTCCATGGCAGTGCGAATTTTGAAGTCATTATCATTGATGACTGTTACAGTCCAGGTATCAAATGTGCGGTCTCCAGCAACCTTAAAGATTCTTCCTCTGAAAGGAACATCGATTGAAGCGATGTTAGATGCAGGCAACTGAGCAGCCTTGCAGAGTACTGAAAACTCGTCTGAATCATAATCAGCTCCACCAGGAAAACTAGTTAAGTTTACCTGGAATAGATTAGGGCGTGCGCCGCCGCCCTTTAGAGTTGATTTAATTTTTTCGATTGAATGTGCCATTTTGTGATCCTCCTTTTGTTATTTAGATAATTTTATCAAACTCTACCAGTTACTTCTTCAAAACTGATTCCAGTTCTGGTTGCAACGAAAGTAAGTGTTATGTAGTTGATTGACTTGGCAGGCTTCAGGAAGATGTCTGCTCTAAACTCATTATTATCAATAACGTCAGGAGTATTATTCGTGGTATCGCAGATAACAGAGAATCCATAAAGACCTCTCTTTGCCTGGATATCGCGAAGGTATGGTTCAACAATGTTTCTAAAGTTTGCTCTTGTCAACTCATCATTGAGTTCGAAGAGTTGTGCTTCTGCTGCTCTTTGCAGTGCTTGCTCGATTGTGAGGAACAAGCGGCGAACGTTGATTCTATCAAATGCAGATGCATAACCAAGTGCCGTCTTATCACCGAAGAGGAGTGTTCCTAAACCAGGTGTGGTGATAAAGGAGTTAATTCTTGCAGGATAGAGACGATCTCTTTGTTCTTTATTTGGGTTGTATGCAAGTTTGACTGCATTGTTGATAACACCACGCTGTTGTCCAGCAGGTGAGAACCAAGGATAAGCAGTGATTGATGTGCGATTCATCAAACCAGCAACATCAGCATTCGTTGGAACATAACGGAATTCGTTATTGAACCTATCATACTGATACTTATATCCACTATCAAGAACTGCATAAGAAGATGATGAAAGTGAACTGAAGTAGTTGATCAGATTGTCTGTTTGAGTATTTGTGTTTGTAAGTCCAACCAGATTAGTTCTGTGTGGTCCAACAGTAGCAACACAATCTTTTCTCTCATTGGCAAGAGAAATTATGTAATTTGCTTTTGCTTGTGATTCTGCTTCTGTAGCACAACCAGGACCCATGATCATGTAATCAACTTCAATTTCATCTTTGTTTGCAAAGAATCCATATGCCGTGATGAGACTTGAAAGTTCTGCTTTCATTCCACCAGTTGCGGAATAGTCAACACCACCGGCAAAGGTGTAATTTACATTACCCAGTGCGGAGAACGTTACTCCCTGTGCATCTAATCCCCAGAGACCGTCTCCAGTAGTTACTTGTGTAAATCCTGTAGAGAATCCAGTTGCTCTTGGAGTTGTCAGTTTAACAGTATCAAATCCTTGTGATGGATTGTAACCTGCATAAACATTAGCAGAGTAATCTGCAAGATAATCTTTGTAAAAAATTCTTTGAGGAGCATTTATATTTGAAATTGCATCTCCTGCTTTAGAAAGATTGGTATGCTTTTCAATGATGTTCCCTTTGATTCCAGTAACGGAACCTTTATCATCTACAACTACAACGTGTAGTCCATCATTCTTACCACTTCTATCAGTCGTATAGACGTTAGATACTGGTCTTGGTGCAATAGACTTCCAGAATGTTGTTGCATTTGTAAGACCAAGAGTTTGTTGGTCATACCAATCAACCGCAGTTACTGGAGTATATCTAGTTGCATAGAGTCCTGTGCTATTGATACCAGAATTATTAACAAAATCAAGAGCAACTGTAGTTCCAAATGCTCTTGTTGTAGAACCTTCCTGATAGGTGACTGCAGTTTCTGTAGATCCACCACCAACTGTCTCTACGCGAGAAACAATTTTAACATCGATGGTGCTATTTCCACCAGTAGCATCAGTTGTTACTCCGGTAATAATTCCCTTAAGGAAACCAGTAAATCCGGTTGTTGATCCTGCTCCAGGAACCACTGCATTATTTAAAGCAGCAGTCACACCAAATCCGACTGTTGCTCCTACACCTGCAAGATTAGTGGTTGTGATTCCAATTATTTGATCTGCAAAATCGTCAATGACACATACTTTTAATCCATCCGCCCATGTGCCAGGATTCTTTGCAGCATAAGTGAAGTTGGTAGCAGATTTATAATTCTGCTGATAATCGTCGTAGTTCTTAATTTTTAAAGAACTACTTGAAGCAGAATTAACGCCAGCATTCGAGTTATTGAGGTTAGTATCATCTGCTCTTACTACCTTGAGAATTCCTCCATAAGAAAGGTAATTCGCAGCACTCATCCAATACTCATACTGAGTATCAGTTGAAAGTGGCTTACCAAAAGTATTGATAAGTTCTTGTTCTGTAGTGATATTAATTGGTTCTTCTACGGGACCAATCGCAAAAGGTCCAGCAATAGCACCGATATTATCGAGTACATTATCAGCTCTCCCTACTGTTAGGTCAACCTCCCTTACCAGTACTCCGGGAGATAATTGAGGAGTCGCCATGTTTTGATTCTCCGTGATCTCAGTTTAGAAATATTTATTAAAAAGTGAGTTTTGATAGGGGAAACATGACGTGAACTACCAATCCGGATATTCCCATTCCCTAATCGTTGGTTTTTTTGTTTTCATAATTCTTTTTATAGTACACTCTTTACATTCATATGAATATGATGAAGCGACAGGTCCTCTATCTTTTCTTGTTCTATAAAAACTTTCTACAAGATTTTTTACCTCTCCACAAGATCTACATTTTCTATCTTGTAATAAAAGATGTCCAAGTTTTATTTGACCATCTAGATCCATTACCTATATTCCCACATATGTGCCATGTCACCATATTCATCAGTAAACCATCTATCACCATCCTTATCAACAAAAGTGGTTTCATCCAATCCATCATTTAAAAATCCAAATGGTGCCATGTCCTGTTCAATTTGATTCTTCTGCTCTTCATATAATCTCTTACGAACATCTTGATCAGTAAGTTCTTTAAAATAATCTGATTGAACTAACCATGCATAGATGACTAAACACATTGCAAGGTCATCATTACATCCTTCTTCTGCCTCAAAGGAATTGTGTTTTGAAATAAATGTTGTCAACTCAGAGATAATTTCATAATCATTGAAGATGAGTTTATTCTCTTCAATCATTGTCTTCAAATTCAAAGACCCAACTTTTTTAACAGTCTTTGACATCTTGACACCCAACTGAGTTTTCTTGCCAGAAAATCCTTGACCAACAATTTGACCTGCTCTACCTCTCATAGAACACATCAGAAGATTTTGATACTCTAGATCATACTGAATAATACTTGCAACCTGGTCTCCAATATCATTCACCTCACATAAGATAAACGCACTATTGTAACTCTTTACTACTTCATATATGACATTAGGAAATAGCATTGGTTTGATGTCATTGTTTCTATATTTTGCAACTATCTTATGAGGAAATTGTGTTATGTCAAAAACAATGAAAGCAGAATAATCTTCTCCTACTCCTCTTGCAACGTCAACTGTACAAACATAATCATGATCTTGTAATGGTTGCTCATATACATCCAATCCAGCATTTCTAGTAATAGGATTATCGTAAATTAAAGTTTTTAATTTACTTGGAGCAATAAGAGTATTGACAGATCCTAGAAATTCACACTCAAACTCAACTTTGAATTGTGATTCTGAAGTATTAGCAATTGTAGTCTCTTTCCACTTAGTGTCTCTACCTGGTACTTCAGACCAGTGGACATCAGTGGGTATATATTCACTCTTACCTTTCTCAGCATCATGCCACATACGGTAGAAATGATTCATACCGTGTGGTGTAGATACAATGATTACTTTGGTGTTTTTACCAGAAGTAATAGTAGGATAAACAGATGCAAAGAACGAGTCTGCAACATGGTTTGGAACGAATGCAAATTCGTCGAGGAAGAGGATATTGAACGACATGCCTCGGACAGCACTTGCAGACGTAGAAGCTGCCAATATCTTACTGCCATTTTCTAACTCCAGAGATCCCTTATTCCATGCAATAATACCCTGCTGCATCCATTTGGGCAAGTTCTCATATGCAGTTTGTAGTCTCCCTAAAAGTTCTCTAGCAGTTGCTGCTTTGTTAGCAAGTATGCCAATATTAACAGAGTCATTGAATACCGCATAATGAAGAAGATAAGAAACAACTGTAGTACTTTTGCCAGTTTGACGGGGCATTTTACAGATGTTAAATCTATTCTCATGAAAATTATTAATTAACTTTTCTTGGAAATGGTATGGATGGAATTGTGTCAGTCCTTCATCAAGAGAAACAATTTTTATGTAGTTATTAGCAAAATAGACAGGATCTTCTTTGCATCGCATAAACTCAAAGATTTGCTCTTGAGTAAATTCAATGGGAGTATTTGCTTTTTTTAGATTAGGATTGCCAAGATATACATTATCACTCATTGTCTATAACCAATAAATCAAACATTGATGAAACAGTTGCGTTACTTCCAGTATATGTCCTTACTTCCAAATCAGTTTTTTCTGTGAAGTAAAGAGGAATACTATAAGTTGTATGCATGTTACTATTATATAGATTAAGTTCACTAGCAACTCTAAACACTCCACCAAAAGATCTTTGAAATAAACGAACTGAATTTTCTTGGTTCTTATTCATCGTTGCAGCAAACGATCTCAAGTATCCACTCTTACCTGCTGGAATAGTATAGAAAGCAACCTGCGACTGTCCCATTCCTGCTGCAATCTGACAGGTAACTCCTACACTATGAGTAAAGTTAATGTCACCTACATTATTGTTTCCATTGTTGCCAGTTAAAACAAATGATCTATGAGTTCTCAAAAACTCTACTGTTCCAGCAACACCAACAGTTCCATTTAAAGTAAAATCTTCTTCTACTTCATTGTAGTTTGCATCAAGTCCTTGAAGTTTAACGGTTAGTGCTCCTGTTCCCCCACTATCATCTTGAGAAGAACTGGAAGTTACTGTAACAATTCCTGCTGTAGATGGAAATGTATATGCTCCCCCTTCAGTCCAAACAGTATCATAAGTTGCGGATGTGGATATTACCGCACCAAACTTATGAACGTTTGCTATCTGAGTTGTAATACCAGCAGCAATGTTTATGTCAAATTGAGTGTCACCTCCACAAGCACCAATATTGCCGTACTTGTCGGCACACATGTAAACTTCAAATAGGGTTCTACCATCATTGAGGTAGTCCTGAATATTCTTATTCCACTGAGCCATAATTTATACCCACTCTAATTTTCCTGGATGATATCTCTTAACGTCTGCAATTTTTACAGTTGGTTTTGGTTCTACTGGATAAATTCTTTGAACGATTACTCCAGGATATTCTCCCTGAAGTTGTTCTGCCAACTCTTGAGTTGTTGGAAGTCTCAAAGATTCTTTTTTCTCAATCTTCATTCTATAGATACTTCCCATCCAAACTACATCTGCAAGATATTGATTTTGCTCATCAACTTTTTGCTGAACAGGATCATATCCTACATTGAGAGTTCCATTAAAGTCACCTTGAATGGTGACGCTTTCTGTCATAAATTGTTTGAAGTTTTTCATTAGTTACAGTTCCAAGCTCTAAGTGATTTGTTGATTCTGCTATCGGGATCTCTTGCTGTCTTAGCAGAAGTCAATTTCTTTTTCATTCCTTTCATTCGAGCGCAGAAGGATGCCCTCCTGGGATTTCCAACCTTCTTGCTTGGTGGCTTAAGGTCAGATCCTGGATTTTCCTTTTCATAAGATCTGCGTCCTTTTTCGTTGAGTCCACCTTTTTTGTTTTTTCCTGATTTTTTTGTCCATGCTGCGCCTTCGGCATGGAGAACCGGTTGCCCTGGTTCATAGTCTGTTACCCTGTAACTTTGCAGTTTTGCGCCAGGATATACTTTATTAATCTGATCTTGAACATCAGATTTTTTTGGAACAGAAACTTGAGGGAAGAACATCTTTAATGAAAAATACTTTCCCCTAAAGTTAAAATATGTATCAACAAGATTACCAGTTCTTGCAGGCAATCTTACTGCCTCGGTCATCTTATCAATATCATATGTTTCATAGTCAATAGGATTGACTGTTGGTTTGAGTGGTTCTGGTTTTACAATATCTTGGATTACAGCATAAGTCTCTCCATATGCATCTGTAATCTCAACCTCTTCTTTTTTGGTTTTCTTAACACAGTTTGGATATCTCTTTCCAAACATAGTCTTCATACCCTTCTTCTCATAACCTTTCCAACATGCTTCACCAATTTCTGCTTCTTCTTTCTTTGTGCTGTTGCCCCAATTAGAAGCACCTTTCTTACGACATTTAACCAGTGCTCCTGACGCATATGCACTTGGCCAAACTGAGTAACGTGACTTGACTTTATGATAGCAAGCGTCTTTCTCTCCCGCTGCTTCTTCGATGTCAAGTTCGTCACCGACTTCTACATTGTTTTCTGCGAACCATCCACGATTTACTTCTAATGCACACAGAACCTCTCCATCAGAGGCAACTGAACTTTCATCAAATGGTTCTAATTTTTTAATACTTTCTATAATACCTTCCTCTGTAATAAAAGCAATATCAAGAGGAATTTTTGTCTCTCTCATATGAAAAGACTGTTCTGCAACTTCATCAAAAATGAAAAGCATACCACTGTTTATATCAAGACTTTCACGGAACATGAGTCCCAAATTGAAGTCTCTGATTTCAGTAGGAACTTCTACTTGAAGTGGTAAGGTTATATATTCTTCAGTCTTCACGTTAATTGCCTTCCCTGATCTATTTGGATTTGGATCTTTTGAATTCTTTCTACGAAACGCTGCTTGTTCTTCATCTTTAGAGAGATTGCGTTTCATTTTACTAGAACCACACTTTGGTTTTGTGGTTTGTCCTGGTTGCTTGGCACAGGGTTTACCTGAGTATTTGCCTCCTAATTGAACCCATCCAGGTTTACCATCACTAGACTTACTTTTTCCAAACCAGTCACGCAGAGAAGAATCTCCACTTTTATTTGCTTCAAGATAATAACTATTGCCCTCAGTAATTCCAGAATCATCTGCAGCTGACTTAATCTCATTGTCAGTAGCATCATCTACAGAATATTTTTCCCACATCTTAGGACCAAAACCACATTGTGATTTTGTTTCTTTCTTTTTACAAAGTCGGCAATATTTTTTCATTTTGCAAAAAAGAGACTTAAATATTTAGGTAAACTTATCCGTCAAGTGCTACAGTAAGACCAAGAGTCATACCAGGCAACTGCTGCCAAGAAGTTCCGTTATAAAATTCTAATTTAGTTGAAGTAGAATTATATACTACTGACCCAGCATCAAAAGACCCAGCATCTCTTTGTGCGGTTGTAAAGGTGGGGATGTTAATGCGAGCATCAGTGCCACTAGAAACCATATTTGCAATTTGTCTAGTCTTGCTCATGAGAGTCTTTATGAATATTTATGATAACTTCGTAACTATGACTTGAGAATAGTAATTATTTCCAATAGCACTTACATTATGTGGATTACCCATACCAAATGCTGAAGATTGGGTTGTAGTACATCTATGTTGTAGTTTAAAT
>Ga0222718_10001104_pt1 | contig 27137 bp, 38 predicted proteins | sample C33_27DmetaG_FD_165045 | JGI IMG/M metagenome (GOLD analysis project Ga0222718, IMG submission 165045) | Estuarine water microbial communities from San Francisco Bay, California, United States - C33_27D | ecosystem: Environmental > Aquatic > Marine > Unclassified | place: USA: California...
TCCTAATGGACTAAAAATGTTCGTTAGATCACCAATTAAGACAGCGATGGAAGGTGACTTCGATACTGGCAACATGAGATTTAAAGCTAGAGAAAGATACTCTTTTGGATTCTCTGATCCAAGATGTATTTTTGGTAACGGAAATTTACCAACTAGCTAATAAATACTAATCAGTATTACTGAAAAGGGGCGGTGTTTTACATCGCCCCTTTTTTTATGTATAATATAAACAACCTAGAAAAAATTATTATGTAGACTGGCTAGGCAGACGGTATAGAGACTACATAACGAACGCTATACAAAGGAGAAAATTATGGCATCAACTACTTTTTCAGGACCGGTACGTTCTGAAGGTGGCTTTCAAATAGCTACTAAAAACTCAACAACAGGAGCAGTTACAACAAGATACAGTTCAGGTATGCCTGATTTAACAGGTTTACTTTTCGCTGACACAGCAACAGGTGCAAATATTTCCATCGCTGATGGAGTTATTGCAGCTGTAAACTACACTGGTGCAGCAGCATGTGCTGTGGCATTACCAGCAGCAACTAAAGGTGCAATTGCAGTTTACGTTCAAGCTAAAGATACAGCTGGCGGAACTAACACTTTAACTTTCAATGCAGCTGGAACTGACGTTTGGGCAACTGGTTCTTTAATTGAATCAAGAGCAGCAAATGAAGTAACTTTTGATACTTCAGCAGCAGGTGAAACACAATTAGTTTTCACTCCAGTAGACGCAGCTACTAATCTTTTAACAACAGGAAGCAAAATTGCTTTTATGTGTTTTGAAGATGGCGTGTGGACAATTGCAACTGAATTCACTGGTGCAGCAGCAGCTGTTACTGGTGCGTTTGCATTTGCAGCGTAACAATTAATTAGTGGCTCCTTCGGGAGCCACAACTAAGGAGAACACCATGGCAGCAAAAGCTGATATACAAGCAACGATAATTTCTGCAACTACAACTAATGCAATTATTGCACAACCTGTTAGATTGAAGGGAATTATTTTATCGGGTTTAGCTACGTCTGGCACAGTTCAATTAAAAACTACAAGTGCTACTGGAACTACATTATTTGAAGCAGATGTTCCTGCAGGAGATATTACATCTTTAAATTTACCTGAAGATGGAATTTTATTTCCTTATGGAGTTTATGTTTCAACATTTACTGTAGCGAAAGCAACATTGTTAACTGATAAGTACTCAGGACCTAATTTAACTGGTCAGAATGGCTAACAAATGAATGGTATGAATAGAACAATACCAGGTTTTAAAAGAGGGGCTGATGTTCAGCCCCCTAAAACCAAAAAGTATTTTAGAAAAACCGAATCTGGTGCAGGTATGACTAAAGCAGGTGTTGCAAGATACCGAAGAGAAAATCCAGGATCAAAATTAAAAACTGCCGTAACAGGCAAAGTTAAACCAGGATCAAAAGCTGCGAAAAGACGTAAATCTTTTTGCGCTAGATCAGCAGGACAAATGAAACAATTTCCTAAAGCTGCTGCAGATCCTAATTCAAGATTAAGACAGGCTAGAAGACGATGGAAATGCTAGATGTCTTATTTAAATGCTAACATACCACCAATTTATTGTAAGATAAGAAAGGAGTATCTTTATGATCTTAAAGAACATCAAGGAGAAAGCGAAGACTGTGTGGTCTTCAGTATCACAAGTATATCAGGCCGTGCGATCTTATTTAACATCATGTTACCTAATGGTGCATGCTTTTGGCGTTTGCCTATCTCAGCGTTTTTCCAAAAACCGTATGACCGAGCCGATGTGCCGAATATGCAGACGAACGAATTGGAACTGTGGAACTGTTTTAGTTATTGGCCTAGTGTTACTTGCTTTGATTGGTTGGATGGTCTAAAAGGAAAATTTTTAGGACTAGATAAAAAGTTTTATCATGGCAAATATTTATTCACAATTGATTGGGCACATCCAGACACTAATATCTTGGACGTGGAACACTCTGAAATTCCTCAAGAACATAAGTGTGCACATATACTGGAGCTTGATAACGGGAATTATGCTGCTCAGCCTAATAATCGCATTTTGTGGCATGTTACTTCATACACTACTGATAACAGTTGGCCTGACTATAGAGTCCAAACTACTTATTGGGATGCGGAAGATAACGATATGGTTACAGAAGATAGCGATAAAATGTTCTATGAAATGGAAAAGAAATGATAGATAAATTTATATATAAATTTTTTGCTGCTATTGACGAGGCCTTTGCTTGGGTGGATAATAGTGTTGTTGCAATTTCAATAAAGTGGAGGAAAATAAAGATGTGGAAATTTATTAAAAAGCTTTGGAAAAAATATGTTAACTGGTTATGGAGCTAAGCATGAAAAATTGTAAACAATGTGAAAAAGAGTTTCAACCAAAAGATGAACTAGATCAATTCTGTAGTCAGGATTGTAAAGAGGAGGCATTAGCTGAATTAGATTCTGGTTCAGATGAGTGCCTGTCATGTCAATAAAGAAACCACTCACTATCTCTGAGGAGGCTTCCGTGCAGATGCCTATGAAGACGGTTGCCAGTTTGATTGGTCTTGTCGCAATCGGCACCTGGGCTTATTTTGGTTTGATTGAAACACAAAACCAACATCATACTCGATTACAATTAATGGAAGCAGATGTTGAAGATAACACAGAGTTTAGAATAAAATGGCCAAGAGGTTTAATGGGTTCGTTGCCCGCTGATTCTGAGCAGTTCATGCTTATCGAAGATCTATATAAACAAGTAGAAAAAATGCAACAGACTCAAGAGATGAATATGACTAATAAAGTTAATATAGAATTCTTAATGAAGCAATTAGATAAGGCTCAAAAAGATATAGAAAAATTAAAAGACAAACAACGGGAATTTGCTAATGGAAACGGTCATTAGTAGTGTTGTTGCTCTTTGTATGTTTATAGCAGGAGAGCTTAAAGAACATAGAATAAAAGAATCTATGTCAGATTGTTTGAAGGGAAAACGCCTTGCGGAACGTGATGTAAATGTTAATATTCAATACATGTGCGGGACTGTAGAAGCAGAGCTTGAAAAAAATATTGATGGTAGTATAAGTATAAAGAAAATTATCAAATCAAAATGAATTACAAAACTTTTAATAATTTTCTTGAAAAAGAAGAATTTTTAAAAGTTAAAAATATAATAACTCATCAAGAATTTCCTTGGTTTTTTGTAGGAGGCAATACTGAAATTAAAGGGGGATTTTTTATACATTCTTTTTTTAAAAAAAATCAAATTAATAGTACATATTTCCACGAGTGTTTAAAAAATATTTTTGAAAAACTAAAACCTAGAGCTTTATTAGAGGCAAGAGCTAACCTTTTACTTTCTTCATTATTTTACAATGAAAAATCTAGATGGCATACAGACTATTATGATGATAATTATACTGCAGTATTTTATTTAAACACCACTGAGGGTGGTACAGAATTAAAAAATAATGATAAGATAGAATTTATTAAAGCAGAGGAAAATAAAATTTTATTAATGAAAGGTAATGTTGAACACAGAGCAATTCTTTCCCCAGACACTGAAAAAAGATATATTATAAATTTAAATTACTTTGGAAATTAAAATGAATTTGACACGTAATTTTACGCTTCAAGAACTCATCAAATCGGATACTGCAATTCGATTAAACATTCATAATGAACCTAACGGTGACCAGATTGATAAGTTAAAACAACTGTGTGAAAATGTACTTCAGCCAGTACGAGATCAATTCGGAAGAGTTAAGGTGACTAGCGGATTTAGAAGTCCAGAACTTTGTAAAGCTATTGGTAGCTCAGAAAATTCACAGCATGCCAAAGCTGAGGCCGCAGACATAGAGGTAATTGGCGTGGACAATGCAGAATTGGCAGATTGGATATATAGGACTTGTGAACCAGACCAACTAATTTTAGAATTCTATACGCCAGGAGAACCAAATAGTGGATGGGTTCACGTAAGTTGGGTGCCTTATAATCCAAGAAGACAATATATGAGAGCATATAGAGAAGATAAAAGAGTAAAATATAAACCCATAATAGGAAAGGCGGTTGATTTATGCCAATAGGAAGATCATCAATACCACAACAAATAGATGGAAAACTTAGAGGTGCTAGAGGTGAAAAAAAGAAAAAATTACAAGTTAAAAAGAAACCCAGTAGCAAAAAACCTAAGGTCTTCAAAATTTAGTTTAAAGGTGGTACAATCAGATAAGTTGTACAACCGCAAAAAGGAGAAGCTTTACACTCTCAAAGCGGCCGCTAAAAAGGAGAATATTTAAATGGCTACATCAGGAACTACTAGTTTTAACCTGAATATTGATGAAGTTATTGATGAAGGTTATGAAAGATGTGGTCTTAGCACCACTTCTGGTTATGATATGCGTTCAGCTAGAAGAAGTCTAGACCTACTATTTGCTGAATGGGGCAATAGAGGTATTCATCTTTGGAAAACAGAACTTGATGAAATTTCATTAGTTTCTGGACAAGCCGAATATTCAGTATCAACAGATGTAAATGATGTGCTTGAGGCTTATGTTTCTTCAACAGCAGCAGCTTCAAATAATGCAAACACACAAGATGTTTCCTTAACAAAAATTGATAGATCAGCATACGCTGCTTTACCTAACAAGTTAGCAACTGGACAACCATCACAATATTATGTTGATAGACAAACAACCCCTAAAATATATTTATATCAAGCACCAGATTTGAATACTTATACTACACTAAAATTTTATGTAATAAAAAGAATTGAAGATGCAGGTGCATATACAAATGACGCAGATGTTGCGTATAGATTTTTACCTTGTATGTGTGCTGGACTAGCTTATTACCTAGCTATGAAAAAAGCACCTCAGTTAGTGCAACAAAATAAATTAATTTATGAGGATGAATTGAAAAGAGCCTTAGATGAAGATGGTCAAAGAGCATCTACATTTATTACTCCACAATCTTTTTATCCTAATGGAGTTTAATAATGCCAAAATTTGCTACAGGTAAAAACGCATTAGCTATTTCTGACAGATCAGGTATGGCATTTCCATATAATGAAATGGTCAAAGAATGGAACGGCTCTTTAGTTCATTATTCAGAATTTGAACCAAAACATCCACAAATAAGAAGAAGACGAACAGTGGCTGATGCAATTGCTTTACAAAATACCAGACCACAAAGATTTCAACAACCAACAAATAGAAATGGTGTTCAAGCAGATTCAGGTGGAGCTTCTGTTGGTGTAGCAAATTTAGCATTACCAGGAGACTTTGCTTTTATTAATCAAGGCACGTCAGAGATGAAACCTGCAGATCCATCATTACAGAATAGAAGAAGACAAATGTCTATTCAAATTAAATCCGTAACAGTGAGTATTACATAATGGCAATAACACATTCAGCATTTTTAACACAAGTAAGAAATTATACAGAAGTAGGAAATACAGTTTTAACTGATCAAATTATTCAAGATTTTATAAGAAACATTGAACTCGATGTTGCAGGAAAAGTTGATTATGATGATTTAAGAAAATATGCAACATCTACATTCACAAGTGGCAATAGATACGTAACTTTACCCGCTGATTTAACTATTATAAGATCTGTTCAAGTGATTAATGGCTCAACAAGAACTTTTTTAGAGAAAAGAGATACAAGTTTTATTTCTGAATACAATAATAATGCTGCAACAGGTCTTCCTAAATATTGGGCTAATTGGAACGATAATACTATTTTAGTAGCTCCTATACCTAATTCTGCATACACTGTACAAATTAATTATATTACAGATCCACCAGAATTTACATCAACTAACAATACATTTTTATCTACTTATCAAGAATCAATGTTATTACATGGTGTGTTAACTGAAGCTTTTTCTTATTTAAAAGGCCCCATGGATATGTACAACTTGTACAAAACAAAGTATGATGAAGAAGTACAGAATTTTGCTCTTCAACAAATGGGGAGAAGAAGACGTGCAGAATATGATGATGGGGTACCAAGAATTAAAATACCTTCACCATCACCAAATACGTAATTTTAAAGGAGAACAATTATGGCTATTACAACTAATGCAATTTGCAATTCATTCAAAAAGCAATTGTTAGGTGGTGAGCATGATTTTGATTCAGCTGGAGGCGATACATTCAAATTAGCAATGTTTACTTCTAATGCTGTATTAGGTGCATCAACAACTAACTACGCAGCAACAAACGAAGTATCTTCACCAGCAGGTTACACTGCAGGTGGTAAAGCTTTAGTAAACCAAGGTGTTAAAGTTTCATCAGGAGTCGCTATTACTGACTTTTCTGATTTATCTTTTACTGGTGTAACACTAACAGCAAGAGGTGCTTTAATTTACAATACAACAACTGATGGTGGTACAGGTACTACTGAAGCAGTTGCTGTGTTAGATTTCGGTGGAGACAAGACTGCAACTTCTGGAACATTTACAATCCAGTTCCCTGCATTCACAACTTCTGCTGCAATTTTAAGAATTGCATAATTAAGGAAATAAAATGATATGGCTACTGGGTGGGGTAATAAAACATGGGGAGCATCAGAATGGGGAGACCTATCTGACGAAACCGTCTCAGTCAGTGGCATATCAGCAACTACATCTATAGGAACATCTTCAACTCAAGCTAACGCTGACGTTGATGTAACTGGTTCACAACTCACATCTACAAACGCAGAAGCTGTTGCAGGTGCATCAGCTAATGTATCACTCACAGGCATTCAAGCAAACCTTTCTATAGGAGAAGAAGATATTGCTAGAGGTATTCAACAGAACGTTACCGGTTCACAATTAACTACAACACCAGGTGCTGTCACTATTGATGAACAGTTTTTAATAGGTGCCGGTTGGGGAAGGGATACTTATGGAAATTTAGGTTGGGGTGTTAATTATTCAGTAATTCCTGCTGAAGGAGTTGGTATTCAATTAACTTCATCTTTAGGAGATGAAAGTGCATTTACTGATGTGACTATAGATGTAACTGGTTCTGAACTGACAACTACTTTTGCAAGTCCTGCAATTTCTATTCAAATTGATCAAGACATATTTGTATTAGCAGCCGCAGATCAATTAGATGGATCTGTTGGTTCATTAACATTCCAAGCTGATGCGAATGTAAATGTTACTGGAACACAAGCAACACTATCACAAGGCACAGCTGAAGCAGGGCTACTATTAGAAGTCCCAGTAACCGGTATTGAACTAACATCAACAATAGGCACAATTGCTCTAGAGCAGTCTACAAACGAACCTGCTACAGGACAAGAATTAACTTTATCATTAGGCACAGCTGAAGAAATCCCTGAACAAATAGTGGGTGTTTCTGGTATAGAATTGACAGGTTCTGTAGGTTCAGTTACAGTTACTGGTATAGCTAATATACAAGTTACTGGTATTTCAGCTTCACTTTCTTTAGATTTCGTAGAGGTAACTGCGTGGGAAGAAATTGATCCTGGAGTAAACAATGTATGGACAGAGGTTGATTTAGCTGCATGATTAAGGTAATATTATAATTATTTAGGAGACAAAATTTATGGCATCTAGTTATTCTACAGATCTAAAACTTGAACTAATGGTTACTGGCGAAAACGCTGGTACATGGGGTGATAAAACAAATACAAATTTAAATTTAGTACAACAAGCAATTGCTGGTTTTGAATCAATTGCATTATCAGATGGTGGTACGGTTGCTCTTGCAATGTCTGATGCTGCATTATCAAATGCAAGAAATATGGTTCTTAAATTCACTGGAACTTTAACAACTGCATCTACTGTAACTATTCCAGATGGAATTGAAAAATTTTACATTATTGATTTATCTGCTGTAACAGGTGTAACAAATCTTACAGTTAAAACTGCAACTGGAAGTGGTTTCACTGCAGGCGAAGCTGCAATCGTTGCTGCTTATTCTGATGGAACTAATTTAAATGAAATAGCATTAAATACTTTAGGTGGAACAATTGCAACTGCTCAAATAGATGACAACTCAATTACAAGTGCAAAAATTTCTGCAAACCAAGTTACAACTGCAAAGATAGCTGACAATTCAGTTACAACTGCAAAGATTTCAGATTTACAAATTACAACTGCAAAAATTGCTAATGATGCTGTTGGTCCAGATCAACTTTCAAATACTGCAGTAACTGCAGGATCATATACAACGGCTAACATTACTGTAGATGCTCAAGGAAGAATCACAGCTGCAGCAAGTGGTGCAGGTGGGGATGGAGCTTATTTTACAAGAATTTTAGCATATGGACCATCTTCTGGAAATTTTACAACTCCAGCAAATGCCACTCATTTTTACGGTTATGCCGTTGGAGGTGGTGGAGGAAATAGACCAGGTGCACCTTCAGGAGGAAATGGCGGGGGAGGTTTCTTTTCTGGCCCTATCGGTGCTTCAACCACTTACTCTTATTCAGTTGGTGGTGGAGGTACTCCTGCACCCCCTTCACCTCCTGCAAGAGGAGGTAATGGAGGCGCATCATCGGTTACAGATCCTGCTGGCCCTACGACTATATTAGTAGCAAATGGTGGTAATGGTTCAGGACCTTTTACAACTGCTGGAAATCCTGGAAACGAGCCTGGAGCGGATTATGCTTTATATAACCCGGCTAGACGTCCTTTTGGTCATACAATGTTTGGAGAAACTGCCGGAGTCACTTCTGCACCAGGTGCAGTATTCTTTTGGGATGACGGAGGAAGTTAAAAATGGCATATGTATTAGTTGAAAATGGAGAAACTTATAGAATAGCAGAAAATGATGCTGATAAAAATCAATTAAATGTATCTGCAGCAGGTGAATTTAAAATAATAAGTGATTCAGATTTTTTAAAATTAAAAAAAACTCAAGCAAATTGTGTTATTGATGATAACAACCAAGTTATTATTCAGGAACAACCAGAAACAATACAAAACTCTGAAGAGTTAAATGAATATATTCAAAACGTAATGACAAAACTTAGTCATTTTTTTGGTCCCGAATCAAATCACTCAAAACCAATTTATAATCAATGTCAAAACTATTATAATTATTTATCTTCGTTTGACACTTCAACAGTTACCTTTCCCTTAAATAAATCTTGGGAAGAGTATTGTGAGGAAAATTCTATATTTTATTTACATCCTTTACAAATTCCATAAAAAATTATATACAAAATAATGTTTGAAAACATTATAACTTTTGAAGCTGCAGATGAATTTATAGAAAATAATCAGGACAATTTACCCATTCCTGCAAAAATTAATATGCCAGAATGGTATAAAAAATTAGAAAGTTCAATACAATTAAAAACTGTAAAAGGTTGTATTCCTTTTTTGGATACTTTAAGTACAGGATATATTTTAAAAATGCCTTTAGATTATCATGTAGAACATAATATTGAAGATGAAGGTAAACGTGGTACAGGATCAGCTAGTAGTCAAGAAGCTATTAATAAACTTTCAGAAAAAATAAATTTAAATTATGCTAAAAAATTAGAAATTCATCCTCCAAGACAATTAAGAGGAAGTCCTCACTTAGAAAAAAATAAAAATTTAGCCATTCATAAAATTTTAAATCCTTGGATAATTAAAACACCTCCAGGGTATTCTACTCTTTTTGTTCCCCCTCTAAATAATACTGATGATAGGTTTTCAATAATTCCAGGAATAGTAGATACTGATACATTTAATGTTGAAATAAATTTTCCAATTGTTTTTAATGGAGACAAATACCCTACTTTAATAACTACTCTAAAAAGAGGAACACCTTACGTTCAGTTAATTCCTTTTAAAAGAGAAAAATGGAAAATGAAAGTAAAAAAATTAGATGAGCAAAAATTTACAAAAGATAAATTTTTTATGCAAAAATTTATTATTAATAATTACAAAAAAAAATATTGGAATAAAAAATCTTTTAAATGAGTTTTGATTTACATAATTATATCTTTATTAAAGATAATGCAATGCCTGAAGAAGTTGTAAAAAAATTTTTAAAATTTTGTAAATTTGATTTAAATTTAACTCCAGGTGCTTTAGTAGGTAAAAAGAATTCCTGGAAAGATAATACTGTCAACAAAAATGTTAGAGACGTAAAAACCCACATTTTAAAAAATTTAGGCACTAAAAGCCTAACAGAAGTGCATTGGGCAAATTATTTATCTTTTGTTTTTACAAATGGAATAAAAGACTATCTAAAAATACATTCTATAGATGGACCTTTTAGATTAATGGATATTCAAATTTTGAAATATCAAAAAGGTGGTCACTACATGTTTCATGTAGATCATGGTACAGCGATATCCAGAACTTTTAGCTGTATTTTTTTGGTAAATGAAAATTATGAAGGTGGTGATTTAATTTTTAAGTATCCAGGATCCAATCAAACAAGTACAGTAGAAAAAAAACAAAACAGGCTAATAGTTTGGCCGAGTAATTTTTTGTTTCCTCATATGGTAACTCCTGTTATAGAAGGAGAAAGGTATTCAGTAGTAGCATGGGCATTATAAGAAAAGATTTTAAATATAAAGTAATTAAAAATTTTTTATCAAAAGATGAAGTAGATTTACTGTCTTTATATTGTGAAATAAAACATAGAACTAATTTTAAAGAATTTGATTTTTTACAAACTGGTGTAGGGGACAGTTTTTTTTATGCTGATCCCGTTATGGAATCTTTAATGTTAATAAAAAAAGAAATTATGGAAAAGGAAACTGGTAAAAAATTATTACCAACTTATGCATTTTGGAGAGTGTATACCAAGTATAGTGATTTAAAAAAACACAGTGATAGACCTTCTTGTGAAATTAGTGTAACAGTAAATATAAATGGAGATAAAACACCTTGGCCTATTTTTATGGATGGAACACCTGTACATCTTGAAAGCGGAGATGGAGTTGTTTATTTAGGTTGTGAACTTGAACATTGGAGAGAAGAATTTAAAGGCGATCATCAATTTCAATGTTTTTTGCATTATGTAGATGCTGAAGGTGAAAATAAAAATTGTTACATGGATCAAAGACCTTATTGGGGGACTCAAAAATGATAATAAGACAAAAAAAAGATGCAACAGCTGAAATATTATTTTCAGAAGAAGAAATTAAAATATTAATTAAACATAAAAAACTTGAACTATCACAAGAATTTTTAAAACATTTCATGAATTTATTTATGAGAGTATTTGTTGATTTTCAAAAAAAAATGGACGAAGAGCATAAAAATTTAATGTCTAATGTGGGTGATGAAATTAAAGTAAAAAAGCCTAAAGAGGACTAGGTTTAACTAAAGCACTATTTAAGGTATAATAGCATATGCCTTTAACAAATGTACAAATAGCACCCGGATTTAATAAACAAGTCACATCAGTAGGAGCAGAAGGCCAATGGACTGATGGAGATTTTGTTAGATTTAGATATGGATTACCAGAAAAAATAGGTGGTTGGAGTCAAATTATAAGTAAAACTGTAGTAGGAGCTGTAAGAGAACAGCTTGTTTGGGCTGATTTAGATGGTAGAAAATATGCAGCACTAGGAACTAATAAGGGTTTATTCATTTATTATGAAGGAGCTTTTTACGATATTACCCCTTTAGATACTGCTATTACAGGAATTACTTTTGACACAACAAATACTTCAGCAACTGTTACTGTAAATAAAATTTCACATGGTTTGGTCGCAGGAGATTTATTCAAATTTACTTCAGTAACTCCTCCGGTAGGCGCAGGTTTTGTTGCTGCTGATTTTGAAACAAACACCTTTCAAGTTGTTACTGCTACAATAGACACTTTTACAATCACCATGGCAAGTGCAGCCACAGCCACTACCTCTGCGAGTGGTGCAGCTACTATTAATCCATATGTAAAAGTAGGACCTTTAAACCAAAGCTCAGGATTTGGTTGGGGAACATCTTCATGGGGTGGAGCTACTGGGGTTGTAAGCACTTTAAATGGAGCTTTATTAGACGATACCAACGGTACTGGAGGTGTGGGAACTTCAATAACACTTTCTTCAGTAACAGGATTTCCAACATCGGGTACAATAAAAGTTGGAGCTGAATTTATTTCATACACAGGAATATCGGGCAATAATTTAACAAATATTACAAGAGATGTAGCAGGTACACGATCTGCTCATGCAGATGGATCTTCTGTCGAAGTTTACACAGGTTGGGGTTCAGCATCTATCACAAGTTCAGTAATTCTTGATCCTGCTTCATGGTCTTTAGATCATTTTGGACAAAAACTTATTGCAACAATTAAAAATGGAAAAACATTTGAATGGAATACATTAGGAGCTAACCCTACGGCACTTACTACAAGAGCTACTGCTGTAACCAATGCTCCAACAAAATCGGTCATGTCTATCGTATCTGAAAGAGATAGACATTTAATTATTCTTGGAACAGAAACTACCATTGGTTCAGCAGGGACTCAAGATAAAATGTTTATTAGATTTTCTGATCAAGAGGACATAAATGATTATACTCCTACATCAATAAATACAGCAGGAACATTTAGGTTAGATTCCGGTGTTAAAATTGTAGGTGCAGCAAAAGCAAAAGACTACATATTAATATTAACTGACACTTCTGCATATGTAATGCAATTTGTTGGACCCCCTTTCACTTTTTCAATTAGACAAGTAGGAAGCAATTGTGGTTTGATTGGACAACATGCATTAAAATATGTTAATGGAAAAGTTTTTTGGATGGGTCAAGCAGGAGGGTTTTTTGTATTTGATGGTACTGTTAAATCATTGCCGTGTTTAGTAGAAGATTTTGTATTTACAAATAAAGGAAATAATTTAGGAATAAATTACACTGGAGGGGAGCAAGTGTATTCCGGATTAAATCATTTGTATGAAGAAATTAGTTGGTTTTATCCTAAAAACGGTTCTTCCAACGTAGATAGAGTTGTAACATATAATTATACAGAAAATGTATGGACAACAGGATCATTAGCCAGAACATCTTGGCATGATTCGACATTGTATGACAATCCATACGCAACACAGTTCAACGGATCAGGGACACCTACTTTCCCGACAATACAAGGTGTAACTAATATAAATGGTGCAAGCACCTATTACGCTCATGAAGTTGGTAATAATGAAGTAGACTCTGCAGGTAACAAAACAGCAATTTCGGCATTTATACAATCTGGAGATTTTGATCTAGCTGTACAAGGTGACGGTCAAATGTTTATGTCTATGAGAAGGTTTGTACCTGATTTTAAATTATTAACTGGTAATGCTCAAATTACAATTAATTTGAGAGATTACCCAACAGATGCTGCAGCATCGTCTCCTTTAGGACCATTTACAATCACAAGTTCTACAGATAAAGTAGATACCCGTGCAAGATCTAGATTTGCTAGTTTAAAAATTGCTAATACTTCAACAGATCAAAATTGGAGATTTGGAACGTTTAGAGCAGATATTCAACCAGACGGTATGAGGGGATAATGGCTAAAGTAGATATTAATATACCAGAACCAACACCAACATACACTGAGGAAAACCAAAGACAGATATCTCAGTCATTAAGAACGTTGAAAGATAAATTAAATACTTCTTTTCAAGAAGAATTAAAACAAGAAGTCGAAAGAGTTTCTTGGTATACAATGAGGTAATATGAGCCAAGGATGTAACAACGTAAATGTAGAACCTACAGTTATTGGTGGTGGAGATGGATCTACTGCCTATGATGCATTTGGAAGATTAAGAGTTTCTAATCCACTTACTATATTTGATTCAACAAATGTATTATCTAAAAATAATTTATTTGATGAAGATTTAACTGGATCAGGAACCGTTACTTATACCTCAAATAAATCTACAGTTAATTTAAATGTTACTACCGCTAGTGGTGATAAAGTTATTAGACAATCTAAAAGAGTAATGTCCTATCAACCAGGTAAGTCATTATTAAATTTAAATACATTTGTAATGAATGCACAAGAATCTGGTCTAGAACAAAGAGTTGGAATGTTTGATGCAAATAATGGAATATTTTTTGAGGACACAGGAACTGCTTATCAGATAGTAAGAAGATCGTATACATCAGGATCAAGTGTTGATGATCCTATTCTACAATCAGCTTGGAATGGAGATAAACTAGATGGTACAGGAGCTTCTGGTTATACATTAGACCCAACTAAAGCAACTATAATGTTTTCTGATTATGAATGGTTAGGTATGGGAGCTGTTAGAGTTGGGTTTGTAATTGATGGTAAATTTATTGTTGCTCATACATTTTTAAATGCAAATAACTTATCAACTGTTTATATGCAATCAGCAAACTTACCGATACGATATGAAATAGAAACAACAGGCACTATATCAGGTGCAGCAGTATTACAACAAGTATGTTCAACAACTATGATTGAAGGTGGTTATGCTCCTGGAGGACTTAGACAATCCATAGGAACAGCCTCTCTTGGAGGAGTTAATTTAACAACAGCTGGAACTTATTACAACTTAGCAACTATAAGATTGAAATCATCAAGACCTTATGCTGTTATTGTGCCAATAGATATTGCCGCATCAGCAATATCTAACTCTGATTTTCAAATAGAACTTAGATTAAATGCTACACCATCTACTGCATTTTCGTACACAAGTTATTCAGATAATGTAGAATATGATTTAACTGGAACTACAACAATTACAGGTGGAACAATTGTTGGACAGGCTTATTTATCTGGTAAAGGTGCAAATAATTTACAGTTTGCGCAAGATGGTTTTAATTTTGAGTATCAGCTAGGACAGACAATTGCTGGTACTTCTGATACATTAACTTTATGTGCCAAAGGAGCTTCTAATGGAGATGATATTTGTGGTACATTAAAATGGGTTGATTTAACATAATGGCAAACGTATATAAAAACGCATTCTATGATCCTAATACTACTGCAGCAGTGACAGTGTATGCGTCACCATCAGACTCAAGAGCTATTATTCAAAACATACAAGTAACAAACGAATCTGGATCAAAAATATTAAAAGCAAGCATTACAGATGCAACAAATACATCTACAATACAAATAGCTTATGCGTCCATATCTGGGCCAACTATTTGTAATATAGCTAAAGGACCAATTATTCTTGAAGAGAGTGACACATTAAATATTGAATGTAACACTACCAATTCAGTCTCAGCTGTGGTATCTATCTTAGAAATAAATAGATCAGATCAAAATGGTTAATGATTGAATTAGAAAATTTTTTACATCCAAACATTTGTAAGTATTTAATAGATTTTTTTCATGAGAATGAAGAAGAATCACATCTTTTTCATAAAAGAAAAAAAATAGATTTAATGCATTTAAATAGTAAAGACCCTATAATAATTAACATTATTAATTTATATAAAAAAATAAAACCTACTCAAGTTTTAGATAATATAGAATTAATTTATTGGCCTCCAGGTGAATCTCATGTTTGGCACGATGATACAGAATATTATGATTTTACCACTATAACTTATTTAAATGATGGTTATATAGGCGGTGAAACTACTGTTGAAAAATATAAAACAATTCCAAAAACAGGGAAGATATTATTATTCTCATCAGATAAAATGCATAAAGTAGACCTACTAGAAAAAGGAAAACGATATGTTATAGTGGCGTGGTATAAAAATGGCTAAACAAAAATTTACACATTTCGTACCTAGACCAAAACCTAAGAAACGTCCAGGGCGTCATAAAAAAACACTTAACAAAAATGAAAAAAGAGATTATAAGAAGTATAACAGACAAGGAAGATAATTATGAGTGATTTAATTAAAATACCCGCTGAAGCAAAAGAAATTATTAAACATAAAAGATCTGGTAAAGTATATGCTAGTAAAGAAGATTTCGATGCCGATGTAGCTGACCCTAATACTGATACAAAAGCTGATGATTTTAGACAAGATCTAGAAATTAAAGTGACAAGAGTTTCAATGGGTGCTAAAACAAAAGAATAATGTTAAAAAAATATAGGGTTTTATCAATCGATTGTGATTGGGTTTTAACATTAAAACATCAAACAGATCTTTTATCTTTTTTAATACCAATATTAAATAACCACAATAAAATATTTTTTTCATACATGCATCACGATATAAATAAATATTTTAATTTAAATTTTGAAGAATGTGATATAGTAAATATAGATCATCACCATGATGCAGGATATGACTTAAAAAAAAATTCTTTTTTGCACGAAGGTAATTGGCTCTATCATTTACTTCAAATATTTCCACAAAAAATAAATTATCATTGGATTTGTAATACCGATTCGGAACCAGTTAATTGGAAAGAATATTCACCTTCATTTTATAAAAATATAAAAGATTACTCATTTACTTTTGACATTAACAAAATAAAAAATAAAAATTACGATTTAATTTTTATTTGTTGTAGTCCAGAATATAATGGAGAAGTAGGAGTTACAACTTACAAAATTTTAGAGAATCTTTATGAAACCTAGAGGCGCAACAGAAATACAACACGAACTACTGGAGAAATATGTTAGTAAAGAATTATTGGATAAAGTACAGATATGTACCTCAGTACCCGGCAAAGTACCGTTAGATTCTAATAAAGTAAATATACTTTGGCAGAAAAATTCATATGACCAACCAAACCTACAAGAGTTCTTTGGTAATAAAGAAAGACACAAAGAATATGATTGGTATGTATTCAACTCACATTGGAACTATGAAAAATTTAGATACTTTTTTGATATACCAACGGATAGATCTATTGTAATTAAAAATGGTATTGAATCTTTTCCACAAAGAAAAATATATAAAAAAGGCGACCCTATAAAATTAATACATCACTGCACTCCATGGAGAGGTTTAAATGTTTTATTAAGGGCAATGCAAGAAATTACTGACCCCAACATCACGTTAGATGTTTATTCATCTACACAGGTTTATGGTGATCAATTTAAACAACAGAATGATGATCAGTTTAAACCTTTATATGAACAGGCTCAAAAATTACCAAATGTAAATTATATTGGTTATAAAACAAATGAATACATAAGAGAGGTGATGCCAAGCTACGATATGTTTGTGTATCCAAGTACCTTTGAAGAAACATCCTGTGTATCTGCTCTTGAGGCTTTAGCATCAGGTGTTCACGTTGTTACTAATAACTATGGTGCATTATATGAAACCTGTGCAGAATGGCCTGTGTATATAAATTACATAGAAGACTTTGAAAAAATGGCAAGAGGAACCGCTGAGGCAATTAAAGTTGCAGCAAGTTATTTACACGAGCCTTTTATACAAGATCACTTGGAGCAGCAACAATTATTCTATAAAAGATTTTATAACTGGAATAAAAAAGGAATGGAATGGGAAAGCTTTTTGAGAGGAGCCATCAGTGAGCACAATAAAGCCTAAACCTAAATTAGTTGATGGAGTAAAAAAGATTACTCCTATGTGGAAAACGGATAACGGACAACGGCCACCGGCTAAGTTACAATTAAATGAAGCACCTTATTCAGTATTTGTTGCAACACCCGTACACGATCAATGTTCTATTCATTATGCCCAAGGACTACTAGAGTTTCAAAAAGAATGCATTAAAAGAAATGTACAAGTTGCGTTTCAAATTATGAAGTCATCTTTAGTTACACAGGGTAGAAATTTATGTGTATCTGGGTTTATTGAATCTGGTATGACACATATGTTGTTTATTGATTCTGACATATTATTTAATGCGGAATCTATATTTAAAATGATTGAAAGAGACAAAGATGTTATTTCAATACCTTATCCATTAAAAACTTTAATGTGGGATAAAGCTTTTAGAAAAATGCAAAATGGTGAGATTGAAAAGCCTGATGATATTAGAAAATGGTTACACACCTATCCGATGAAAATAGAAAACACTAATAATGTAAATGTTGAAAGAGGTGTAATCGAAGTAACTCATAGTCCAACAGGATGTATGTTAATTAAAAGACAAGTGTTTGACAAAATGATTAAAGCTTACCCAGATAAACAAATTGTACAAAAAACAGTTATAAATGGCGAATATGTAGATAAACCTCATATGTGGAATTTTTTTGATACTATTCACGACCCAAAAACTAAAACTTATTTAGGCGAAGATTTTTCTTTCTGTAAATTATGGAGAGAAATAGGTGGTAAATGTCATGCCTTTATTGATGACCCTATAGCTCATATAGGTGAACATCAGTATCAAGGACGATTTGCTGATGAGTTGATATTACCTAAGTAAAATGGTAATATTTCATATTTAAAGATCTTTAAAGGAGAATTGTAATTATATGAATCCACTAGCATTATTACCCTACGCATTAGGCGCATATGGTGGTTACCAAGGATATCAACAAGCAAGACAATCTGGAGCTTCAGGATTAGGAGCATTACTAGGTGGTGCAACAGGTGCTTATGGTGGATATGCTTTAGGTTCTGCTGGTATGTCAATGTTTCCAGGATCAGATGCAACAAAAGCTTTTGTAGCTAGTCAACCAGAAATGTTAGCAAAATTACCAGGGGCTTATAATCCAAGACAACAAGTAGTTCCGTTCACACCATCTTCACAAGGAAGACAATTCATAGGACAAGAAGGTGCTATCGTTGGAGATCCAAGAACAATGACAAATTTAGAAAACACTGAAGGTGGATCATTATTAGATATTTTTAGAAAAAAAGATGGTAGTGGTTATGATCCATTAAAAGTTGCTATAGCTGCTGGAGGTATTCCATTTGCATTAGGTGCATTTGATCAAGGACCAACTGATATTTATACACCAGGTTATAACGTTGGTTACGCAACTTTAAGAGAACAAAGACCTAGTTACACTTACATTGATCCTACTACAGGACAAGAGAAAGCGTATGAAAAAGTTTATGCACCAGAAGCTGATCCTGCAAACAGAGGTGACTTTGTTAGTGGTCCTTATGCAATGAATAGAACAAGATTAAAAACTGGTGGACTAGCAGAAATTAAAAAGTTTAATGAAGGTGGTATTAACTATCTTCCATCAAAAGTTTCACATGACGAAAACGATGCAAACAATTATGTTAGAGCATCAGGTTATGTAGAGGACGGATCTGGAAACGGAGATAAGGACGAAGATACAATGTTAGCTCAATTAGCAGACGGAGAGTTTGTAACAAGAGCAGATGGAGTATTAGGTGCTGGAATCATAGCTGGAGCTAATCCAAATAGTATGAAGGATATGAGAGAAAAAGGCGCTAAATATTTCTATGAACAACAAGCAAGATACAAAAGAGTATTTGATTTATTGAAGGAGAAAAATGGCAACAGCAAACAAAAAACAAATTAAACCTTTAGTTAGTATTTTACCATTAGAACCAAAAGACATAGAAAAATTTTGGCCACTCGCTGAGTTTATGGTGGCAGAAGCATTAGCTTTTTCTGGTAAGTATGCAGATTCTTCTTGGGTTATGGAACAATTAAAAAAAGATCACATGCAATGTTGGATTATGTTTGGTTCTGATGAGTCAGAAGAAAATAAAGTATTTGGTATCTGTGTTGGGCGTATTGCAGAGATGCCAAACTATCTTCAATACGAAATAATAATTTGCACTGGTAAAAGAAGAGATCTATGGGAAGACTCTTTAATACAAAGTGTTACTGAATTTGCTACAGTCAATAAATGTAAAAGACTTAGCATCATGGCCAGACCTGGTTGGGAGAGAGTTTCCAAAAAATGGGGATGGAAAAAGAAACATGTACAATTAGAGAAGTGGATATAATATGAGTTTTTTTGGCGGAGGAAGATCATCAGCACCTGCAGCAGCACCATCTTCACAAACATCGTTTGTAAGAGAAGCTCCTGGTATAGAACAAAGAAAAATAGAGTTGATGGACATAGCAAGACAGGTTGCTCAAAAACCTATTACGTTACCTGCTTATCAAGTATCACCTTTATCTGCGTTAGAACAACAAGGAATTACTGCAGCCGGAACTACTGGTGTTGGTGCTCCAACTTTACAACAAGGTATTGCACAAATTACAGGTGCTGCAGCTCCAATTGGTGCACAACAAATTTCACAATATTTAAATCCATATCAACAATATGTAACAAATGAAATTGGTAGACAAGGTCAAATGATGCAAAATCAATTAGCAGGTCAAGCTGTAGGTTCCGGTGCATTTGGTGGTGGAAGAGAAGGTGTTCAACAAGCTGAATTACAAAGAAGAACTTTAGAAGCAATGGGTGAAGCTCAAGCACAAGGTTTTGGTACTGCACTAGGTGCAGCACAAAGACAACAACAAGTTGGTTTAGCTGCTGGACAACAGTTAGGAGCATTAGGTGCACAGCAACAGCAAATGGCTCAACAAGACATTAACCAATTGTTCGGTGCTGGTGGTGTTCAAAGACAATTAGCACAAGCTGCTTTAGATGCACAAAGACAAACTACATTACAACAACAATACGAACCATACCAAAGAGCTGAGTTCTTAGCTAACTTGTATGCTGCAGGGCCTAAAACACAATCAGGTTTAACAATGGGAACTGCTCCATCAACTAGCCCACTTGCTCAAGCAGTTGGTACTGGACTAGGAGCTTTCGCAGCATTCTCACCTAATCAACAACAGAGGGCCTAATGTCTATAAACAAAGTTCTAAATAGACCTATGTTTAGGAAAGAGGCTTTGAGACAAGGTGTGCTTAAACCTATTAAGGCAAGAGTAGGTCGATACATTCAACAAGGACCTTTAATGCAACAAGGACCAGGAGTTGCACCAGGACCCTATAGTAGAGTGCCTTTAACACAACAAGGGCCAGTGCCTAAAAGTTTTTCATACAATCAAAGAACAGGAGAATATATTACTGACTATGGGAAAAAAGCTATACCAAGAAATATTGGAAGAAATTTAAGAGGTCTAGGAGGTGTTGCTGCATTATATGGCGGAGCTTCAGCTGCAGGAGTACCTGATCCATTATTAACAGCAATAGGTGCAACCGAAGCAGCTTCTATTCCTTTTGCTTTTGGTAAAGGACCTGCATCACAAACTATCGCTAGAACTTTATCTTCACCCTCAAGATTTGCGTATTCAAATCCAATATCTGCATTAGGTATAGGTGCCTTAGGAATTACTTCAGGTGGAACAAAAAGTTATTTTGATGAAAAAGAATTAGTGAGAGATTACGCAAAAAGAAATAATATATCTTACAGAAAAGCAATGGATATATTTAACAGGGATTTAGTGTTTACTGGTGGAAGACCTATGAGTGAAATGAGAAAAAGCGATGTAGGTAAAATGATACTAGGAGCTAATCCTGCTGTAGGTTCATATACAAGATCAGGCTTAAAAGATACAGCTCCTGGAGGATTACCTGGACAACCAACAACGGTTAGAGGATCTAAATCAGAAAAAGAAATTGCATCAGAGATGAGAAGTTACTTTGATCAATCAAAACAATATGGAAGATATTTTCAAGACGTAGATGAATTAGTTAAAAAAGTTAAAGATAAAGAAAGATTAGCTACACAAAATCGTGAACTAACAATGATGAGTCCTGACGATGCAATGCAAATAGATCAAGCAACAGCTATGGATGATGTGAATGTAGCAATGGCTAAAATGGAATTAAGAAATGCAATTATGGCTCAACACAATGTGGACGCACAAAGAGCTTCTAATATTGCAGTAGCAGTAACTGAAGGAGATATAGATCGTTCAATGATTAAATCTGCAGCTGAAAATGATAATATATATGAAACAGTTCCTAACTATGTTGGTGATCCAAATCATAAAGAAGCAATTAAAATGGCTAAAGCAAATGAAGACATTCAAAAGAAAATAAATAAAGAAACAGGAACGCCTAAAGGTGAAGAAACTGAAAGTGCACCAGGTGGATCTACAAATCAAGTAACCGGAGATAATGAAATAGACACAGCTAAACAATATTCTAATGAAGGTTTAACAGTAAATTTAAAAGATTTAGATCCAAGAACAACAGCTATCGATCCAAAAAGAGCATTCTTATTAAAGTTAGCTGAGGGATTATTAAAAGGTAAAACTAGACAAGGTGGCTTAGCGGGAACTGCTGAAGTATTCGGAACTGCATTAGGACCAGCAGTAGATTCATCAATACTTGTTAAGATGAAAAATGATGAAGCTTATAGAGACTTTGCTGCAACAGTTCTTGATTACAATACTGAATTATTAAAAGCTAGAAACGAACTTTTAAAAGATGGTAAGAGACAAAGAGGATCTATATCTATGGGTGGTAAATTTTATGAAGCATTCACAGATAAAGATACAGGTCAAATATATGTAGTTGATGATAAGACAGGTGAATACAGAGAAGTAAGCACAGTTGATGCAACGTTCTTCCCTGAAAAAGATTCTGCTCAATATGTAGATAACATTAGACTTGTTGCTGATGGTGCGCTAGCAAGTAAAATTCTAGAAGACCAAATTGCTTTAATGAGAACTCCTGAAGGTAAAACTGCAATTGGAGCTTCAGGTTTATTATTATCTTTTGCTGAAACAGTTGGTAACCTACCTGGTGAGATTAAAGATGGTATTACTGGAGCATTATCATCTGACTTTACAATGTCTCAAGGAGATCTGTCTGATGAAGCTTTTGAAAAATTACAAGAAAGAGCAGATAAAGCATTAGGTAAATTTGAAACAACTTTAGATAAACGATTGAAAAAAGATTTAAGCGCATCTGAAACATTAGGTAAATTAAAAGTTAATGCAAGAATGCTTACATATAACTTAGCAAACGCATTAAAAGATAAAGACAGATTAACTAACAGAGACTTACAATTAATTGAAGAATTAACTGGAACACTATCTACTGAACCAGATGAAAAAATTATACAAAAATATGAAGAGTTATTAAGAAGAGTACAACAGAAAAACAATTTAAGATTAACTAAATTCTATACAATGGGTTACACACCTAATGATGTAAAACGAATTTTAGAACCAATTCAAGGACAATTAATTGAAGAAGTGCAACCTGATTTTTTAAGTATGGGTGATGCCTTCGCAGCATTTGGAGTTCAATAATGGCTGAACTAACTGAAAAACAAAAAGCTTTTGCAAAAGAATTGCAAACAAGTATTGATGATAATACTTTTGCTCCTGAGACTTTAAATCCCTTACAGCTAAGAGCTGTTGATAAGATGATTAAAGAAAAAGTCATCAAATCAAAACCACTTCAAGAAATATATCAAGACAGAATGAAAGCTAGAGAAGATATAGCTAAAGCTGAAACTATCGAAAAAGATCCATTAGCAGCTTACTTAAAAGTCGATGAATCTAAAATACCAGGAGGTGATTTTTTATTATCTGGAAGAAGTACAGCTGTGTTAGCAGGAGACCTTGGTGCATCTTTTACCATGGCAAACTACATGAGAGATAAAGTTGCTGATGCATATAAGAAAACTGACATGACTGGTTTAAAACTTACTAGAGGTAAAAAATTCTTTTTTGAAAAGATGGCTGATAAATTACCAGGACGATATAAATTTTTAGGTGGTGCTTTAAGATTGGCTGGTAGAACTTTAGACTTGCCAGAAAGAGCATTAAGAAGTCCACTTGGTAGAGCTGAATTAGGGGTTGCTACTGCAGGTACAATTGGTGCTGGTGGTGGATCTGTTACTTACGATTTAATGAATAAAGCTGTTGGTCCTTCATTAATGGATGGGCTTATGGAAGATTTAGGTAACATGCCTAAAAGAGATATTGATAAGTTAGGTGTAATAGATAGAGCAATGGTTGAAGCTAAGAACGCAGCATTATTTAATTATGGAGCAACATTATTAACACCAATGCTAATGGCATCAGGCGGAATTTTAAATAAATTGTTTGGTACAACTGGAGAATATCAAAAACAAATTGCAAAATTTGCACGGGACAACGGATACGAGATACCTTTATTAGCTGCAATGAGAGATGGACCACTATCTGGATTAGGTCAATCTTATTTTAAAACAGTTGGGGTATTTCCATACATATCTAAAATTATGGATAGAAGAATGTTAGCTTCAGAAAAAACTTTTTCTAAAGGTTTTTTAGATTCTAAAATTGCAACCATTGCACCAATATATTCACATTCATTTTTATCACAAAGATTGTACAATCAATCAGTTGAAACTTTTAAAAAGAATGCAGCTACCATTGATGAAGCTTACGATGAATTTTTTGGTTTAAGTGCTGTTGCAGGTAATCCAGCTATTTTAAAATTAGACAAAACTTTAAAAGCAACAGAAGATTTTTTAAGACAAAACTCTGCAGCGTTTCCTGATTTATCAAGAGCATTTAATGCTGCTGAAGGTCAAAGATTTAATTTTAAAAGTATTGAAGAACTTGCAGGATTTCAAGATCCATTAGCACAGTTTATGTCTTTTGCAGGTGGTGTTGCAAAATCAGGTCCTATTACTTTCGAACAATTTAAAGGTATGACGGTGATGCTGAACAGAGCACTAGAACAAACAAGTTATCAAACAGTAAACAGAACTGTTGCTTCTATTAGAGAAGCCCTAGAAAAAGATGCAAATGGATTCTTAAAAAATTTAAATACAAGTGAACTATTAAAATCAAAAGAAATACAACAAAGACTTATTGAAACTGGTGGTGGTAATGTAAGAGGTATTCTTGAAGACGATCTTTTAAAAGCGAGAGTTATTGAAAGTGGTAAAGAAATAAATGAAGCAAGTTTAAAAGAAGCTAGAGAACAATTAGCAAGAGAAGGTGTTGAAATAACTGATGAACTTACAGCTAGAGCTGCTGCTAAAGTTGCAAAAACACAAGGTGGTAAAGATCTATTAGAATCTATTATTAATGCAGGTTCTAAAATGGGTGACTCACTTAAAAATGCTAACGAAGTATTTAGTAGAATTATGAAATTTTATACAGGTAAAGAAGGTACAACTGCAATAGGTGCTTTAAGTAAATTTGATAAAAGCTTATTTACACAGAAAACTTTATTTAATATTCCCGGTGCGGCTGTACTACCTAAAGATAAGTTGTTTGAAAAAATACAAACAGCTGTATTTAAATCTAGAAGTCCTGAAGCATTAAAAGAATTTAGAAAAATGATTGGTGCTGAACCTGGATTCGCAGGTTACTCAAGAGCTGGAGAACAATTATATAAAGCTGCATCTGCAAGATTTATGCATAATGCATTTATGTCATCTTTTAGATCAAAGCCATTGAACGCAGGTATATTTGGTAAAGCAAGAGTTCCATTCAGTGCGCCTTTTGAAAATGGTGCTTTTAGAAATATTGAAGCTGATCCAAGATTTACTAATGGTATTGAAGATATGTATGATGCAATGGCAAATGTTGGAACACAAAATGCTTTGAGATCTCAAGGTGGAGATATATCAACAAGATTATCAGCAGATGGTCTAGAAGATATAACTAATATTAGATTTGGTCCTGATGATTATAGAGATTTTGATGGTACAAGATTTAGAGATATACTTGGATTAGATAATCCTTCTAGAGATGTATATAAGTTTTTAGAAGAAATGTACGGTGGTGGTAATAAAGGAGCTCAAGCATTATCTCACTTAGAAGATTTTGTAGAGTACACTAAGAGACTTACTGATATTCCTATTACTAACTCATCTTCATTCATTCAAAGAAGATTAACACTAGGTGGTGCTAGTTCATTAGCAGGAGTAGCATTAGGCTTTGGTGGATCTGCAGCTGCAAGTCCATTTGCACCATTTGTATTATTCGCAACTGCACTAAGAGCAGGTAAAATATTATCAGATCCATATCTATTAAGACAAATTAATGATGTGCTTACACCAAAAGAAGTAGAAGCAATACTTAAAGGTGGTGAAGCTTTAGGTGGTAAACAAGCAGGTTTAATTACTCCGAAAGCTTATCTTGCAGGATTAAGAACTAAGAGGGAGGCGTTTGCGAGATTTATGAATAAAGCATTTGGTGATGATGATGATTATGTACCAGTAGATCCAAAAAATATAGATCTTGAACAAATTACAAAATATTTAAATCAAAAAGATGTTGAAATGGTTAAACCTAATTACGGTAAGAACGCAGGTAACATTCCTATGACAACCATTAATAAAATGTATGATGAAGAAGTAATGAGAGCACCAAGTGAAGAGGAACAAGCTGAAGAAGAAAACTTTATTGAAGGTGGTCTAAAAGCAGCTAAAGAATTTAATTCAACCTTTATGCCTGCTGCAGAAGCTAATAAACTTGAAGTAGGTGATGAGCCTGCACCAGTCAATGCTCCATTACAAATGCCTCAAGTACAACAACCACAGGCTACCGGACAAGTGACACCGCAACAAGTACAAGCTTTGTTTCCAAACGATCCAACAAGTGCTGCAATAGCTGCAAGAAGACAAGGACAGGTATAATGGCTAGAAGAAAATCTGCGATTGATAGAATAGATCATCATGAAAAAATATGCAGATTAATGCAAAAGCAGACATTTGAACGTATTGATAGAATGGAAACTAGAATAGCTAGAATGGAAAAGTGGATAGTAGGTGGGTGTGTGGCCATAGTTTTAGCTGTACTTTCAAATCATTTATAGTATTAACTTCTTATGAAGTTGGTAAAAAAATACCCTTACAAACATTACAATAGATTCTCAGATACTACAGGTAGAAAGTATTTAGTTGATAACATCAAGGTACCAAGTGTTACAACGATACTAAGTGCAACTAAAGATAGAAGATTTTTAGATAATTGGCGTAGGAAAGTCGGAGAAGAGGAAGCTGATCGTATTATGAGACAAGCCTCCACCATCGGAACTGAGATGCACCAGGTATTAGAATATACTTTAAACGGTCAAGGTTATTTCAATGCTATGGAAGAGGGCACTAAACCAAGAATGATGGCCAAAACAATATTAGATAATATTAAATTAGATGAGATCTGGGGTAATGAAATAAGCCTAGAGTACCAAAATAAATACGCAGGCACATGTGATTTAACTGCAGTAGCATACGGAAAGCCTAGTATTGTGGACTGGAAACAAGCAAATAAGCCAAAAAGAGAAGAATGGGTAGAAGACTATAAACTTCAGTTGGGTGCCTATTATTTAGCCCATACAGCCAATTATGGCCCCATAGAGCAGGGTGTAATAGCAATCTGTACCCGAGACCTACAATATCAAGAATTT
>Ga0222718_10001105_pt1 | contig 27134 bp, 36 predicted proteins | sample C33_27DmetaG_FD_165045 | JGI IMG/M metagenome (GOLD analysis project Ga0222718, IMG submission 165045) | Estuarine water microbial communities from San Francisco Bay, California, United States - C33_27D | ecosystem: Environmental > Aquatic > Marine > Unclassified | place: USA: California...
TCTAACAGTCTTCTAATTCCGCTACCATCTCGCGGTACGGTTTGGACTCTGGACGTACCGTTGGCATGGGTGATGGCAGGATACAGGTCTGGATTTTTGCAACGGGCGGTAAACTGCATATAGTTATTGTAACGTCCTTGGAAATGTTCACTTGCGTGTTCTGCGAGCACCACTGGAGCGAAGGGTCTGAACTGTTGTCGTTTCTTGATGTCATTGACTCTGCGCTTGATGTCTTCGCCACGGGGATCAGCAAGTAGACTACGATTGCCAAAAGCCCTAGGGCCAAACTCCGCCCTACCATTCGCAACGCCCACGATTCCCGTTTTCTTAAGTTCGCTAATTGATTCTTCAACTGGGTAGTCTCCTTCTATGTTGTAACCCATGTACATATTTGGCATAGGTAATCGTTGTTTCTTGTGTGCCAATACCGACCCTATAGCACTTCCTGCATCACCTGGATTAGGCATAATCCAAACGTCATTAAAATACTTATAGGCTAGATGATTTGCACTACAGTTTAGAGCGCACCCTCCCATAATAACTAAATTTTTACTGTTGGTATTTTGTTTACACCATAGTAAAATGTTATCAAGGATTGTTTCATATACCCATTGTGTACCGGCTGCTATATTAAAATTGTGATCGTCGTTTAATTCTGTTCTCCACCAATTGCACCCTCTATGTAAGTTATGTTTAAACTTAATAGGTAAAGTTTTGCTTTCAAAAAAATCATGCATAATTTGATGACGGTATACTCTACTATCGCCATATGCCGCCATACCCATAAGAATATATTCATCCTCATTCGCTTTTAACCCAATACGTTGAGTCATAGCAGAATACCATAATCCTATAGAGTGTGGGAATTTTTGAGAATATATTTTTTTAAGTTGGTCTCCTTTTCCCTGCCAGACTGTAAGAGTTTCGAACTCTCCAATACTGTCAATACATAACACAGTGGCTTCACTAAAAGGTGAAGAATAATAGCCGGCAGCAGCATGGGAATGATGATGAGAAATATTAAACACCGGAGCATGTATCCCATAAGATCCAAGGTAACGACGAGTACTGTTTTCATTGAAATTAAATCCTTGACCTGCATAAATTTGTCTAATTGTTTTTGTAAACGGTTGTTCGTACCAAATAATTTCATCAGCTTCTCCCCATTGTCGTGCATAGTCAATTATTTCATCATTAAGGTGAGGATCATTCTTAAGGCCACTAAAACGTTCACTGTGACTGGCAAACTCTAATCCTTGATCGTTAAAAACAGCTAGGGCAGCATCGTGACTATTTGCTGATATCCCCCAAGTAATCATGTATTATATTTTTTCCATAAATTGTGTAGTATATAAAACCAAACACCGTTTATACTTGGTTCAACTAAAGCAACTAAACCTGCTTCCCATAAACTAGCGCCTGTCAACCAATACACAACGTTCATTGCAATTATAATATGACCGACTGTATATATTAGTGCAAGTATAGCACTATTACCTTTTAGTAGGTTTTTTAGGACTTCGAAAATCCCTGTTTCAAATTCTGTCTTCATTAGTAGTGCCTTTCTCATTTATATATAAAAGGATCTTCCTTTTTTAACTCTTTTATTCGTTTTCTAAATTTTCGTTCTTGTTGTATATATCTGTACGGAGCGAGTATCCAATTCCATATAAGTTTTATATAAACCATTTCTTTGCCCTTAATCTAATTTTAAGCGGACTATCTTCAGCAACATTAGCAATGCTATACAATGTATATAGTCTACCGTATTTACTTACTGCTTCGCCTATATCAGTAATTTCTGAAGGCCATTCAGGTAAAGATACACTCCAGCCCAAGTCAATGGCTTGTTCAACTAGTTTTTTCCCTGCACTGTCTCTATCAGGAACAACAATAATTTGTTTTTGTAATCGATTTAATAGCATTGCCTGTTGCTCTGATATCTCAGAACCTCCTAATGCACATCCATCTACATGTATGGCATCAAGCTGTCCTTCACATAGTATAGCGAAAGACTTATTATAAGTTTGTTCATCTAATCCAAACACAAATCCAGGTTGTACTTCAGTAAGGTATTTAGGTTTCTTATCAGTAACACTTCTGCCAGTCCATCCTACAACCCTACCTTCATAATAAAATGGAATGATCAGTCTATCACGATATCCTAAGCTAGGGCTCCAATAGTAGTTTATGTCATCTGTGTTTAGCCCACGGTTAGCCATATACTCTAAGACAGCCATGCTGTATTTGTTAAAGTTTGTAACATCAGTAATTTTAATAGCATCGTCTGGCAACGGGACAGAGTTGAATGTAGGCAATTGGGCTATCAATGTTTTTGCCTCAACACCTTCATTCACTCTCATCACTTCCAACGCCACCTTATTGATTATATCGTCAGGCGCTCCTATCCACTGTAGAAGTTTTCGTAATTTGTGACTAAAGTTTCTGCCCGGTTGCCAACTTGCTTTAAAGCCGCAGTTAAAACAATGATAACTTACGCCTCCATCTGCATTGCTTATTAGTCCGCCGCGCTGTCTTGTATCGGCGCTTGTGCCATTATGATGACAGCAAGGAGCATTAAACGAAGTCCAGCCACTAGGAGTTGTTTTCCTTTTAGCTGGCAGATATGTCAGAACTGTTTCGTTGACTATACTCATGTTATTAGTATAGCATCGTTATACTATGAAGTCAAGTTATTTTGTTAATTTAAATAAAATATATTCGTCTGCATGTTCTGGTTGTATTGTAATTGCAGGATTGCCATCTGGTGCTTGTTTGCCCACATATGCCCATTTGTATCCTTCTTCCATTTGTGCATTGCTTCTCTCTATAAATTCTGCATTATTAGCAGAAGCTAAAGACAATAGCAATACAGTTATAAATGTTTCCATTTTAATTCCTTACTAAAATTTTTGTTATTTTACTTGCAGGATCAGCTGTAGTTTTAAATCTAACATAACTGTACACCCCATTAAAATTTACAGGTCTAAGTTCATTTGTGCTTCCATCAAAACTTACAGTTGCAACATCTGCCCATTGTGTTGTACCAGTTATCTGATTAGCAAGTGTTGCTTGTACAATTACATCGCCTTCATAGTTATCTGTATATATGGCTGCTGTATGTAATGCTTCGTTACCGTTAATAGCTGGTTCCGCTGTAATACTTTCAGACAACCAAGTGCTGTCGTCTTCGCCTACTAATCCGGTATCTTCTTGAAACTGTGTAATGCTATAAGAAGATTTTGCACCAGGAAAGGCATAGCTATCTACAAATATAGTTGCATCATTATCAAAATGACTATCTACATATGTAAGGCTTTTAGTATTATCAGTATTATTTACAAGATAGATATTATATTTTAGATATTGAGATGGTACATTTAGTAGATCGTTTTCTGTTATAGTTACGGTAAACATTCCTCTAGTTGCACTACTATCATCTAATTGTTGTATTGCTCCGTCGTGTTCTATGACTAGTGTGTTGTTTTCATCAAAAGCAACAAACTTAGGTGTATACACACTTGTTGTTACTGGTTTCTGATCTGCGTTTAGTAATCTAAACTGAAGAACATTATCTATGCCCTTATATACTTTTAATTGTCTATTATACACTGGTCTATACTCCGTGACGAACCCTGCGTCATTTGCTACGATGTTTGTTACATTATTTACTAAATATCTAGGTGTAAACTGCATACAAGTATTTATCGGAAATTATGTTAAGAACAGATATAGAAGAGAACTACCCATTTATAAGTGTTGTCACCTACGGGGGACAAGAATACGTCGGCATCATTGTAAACCAAGACCAATTCGTTACCTCTATGTTAATATATTCTAAACTTAGAAGTGTACAAGAAAAGAAACTTCTTTTAGAATTAGGTGAAACATGGTGGTGGGAATCAAATAGGATGATACCTATTAATATATTCTTACGCAAAGAAATTGATCTAATTAAATATTGTCAAATGAGTATGAATAGCAAGGATGTTAAAATTGTATTAGGTCCAACTGTAAATTTAAGTAACTTATCTGTAAAAAGAGTAAAGCGTAAGAATGTCCAACTTATACGCAGACCAAAACGCTAATTTTGTAATTCATCACACAGTAAATTCATATGTACAACACATGCCATTGCATAACTTACAGCATGTGCTTTCTTAAAGTAATAACCTTCTTTAGGTTTAGTCCATACTTCTTTTGTTATCGTTTGCCAGCTTTCGTTCGCTAGGTGCCGTTTTGCCGGACGAATTATCGCTAGTGTCGCTGCTAATTTTTCTACCGAGTTGGGCTTCAATAGTTTCAATAGATTGCTGTGTCCGTTTAGATGAAAGACTTTTTCGCTGAAGTCTTCGTGTTCCAATAGTTCCCATAGTGGTTCCCTTTCCATTAGTTCTTTTAGATGTGTCTCATCTCTTACGTCTTTGTATATAGACACATTTAGAAAATCTAGTTTAAAGTAGCCTCTATCTTCTGCTGTTTTATAATCTATTGTTGATATATTATCAACGGGATTATGTGGACATTCAGTAACATACACACCAGTGTTGTGTTTCTTTTGTGTATTTAATTTTGCCACACGGTGTTCTATCTTATCTAAGATAATATTTCTATCGGCAAAATCTATATCAATATCTGGCATAACTTTCCTTTATTATAGCATATAAAATTTGTGTTGTCAATAGATAGGTATCCAATTAAATTCTTTACCTTTAGACCTAAAAACATCTTTAGTTGTAGATACATCAAATGCAATTGTAATTCTAGTACCATCAAAATATTCTAAAGGCTCAACTTTGTGTAATCTAGCACTTGGTCCAATATATAATAATCCTGTTTCATTTTGTATTTCATACTGTTTAGTTTTTTCATCTTTAAAAATAGTTTTAGTTCTTTTAGGATCTATACTTACATATCCATGAAACTCAGACCCAAGATGGTTGTGCCAGTCTAATACTTCGGAGTGCTTGTGATAATTTAACCAACCTGTCATCCAGGCCGGACGATCGTCTCCGATATGTTTTCTAATACATATTTGTATATTCCGCCACAAAAACCAAAATGCTTCGCTTGAACTGCTTAAAGAAAATAAATTATATTCTTTGTACTGCCATGTAGAATCTTTTATATTATTATCATTAATAATATTATGTAATTGATTACATTGTTCAACGAACATAGTTACATTTTCTTCAACAGCTTTTAGGTTAAATGTATTGTAATCTTTCAATTTATTGTTCCTTGGTTGTAAGTGACATGTTACCAGATATAGTAATTCTAAAACCATCCGAACTATAATATGGATATACACTGTGTTTAAGTTTAGCAGGAAAAACAAAAATTCTTTTTTCCCAATGCTTGTCAGCAGGAATACTCATACTACTTATTACTCCTGCATAATCTGCATAGTGGAAATTAAGCATGCCACTTAAATTTTCGTTTGCTTTTTTACCTGGTGAAAATATTTTTTCATCATTCATATCAAATGGTATTTGATAAAAGATTATAAAACTATAAACTCCGCTATGATCATGTATAGGTTGGAATTCATACTTCTGTTGAAAATTTACCCAACATTTATCAAGACACAAGTCTACGCTATTAACTTCTTCTGCTGGTAGGATACTAAGTGCTTTTTTATAATTTTCTTGTAAATTATTATCATTTTTTATAATTGTTTTTACTATACGTTCTATAGTAGGTTTACTTTCTACAACGTCATAACTATTTTCTAAATGTCCGATTAAATAATTACTAGCATCATTAGCAACACTAAAGTTTAATTTTATCTTTTCTATTTCTTTTTTAATGTTAGCAAAATCAAAATCATTTATAGTGTTAAGAGTTACACCGCCGTTACCAAAGCCAAAAAATCCATCTTCAATCATTTTAGTTCCTTTGTTATTATTTCGTCGCCGCACACAAGAACATCCATTTCTGTATTCTCTAATACTGCTAAAGCATCCAATCTGGTTCCGGCAATTGGTTTTCCGCCTTGATTTAAACTTGTATTAAGAACCAATGGAATACCAGTTAATCTATTAAATTCTTCAATTAAACTTCTAAACACAGGATTCTCATCTTTTAAAGTTTGAAACCTACAAGTTCCATCTACATGTGTAATTGACGGTATTTCTTTTTTCACTTTACCTAAGTATAACATATAAGGATTATAAAAGTCAACATCAAAATAATCTAATTGATGTTCATGTAATATTGTAGCACCAAAAGGTCTATAATCTTCTCTATGTTTAACTTTACTATTAATAATTTCTTTTGCATTATTCATCATAGGATTCATAAGTATGCTTCTATTCCCTAAAGCTCTTGGGCCAACTTCTCCATTTCCTTGATACCAACCAACAATTTTTCCATCAGCAATATACTTTGCTGTAGTTTTAATTGTATCAACGCTAGGAGATTCTGCAGAATAATCATTTTGACAATATGGAAAGTTTTTAAATTGTCCTTTTGTTAATTTATGTTTTTGTCTTAAAAACTCCATTGCACCAATTGCTAAACCATCATCTGCACTTTGTGGTACAATAATTAAATTAGGAAATTGTTTTTTTATCTCTGTGTTCCAACAAATATTTTGGGCGCACCCCCCTGTTAATAATATTTTATTTGTAGGTTGGGCATATTTTTTAATTATTTTTAATATTTGTTTTTGCAAAAAGTAATGTATACTTGCAGCAAAATCTAATCTATTTAAATCTGCAACTACTTTTGATTTAAAATATTCTGTCCAATTCTCTGGATGACATGCAATAGATAATTGCTCTTTTATATCTTCTAATCTTTCTTCTAGATAGTCTACAAATTCGTAATTTATATTACCAAAAGATTGTAAACTCATGAGTTTTCCTGGTAAGTCTTCTGGATGTGATGCTTCTATGTTTAGGTGCTTTGCTAGGTTTTCGTATTCAACTCCAAAACTATTTTTTATTCTTATTGTTGAAGGTGTAGTCGTTTCAAATTGGCTTGTACATCTATCCAATAATTTATAATTTTTAAAAACACTCCAAATGGTTCCTTGTATGTTCTTACCAGACTGAAATAATTCTCCAACGCCATCAATTACAAATTGAAAATCTGTGTCATCATACATACATGCACTTAATGCATGAGCATAATGATGTTCTACATGAGTTACATCACACTTGGCGTCATCTAATGCTGTATACTTTTTTGTTGTAAAATCCCACATCTGATTTACACCATAACGTAACGGATCTGCTACAATAGCAATCTCGTCAATCTCATCAGGAGTAAGCCCGAATATTCTTTTTAGGTCAATTACCCATTGATAAGCGTTATCGTATGAATGATGTTTTATCTGATAAATTCTTTCTGTCTTTATATATGATACGTTTCCATTATCATATAAACATAAACAAGCATCGTGGTCGTCTAGTCTTAACCCTAATAAGCGCATTAGAGATTACTTTCTTTTACAACATCTTTTACTAGTTCTACATCTTTAGGATTACGTTTAAATCGCATTGCCCAGTGTGATGGATCTAGCACATGATATATCATATTAAGTTGTTCGTCGTTAAATTTACTTAACATATCTTTACCAGTCTTAGAATTTAAAATTAGCCACGGCGATATTTTTCCATCTTTAATGTTCCATACTGCTGTGTTTAATCCTATGTGCTGAAAGTAATGATTCCATGGTGCTGGTTCGTTCTCAGCAGCCCATTCCATCATTGTCATAATACTACGTTCTAATGCAGTTTCAACACCTTCTTTTCTAATTAGCTCGATTGCATATTTCTCATACATTTCTTCTTTGCACCAATGATCAAGTTTTACTCTGCTAGTTACTACATAGTCAATATACTTTTCAGGATACAAAGGTTTAACATTACTAATAAAACTTCCGAACTTTACAAATGCATTATAATATTGGCTTTTACAAAAATCTGTATAAGATTTTTCTTTCTTTGCACCTGCACTTAATTTATAAAATTGATTAAACGCATAGAACCCTAGTTGTACACGTTTTTCTTTTTGTTGTAGATGTCTTCTTTTTTGTTCACAAATATGTACTATCAGAGTTTTTTCCTTTGAATAACCTGTATTACAATATTCACAAACAAACGGCTTAGAGCTTGACATCTTTTTTATCCATTCCGAGCGACTCGGCGTATTGTTTAATCTCTGCTTTTGTAGATATTTTAGCAAGTAGTTCTACCTCATCTTGTTTCATATTAGGAAATCTTTCAGATATAAATTTTACAATTTTACTATCTGCTGACTTCTTACCTTTTAATCCTAACCATTTATGGAATTCAATTTTTCCTGTGTTGCCTGCTTGACACAACAGTTGCCATTGTAATTTAGGATGTTTGGCGCCTATTTCATTCCAATTCTTATTATAGTATTCATTAGTTTTGAATACTGCAAGCTCTTGTGCTTCTCTATTACCACTAACACTACTTACATATCTATTCAACAACCAAAAGCTAATTTGCTTACGTTCGTCGTCAGTAATTTCGTCCCATACATTCTTTGCACCCATATCAATAGCTGCAAGTATGTCCTTTAATGGGAGTTTTGTTTCTGCCATACTTCTACATCCTCCGGTGAATTAATCTCTACTCCATTAAAGTATACACTACTACAGCCTATTTGCCAACCATTTTTTAACCATCGTAGTTGTTCTAATTGCTCAATCTCTTCTTCTTGTGTAACTTCTAGATCTCTATATAGTTCAAGAGCATCTCTGCGATATCCATATGCACCTAAATGCCAATGTCCATATCCGGTCATGCCTCTGCCAAACCATAAAGCATTGTCACCTGCACGGACCATTTTGACACTGTTAGGATCATTTTGCATTGCTTCAGGCATGTCTGTCCATACCGTACTAATAGGATAATACTGTAACCATTCTACACACCGTTCAATCATCTGTGTAGTAACGTCAGGCATATCACCTTGTATGTTTATAAACTGATTAAAGTCATTTAATATATGGAATTTAGATATTGCTCCGGCACATCGTTCTGTGCCATTAGCATATTCTTCATCATCTAATAAACATCTAGGACCTATTAGTTTAGCAATACGCCTATCATCAGTCAGCACATATGTTGGTATCTTAGACGCTATACAAGCGTCATACACACGTTTTATCATAGGAACACCATCTAACATGCATAGTGGCTTTCCAGGGAAGCGTGTGCTGTTATATCTAGCTGGAATTAAAATTACTGTATTATTCATAGTATGCTACCGTATCGCTTTTTCTTTTATCTATTTTATAACCTAGATCTTTAAACCATGCTAAAACATGATCTGCTTCATTCCTTTTATTTTCAAACATAACTACAGGTTTATATTGCTTAATAGTTTCTTCTGCTCCTAAGCAAACATTCATTTCATAATGCTCTACATCAATTTTAATTAAGTCGACATTTGTAAATTTAAAGTCGTCTAAACGTTTAATAGTAATATTAAATCTAGGACGGTCTTCCCATTCTTCGGTATTAAATCTTGTTATGCTTCCATGTTCAGGATGTTCAATTCCGTTAGGTAGTACAATTTGGACAACCTCGTCTTTTGCACCTAGTCCTAAATTATACTTTTCTGCATCGTCGGAAATTTTATTAAAGACTTCAATGTTAGGTTCAAATGCTACTACACGTTCGAAGTCTTTTATAAACGGATTAGTAGTGTCTCCATCACATGCACCTACGTCGATATAAGTTCTTCTATTTTTTACATATGGTAAAGCCCATTCCCGTATTTTTCGTTCGCTCATGTAACGTTTCCTGTATAATTAAATGCTACAATGTCTTTTACTACCTGTTCAAAGTCAGCTAGTCTAAGCATATTTGGACCATCGCTTGGCGAGTTATCAGGCACAGGGTGGACTTCGATGAAGAAGGAAGTGATCCCAAGAGCAGACCCAGCACGAGCGAGCCCAGGCACGTAATCACGATTCCCGCCGCTACTAGTCCCCAGTCCTCCGGGTTTTTGGACAGAGTGCGTGACATCAAACACAATATCGGAATCATAATTGTCAAGCATATACATAAGACCAGTATAATCAACAACAAGAGTGTTGTAACCAAAACTTGTACCCCTTTCAGTTATCCAGACATCTTTCGCGCCTTCAGTCTTTGATAGTATACCTTTGACGTCCCAAGGTGCTAAGAACTGTCCCTTTTTAATATTTACTATTTTGTCTGTGGCGCAAGCAGCCTGAACTAAGTCAGTTTGTCTACACAAGAATGCAGGTATCTGTAGCACATCTACTGCTTCGTTGTAGTAAGTTGTTATGTTTTTAATTTGTTCTACTGTATGAACGTCTGTAAGCATCTTACAGCCCACTATACCTTTGATCTCTTGAAAGTCGTATAGTGTTGTGTCAAAACCTGCACCACGCTTGCCCTGCATACTTGATCGATTAGCCTTGTCAAAACTTGCTTTGAATATATATTCTATACCATATTTGTCACATACTCGTTTACACTCTTTAGCAGTTTCTAAACTTTGTTCTAATGTCTCATGTTGACACGGTCCTGCAATTATTCTCATTTGTTTTCCTTTGTTATATAATATGCTTCTACAGCCTTTTGCAAATATTTTTTTAAAACAGGGTTTGTATTTGCTACCTTCATCATATCTTCCCACTGAACATAACTAAACATTTTACCTTCTTGAATACTTATAGCTTCTGGATCGCCGCCTACTATCCAACGAGGAATATCAGGTTTATTTTGGTAGCTTGCCCAAATAATTCCATCGGTGTTTTCGTACACTAATGGTTCATCTGGAATAAGTTTATCTTTCGATTGCGACATATAGTTTACCTTTTTTACTTAACGATATGTAAACAATTTTGCCATTACGTTTTTGTAATTTTTCTTGCCACCATTCTTTATTTTCTAAAATCAAATGTGCATTACGACCATCTGCTAATTTTTTTCTAGCAGGTAGCGTGTCTATACATAACCAAATATATTTTGTACTTAATTGCCATATATGGTCTAGTACATCTTCTAAGTATTCTGGTTCTATATGTTCTAGAACATCATTTGAAAATACACAGTCAAATGTTTTATTTTCTAACTTTATATCAAACATTTTTACTGCTGGATCATATCCTATCCAAGATGTATTAGGATATTGTTCTTGGAGTTTTGAAAGTATAGCACCTTTGCCACAACCATAATCTAACACAGTTTTAGGATTCCATTGTTTCATATAAGTATGAAAGGCTCCTAGATCTTTTACCTTACCTCCAAAACCTCTTGGTCTATCTTTAGCGGCATGTAATTTTTTTAACTGTGTTAGATATATTTGGCTGTACATAATATACTTTTACTTTGTACCTTTTACAGCGTCTACGCCAAACTTGTTTTTCAAATATGAAAGTAACAAGCCGTATGCTGGTAGGAATACAATTAAGCCTACAACAATTTTTGTTAATGTATTGTTGAATGCTACTGGTCCAACCCAAGGTGCAGGATAAAATGCTGTGTAGAAGAATGCATATGTATCAATGATGTTTGCTGCAATAGTTGATACTGCTGGAGCAATCCACCATGCACTCATACGCTCACGAATATGTTGGAATACATATACGTCAAGCATTGTACCTACTGCATATGCAGTACCTGATGCAAGTCCTACTCTGTAAGCATGTTCGTCACCTAGTGCTAATAGTACTAGTACTGATGCAACGATAGCAGGAATAATTGCCATTGCTACAACGGCTCTACCCGCTTGCTTACCAACTAGACGTACTGTCAAGTCAGTTGCTACAACAACGATTGGAAATGTAAACGCTGCCGCCGCTAGTGGAAATGATCCAAACAAGGGCAGTTCTGCACCTGGAAATAAATCAAATCTAATTGTTACCAAGTAATTACTTACAGCAATTACTAGGGTGTGTAGAATCACAAGATTCCTTACAAGCGTCTTGTCTACACCTTCTAAAAGTTTTGTTAACATATATTCTCCTGTTATTTTACTTTTGTTCCGACAGTTCTACGCACAATATCATTGTGGTTGAATTCTGCCCAATAAAGTTCAAAAGCAACTCCGTCTTCTACGCCTTCGAACTGATGGATCTTACCAGGCTTAACCTGTGTAAAATCCCCTGCTTCAAGAATAGTTTCGTCTACGAGACCATCCTGATCATCTTGCCAAACACGGACAATCATCTTGCCCGATTCAACAAAGAATCCGTTCCATTTAAACTGATGCTCATGTTCTGAGCATTTGAAACCTTTTTTATATTCAATACGATGAAACTCTAGTACACCGTTTGCGTGGATCAATTCTGTTTGACCCCATATCTTTCCTGCCTTCATTTTTTTCACTCCTTGGTTAGATAAGTTTGCCATAATCAATAAGTTCCATTTGTCTGCTAATATCTTTAACAAAATATGCACATTGTGGATTATGTCCTTCTGATAACGGAACAGTAAGCAACTGTCCGTTTTTCATTTTTGGAAAATACCATTTTACATCATTATAAAAATTAAGTATTTTCACTTCAGCATAGTCGGCCTTATAGCTTTTTACAGGATTGAATAAAAATGCCTGAAAGCCTCGGTCATTTAAACTTGTTAGTGGTAATATCTCTAGATCATTATTTGTTTCGCTATCACCTACAGCTATGTGCCAATCTATAGGCATCATAATTTCATTGCCATTAATCTCCATAACAATCGCAGGTGCACTAAAACTTTCCAAAAATATCAAAGGAATAAAATAAAAATCAGGATCGTCACTATTACTATTGTCTAGGACACTAAATCTAATATCTTCTTCAATTTGATCTGGTAAGTTATTAAGCATATAACATTTGTTTTCTAGTGTCAGTATTCTCATATATTAATTCCAATCTACCTTTTCAATTGTAAAGGGGTACTCTGCTTCTTTGTAAAACTTCTTACGCTGAGTCAGATGTCGCTTCGCAAACTTACATGTTGATGTAAGATCCCATATTTGTACGAAGTCTTTGTCTTTTGCCTTTCTTACGCCTCTACCTATAGATTGGATTACTCTTACAAAACTTTTGCCTGGCTCAATAAGTACAAGATTAAAAATACGAGGAATGTTAAGACCTACAGCTGCCACTCCGTATGTAGCAATGATGACCTTATTAGTTCCTTCACGTATTGTATCATATGTTTCTTTTCTATCCCTTACCTTAACACTTCCGCTAACAAAAGTGCTTCCTGGTATTAGTTCTGCTAACATTTCTCCTGCTGAGATTCTGTCTACTAATATTAGTGTATTGCCTGTTTGTGAAACTCTATTTAATAATTTGCCTATATATTCTACTCTTGCTTTGTTAGTAACAAGATATTTTAATTCTTCTTGATATCCACTATGTGCTTGTGTGTCTATTAGTTGTACTACGTTAACATGACACTGCGATAATACGCCCTTATCTTGTAATTCTTTAGCACTGATGTTTCCAATAACTGGACCTAATGAAGCATGTATTGATTCAAACTCAAACTTCTCTTTGGGTACTGTGCCGGTTAGTCCCCAGCGTATCGGAGCGTTACGTAGGTTGCGAGTGAGCAGATTCTTAAGGACTTCTGCTTTGGCTTGGTGTACTTCGTCAACAATGATAGTGCTTACACCTTCTAGGAATTCTGCAAGGCTTAATACTGCCGAGCCGTCCTTGTGCTTCTTGTCCAAAATATTTAAGGATTGCCAAGTGCATATGGTGTGAGTCTTACCTAGTTGTTTTCTGTCTCCAAAGTATACCCCTACGTCGAGACCGCAGTTAATATAGTCCTCTTCTGTTTGTTCTACTAACGACTTGTTAGGAACAATCACAAGACTTCTACCATACGGCTCAGTTATGTGTGACAGCGTTGCTGTAGTAATTGTTTTGCCTGCACCAGTAGCAATCTGTTGCAAGCTCTGTGGATTATCTAAAAAGTTATTGATTGCTTCTACTTGGTAGTCACGTAGAATAATATCTTCGCCTTCTGCTGGATGACCTTTGGGCCATACTATGCCTTGGTCTTTCCAATAGTTTTCTGTAACTGGAGCAAAATCTAATTGTATTGGATGTCGTCTATCTTCGATGTCTACAATCTCTACATTATTTTGTAAGAGTACTTCGCTAACAACATCAAGATGGTTTACATAACCACTACCGCCAATACCAAAGAAAGCAACTTTGCCGTCCCATCGTCCTAGTTTATACTGAGGCATATATCGTGCATACGGAACTTCAAACTTAAGAGCATTTGCAAGTTTACGTCTGATATCAACTTCAAGACCTTCGATCTTGATGTTTACTTCATCTTCAATTATTAGTTTGCAAGTTCTCATATATTCTCTACATAGTTTGCCCAGGGCGTTGATACGTCATCATAGTGGATAACTAGATCTAAGTCATTAATATAACTTTCTACTGTTCCTTGTAATCTCTTACTTTCAAGAATTATAGCAACAGAAGGTATCCAGTCAGCTGTTGTCAACGGCTTTGGGATCTTATTGTTATTAGTATACACTATTTTTGTATCAAATGCAAGAGAATTATTTAAGTTATTTTGTTTTATATAAGTGTTATATTCTTTATTTTCAGCAGTTGTATTATCTTTTCTAAACAGGTTAGTTACACTGTCATTTGAAATAATATTTTTAAAACTAGTTTGCATCTTATGCATTAATTCTAAACTATTATTATTGTCAGGCAACATTACTAACACTGGAAATCTGTGTAATTCTAACAACGATTCAACTAAATTATCAATTGTAAATTCATTCTTATCTATAAAAACTTGTCTTTTTGTACGATATACAATCCTACGTGTTAACGGTTGTACACCATTAATGCTTTGTACTAAATCTTTGTCATCAAAGTGAACAATGCCCAATGTTTCTTGTTTATCTTTGTACCTTGCAAGATTTTCTATGTCTGGCTCTCCGATTGAGGATAGAGCATAGTCTATTGCCTTAGTATGCAAATTCTTTAGTTTTAAACTAAAAATGCCCGGAGCGTATTCTTCTTTTTTATTTTTCATGTGCAATATGTTTTCGTAAATAATCTTAAGGTTATCATCTATATCAAAATTAGCATTTTTAAATTTATCAATTACAGTATAGATGTTTGTTTCATTTAATTCTACGTGGTGGATCTTATTCTTTTTATCGTAAAGTCTTTGATCGCCTATATTTTGTAAAAATTCAATATACTTGATCATCTTTTTTGTAAACGGAAATCTTATTAAAATATGTGTATCATTGTTTTTAATCCATTTAGATCTATCAATTTCGCGAAGTGGTTGTCGTAAATTTTCTATTGTTAATTCGTCAAAACCCTTTTTGTAAAATTGATCTTTGTATTCAATAATCTTTTGTTTTGCTAATTCAAACTGCCTGTCTGTAAGGGCTGTGCCTCTAATACATTGTTTCGCCAAACTAAAAATTAAAGATTGATCGTTACTGTTTATCTTGAAATCAAGAACTTGATCATCATGTGTAACAACACCAGAAAGTATTTCAATGTAGTCTTCTATTGTGTAAATCATAATATTATTATATATGATTATATCTTAGAAGTCAAGTGTTTAATAGGAATTCCTTTAGAAATTTCTTCAACTGTATATTCGGTATGAGCGTAGTCGTTTAGCCATTGTGTCCTATCTGAGTACAAAGGGTTTTCAATTTTAGTAAAGTCTTGTTCTGCTACATCAAATGCTAAACTACTAGGACCTGTAAATGCAGGTACACCATTAATAACACTATGTATACCAGGGTTACTAGACCAACTTACAGTTGCCCATATGTTATCAAACTTCATATCAAAATCATCATATGATCCTGTTATCTTTACAGGACTTTGTCTATAAACGTTTTTAAATTCATGTTCTATAGCAGGTAACGGACATCTAGGATGCGGCCTAAATAGTATTGAGCGTTTCGTTTGCGCTCTTATGGATGTTATTGTGTTGTGTACCCAATTAGACATTGAAGGCATATTAGCCCACTGTAAACTCTTATCATGTTGTCCACACAACAATATATACTCGCCACTGTAGCGCCAAGGTTTTAATTCTAATCCCAAAAGCCTAGCACGATCGTTATTATTGCCACTAGGAATATAATCCCCATCACGGTTGATACCATTAAGTCCTACCTTCCATGTGGTGCCTCTTTTTATTCCACCTACTTCAAGGACGATGGTCGGTTTGGATTGCCGAATGTTTTGTTCCCAAATACTACGGTTTCCAGCCATACGACCGTTCCAAAGTACGCTCCAAATAACATCAATCCCATCATCACCATTAACAACAACATCATGCCCAAGAGCATTAGCGCCAGAGTGAAAGGCATCAAAAACAGGGCTAGAATTAAGTGCGCCATATTGTCTCCATAAGTTAAATTTCATAAGTAAATACCATATAGCATATTTACACGAGGAACAACAATGCCAGACATAACTGTGGTTACAACTTTTCATCAGCCAGGATTAGAGAAATACGGTCAACGCTTTTTAGATAGTTTTGCTGAACGAGTAGATAAAAAAATTAAACTACTTGTGTATGCAGAAAATTGTAAGCCTAATAATCCTGATCCGGATCAAATTAAAATATTTGAGGCATTCGAGGCATTACCTAAACTAAATGAATTTAAATCAACATGGGCAAATGATCCAAAAGCAAATGGCATTCCGCCTGCAGAAATTAAAGCAAAGCGACCAAGAGATTGGCACAAGGAGTTCAAGTGGCATGCTATACGTTTTTCAAATAAGGTATATGCTGTATTTGATGCTTGCGAACGTAGCTCAGATTGGTGTGTGTGGATGGACGCAGATAGTTTTATTCATAGCGACTGGAGTTTCGAGGATTTTGCAAAATTATTGCCTGAAGATAAATGGCTTACATACGTAGGTCGAGGAAAAGGTTCACAAACTTGGCCCGAATGCGGCTTTTATGGAATGAATTTAAAACATGCAATGTGTAAAAAATTCCTTGCAGAGTTTGAAAGATTTTATCAAGATGCTGACAATGGCATATTTAAATTAGAAGAATGGCACGATAGTTTTGTATTCGGACATATTCTAAATCAACTAAAACTTGTAGATGCAAACGTACATGATTATAGTGCTGATATGTACCTACGTGAAGCAAAGACAGGTGGCGGCGGTCATCCTTTAATAAATGGACCTTTAGGAAAATTTATGGATCACATGAAAGGCGGACGCAAAGAACAAGGCAAAAGTAAACCTTCAGATATAATGGTCAGCCGCAAAGAAACTTATTGGCAACGTTAAACATACTGCTTCATTAGTTCCCATGCTTCTCCGCTAATTGTTTCTTGAAAACTCCAATGACACATTGCAATTCTTTCAAGCCATTCTTGTCTATCGTATAGTTTAGGATCTTCTAATCTTTTAAGACTGCTATTAGCAACTTCACTATACATACTAAAACCTGGGTCACGATCTATCTGAAATACTGGAACACCTTCAATTAAACTTGCTACTCCAGGACTAGAGTTATATATTACTGTAGCCCAAGCATTTTTTAAATCATGTTGAATAGGAGTATCTTTTGGACTTATTGTTACGCCAGGAATATTTAATTTTAAATATTGATTTGTTTTTCCGTCGCCTGGATGTCCTCTTACTACAATTGGTCTATCTGTAAATTTTTTTATATCACGAATTGTTCTGTGACAAAATTCCATTACATCCATACCTTTCATACTCCACCCTCCATTACGTTGTAAACATAAAAGAATATAGTCTCCGTTTTTTCTATAATCTTTTACAGTTATTCCAAGATTATTTTTTATTGATTGCCATCTTTTTGGATCTATATCTTTATCAAAATAAAATCCTGTATTTCTAAATACGCCGTCATAAGAATATCTAAGATAATGATGTGGTTGGTTAGATTTATTAACATACAAAAACAAATTACTATCTACAATTAAAGTTCTTTTGTTCTTTAATCTTTGATGATCTATTACACGTTGTCGTAATTGAAGATGAGGAGTTTGCTTACTGTTAGCATGAACAAATCCTTGAAGTAATGCTACATCGCAATCTTCTATATTTGATCCGAAATGATCAATCCCTACATCGCCTTTAGCATTAACTCCTGCAACAAAATTTGTTAGTATAGCAGGTTTTTCAGGTTTGTTATTTTTTGCTGGGATTCCAGAGTGGTAGCTCACTAGTTTCATCTATTGTTTTCCAGGCAAAGCCTGACTCCATTTCCGGTATTGTAAATTGACAGTATGACAAGTGTGCCATAAATGCATCCATTGTTTCATTGTCTGGGAACTTAGGATTATCTACGTTTCGTAAGTCTGTTTCACTAATCACTGAAGCAGCATTTTGTCCTAAGACAATAGCAGGAACACCTTCCATCATAGCTTCAATGGCTGCAATACTATTATATGTAATCAAACAATGAACATCGTCATTTAGTGCTTGCTGTATAGATTTACTTGTAACTCTTTCAGTTCTATTAGGCTTTAATCTTATTTCTATTTTCTTAGAAGTTATTTTTTTAAGTTGTTCTGATACTTGTTTTGTCCAAACTTCTGGTGAAGGTTGTCCAAACATATCCATTACTTTAAGACTTGGCGGACAAATTAATATCTTTTTACCCTTTTTGCGTCCTTTGTATTTGTAACCAAACATTTTTAATCTATCATGTTCTCGTTCTACAATAGGTCCAATATATTGTAAATTATTTTTTGTTATTCTATGAACCCATTTAGATTTATTATTTCCGAAATAACCTGTATCTACAGCATAAAACGTTCTATCAATTTGCCTACATTGATTAATTGCCTTTCTACTTCCGCCACCTAGTCCTCGTATAACCAAAGGTACCGAAGTGTCTTTTTCATCTTCGAAATTAGAAATATATCCTTTACTTCCTCTTATAAAATGCATCAGTATAGGATCATAAGCATGTCCTGCTTTTTTATAACTAATACCGCCGTCGCTGTCTATTGCTGCTACTTTATTACCCATTGCTTTTTCCATCTTCTCCTTAACGTCATTAAGGCTTGTATTTAAATATTTGCTAGTTGGATCTATCATATAATTGATAGCAGAATCTATGAATCCTTTTTTATCATCATCTAACATTTCGTATTTGTTAATTTTAGGAGCTTTTGGAGCTAAATTTTTTAAATATCTTTTCTCCATTATCAACCATTCAGCCGCATATTCACAAGTTTCATAATCTTGGAACCAAGGACCTCCTTCTGTGTAATGCAACGCATAAGGCATTCCGTCTTTAGGCTCTTGATAATGATTGACCAACCAATTCCATCTGTGAGGAATAGATCCTATTAGGTTGTCCTGTAACCAACTAAATCTATGAAAATATGCTCCATCGAATTTTGTATTATTAACATGATCAGCAGTTAGTACTTTATTTGCAGGATGTCCACAATTCCACAAAACCAATGAACTCCAATTTTTACGTGGATATACATGTTGTTCTTTGCCGTCCATTTTTGTTGTGCCTTGCTTAGGTGAGTAATCATGTTGCACACACATCACAGCATACTTGTCTTCAGCCAATTCAAACAAGTCTCTAATATTATGATTGAATAGGAAATCACAATCACAGAACAATGCCCAGCCCTTAAAGTCTGTAAGATGCGGAATTAAAAATCTAGAAAATGTAAATTCTGTCGATCCTAATTTGTCTTCTGGTCGCCAATAGTTGCCACTTTTTTTTAATTCTTTTAATTTTAAAGGTATAACTTCTATTTTTTCTTCGTTCTTTGATTTTGCAAAAATACTTTCTCTGCATACTTGGTAAGCTATATCTTCTCTAGTATCATAGCCTACAAAAATTTTGATATCAGCATTCTTAGCGTCTTTCAATGTCTTCCTCCACACAATTGGTACCATACTGTATTTCTACTAACTTTAATGGTTCTGTTGATTCGTTTGCTAACTGATGCCACATACCTACAGGTATGTGCAACGACTTGTGTTGTTCGTAAACTCCATGTACATCAAGATCAGTTTTATTATTAATTGTATATACAGTAGCAGTGCCTTCGGCTACAAACCAGTGTTCGGCTCGATGCTTGTGTCTTTGCATCGATAACTTCTTTCCTGGTGGCACAGCTAATTCTTTGACCTTAGTGTGCTGGTTATATTCATGTATCACTCTATAGTACCCCCACATGCGTTCAGTCTTTGGAGCCTTCCATTCTTCGAGTATCCAACTAGAACTATTCATTTTATTAGTTCCGCCTACACCAAACTCAAACTGTACATAAGGCATATCTCCATATGTCTTGTATTCAGGAGTAGATGTATTTGTCCTGTCGCCACCATTAGCAAAAACAACTTTTGTGCCACTGCCGTGTGTTGCTAATACTTTATAAATTGCCCCACATGCACTATCGTCAGCATCGTCAAAACTAATAACATCGCTAACAATACTTAACTCTTTTATTATTGCGGCACGGTCTTCAAACGACATAAACGGTCTACCTTTTTTACGGGTAAGCCAGTCGTCGCTATTTAAACCAACAATTAGCTTTGAACCTAGTTTATGTGCTTCTTTAAAGTATTCTATATGTCCTTTGTGTAGAGGATCAAAGCCACCAGTTACTAATACAATATTCATACTGATATTTATGTACGTAGTTTATTCTGACAATAAGGATTGACTAGATCATAAGGATATAAGGTTTTAAGGTGTTGCCAAGGCAAGCCTTGTGCTATCTCTTTTGTATTCCATTGACAATAAGCAAGATTGTTTAACCATTGAGTACGATCATACATCTGTGGTTGTTCAAGCCTACTTAAACTTTTATTACTAACAGGCCAGGCCATTGAGCTTGGACACATACTAAATGTTGGGATTCCTTCGCATACACTTTCTGTCAACGCATTTGAATTAAATCCTACTACAGCCCAAGCCCTATTTAAGTCTTCGTACAGTCCTGGTCCACCGTGTAATAATCCCGACTCTTGATGATTTCCACTTATTTCATAATTTTCGATACCGCTATCTTTAATAATCTTTAATTGAGAATGTATTCTATTAGGATGCGGTCTTAATATTATTTTTCTATCTGTATACTTTCTTATCTCTTTTATAGTAGCTATTAGGAATTTTTCATAGTTACCATACCTTGCCATTAGATTTTTTAAACTACTGTCTCCGGGACGTTGTAATAATACAAGTATTGCATCCCCGGGTTTTCGCCAATCTTTTATTTCTATGTTTTGTTCTTTTTGAATACGGGCCCATCTATCTGATGGACAGTTGCCTATATTATAATCACCTTCGTCTTGAAAGTAACTCCACCAACTAAATCTATAATATGCACGAGGACTAGGATACTCAGCACAGTTTTTTCTAAATACAGCAGACTCTGCACAAATATAAGGTTTACCACTGAAACGTATAAATTTATAAATGTGTCCAAGTTTTTTTTGACGTTTTTGTTCTAGTATATTACTTTGTAAAAATATATCTGCTTTGTCTATAGTTTCTTTATCTTCCCAATCTACCATCACAACATTACTACCACCTATAATAGGATGATTTCTGTATGCTGGTTCAATTGCAACAATTAACGGTTCGATATTTTTTTTAAATTTCTTTGCCATGTTTAGACTCTTGAATACACCACTCTTGAAAATTAACAGGTGTAAAATTATTATCTTGTCTTACAAACCAAGTTTCGTAAGGCAACCAAGGTTTTTTAAAGAACACATCGTGTACTGCTACTTTGTAACCATGCCTAGTTAAAAAGTCTGTTGCCTGTTGATTGAAATTAGTATTTTGATAGTTATACCAATCATGTTCAAATGTAATACATTCAAATTCAACACCTTGCTCAATAACACGTTTTAATGCGGCAAACGTATTTTTTGGTGGTTCTATATCACAACTTAAATACCCTATTTTTGTATCTAACCCTTGTTCCTTAAGAGCACCAAGATAATCAAAAGTAAGTGCATCTGAAAAATAACATGGATTATTTCTATTAGACCTATCCCATTTATCTTTCCATTTTTCAATAAGTTCTACACTAAAACCTTTCCACCCATAATCAACATCTAAGTTATATGTGTTGTTAATTTTTATAGGATGGTTGCCGCCAATCTCAATGTAAGTTTTATTTTTACAAATGCTTAATGCAAATAAGTCTTGTGCTGCTTGTGCATTAGACTTGTCATGAAGTGGGTTTTTCTTTTTCATTTTTTATCCAATGTTTTTGTTTATAAAAACCAAACCTCTGTTACGAACAAAAGCCTTTTTACCTTTTTTTCCTAAATTAAGTGTTGATCTGTTTCTTATGTTTTTTGTGTGTTTTTGGTTATAAATTAAGCCATATTGTTTCATAGTGTCAATCCAATAATCTTCTTTTTGTAAATTGACATGATGATGTCCTTCCCAGCCTGGCGGCGCATATGTCATCAATATGTATTTACAGGATTGGAATGCCCTAATGTAATTAGGAATATATTTTTCATATACATGTTCTACAAATTCAACACTCCATCCAATATCATATGTTTCTGCAATAGGTACAGGACCTAATGTAAAGTCATGTATTATAAATTTATCTTTGTTAAATCTTTCTACAGTATAATCACCATCAATGCCTGTACTATCCAAGCCAATTTGGCTAGCAAGTTCAACCATACCGCCAGGGCCACAACCTATATCAAGAAAACTTTTTGCACTAAAAGTTTTTTTTAGATACTCTAATGCTCCGTGATCTAAATGTGTTTTACCTTGATGCCCTCCAAGGTGTGCTTCTAAGACCATTTTTACTTCCTCATTCCATTAAACACTGTTTTTTTTATTTTAGAATTATCCTCGTCAATTGCTTGTAGTAAATTAAAAGGTAATTCCAATTTTTTAATTAGTGAAGATAGTGCCTTAGTATCCTTAGGCAAGCACATTCCACCATATCCTCTTAGGTCGGGCTTAACATCTAAGTACATATCTGTAGCTTTACCTGTTTTTATGTAAGAATTTTTTATAGTAGTGTAATCACAATTTAATTTTTGGCATATCTCATACATTACATTTGCAAAAGTTACTCTCAAACTTGCATATACATTATTAAAATATTTCAACACTTCTGCCTCGCTAGGTGTTAAATGTTCAATATGCTGTGGTAGATTGCTGTGTGCTTCAGCTACTTTTTTATAAACCCATATATCATGCGTTCCTATTGCAAGTAATTTATGATTATTAATAAAGTCATCTGTTGCACATCGTTCCCGTAAAAATTCCGGAACAAAACAAATTGTCAAATTAGTAAATTTATCAATCATAGATTGTGTAAACCCGGGAACTGTGGTGCTTCTAATTGCAATTATTCCTCTATAGTTAATGTTATCTAACTCTTTAATAACACTTTCTATAATTGAAGTATCACACTCTCCGTTATCTTTACTAGGTGTTGGAACACAAATAAAACAAATTTCAGTATGTTCTACTATGGCAATGTTGGTATTTAATTTAATATCGTGAGCAAAAATAGTATGGTCTATATGTTCAAATCCATCTTTGTTTGCTGTGCCTACAGCGCCTAAACCTATAATTCCTATTTTCATAATAATGATTCCACTGTAGTTCTTAGACCTTCATTTAAAGGGGTGTATTCTTTAAAGTTTGTTAGTTGTTGTACAAGAGTTGTATCTGGACAGCGGCGTTTTGCACTACCAACAGGACCAGAACGTACCTCAAGTTTGTCAGGATTAATATCCATAATACCCATTATTAGTTTTGCTACTACGCTAATTTTCACTTCTTCTTGCTTACCTATATTTATAGTACAGTTTTTTGCATTATCTATTAAAGATTGTGTCATTTGTATTGCATCGTCAACATAACAAAAACTTCTTGTGTCATTTCCTTTGATATAATACTCGCCTTTTTTACAACGTTCAACAAATTCACTGATAAAATGATCTTTCTGTCCAGGGCCGTAAATATTAAAATATCTAATTATTAGGTAATTTAATCCGCAGTTTGCAACTAGGTTTTCGCCTAGTGCTTTGGGAATACTATAACTCCATCTAGGATTATCGATGTTATCAAACATCACGGGAACAGACTCGTCAGTAGGTACTGAATATAATCCCTTATCTATAGCACCATTAAAAATTTCGCACGTACTAGTAAAAACAAATTTTGTATTTGTATTTTGATATCTTTTTACTAAATTGAATGTGGGTAATGTATTGTTAAATGAGACTTCAGTAGGTGTTTCATAAAATAATCTTGTGCCGTTTGTTGCTGCCATATGCACCAATATATCACAATCTGGCATTTCTTTTACTAAATTAGGATCGCATAAATCTTTATCGTTTAAAAGATCATAACCGTCTGCACCTTTAACATGGTTAAAGTAGTGTTGCCCTATAAATCCTTTGTGCCCGGTTACGATATATTTTTTATCCAATTTTTAATTTTTCCTTGCGTTTAATTGCTTTACTGTAATGTTTGTCTCTAACTGATTTTTTTGACCCTTTGTAATGAGCAATGTATCCGTTGAGTGCTTGATCGAAATGTGATTTTGTAGCATCTGGCGGACTAATATTGTGGTTTTGTATTTTACCTTCTTGTTCCATTTCTAATCTGACAGCATCAAATACATGACAGTCTAATTGTCCTGAAAGTTCGTATAGTTTATCTGTGTCATAATAATCTTTAAATCTATCAAAATATTCTTGAGCATATTGATGCTTCATGTCAAAAACTAAAAATCCTGTTTCTGTATATAAGCCAGGCCTACCTAAATATGCAACAAATTTTTCTTTGGGTAAAAAACTTTTAAGATATTTAGATGTAATTTTTGTAACAATTTCAGTATCTGTATCCAACCAACACAATAAGTCAACATCTTTTGTTTTGGCTGCGTGATATAAACAATAACTTTTATGTGAAAAACGAACACCATCAAACATAAAGTTTCCTGGTTTTCTATATGCATTACGTTCTTTAAATTTTGTTAAGTCAGGTATAGATTCTTCTAATCTTTGATTTGTCATGTTTGAAGGGAGATCTAAATCTGTATTATCAGTATAAAAAAATAATTGTATGTCTGAATCTATAAACTTTTTTGCACTATCAACAAACCAATGTCCGTATTCTTCGTAACCTTTATCACTAAAGGTTGTTACTATTCCAATTTTCATAGCATCTCTTTCTATAATGTAGCATCTTCCATTCCGGCAACTCTTAGCTTTACTACATTAGTTATCTGCCATTGCTTCTGATCAAGTCCTTTTAAGAGTCCTAGCCATTTGTTACGCATAAGTGCAAACTCGTTGATAATCTTTTCGTAGTCAACAACGTCTGCCTCACCGTCTACGTATTTTTCAACGTCACGGCTTGACAGAGCTCGTTGATAATTTTCAAGATATTTCTTAAAGTACGAGCTACGCAATCTGCGTAACTCAATATTTAAATAGTGTAGTATAGCTTCAATCTCTTGCAATTGATTAAATCGATGTTCAACAATACCGGGCATTTCTGCTGCGGCACGTTCTACATTACCTTTTAACTTTACTTCAACACGAGCATCTACAAGCTCACTTTCAAAGTATGCTACAGCATCGGGTATTTTACTTACATCACGTGAGACTTCACTATACCAACCCATTACTCATCCCATTCGTCTAAACTGTCATCATCCGGATCAATATCTAGATCTAAATAATATGATATTGCATCATCAAGAGTGTTATCACTGCCTAATGCGGCTGTAAATGCTTCGTCTGATGCGCCGTAATCTGCACAACATTCTACATAGCGTTCGGCAACAATTTCTACACTTTTCTTGTCAATAGTATCTTTAAATACCATCCACACATCTACAATTTGACTTTCGTCCATAGTTTACTCCTCGATTAGTTCGTGTTCTTCTACAACAATTTCTTCGTCGTCATCTGCGGTATTTACCACAGGTGCCAATTTCTCATTGTATTCCGACATAATCATATTCATCTTAGACGGTTCCATCCATGCCTTACGATAATCGAGATGTTCTTCACCAGCTAGATCAATATACTTGAGTCTGTTGCCTTGCTTTTCTAGCAAACCTTTTTTCTCAAATAGTTCAATAAGACCGCTGTAAGGATTCATACCTGTTTCGTATGGAATCTTGACTTGTACGCCTTCGAAAGGTTTTGCATAACGAGTTTTCATTACTTTACAACCTGCTCTAATACCACGTACTTCACTGATCTTATTACCAGCTTCGTCTTCTTTAAGTTTCATTTTCTTCATTGCAACAACAATACTTGATGCGTAAACAAAACCTTGTCCACCACTGATCTTGTCATCTGGATCAAACATATCTTGTGATGCATATGTATGGTTAGTACATACTAGTCCTACATTAAGTGAACCAATCATGTTAACTGTGTTACGAACAAGTGCGGTCAATTGCTTAGGCTTACGACCCATATCACCTTTCATATCACCCTTACTAAACTGATCTACGTCTGTAGGTGTTAGCAACATACCCAAACTGTCAACTACAAACAATACTTTAGGTCGATCTTCTTCGGCCATTGCTTTATAGTCTGCTACAAATGTTGATACTGTTTTAGCAACATCATCAATCATACTCATGTTAAGTTTTAGTAGTTTTTCTTCTGACGTGTCTACGTCTAATGCTTGTAGCCACGATTCATCAAGAGCGTTCTCTGAGTCAATTAGTACTACAAAGATGCCTTGGTCTTGTGCGTGTTTTACGATGTTACCTGAACAGAAATAACTTTTACCTGCTCCGGATTCACCTGCAAACACAGTTACCTTACCTAGTGGAACACCTTTGTGAAAGTCGCCACTAATAAGATAGTTAAGTGCATATGAGCCTGTTGAGATCCAATCTGTAGGATCGTTAAAGCCGCTACTCATGCCTGAGATGCTTTTTGTTAAGTCCTTACGGAACTTACTAACGTCAAATGATTTAGCCATAGTTTCTCCTTGTTAAAGCTACACTCCTAGTACTGTTTAGAACGTTGACAGCCAATGGCAATGAATCTCTGTTCTGGTTTAAGTACTAGGAGCACTTAATTTATTCTTTAGCTAGATTGTCTTGAACGAATCATTGCAAGAATGTCTTGAGCATTACCTTCTGCAGGTGCCGCTTCAGCCGCTGGT
>Ga0222718_10001106_pt1 | contig 27128 bp, 24 predicted proteins | sample C33_27DmetaG_FD_165045 | JGI IMG/M metagenome (GOLD analysis project Ga0222718, IMG submission 165045) | Estuarine water microbial communities from San Francisco Bay, California, United States - C33_27D | ecosystem: Environmental > Aquatic > Marine > Unclassified | place: USA: California...
TAATTTCTGAAGCTTTGGTTTTGAATTCTGCATTGTCTTCCTCCTCCTCCTCAAACCAGCGTTTCTGGAAAAGGATGATCATACCGATACCCACGGAAATTGCTGTGTCTGCAATGTTGAACACTGGCCTAAAAAACAAGAAGTTTTCTCCACCCCATATCGGCATCCAATCGGGGAAGGTACCTTTTATCAGCGGGAAGTATAGCATATCGACCACCCTGCCGTAAAGAAATGGGGCATACCCACCTTCGGCCGGCATAAATTCCGCTATTTGGTCATGGCTTTCGTTGAAAATCAAACCATAGAAGGCAGAGTCGATGATATTTCCCATGGCTCCTGAAAAAATCAATGAACCGGCAATGATTAAACCAATTTTAGCTCCCTTGCGCGCATACGTCACCAAATAATAGCCAATGGCGCTTACCGCCACAATTCTAAATACGGACAATAGAATCTTGCCAATTTCACCTCCAAACTCTAAGCCGAAAGCCATCCCGTTATTCTCAGTAAAATGAATAATAAACCAATAGCCATCTATCTCATTGCCAAACACTTCATGTTCTTGCCCGAGAGACATATTGGTCTTGATCCAAATCTTCAATACCTGATCAAAAATCAAGACACCAAACACTACGGCAATCGCTGCCCACAGCGTAGACTTAGCCACCGATCCTTCTTCGGTACCTTTTATGCGCACTTCTCCAAAAAAACTGCTCAAGATTGCTGTTTCTTCGCCTCAATGCTTAGTGTAGCATGTGGCACAATGCGCAAGCGCTCTTTAGAAATAAGCTTACCTGTAACTCGACAGATACCATAAGTACCGTGGTCAATTCTAATTAAAGCATCGTTTAGGCTCTTAATGAATTTCTCCTGACGAGCGGCCAATTGCGCTGTTTCTTCACGAGAAAGGACATCACTTCCATCTTCGATAAGCTTAAACGTGGGTGAAGTATCATCCGTGCCATTATTGTCTTTCAGAGACATGGTATCATTCAACAGATCTAAGTCTGTCTTTGCTTCAGTCAATTTTGAAACAATGATTTCTCTAAACTCCTCTAGCTCCTTTTTAGAGTATCTTATTTTCTCTGATTCGGCCATGCTTCACCTAATTGTTTTTCTCAATCAAAATTTTCGTTTCCAGCCCTTCTTCAATTTGAATTTGAAGCGCTGTATCTTGCTCTATAGCTGTCTTTAGCTCAAGACTATCCGCCAGCGTCTCTGCACAAATATAATTTTTATTGATATTGACAGCTCGCTCGATTGCAGGTTGGTTTTCAACCATCAAATTGATGCGATCGGTAACTTCCAAACCACTGTCTTTTCGAAGGTTTTGAATACGGTTTACAAGTTCTCTTGCAATGCCCTCAGAGCGCAACTCATCGGTTATGGTAATGTCGAGAGCAACGGTTACTGAGCCTTCTCCGGCCACAATCCACCCGGGGATATCCTTTGTGCTGATTTCAACATCCTCAGCCAGTAGCCCAAATGAGGTGCCATCTAAATCAATCATGATTTTACCATCACGCTCAACCTGTTGAATTTCTTCTTGACCAAATTGTCCTACCTGGGCTGAAAGTGCCTTCATGTTTTTCCCCACCTTAGGCCCAAGTGCCTTGAAGTTTGGTTTGATACTTTTCACGAATACACTCGAGTCACGCACATATTCCAATTCTTTCACGTTCACCTCATTTAAAATCAGCTGTTCTACCTGCCGAAGGTGTTGCTCAAACTCTTCGCTAACTACCGGCACCATGATCTTCTGTAAAGGCTGCCTTACTCGAATGTTTTCCTTTTTGCGTAGGGATAGCACCAATGATGACGCGGTCTGTGCCAAGGCCATTCTTTTTTCTAATGCTTCGTCAATAGATGCCTCGTCTACCTTGGGCCAAGCCGCGATATGCACGGAGTCTTCACTTTCCAATTTGGTGATACTATTCAGGTCAGAAAAGAGCTGCTCGGAGTAAAATGGGGCAATGGGGGCGCTTAGTTTCGCAACAGTAATCAAGCATTGATAAAGTGTTTGGTAGGCCGCAATCTTATCTTCCGAATAATCGCCTTTCCAAAAGCGCCTTCTGCACAATCGTACATACCAATTGCTCAATTCATCCACCACAAAATCTTGAATTGCCCGACCTGCACGGGTTGGTTCGTATGCATCAAATGCCTCTTCTACTTCTTTAATCAAGGAGTTGAGTCGAGAAATCACCCATTGATCAATTTCAGGCCGTTTCTCTAATGGAATTGATGCTTCGCTGTGCGTAAACCCATCTACATTGGCATAAAGTCCAAAAAACGAATAGCTGTTATGTAGTGCCCGGAAATACTTCCGTTGTACCTCAGTAATACCCTCAGCATCGAATTTCAAATTGTCCCACGGTGGCGCATTGGTAATCATATACCATCGTGTGGCATCGGCACCAAATGTTTTCATGGTTTCGAATGGGTCAACCGCATTGCCAAGGCGCTTTGACATTTTTTGACCGCTCTTGTCGAGCACCAAACCATTGCTGACCACGTTTTTATAGGCTACCGATCCTTTAATCATGGTTGAAATGGCGTGGAGGGTATAAAACCAACCTCGCGTTTGATCAACGCCTTCAGCAATGAAGTCGGCTGGGAATGACTCACCGCCATCCACCATTTCTTTGTTTTCAAATGGATAGTGCCACTGTGCATAAGGCATGGCACCACTATCAAACCACACATCTATCAAATCGAGCTCACGGGCCATCACCATGCCGCTTCGGAAAAAGATGATGTAGTCTACAAATGGTCTATGTAAATCTATCTGATCTTTGGACAGCGTAGCCATGAAAACGATTTTCTTGCTTCGAATAAGGTCGTTCCAAACGTTGTTGACATTTTCACCACGAAGCCGCATTTCGCCCAGATGCTTGCGCAGCGATTGTCCATCATATCGATTGCCGTTTTCGTCCACACATTCTTCGGTAATGAAATAAGCGTTCTTTTCTGTGAACTCTTTTATAGCACCTACACACTCCTCCATCAGAGGTCCGTAAGGCCCTGTGCGCCAAATTGGAAGTGGCGTGCCCCAATACCTCGAGCGACTTAAGTTCCAATCGTTTAGGTTTTCGAGCCAATTTCCAAACCTACCTTGCCCTGTGCTCGCGGGTTTCCAGTTGATGGTATTGTTGAGCTCGATCATTTTATCCTTCACCGCGGTGGACTTGATGAACCAAGAATCGAGCGGATAGTAAAGAATGGGTTTATCCGTGCGCCAGCAATGCGGGTAGTTGTGTTGGTATTTTTCCACTTTAAAGGCTTTGCCTTCAAGCTTTAATTTCAATGAAATGCGCTCATCAACACTGAGGTAGTTTCCAAGATTTGGAATATGCTCTTTGAGTCGCACTTTTTGCTTTTCAAACTCGGCTTCCTTCTCTTCTGGCGACATATACTCAGCCTTCACGGGTTCTCCTGCCAGTCCCCAGATAAGGTCGTTTACTTGATTAACAAAACGTCCACGCATGTCCACCAGTGGCACAGGATCGCCATTTTCATTTTCGACTAACATTGGTGGCACCCCAGCCGCTTTGGCCACTTGCATATCGTCTGCCCCAAAGGTGGGTGCCGTATGTACGATACCCGTACCGTCTTCTGTCGTTACAAAATCGCCCGCGATTACTTGAAATGCCTTGTCGGCATCGCGCAGTGGCTGAGTGTATGGTAAAAGCTGTTCGTAGCGAAGACCGATTAATTCTGAGCCCAAGAAGGTTTTTAATACTCGGTATGGCAAAAGCTTGTCGGAGGAAGAATACGTCATCTCTGCCTCGGCTCCATCTGGTTTGAAATACTTCTGCACCAAAGGTTTGGCAATAATGACTGTCTGCGGATCTGCAGTATATGGATTGAACGTTTGAATCGCACAGTACTCGATTTTGGCTCCAACTGTTAATGCCGTATTCGATGGAAGAGTCCATGGCGTGGTGGTCCAGGCCATGAAATGCAGCTTGCCACTTTCTGCTAGATCTGACAGATTTGATTCCAGGGCCCTTAGTTTTTCATCTGCGCGCACCTTAAATAACGCTGTGCAACTGGTATCCTTCACATCTTTATAGGTACCAGGAAGGTTCAGCTCATGCGAACTCAAACCCGTACCTGCCGCTGGTGAGTACGGTTGTATGGTGTAGCCTTTGTAGAGCAAATTCTTCTGATGCAACTGGCTGAGCAACCACCAAACAGATTCGATGTAGTTGTTTTCGTAGGTAACATATGGATCATCCATATCTACCCAGTAGCCCATTTTTTCTGTTACATCGCGCCATTCAGCCGTGTAACGCATGACTGCCTCACGGCAAGCCTGATTGTACTCCTCGATGGAGACCTTAGTACCAATATCTTCTTTGGTAATTCCAAGCTCCTTTTCCACTCCAAGTTCAACGGGCAGTCCGTGGGTATCCCAACCTGCCTTTCGCATTACTTGAAACCCTTGTTGAGTCTTGTATCTGCAGAACAGATCCTTGATTGTTCGAGCCATTACGTGATGGATTCCTGGCATACCGTTAGCCGAGGGTGGACCTTCATAAAACACATAGCTTGGCTTACCCTCACGACTCTCCATGCTCTGCTCAAACGTCTTATTTGCCTTCCACTTCTCTAAAACTCGCTCGGCAATGTTGGGCAAGTTAAATCCATCGTATTCTTTAAATGTGCTCATATCAGCGTAATAACCTGAATTTTTAAAGGCGGCAAAGGTAGTTTCAACAGGCAATAAACCTACTTGAAAACTAGACATTACTTGAGCCCAAAACTCATCGCATATTGGCGCCAAGAAATATCTTTGAGATTGAATGAATGAGCAAATCGAAAAACGCCTACGGTTAAAAAGTGATGCTGAACTTGTAGCAGTTATAGAAAGCAATGAAGGCGACTACACCAAACAAGCGATTGAGGTTGCTCAACGAGTTTTGACCCAAAGGTCGCTAGACCAAGCCAAGGTGTTAGAGCTTGCTCGAAACCTCATGAAAACCAAAATACTGAGTTATCTCAAGAGTTTTGATGTAATCAACGACACGTTTGTTTTGCCTCAGAGCTCTATTCTTACGGAGGAGGAAATAAAGTCTCTATTCTCACAAACGTTTACCCAATGGAAAAACGAGCAGGATGGTATGATTCCAGACGGGTGGCAATATGTTTTGGCTGCAGGGTTGGGATAAAAAAACCTCGATCCAACATTGTCGAATCGAGGTTTCACTAAAAATTTTTTAAAGCCGTCAGTATTCGTCTTCGTTAAAGAAGAAGTCCTCCTTGGTGGGATAATCTGGCCAGATGTCCTCAATGGTATCGTAGTTATCTCCTTCGTCTTCCAACGCCTGCAGGTTTTCAACCACTTCTAAGGGTGCGCCAGTTCTCATAGCAAAGTCAATCAACTCGTCCTTAGTGGCTGGCCAAGGCGCGTCTTCAAGATATGAGGCTAATTCTAAAGTCCAATACATGTTTCCTCCTTTTTAAGGGTCGTTTCTAAAGGCGGCAAAAATATATTTTTTGCAATACCACACAAGTCTTAAGTTTTTCATATTTACACGCTGACTTTCAGTCAGTTATTGTCTAGAATTTGGATTCCAAGGAATCTCCTCTGCGCCAAAATCCAATGTTAACTTCCTGGCTAAGACGAAAAAATAGTCTGAGAGGCGATTTAAATACGACAATAAGTGCGCTGGAAACTCCGAATGTTCAGCAAGCGCAACACAGAGTCGCTCTGCTCTTCGGCACACACAGCGGCAAACGTGGCAAGCTGAAACGGCTGGATGTCCACCCGGAAGCACAAAAAACTTCATAGGAGGCAGCACCTTGTCCATTGTATCCATCGCATCCTCCAATTCTTTTGTTCTTTCCTCACGTATGTCAGGAAGCTCCATCTTATTTTTTTCCGGGTCAGCGGCCAAGTGAGACCCGAGCGTGAATAAATCTTCTTGTATTTGAAGGAGTTGTTTCGTTTGAACTTCGTCTAACCCGTGATCCCTTAAAGCCCCGATAAATGAGTTTAGCTCATCAAGTGTTCCGTAGCTTTCAATCCTGAGATGATGCTTCGGAAGCCTTGTACCACCTAACAATCCTGTGCTGCCGTCATCACCTTTTTTAGTGTAAATCTTCATATCAATTATGTATGTGTTAAGTTCAACAATGAAATTAGGATAATGTGTTTATAAAGCTCCCTTTAGCCACCCCTCAAATAATCTAAATCAAATAAATATGGGATACTGGACAAACATAGATGGTGTTTTAAAATCCATCTCCGTTGGAAACTCTTCAAACATATGGGGATATAACGCCAACAATGAAATTTTTAAAAAATCTGATAGCATCGAAGGCAATTAGCAAGGAATTCCCTCACCTCTTGGTGAGTTGAGTTCTGAAAACATCACCTCATTGCGGGGACGATGGGCATGTGTTATTGTGCCTTTCAAACCAACGGATTTTCAGATGGATCCATCAGATTCAAAATTGGCAACCATTTCCATCCACATGCGGACTCACCAAGGTTAACGTTGGCAACAATTACAACATATGGGGCATTAATGATGCTGGCACTGGCTGGATTTACACCATGGATGCCGTATTCCTTAACACACAGAATACTGAACCGCTCTTAGATGTGTCTGTTGGCTCAGATGGTTCAGCAATTGTGCTTGGAAACACCAAAACCATATATCGTTATCTTAATCCAAAGCGTAGAAAAGACGATACGGTTTATCGAAAAATCGAAGGTATTTCAAATGTGATTGAAATAGCCACATCCACAGAAGCCATGATGTTGGCCATTACGGATGACGCTAGCGCGCCTCGTTTGCAGATTTATAGAGGTGAGAATATGTGGGCCGAGTTTCCTTTTAAGGACATCAATGGAAACCAAATTCCAGAGAAGATTGAAAAGGTTTCAATTGGGGCAGACGGAACTATCATTGGCCTGACAGACAATACGGCTGGCCCATCCAACATTTGGTAGTACATACCTTATTATGGACAACCTCCAACACCACCAACCGATTAATCAATTAACATTTCAAAAAACAATAAAATATGGAACCATTTATCGCACAAATCATGCTTTTCGGGGGCAACTTTGCCCCAAGAGGTTGGGCCTTCTGCGATGGCTCACTATTACCAATTAGTCAAAATACAGCGCTCTTTTCTCTTATAGGAACAATCTATGGAGGGGATGGGCGAACCACATTCGCGTTGCTAGACCTCAGAGGCAGAGCCCCAATTCATCAAGGGCATATGCCCGGTGGTCAATATTCTTATCGCCTTGGACAGCGCGGAGGACAAGAGTCAAACACACTCAACACATCACATCTCCCTGCTCACAACCATCCGGTATCTGGAAGTGGTGGAGGTATTTCAGGATCTGCAACCGCAACGATAAGCGGAGCGCCTGGAGTTACAATGAATGTCTCGGACGATAATGATGCGGGCGAAGAGCCAAATGGAAATTATCTTGGAAAAAATGATGCGGGGGCACTTTACGCTAGTGGGCACAACGGCACAATGGCCAGTGGGGCAATCTCTGCAGACGCTGAAACTCTGGCAGTTTCCGTTGACACAAGCGGTCTTTCTGTTAATATGTCCGGATTAAGCACAGGAAATACTGGTGGTGGACAACCCATTCAAAACATGCAACCATACATTGCCATGAACTACATAATTGCCCTGCAAGGAATATTCCCTTCTCGCAGCTAGGTAGTTTTAATATTCCAAAAAAGGGCGCGAAGTAAATATACTTTCGCGCCCTTTATGTTTAAGCTCGATTTTGCCCATAAACCTACACAGTGGCTAATACTGTGTTTGCTCGCCCTCACCTGGGGGAGTTCTTTCATTTTGATGAAAAAAGCCCTTGTGTTTTTCACTCCAGATACTGTTGCCACTTATCGTATTGCACTAGCATCGTTGGTTTTATTTCCTATTGCAATTCGCAATCTCGATAAAATCAAGGGGCACGTTTGGCCATTACTCGCGGTTTGTTTATTCGGTAACGGATTACCAGCACTGCTCTTTGCAGTGGCTCAAACCCAGATACCAAGTTCACTTAGTGGCATTCTTAATTCTTTGACCTCGTTATTCACATTATTGATTGGTGTGGTTTTATTTCGACTTAAAACCACCGTATATCAAGTAATCGGTGTCTTTGTGGCATTGATTGGAGCTGCTGGTCTTATCGGTTTTAACAGTTTGGCCGCATTCTCCGAAAACAGCCAATATGCGTTGCTTGCCGTAATAGCAGCATCAATGTATGGACTTGCCGTCAATACCATCAAATCAAAACTTCCTGAAATGCGCCCTACTCACATCACAGCGCTTTCATTTTTAATGACTGGCCCGTGGTGCCTTCTATATTTATTGATTGGCACTGACTTTATTTCAATCATCACCGAAGATTCAAAAAGCTGGTCAGCAGTGGGATATCTTACTATTTTAGCCGTGATTGGCACGGCTGCTGCCGTTGTTTTATTTAACCGACTGATTAAGGAAACCACAGCCGTGTTCGCGTCATCTGTTACATACCTTATTCCTGTGGTGGCGGTGGGTTGGGGCATACTCGATGGCGAATCCGTAACGCTGATGGATGGAGGTTTCATGCTGTTTATTCTAACTGGAATATTCTTGATCAACTCATCTCACCCTAAGGCGTTCTTGAACAGGCTTTTTCGCTAGGCAAAAAACCATGAACAAAAGCCTTGTTGAAAACTAAATAGTGTTACATTCGCAGCCCTTTTTAAAACAAGAAAAAGTAAAGCTATGTACGCAATTGTAGATATAGCAGGGCAGCAATTTAAAGTTGAAAAAGACCAAAAGGTTTACGTTCATCGTCTAGATGCAGAAGAAGGAAAGAAGGTTAACTTCGATCGAGTTCTTCTGATTGATGACAATGGTAAAGTAAACATTGGCGCCCCAGCTATCAACGGAGCTCAAGTAAGCGCTACCGTTTTAGAGCACCTTAAGGGTGACAAAGTGATCGTCTTCAAAAAGAAAAGACGCAAAGGATATCAAAAGAAAAATGGTCACCGTCAGTACTTGACGGAGATTCAAATAGACAGCATTGTGGCTAGCGGAGCCAAAAAAGCAGCTGCGCCTAAGAAGGAAGAAGCTCCTAAAGCAGAAGCAAAGGAAGCCCCCAAGGCAGAGGCAAAGCCCGCTGAAGCGCCAAAGTCAAGTGAATCAACAGATCTAAGTGCAATGACTGTTGCTCAACTAAAGGAAATGGCCAAGAGCAAGGAGATTGCAGGTTACTCATCAATGAAAAAAGCTGAGCTGATCGAAGCGCTTAGCTAAATCCAATAAAACCTAGAAATAATGGCACATAAAAAAGGTGTAGGTAGTTCAAAAAACGGACGCGAATCGGAAAGTAAACGCCTCGGAGTAAAAATCTTCGGAGGTCAAGCAGCCATTGCTGGGAATATCATTGTCCGTCAGCGAGGCACGCAACATCATCCAGGCGAAAACGTGGGAATGGGTAAAGACCATACGCTTTTTGCTACAACTGATGGTGTGGTAGAATTTAGAAAAAGAGCAAACAACAAATCGTATGTTTCTGTAGTTCCCTTTGCAGAAAATTAGGAGACGTTAAAAACCACTAACGATCCCGATTCGATGCACGTTGAATCGGGATTTTTTATGTTCATTCGTTTAGCAGAATAAGACATGTTACAACCCGCATTTTTAAGAGAAAATCGCCAAATGGCCATCGATGCCTTGAGCAAAAGAGGTCTTGACGCAGCTCACGACATTGATCAAATCATTTCATTGGACGACAGGCGCAAAAGCGCTCAATTCACCCTTGATCAGAACTTGGCTGAGGCCAAGAAAATAGCCAGTGAAATTGGTATGCTCATGAAAAATGGTGAGCGTGACAAGGCTGAGTCAGCCAAAGCAAAAACCACTGAATTAAAAAAATACAATCAAGAACTTGAGCAGGAGCTGAGAGGTATTGAAAGCGATCTTCAAAAGATGCTTGCTACAGTACCAAACATGCCCCACCCATCTGTGGTGAGTGGCAAGTCTAGCGAAGACAATGAAATCATTAGGTCTTGGGGTGAAATCGCGGATAGTGACCAAACCACACCGCATTGGGATTTAACAAACCAATATAGCCTTATTGACTTTGAATTAGGAGTGAAAATTACTGGGGCTGGCTTTCCTGTGTATATGGGTAAAGGTGCAAAGCTTCAACGCGCGCTTATTCAGTTCTTCTTGGATCAAGGCGAAGCAGCGGGTTACACAGAAGTGATTCCTCCTTATCTAGTGAATGCCGACTCTGGATTTGGAACGGGACAATTACCAGATAAAGACGGGCAGATGTATCACGCCACTGCCGATGATTTATACTTGATTCCAACCGGTGAAGTACCTATCACTAACATCTATCGAGATAGAATTATTGCGGAAGACGTATTGCCAATAAAAAATATTGGCTACTCTCCCTGTTTTAGAAGGGAAGCAGGTTCTTATGGCAAAGATGTGCGAGGATTGAATCGACTGCACCAATTTGACAAGGTGGAGATTGTGCAAATAGAACACCCCGATAAAAGCTATGCAGCGCTAGAGCAAATGGTTTCATACGTAGAAAATCTTTTGCAAAAACTAGAACTCCCATATAGGGTATTGCGTCTATGTGGTGGCGACATGGGTTTTACAGCTGCACTTACATATGATTTGGAGGTTTACTCAAAAGGTCAAGGTCGTTGGTTAGAGGTTAGTTCCGTTTCAAACTTTGAGACCTATCAAGCGAACCGCATGAAACTCAGAATAAAGGGAACGGATGGGAAAAAGCAAGTTGCTCATTCTCTAAATGGCAGCGCTTTGGCACTTCCTCGTATCGTGGCTGCGTTATTGGAAAACAACTTTGATGGTCAAAAAATTAATATCCCTGATGCGTTGCAGGCTTATACCAAATTTGATTCGATATCATGAAACTAGCATTCACAGCACTATTTATTGCGCTCAGCGTAATCACAATGACTTCTTGCGACAGCGCCATTAAAACCCAAAGACTCAAGAGAATTGACAGCCTTGGCACCTATTTAAATCACGTGAACGAGGTGACGTCCAATGTTGATTCTGCCTTGATTGAAAAGAGGATAAACAACCTATCAACCACTGGCGACTGGGTGCTCGCAAACATTACCGATACACTAGACCCTAAACCTGGAATCACCTTTGGCGATCATTTGAGATGTAAAAAGTTCTATGATAAATCTCGGCTAAGGTTGATGCAAGTAAAGACAGAATTAAAATACAGCGAAACACAACTTCAAAAATTAAGGACTGATGTAGAAAACAGCTTCTATAGCGATGAAGAGTTTGAGGGATATTTTAAAACAGAAGCACAAGCCATAGAAAAGCTTGTAAATGCTTCCGATGAATTAGCCGCGACCTACGAATCGGTGAATGCTCAATATGACTACACCAAACCAAAGGTTGACGCCATTGTTGACAGTATAAAAGCAATTATTTACTCTCCTGAGCCAATTTAAAACATACCTGCTACTTTTTTTTCTGGCCTTCTCTCCATGCGCCATTTTCGCTCAAGGCACAACAGACGAACAGCTAGCCGCACACTACTATCGTGAAGGAGAATTTGATAAAGCCTTAATTTATTACGAGCGGCTTTATGATGCCAACGGAAGTGACGAGAATTATGAATACTGCTTGAATAGCCTTCTCGCAACTGAAGACTTTAAAAGCGCTCAAAAATTAGCTGAAAAGCATTCAAAGGCACATCCAAAAAACATTTCATTCGATATCGATATTGGCCGCGTGTTAAGAAGGGCGGGCGAAGAAGACAAAGCCGAAAAGCACTTCGATAAAATTGTAAAAGGCCTCAATAATGCCTCTGTAAATCAGATTTTGAATGCAGGGCGAGCGTTTTCAGAGATGAATGATCTGCCACGAGCGCTTATGGTCTATACCAATGCTCGAAAGAAAATGGGAAACAGCTATCCCTTCCATTTTCAAATCGCCCAAGTGAAAGGAGAGATGGGCGATGTAGAAGGCATGATCAATGAATACTTAGATGTTTTGACGGTAAGTAATGGATATATACAAAGCGTACAAAACACGCTAAATAGGGTCATCGGTTTCGAAGAGGATAACAAATACAACGAGGTCTTATTGGCTGAGCTCAACCGAAGGGTACAGCGCAATCCTGAAAGCGACATCTATGCAGAAATGCTCATTTGGATATTTATGAAGCAGGATAAGTATGATGCTGCTTTAATGCAAGTCATTGCCTTGGATAAGAAAAACAAAGAAGATGGCCAACGCGTAATTGATGTTGCCAATGTTGCCTTGAGTGACTACAAATACAATACGGCCATTAAGGCTTTTGAATACGTTAAATCAAAAGGTCCTCGCTCCTATTATTACTTAGATGCCCTTTGGGGACAATTGCGCGCATCCAAAGAGAAAGTAACTTCAGGTATATACAGCCAAGAAGCCATTGCCCAACTTATCGCGGATTATGAATCCACCTTAGATGAATTGGGAATATCAGCAAGGTCAGCTATGATCATCAATGATTTTGCGATGACCAAAGCTTTTTATGAAAGTAAGTACAGCGAAACTGCCATAGAAGAAGCGGCCGGTATCCTTGAAAACGCCTTGACCATGCCTGGGTTGGATGTTAATACGGAAGCCTTGCTAAAGATTCAACTGGCAGATATATACGTTTTAAAAGGAAGGATTTGGGATGCTTCGCTATTATACGCGCAAGTTGAGAAAACATTTAAGTACGATGAAATAGGGCATTCTGCAAAACTGAAAAACGCACTTGTGTTTTACTATGCAGGCGATTTTTACTGGGCACAAAGCCAACTCGATGTATTAAAAGGATCGACTTCGAAACTCATTTCAAATGATGCCGTTGAATTAAGCGCCTTTATCACTGAGAATATTGGCATTGATTCGAATCTCGAAGCATTAAGCATGTTTGCAGACATGGAACTACTCATGGCCCAGCATAAGTATGATTCTGCACTCCACAAACTCGATACCATTGAAATGATTTTTCCTGGCCATGAGCTGGGAGACAACATTCTATTTCAAAAGGGTATTATTCAAACAGAGCTCGGTAATTACGAAAGTGCCGTTTCCAACTTTCTTGAAATTCCAAAGCGGTATCCGTTCGGTATACTCAATGATAACGCCATCATGGAGGCCGCCAAAATAAATCAAGAAAAGCTGGGGAATGACGAATCTGCAATGGAGCTGTATCAAACAATTCTCACCGACTATTCCAATAGTCTCTACACCGTTGAGGCTAGAAAACGATTCAGAAAGCTCCGTGGTGATTCTGTTCAATAAATTACCCAAGCTGTGTTAGTTACTTTCTTCGCTTCGTTGTAACTCCCGGATTCTTTATAAATAGTTTCGTCTCCATTATGGCCGCTAAGAGTGATGAAAAATTTCAAAAACGAAGACTAAGAAGCTCCTACATCTCAGTTATTCTTAGTGTTTCGTTGGTGCTGTTTACCCTAGGCTTGCTTGGTTTATTTCTACTTTACACTCAAAAAATCACCAATCAAGTAATTGAAGATATCGGCTTCACGGTTTATTTATATGATGATGTAAAGCAAGTGGATGTTGACAGGCTCAAAAAGGCCATAGATATCGCAGACTATACACGCACGTCAACCTATATATCAAAAGACGAGGCCATAGAAATACTCAAACAAGACCTCGGTGAGGACTTTATGCAGTATTTGGATTACAACCCCCTTTTGGCCTCTATTGATGTTAAAGTAAAACCTGCTTACGCTAATACAGACAGCCTAGCCGTTGTAAAGGCTAGTCTTTCAAGAAGCTCAAAAGTCAAAGAAATCGTATACCAAGAATCGCTCATACAAAAGGTTCAAGAAAATCTCAGAATTGCAGGATTGGTGATTTTAATCTTCAGCAGTCTCTTATTGGTGGTGGCCATAGCATTAATTAACAACAGTATTCGGCTCTCAATTTACAGCCGAAGATTCATTATTAAAAGCATGCAACTGGTGGGTGCGACCCAAGGTTTTATTCGGAGGCCATTTGTTCAACGCGGCATTCTACACGGGGTTTACAGCGCTTTAATCGCAATGCTACTCATCATGGGAGTGATGTATTATTTACAAAATGTTCTCCCTGATCTAATTCAAATCGAAGACATTGAAATTCTAGCCTACCTCTTTGTGTTGGTAATGGCGCTTGGAATTATAATTTCGTGGGTCTCTACGAGTTTGGCAGTGCGCAAGTATCTCCGAATGAGAGGCAACAAATTATATTAAGAATGAGCGAAAACAACACTCCATCTGAATTTCCTTTAGAGAAGAAAAACTTCATGTTGATAGGTATTGGAGCAGCAACGGTTATCATCGGGTTCTTCCTAATGAGCGGTGGCGGTGCAGATGACGCAACCTCTTTCAGTCCCGATGTGTTTAGCTTCAGAAGAATGTATATCGCGCCAATCACCATCTTAGCAGGATATGGTTTGGTTATGTACGGAATCATTAAAAAGTAACCACGCTTGGGTGCCTTGGAAGCCATTTTACTGGGTATAATTCAAGGTCTCACCGAATTCTTACCCGTCAGTAGCAGCGGCCATCTCGAACTTGCAAAAGTGATCTTAGGAGATGATAGTCTCCCGGAGGAAAGCTTGCTTTTCACCATTGTTCTCCATTTCGCTACAGCACTAAGCACTATAGTGGTATTCAGACGAGAAATTGGGCAAATCTTCAATGGTTTAACGCAGTTCAAATGGAATGATGAGGCTCAGTTTTCAGTTATGATCATCATCTCTATGTTTCCGGCCGCATTAATTGGTGTTCTGTTTAATGATGAAATTGAAGCCTTATTCTCTCACCAGGTATTACTGGTTGGAGCAATGCTGCTCATCACTGGCCTTTTACTCTTTTTGGCCGATCGAGCCAAAAACACTCAAAAGTCTGTAGGTTTTTTAGGCGCATTTATCATTGGGATAGCCCAAGCCATTGCCATACTCCCTGGTATAAGCCGAAGTGGCGCTACAATTTCAACATCAGTATTACTAGGAATAGACCGGGAAAAGGCCGCCAGATTTAGCTTCTTAATGGTGGTGCCCCTAATCTTTGGCAAGATGGCAAAAGATGGCTTAAGTGGAGATTTGCTGTCAACAAACCTTGAAATCCTTCCAATTATTTTGGGTGCAGCAGCCGCATTTATTTCCGGTCTGCTTGCATGCAATTGGATGATCGCTTTGGTCAAACGAAGTCAGCTCAAATACTTCAGCTATTACTGCTTTATCGTTGGATTGGTCGCAATTCGTCTCTCATACTAGCGATTCATGTCTGACATCACCCCATTTGGACTAACACTCTTAGTTGACAAGCCCCTTACTTGGACTTCTTTTGATGTTGTCAATAAACTCAGATATACCGTAAAGGAACTTACAGGTAAGAAAAAGAATAAAGTCGGACACGCAGGCACCCTCGACCCACTCGCCACTGGGCTGCTTATCATTTGCATTGGTTCACATACAAAGAAAATTGAAGGCCTACAAGGCCTACCAAAAGCCTATACAGGAACAATCAAACTTGGTGCAACTACCCCGTCATATGACCTGGAATTGCCCATTGACCAAACCTGCCCGATACCCGAATGCGATCATAATCTGATGCAAAAGGTTGCCAACTCATTCGTGGGAACAATAGAACAAATTCCGCCAGCCTTTTCGGCTAAAAAAATTGCAGGTAAAAAAGCATATGAGTTGGCACGAAAAGGGAGAAATGTCGATTTAAATCCCTCCTTAATTAAAATATCCGAGTTTAAAATAACCACTGAAAACTATCCCGAAATCAACTTTGAAGTGAAGTGCAGTAAAGGAACATACATTAGGAGTCTGGCACATGATTTTGGAATCAAACTCAATACAGGAGCGCATCTCACTTCGTTGAGAAGGACCCAAATTGGACTATATAGTGTAACAAATGCCCACACTGTTGAATTGGCCATTGACCATATCCGAGAGGAATACGCTAATTACTTGAAACACAAGTAGGAAAAGTGGTATTCATTTATAAATTTGCGGCCCGTTTTCCAAAGCATATCAAAAGACCGAGATGACATACAGAATGAAGCTTTCTCAATTTAAATTCAACCTTCCGAAAGACCTGGTTGCTGAGTATCCATCCGAAGAACGCGATGAAGCGAGATTGATGGTTGTAGATGTGAGTAAAGGAACTATTGAGCATCGCGTGTTTAAGGATATCATCGACTACTTTGACGAAGGAGACGTAATGGTTCTTAACGATACACGTGTTTTCCCGGCTCGATTATATGGAAATAAGGAAAAAACAGGAGCGAAAATAGAAGTGTTTCTTCTTAGAGAGCTCAATGGTGAGAGCAGGCTTTGGGATGTTTTAGTAGACCCAGCAAGGAAAATCAGGATTGGAAATAAGCTCTACTTTGGTGAAGACGATTCACTGGTAGCCGAAGTAATCGACAATACCACAAGTCGAGGCCGGACACTTAGATTCTTGTTTGACGGCAGCTACGAAGAATTCAGAGAAACACTCATGAACATGGGTAATACTCCATTGCCAAAGTATATCAAAAGAGAGGTTGAGCCTTCTGATGAAGAGCGCTATCAAACCATCTATGCTGCAAACGAGGGTGCTGTTGCCGCTCCTACGGCAGGTTTGCACTTTAGCCGAGAGTTAATGAAAAGGCTTGAACTCAAAGGCATTGATTTTGCGAATCTTACGCTACATGTTGGGCTAGGGACTTTCCGAACCGTGGAAGTGGAAGATTTAACGAAGCATAAAATGGACTCAGAGAAGGTGATTATTGGCCAAGAGTGCTGTGACATAGTGAATAACGCAAAGGATAAAAAGAAGAGGATTTGTGCAGTGGGCACCACAAGTATGAGAGCTATGGAGACCTCGTTTAGCACAAATCAGCATTTGCAACCATATGAGGGTTGGACCAATAAATTCATCTTTCCCCCACATGAATTTACGGTGGCTAACGCTATGATTACGAACTTCCATATTCCTGAATCTACTTTGTTAATGATGGTTTCTGCCTTTGGTGGATACGACCTCATTATGAAAGCATATAAGCAAGCTATAAAAGAGAAATATCGTTTCTACAGCTATGGCGATGCCATGTTAATCCTGCAATAAAAATCAGTGTCATATTTCGCAGTCATAGTTGCTGGAGGCAAAGGCCTGCGAATGAAAGCTGATTTACCAAAACAGTTTATTACTCTTCAAGGAAAACCCGTTTTGATGCGTACCATCGACCGTTTCGTAAGTGCGCTAAAGTCTAACGTTTCTATCGTTTTGGTCTTGCCAGAGGATCAGATTGATTTTTGGAAAGAGCTATGCGCAGAACATAACTTCAAAACTGCACACCAAATTGTGGTGGGAGGAAAAACGCGATTTGATTCAGTTAAAAATGGATTAGCTGCGTGCCCCGATGACGGAATAGTTGGAATCCACGATGGAGTAAGACCTCTGATTAGCGATGAATTGATCAACCTATGCTATGAAGAAACGCAAACTCATGGCTCAGCATTGCCTGTTACTCCGGTAAGCCAAAGTTTAAGACTGCGTACGGAGTCTGGTTCAAAAGCCATTAGCCGCGAGGGAGTATTGGCGGTTCAAACCCCACAATGCTTTGAATTACATAAGATAAAAAGAGCATATAAACAGCCTTATGAGCATCGCTTCACCGATGATGCCACCGTTTATGAAGGATTGGGTTATGAAATCGCTCTGGTTGAAGGTGAATCCACGAATATTAAAATCACCACCCCTGCCGATTTGAAAATTGCTGAAGCCATTCTAGCCTCCTCGAGCTATCGTTGATACCTTTGCTCATATGGCGATGGCAAAAAAGAATCTGCGCTCACTTTCAGAACAAGAAATCATTGAATTTTTCGATGCTATTGGCCAGCCATCTTATCGAGCCAAACAAGTAGATCAATGGCTTTGGCAAAAACAAGTAAAGTCGTTTTCCGAAATGACCAATGTGCCCGTGGAAACACGTGTTGCTCTTAATGATGCCTTCGTTATTAATCAACTAGAAATAGCAGAAGAGCAAGTAAGCGAAGATGGAACGGTTAAATGCGCCATAAAGCTGCACGATGGCAATGTAGTGGAGGCCGTTTTGATTCCGGCAGGTGACCGAATGACTGCATGCATTTCTTCTCAAGTTGGTTGCAGTTTGAACTGTGCGTTTTGCGCAACAGGCAAGCTAAAACGCATGCGCAACCTCGAGCCAGATGAAATTTTTGACCAAGTAGTTGCCATAAAGGCTATGGCAAAGAAATATTTCAACCAACCGCTCACCAATATTGTTTTTATGGGCATGGGCGAGCCATTGTTAAACTATCGGCATGTTATGACCTCCATTGATCGGATTACCAATGATATTGGACTCGGCATGGCATCTCGGAGAATCACTGTCTCCACAGCAGGTATTGATAAGATGATTAGAAAACTTGCAGAGGACAAGGTGAAATTTAGACTGGCACTCTCGCTGCATGCAGCAAACGATGAAAAAAGAAGCCAAATAATGCCAATCAACGATCAAAATAAGTTGGATAGTCTCGTTGAAGCGATCAGTCTCTTTCATGAAAATACGCGAAATAGAATCACCTTCGAGTACATCATTTTTAAAGACTTCAACGACTCATTGAAAGATGCTCAAGAGTTGGTCAACTTTTGTAGAAAGGTCCCTGGCCGGGTGAATATCATTGAATATAATCCCATCGGAGATGAAAAATTTCATCAAGCGGATCCTGATAAGGTTGACTTATTTGCCGCGCACCTGGAAAAGAATGGTGTAGTTGTAAATATTAGACGCAGCCGAGGTAAGGATATTGACGCTGCTTGTGGACAATTGGCGAATAAGAACGAAGTGGTATCGCATGTATAAATGGCTCTTCGTAAACTTACTTATCGTGGCTTCCTTGCTTTGCACGGCACAAGAAGGGGTTCAAGCCATACTGACATTTCAAAATCCTTTCGAAATTCCGAGTGGCGAAGAACTGGTTGCGCTTAAGGCTACGAGCACGGCTTCACCATTACTTATCACTACTAAACCTGGAATACTCTACCTCAGACCAATCGATATAGCAACAGGAACGCCAAAAAAAGTTCTGAGTATCAAGTCAAACGATGAGAAAAGAATCCTCAAGCATGAGGTTATTGGAGATAGCATTTTCTGCTTGGTAAAATCTACCGAAAATGATCGATCCATCACGTTTGAATCCTTGGTTTATACCATGTTCAATGATCAGCTTGCAGAAGCAGCAAGACATCCGCTCAGCATCAAAAACTTACCAAATCAAAGAAATGCCGAGACACTTTTTTTCAGCCTGGATGATCGAGCCAAGTTTTCAGCAGCTGTGCGATTGGTTGGTTATGAAATCAGCCCTGATGCTTTGATTGAGCTTGATGTTATCGACTATAAAGCCAACCGCCAATCAAGCTTCACCCTGCCCATACCTTATGGCGCAGATGATGTGAAAATTACGCAGATGGACATTACCGATGAAGGCATCGTTTACTTTACTGCCACTGCTGGTGTGAGGCTCAATAGCCCATTTCTAAAAAAGAATCTTTTCTACAGCTTCAATACAGCTGATAAGGAACTGCGAGAATTTGACATTAATAAAGACAAAGTATATCATCAAGAAATGCTTGCAGTCTCTAATCAAGAGCAGATAAACCTCATAACCACATTCAGCTCAGACCCCATGCTTCAAGCAGCGTGTCACGGCTACGGTTGGGTAGAAATAGATTCAAATGGAGCCTACTTATCCAAAAAGGCGATTAACGAATTTAGCCCTGAGGTAAAAAGTGCTTTGCGCATTGACTCTAGATCAAGTCAAACTTCAATCGAGCATTTGTTTATTGACGACATATATAATTTGGATGGACAAGTGGTTGGACTGTTTCACCAACAATATCGAGATCAAGTTTGCACCACCGATCCTCGCACAGGAATTCTTTCATGTACAGACCAGTTTCACCATGATGGAATTATTGTCCATTTTAGTTCAAACGAGGTTCCTACTGTTGTGATTAATAGATCCCAGCTTGACTTCGATCAAGAAGGGCCTTATTTGGGTTATACAAGCGCCCTGATTGACCAAGCCATTATTCTTTTATACAATGATCATGAGAAGAACAGCAACATTTTTGCTGAACGAGAGATGAGTAATCCCTCTAGGGCTAATTTGCGCTACGTCTACATCGAGTCCAATGGAAAGTATAGAAGCAATTCTTTAGATCTTGATTTGGGTCGTGGGTTTGTATTGTTGCCCAAAGTAAAGGGCTTTGAAAAGTATGGCATAGTGCATAATGTTTACTCCAATGGAAAAGACTTTCGCCTAGGGTTACTAAACACACAATTAATTCAAACTACAACGGACTAATTCTGTTACGTTTACAGCAGCTTATCAGCAATTTCAATTATGAAGGCCATCGATAAAATCAAGTCTCCAATCAAAGAAGAAATGCTTCGGTTTGAGGAGAAATTTCGTGCCTCAATGAAAAGCTCTGTACCGCTTTTAGACAAAATCACCCACTACGTTGTCAAGCGAAAAGGAAAGCAAATAAGGCCCATGTTCGTTTTTCTTACGGCCAAATCTTTGGGTGACATAAACGAAGCTACACACCGTGGAGCAGCGCTAATTGAGCTTTTACATACTGCTACCTTGGTGCATGACGATGTTGTAGATGAAGCTTATGAAAGGAGGGGGTTCTTCTCGCTAAATGCCCTTTGGAAAAACAAAATAGCAGTATTGGTCGGTGATTATTTACTATCCCGTGGGCTCCTCTTGGCGACAGAAAACGGAGATTTCAAACAATTGCAAATTGTGAGCAACGCAGTGCGACAAATGAGCGAAGGTGAGTTGCTCCAAATCGAAAAAAGTAGAGGTATAAATGTTAGTGAAGAGGTCTACTTTCAAATAATCAGGCAGAAAACCGCTACATTGATTGCAAGCTGCTGTGCCTGCGGTGCATCATCGGTGGGAAAGGATGATGCAATGATTGAAAAGATGCGCCAGACTGGAGAAAAAATTGGCATCGCCTTTCAAATAAAAGACGACCTCTTTGACTATGGTCTTGGCGGTAAAATCGGAAAACCTACGGGCATTGATATTCGAGAAAAAAAGACCACCTTACCATTCATTTACGCCATCAACAATAGCCAAAATGGTTCTGGCAAAAGGGCGCTAAGGCTTTTTAAAAAGGACAGAAAAAGCAAAAAAGATGTAGAAGAAGTAATCGATTTTGTGCTCAATTCTGGTGGAATAGAATATGCCGAAAGAAAGATGCGCGAGATATCATCCGAAGCCATTGCCGAACTTCAGCGTCTTCCTCAAAACGATGCTCGTGAATCATTAATCGAGTTAGTTCAATACACGATCGATCGCGAGAAGTAAACCGCTTACTTAAAAGCGTTAAGCCCAGTGACATCCATTCCTGTAATCAACAAGTGAACATCGTGCGTTCCTTCATAAGTTATTACACTCTCAAGGTTCATCATGTGACGCATAATGGAGTACTCATTGGTAATTCCCATTGCTCCATGAATTTGTCGTGCTTCACGAGCAATATCCAATGCCATAGCCACATTGTTTCTTTTCGCCATGGAAATTTGACCTGTGGTGGCGGCACCTTCATTCTTCAACTGACCCAACCGCAGCGCGAGCAATTGTGCTTTTGTGATTTCGGTAACCATCTCGGCTAGTTTCTTTTGTTGCAGTTGATATCCTCCAATTGGTCGATCAAACTGCACGCGCTCTTTTGAATATCGAAGTGCGCTATCGTAACAATCCATAGCGGCTCCAATAGCGCCCCAGCTTATTCCATAACGGGCAGAATCCAAGCAACCAAGAGGTGCCCCAAGACCAGATTTATTCGGTAAAATATTTTCCTTCGGAACTGGTGTGTTGTCAAATACCAATTCTCCTGTGTCAGAAGCACGCAGCGACCACTTTCCGTGCATGGTTGGTGTAGTGAAGCCATCCATACCCCTTTCAACGATCAAACCATGGATTCGATCATTTTCATCTTTCGCCCAAACCACGGCAATATCAGCAAATGGCGCGTTTGAGATCCACATCTTTGCTCCATTAAGGATAACATGTTCCCCTGCATCTTTGAAATTGCTGATCATCCCTCCAGGATTGCTTCCGTAATCTGGTTCAGTGAGGCCAAAGCAACCTATCATCTCTCCAGATGCCAGCTTGGGAAGGTACTTTTGTCTTTGCTCTTCGGAGCCGTACTTCCAAATCGGATACATTACGAGCGAGCTTTGTACTGAAGCGGTGGAGCGCAATCCACTATCACCTCGTTCAAGTTCCTGCATTATCAATCCATAGGTAATTTGATCTAACCCTGCCCCACCATACTCAGTAGGAATGTATGGACCAAAAGCCCCTATATCGGCCAATCCCTTAATCCATTCTTTTCTAAACTTAGCCTCCTCATACGCACCTTCAATGTAAGGGCTCACCTCTTTCTTTACCCATTGCCGAGCACTGTCCCGAATGAGTTTTTGCTCCTCGGTTAATAAATCGTCAATACCGTAATAATCTACTCCTTGAAATTTATCTTCTTTATTTGCCATCGATCACATCAAAATTGAAATACGAAGTTAGCCATTGCTCGCTCGACCTCGCCTAGATTTACGCATTAATTAAAATGTTTGAAATACAAGATTCTACGGGCGATTTTCCTTTTATAATTCTATTGGGCCTGTTGCTATTAATTGGCATTGCCCGGCAGTTGGAAGGGGATCGAATTGCGCTTTTTCTCCGCTCATTTTTTAATGGAAACTTGGCTGATCAGCAACTTCGACAAGAGCGCGCCTTTTCTAGATTGGCGCTTTTGGCTTTCTCATTCGTACTGATGACCATATCAGCCTTTAGCGCCTCAGTAGTGCAAAACATCGGTTACTTCAACGATTTCAGCAAATTGGGCCTCTTCACTACCATTTTCGTTATTCTTTTTTTCATTACCACCGCTCGAGTTGCATTGTATGCCTTTACTTCTTGGCTTTTTGAAATAGATAGCCTCCAACAGCAACACAATTATCACTGGCTGTTGACGAATGTAATTGGCTGCATTTTACTCATCCCGATCATCGCTTTTATCGAGTTTGGCCCGCGTCTACTTGTAGATTATTTCATGTACTCTGGAGTTACGATTGTCATAGCAATTAATGGCTTTCGGTTGTTAAGAATAATGTATATTTCTAACACCGTCTATGCTATTAAAATTCCCTTTTATTTTCTTTACATTTGCGCGCTCGAAATTATACCCATAGCAATTTCTATCACGGTGGTTTTGAGGCAAATTGGAGGTTAAAGAGGAGCAACATGAGCAAGAGCGCAGAAACTAAAAAGAAGATCAAAACCATTTTGGTTAGCCAGCCTAAACCAGATAGTGATAAATCTCCCTATTTTGATCTTGCCGCAAGGCATAAAGTAAAGCTCGATTTTCAACCATTCATCCACGTTGAGGGATTAACAGCAAAGGAATGGCGTCAGCAACGCATTCAAATTTTAGATCACACATGCATCATCTTTACCTCGAGAAATGCGATTGACCATTTTTTTAGGATTTGCAGCGAAACCCGAGTCACTGTGCCTGACTCTATGAAATACATATGCATGTCTGAGGCTATTGCCTACTATCTGCAGAAATATGTGGTTTACAGGAAACGTAAAATTTCAGTTGGGGAGAGAAAGTTTAGCGACCTTATTCCGATTCTCAAGAAAAACAGTGAGGAGCGATTCTTACTGCCAAGTGCAGATAAGATCAAAGAAGATATTCTAAAGACGCTTGACGACCTAGGGGTAAAATACACGCGAGGCATACAATACCGCACGGTCATCAGCGACCTTAGTCACTTGGAAGACGTGAAGTATGATATGCTCGTATTCTTTAGCCCAAGCGGTATTAAAAGCCTGTTTCACAACTTCCCGAACTTTGAGCAGGGTGATACCAAAATAGCTGCGTTTGGTGCTACCACGCATAAAGCCATTGAAGAGCATAATTTACGCTTAGATTGTGGCGCTCCTACCCCAGAAGCTCCCTCAATGACGGCCGCCATAAAGCTTTATCTCAAAAAGCATAATAAGTAGCTCTAAACGCGCCAAACCGCTGAAGGATATGGCACATCGGTCAAATCAATTTCCAAGGTCAGAGCGGCTAAAGCAACAACGTCAATTTGCAGCATTGCGCAAGTCGAGCCATCGCTCACATCAATTTCCATTGCTCTCATTTTGGAATATCGTTGAATCCGAATCGGAAGCAAAAATTAAGGTCGCATTTGGTGCACCAAAAAAGCATTATGCTCATGCATCGCAGCGCAATTTGATAAAGCGTAGACTTCGTGAATCATATCGAACACAAAAACATTCGCTGACCCAATTACTCGATACAAAAGGCCTAACTGTGCACTTGTCTGTAATTGTTCTCAAAAGTGATAACACTTCTTATGACCTACTCAGGGCCAAAATGATGCTACTTTTACAAGACATTGCAGCGCAAGTTGGGCATGATTAGTAGGTTTCTGATTTTCTTAATTCGCTTTTATCAAGCGGCTATTTCTCCGTTTTTTCCTGCCACCTGTAGATTTCATCCAACCTGCAGTGCCTATGGTGTGGAAGCAATCAAATATCATGGGCCTATCAAAGGAGGTTGGATGGCACTTGTTAGAATAAGTAAATGTCACCCGTGGGGTGGGCAAGGTTATGATCCTGTCCCAAAAAAGCAAAACGAATAACATGAAAAAGATCAAGCTCCTAATAACGATTGCGATACTTGGCACCTTCAGTATTGCTTCTTCGGCCTATGTCGAAAGCTATTTCGAAATAACTAAGAATCTCGATATTTTCTCGAGCGTTTATCGGGAAATCAATGTGGGATATGTGGAAGAAACTAATCCCGGTAAGCTGGTGAAAGCGGGCATTGATGCTATGTTGGCTTCACTTGATCCGTATACCAATTACATTCCCGAATCAGATATCGAAGACTATCGCTTCATGACCACCCATGAATATGGGGGCGTAGGAGCTATGATAGGAAAACGCGGAGAGCATGTAATGATCACAGAGCCTTACAAGGATGCCCCTGCAGATAAAGCGGGTTTGAAAGCGGGAGATATCATTATAGAAGTGGATGGTGAAAGCGCTGAGGGTAAAACTACTTCACAGTTGAGTGATATGCTTCGTGGTCAGCGCGGAACTACCATTACGGTTAAAGTCAAACGAGAAGCAACAAACGAGGTCATTGAGAGAACCGTGACTCGAGAAAAAATCAAAATAGACGATGTCCCCTACAGCGGTATGCTGCGCGAAGGGGTTGGATACATCAGCTTGCGCGGTTTCACAGAAACTGCGAGCAAAGATGTACGCAAGGCGTTTGAAGAACTGAGAGAAGAGGGCATGGAAGAACTTATTCTTGACCTCAGAGGTAATGGAGGAGGCCTTTTGCGCGAATCTGTAAACATTGTGAACTTTTTTGTAGAAAAGGGAGAGAATGTGGTTGAGGTTAAAGGAAAGGTCAAGGAACATTACCGAATGAACAAAGCACTCTATGAACCTTTAGATAAAGATATCCCATTGGTGGTGCTTATTGACGAAGGCTCTGCGAGTGCCTCAGAAATTGTTTCGGGTTCGTTGCAAGATCTTGACCGGGCCGTGGTGATCGGCCATAATTCTTTTGGCAAAGGATTGGTGCAAAACACCACTGACCTTAGTTATAATTCAATGCTAAAAATGACCATAGCCAAATACTATACCCCCAGTGGCCGTTGCATACAGCGCATTGATTATGGAGGTGCCCGAGATGAGTATGGCAGGGCAAAAGAAATCCCTGACTCTTTGTTAACGGAGTATAAAACACGCAATGGTCGTATTGTAAAAGATGGTGCGGGCATCATGCCTGACCTAATAGTTGACGATGAAGAGTATAGTGGGCTACTGGCCATTTTGATGAACGAGCATATCATTTTTGACTTTGCCACGCGATACTACTTTGATCATGATTCTATTCCTGAGCCAGAAGATTTTAAGCTCAGCGATGAAGAATACCGTGACTTCGTTCATTATACAATGACCCAAGACTTTGAGTACAAAAATGAAAGTGGTGAAACCCTTAAGGAACTCGAAGAGGTGATGAAAGAAGACGATTTTTGGGAAGATGTGAAAGAAGAATATATGGCCTTAAAACAAAAGCTCATTCGCAATAAGCGCGATGATTTATTGAAATTTAAGCCTGAAATTTCCCTGATGCTTGAAAATGAAATCGCAGGAAGATATTACTACTCTACCGGTAGAATACGTGCTTTTTTAAACTATGACCCTGAAATAGAAAAAGCAGTTGAGGTTTTAAACAATAAATCTACATACGACTCCGTTTTGAACGGCACATGTGCCTATTGCCAATTAAAAAAAGGTTAGGCCATGTACCTAACCTATGGTTTTAACCGCTAAACAGCATCGCTGGATATATTTATTCTGCCTTGGTATAATTGCCATAGGCCTCCCTTTCTCTAGGGTAATTATCAGCGTTGGAGAAATTCTTCTAGCACTCAACTTTATACTCGAAGGCAGGTGGAATGAGCGGTTGCAAAAACTTCGAACTACTCCAAGCATTTGGCTCTTCGTAGGTGTTTTTCTAATGTATGCCATGAGCTTATTGTGGTCTGATGACCTTGACTCGGGTCTAGGTGAAATAAGGCTTCGACTTCCATTGCTGCTCTTTCCAATCGTAATTCCACTTTCTCAAAAGCTAAAAAGATCAGAGTTCCTATGGATTGGAGCACTATTCAGTGCTGCGGTGATTGGCGCATCGATTTTTTCAACCTATACTTACTTTATTACTCGCGGCCAGCCAGGATTTGAGTTTAGAGAGATCAGCCTTTTCACGAGCCACATACGGTATTCCCTCATGGTATGTTTGAGCTATCTCATCCTTTTAAACTGTGCTTGGAATGAAGAAAAGAAACCTTGGTTGCGTGTCGCTTATGTGATACTTACCATCTGGATGAGTCTGTTTGTATTCATTTTACAATCCATGACGGGGATTATCGTTTGGCTCTTGTGTAGTTACATGCTCCTATTCTATACTGTC
>Ga0222718_10001107_pt1 | contig 27099 bp, 46 predicted proteins | sample C33_27DmetaG_FD_165045 | JGI IMG/M metagenome (GOLD analysis project Ga0222718, IMG submission 165045) | Estuarine water microbial communities from San Francisco Bay, California, United States - C33_27D | ecosystem: Environmental > Aquatic > Marine > Unclassified | place: USA: California...
TTACTAATCATATCGCTAAAGCTAGCCCCTGCATTTTGCGGAGCTGGAGCTGCGGCTGGGGCTTTCTCGCCTTGTCCTGGATACTTAGCTGCAAATTCTGGATTTATTTCTTTTAATTTCTTAGAGGCTTTAGCACTATTTTCAGAGCTAAAAAGATCTTGTTCTTCTACAATCTTTTTTGCCTGTGCTTTCTGCTCATCTGTAGGCCCATCTGCAAACTTACCAAAGAACTCATGGGCTGCTAACTTAATACCGGCCTCATAGGCCTTCATGTAGGGTGATTGATTATTCATAGTTCTGACCTCTATTTCATAGCTTGTAAAGATTTGCGGACTCTATTTCTAGCTGCTTCCCCACCAAATAACTCAAATAAGTTACCTCCAGACCCTATACCAGTAGCTACAGGATTCATCTCAGCTAAAAGCTGTTCTAGTTGAGGCTTATTCAGCTTCTTAGATCCCTTTAGAGCCATATCTAAGTATTTATTAGCTCTTCGTTGATTAAACAGCTGGCCAATAGGGCTTGTAACTATGCTACCTAAAGCAGCACCTTCTAGAGGATTGGCGCCTAGTAACTTAGCTGCTCCTCCTCCTAGTGCACCTCCTAAGGTAAAGTCCCCTGCAAAGTGTCCTGCTTCAGATAATATTCTTCTGTTACCTAGAGGAGCTATGCGACTTATTAAAGCTTCATTCTTTAAACTTCTATTAATAGGTTTTAATAAGTTAACTAGAAAAGCAGTTTTCTCTTGGCCTCTGCTGGCTTCTTTGGTAAGTAGATAGTCTACTAATTCTCTACGTGGTGACATAATGACCGTCCTTAATAAACATTATAATCTTAGATTAAAGGGTGCTGAATTACTAGCGGAAATGAGTACTTGTCCTAGAGGGCAAGTAGGCGCTGTAATCTTTGATCCCTATAGTTATGTAATTATAGCAGACGGATACAATGGACCACCAAGGCAAGGAGGAGAACTTTGCGGCGGAGATGTTTGTATACGTACCTGTCCCTCTGGTACTCAGATACAAATAGGCTGCCATCATGCTGAAATGAATGCTATATGCAATGCTACTAGAAGCGGAGCTAAGTGCCTTGGTATGTCTATAGCTGTAACCTGCCAGCCTTGCCTTCTTTGTGCTAAATTAATACATCATGCAGGAATTAAAGAAGTGGTTTACAAAGAAACTAAGTACAGCTACGAAGGTGTGAAGTATCTAATGGATAATGGTGTCTCTGTTATTGCTGCTTAGGTTCCTTGGTTTGGAGACCCAATGACGCTTTGTATAAGTGTATTCTGCCTATCCAAAGCTTCTAGGTCTTGTCTATCTATACTATCTAGGATAGTAGTTACTTTATTATTGTAGTCAGGGTCATTAGGGTCTATAGCATTCAGCGCTTGTTGTATTTGTATTAACCTAGGGTTAACGTTGCGTAGTAACTGACGTGCTACCTGTTGCCCTTCTGGGGTACGGATAAGCTCTTGCATAACCTCATTAGCAGCAGTATAATCCTCCCCACCAGGAATCATCTGAGAATCATTCATACTTAGAGGCAGTAAAGAACTTTCTACAGCATCCGCTTCCATACCTAACATCTCTGCTGCTCTCTCCTCAGGGGTCATACCTATCTCTGTTAATTCCTGAGCGTAAGGAGCTAATGGATTGTTCTTGTCTAAGCCCAAGGCTACTTCACGTAGATACTCTCTAGGGTTAGCATATAGGTCACTTATCTCCCGCTTAGCTGCTCTGAACGGAGAAGCTAGGCCCCCTTTGTAATCTTCTTGCAAAGAAGGATTTTCTCCGCCCTCGAATCCGTAATAGTTTTTAACTGCTTGGGTAATAGAGTCTTTGGCATCATCAAAGTAGCCTTGTTGATTCTGGCCATACCGACCTCTATCCCCAAAGGGTCTTAGCTGAGCACCGACTAGTTTATCCGTGAAAAAGTCTGTATCTGCTAGTCTAGCATCATAGGCAGACTGCTCTCTTCTTTGATCGTCTCTAAATTGCCTAAACTTCTCAAACTGTTCTAGCTGTTTTGTATCTCTTATTACAGAGGGATCTCTTTCTAATACCCGCTGAGCTGCTAGTGGGGTATTTCTTGCTACTGATACAGGTGTCTGGAGACTACTGGGAGTGTTCAGTGCATCCCTGAGTAGGGTATTAGTTTGAACTCTATTACCCCGATTAACCTTACTCAGTAATGCATCATAGGCACTTTCACTGTAAGCTCTGGGACGTGCAGCATCAATAGCTCTCTGTCTTGCTTGACTTATTCTATTTTTATATACGTCATCCCCCGTGCTATGATACAAACTAGCATTAAGTAAGCGTTCTTGGTCGTCATCTACATAGTCAGCTAAGCCTAACATATTTCGGTCAAGTGCATAGCTAGCTAACTGCTGTGCTCCAGTAGTCACTGGTCTTACTAGTCGCGTGCCTAAGTTAGCTAGGCGGTTACCTAGGCCGCTAAAGTAATCGGAGTAGCTTTGTTCCTTGGGCTTAGGCTCGTAACTAGATATCCGGTTCTTAAGCCTCTGAGTATCATTGCTAAATACCCTATTACCCTCGTTATTTCTAGGTTTCAATAGATCTAATCTACTATTAATAAGTTCTCTGCGCTGTTTTTGTTTCTCAGCTACGCGTCTTTCTTCATCGGAAGTTAACTTAGGGAACTGCTGAAGATTTGGGCTTAACCTTGAACCTCTAGTCTGTTTAAAAAACTGAGCTCCTTCCGTACTAGACGCAGGTCTAGTCCCTACTACATCCTGCTCTCGTAGCTTATCAGCTCGTCTTTTTATAGCTTCTAAATCTTGAGGAGAATTTGTAACTTCTGTAGTGCCTGGCAGTATACTATAATTGCCTACAGTTTTATAGGCCTCTGTATTTTTAGCCCTATCTAAGGTACTTTGTACCCGACGTTGGTATTGCTCTCTGTTTTTGCGAGCCCTATCCGTTAGTGCTTGATTTGAGGGTACTGTGAGGCCTGGTTTTCTAACTTGATTAGCCTTTAGTAGATTGCTATACGCCACTATATCAGCATCATTAACCCTACCTTCCATAAACCTATTTCTTAGGTCTATTTCCCTCTCTTGTGCTTTCTGCGCTATCCTTCTATTTTCATTAGGTGCTGCCGGTATATCCTCATCCTGGTACATAGAGTCCGGAATCGGGGGCTGCCCTAAATCAGTATTACGCCTAGATAAGGCATCAAGCTCAACACCTTGCATGACAGTCGGAGGTGCTTCGAAATCAGGAGTGACTACTGGTGCAGTACCTACTTGAGGTTCGGTATACATTAATGGAGGTTGCTCAGCAGGGGGCTCAGGTACACTTTGAGGTTCGTCTGGTGAACTCATAACCTGAGGAGGATTAGCCACTTTCTCTAGCCACTTACGTCTTATCCAAGGATTGCTACTTACAAAAGCCATCTTCTCTTCTCCTTCTAAGAAACTAGGTTCGTCTAGTGCGTCTAGATTTTCTTTTTTAACCTTGGCAGCCATCTCATCAATGTACTTCTGCATTCTAGCCTGCTCTTTAACCTTTTGTTCATGCTGCTTTAAATCAGGTAAAGCAGTTACATAGGGCGTCATGTCCATAGGTAAACCTGCTTGAGGTACTTGTAAAGGAGCTTGTAAACCTTGTAAAAAACTATCTGCTATGGACATATTCTATAACCTAAAAAAGATTGCTAAGAGGATTAGATTCTTCACGACCTTTGGCTTTACCATAAGCAATAAGAGCTGCAGGTAATCCTACTAACCCAGCCATTGCTCCTACTAATCCAGCCGGAGTTCTAGCAGACATAGCAATTTCATGTGCCATGCGATTAGGTACAGAGCCTCCTATTAAACCAGGGTTAGCGCTGCCAGCTAACATAGCCCCTCCTGCCCCAGTCAAAGCTGCTAAGCCTTTAAGAGCACCAGAGCCAACGCCTTCTTTAACTCCTGCGGCTATTGCCGGAGCACCTAAGGCTAAGCCCGCGGTACCTAAGCCAGCCATTAAGGCTAAACGCGGGTCCATTTGAGTGCCTAGCATCTTACCGCCTTGTTGAATATTCTTTAAAGCTTTTCCAGTACCCTTAAGACCAGAGCCAGCTATGCCTAGGGCTCCTTTGCCCATAGCTCCTAGTTCTTTAAGAATCATTGCTACATCTTTAGCAGAAGCAGTTTTATCAAAGTTACGTACTGCTTGCTGTCTGCCCATATTATAGGCTTTAAGATAATTATCCATTTTAAACTCCAAAATTGTATTAGTCATTAAGTTTATTATAAGCAAGAGTACCTAGTAACCCTGCGGCTATCGTAGGCACTACACCTTTGTATCTTTTTTTAAGTAATCCTTTAGCTAACTGACCTTCACTTTTAGCTAGTAAAGCATCTGCCATACCTAATGTAGGTACTGCTTTAAGATTGCCTAAGGCACCCCGTAACTTAAGCTCTTTATTAAGATTTTTAAGTAGGTTTTTATCAGTGATACCTTCCTCAACCATCTTTAAGTACTGTTTTCTTATATTAGCTAACTCTTTTTTAGCTATGTTTTTAGTACGCATTCGATTAGCACCTATAGCAGCAGCGCCTCCAGCAGTAAGTCCCAGCATAGTCTTAGGCTCCATAGGAAGAGAGCTATCAGCTCCAAGCACATCAGCACCCGAGCCGTAGTAAGCCAAGTACTCTTGCTCAGTCATAGCTGTCTTAGCTAAAAAACTAGAGGCCTTAATACTGGTAGGGCCTGAAGTCATAACTCCAGGGCCGGTAGTAGTATTTACCTTAAGAGGATCTTGTACTTGCATATTATCATCTCCCTTACTGTAAGGATCTGCTTTAATATCATGCAAAGAGTTAAAACTATTAGGTGTAGTAGGCGAAATCCCTCCTATAGTAATAGGAGGCTTAGCTGGATTACCTACAGTAGCACCCATAGGTGCTGGAGTATAAGCGGCAGAGCTTTTTTCTAAATGCTGTGCTACCTCTACTAATCCAAGTAACTGAGCAGCCTTGGCCGGACGCGACCTATATAATAGTCTAAGAGCCTCGTCTAAACGCTCCTGGGTTACTAATTCGTTGTTTGAAGACATCTTCTCTATTCCCATAATCTGTACTACTTTCTATAATAGTAACAGTTGAGGTAGTAGTAGAAAAGTTACTCAGTAAGTTAGCCTCTTTACGCAAGATCTTAGGATTCTCTACACGGTTTAAGTATTCCTCTTCTCTAGTTAAATATTTGGGGTCTACATCGTTGATAGGAGACAGGGCTTGATTAAAAGAAGCATAGAGAGCATTGTCTACTGATTCCAGCAGCATATCAATGGTGCTCTGTTTCTTTGCTCTAATTACCAGCTTTGAGTACTTAAGTACTTTGGTCCAAGGCTTACTTAGGTCCTCTAAGGCTTTTAGCGTATTGAAGCAGGCCGTCGCTAAGGCTACAGCTGTTACTACATCTTGTTCCATAACTTTTAGACGCGTTAAGCGAATATACTCTAGTAACTGAGCGTCCATTAGCTACCTCCATATAATTCGTCTAACTCTTCACTGGTTAGATTAGAATCTTCTGTAAATACACTACTAGGGCCCCAATCTGGTAGAGCACTTTCAATACTAGTAATAGGTAGATCTAAGTCTTCTTCATAGGGTATACCCGCATCTTCAAACGTTATTTCGGGTAAGGACACTTGGGCCTCGTCCTCAGGCAACTCCGCAGTTAGCTGGGCTATTGCTTCGTCCGCACTAATGTTACTAGGTAGGATAGTATCCAATTCTTCTACAGTTACTTCAACCTCATCTTGAGGAGGCGGAGGAGGTATCAATTCTACAGTCTTACCTGTAAGTATTTCTATTAAGCCTAAGGCAGCTTCTGTATCTTCCTGTATACTTTTATCAATAAGAGATTTAATAAAATCACTACGAGTAGTACCCGCCTTACTACTCATTACATCTACAGCAGCGGAATGCACTTCACTTAAATAGAAAGTCACAGTCTTTTTTTCCATAGAGTTTTTATACATGCTGTGGGCAACATCAATGCTGGCCTCAGGTATAAAGTGTATGGGAGGCTTAGATTCATCTAGAGGAAGCATCCCCCGAAGCTTGGCTTCAATAGAACTCAAAGTAGCAAAGTCACTATGTCGCTCTGCTACTAAGGCTTGGCTACAACGCTCATGCCATATATCCCAAGTAGTCTCTGTGATAAAAGGCAAGGCTTTATTAAGCTTAGCCATTGTTACTTTGCGTGGTGTAGCAGAGGTTAAGCAGACTCTCCGCACAGTAGGATAGCTCATGTTAAGCTTAGCAACCAATACAGTAAGATTGGATCTAGATAGAAACCTATAGGCTTCTAGTAAATTAGGTATATGACACAAGCGGGCATATGTAGGCAATGTAGCTCTGGGCATTTGTACCTCTTTCTTTGGTGCTTGGTAGCATTTATTTTTTTACTACAAATGTTAAAATAAGGCAATACTTTTATTAAAGTTTTAGGTTAAATAATTGTACCACAAATTTTTAATTTTTAACAAAATACTGACAACACTGTCAAAAACTTATAACACAAAAAGTAAATTTTTGTTACACATTTATTACACAAAAAGTATGAGAATAGCTACATAGACTTCACTCCTTGGGCAATTTTTTGCACCCTATTTTAGCTAAGTATAAAAATAACAAGGTAACTATTCTTATATATGTAGCTATTCTTATACTTTACTATATGTAGCTATTCTTACATTAGCTATGTAAACACTAAAATTTCACTAAAATTACCTAAAAGTTAGCGGTGCCGGTAAGGAAAAAACCGTGCAGATAGTTTTTAGCGGTGCCGGTAACTCTAAAAAACGGTAAAATACACTTTCCGAATTCTCCTATTAAATCAATAGCTTATAGAAAACGCGAATTTTTACAAAAACGTGATTTCGTGTTTTTTAAGGACTTTCCTTTTAATTATTAATTACTTACAGAAAACGCATGTTTTTTCCCCGCAACACAAAGGGGGTTCTGAAAAAAAAAAATGACATGTGATAAAATAGGTATAACAAAAATTAAATAGTGTAGCTATTTCTACATTAGACCCTGTTTTTTAATAAATAGTGTAGCTATTCTTCGCTAACGACTTTTATAACTTATTTACTATATCTTATGGTTAGGGTAAAAGTAGTATGTTTTTTGTAAGTATATGAATTTGTTAAATAAATTGCTTAAAAAACACGAAAACAGGGTTTTTGTTAAATAGTGCGTTTCTTGTAAGTAGTTAAAATACTTACACAAATAAGTACCTTGTAAAAAGCAAGGAAAGGAGTTACCGGTACCGCTAAAAACTATCTGCACGTTTTTTTTAGCTGAAATTATTATTTTTACCTAAAAAGTGTGAGAATAGCTATATATAAAAATAGCGAATAAATGTATAACAATTATTAAAGTTATTTTTTAATTTTTAATGTAGCTATTCTCACAGTATGAACAGCAGTTACTACCAAGAAAAAGCACCAAAGTAGCTCCGGTAAAGTACCTCACCTATACTCCCAAGCCTCTTTGCCCTAAAGCCCTTGACACCTACGTATAAATAAAGCATAAAAATAGTAGTTTATATGTTATAAGTTACTGCAGGAGGCTATTTATGGCTCAATGGAGGCGTAATCTTAGCGCAGTGTTGCGAGATAGCACTGTTGAAGCCGCTCTATTATCTAGAATTAGGTATCACGACCCAACCCCTACTAGTTGGGTAGTACTTGATGCCTTTCAAAAGTACTTTTCACCTAAAAATACCGGTTCTGTAAGTAATTTCTTCATATTCAAAGATGGTTCTTGCTTAAGAATTAGCCGTGAAGGTGTCTTTTGGGGACCAAATCCACAAGGAAGCCCCTCACATAAAGAAGATTGTGAGTATTCTACCTGGTATATAGCTCAGCGAGTAGGTTCCGTACGTTGGGCGACCACTTTTTTAAGTCCATTTCCGGACGATGACAGTTAAAAGGAGTAAAACTATGTCTTTTTACCAAGTTTCAGGGTATAAACCCGTTATAGGCCAGACAAATCAGTATTTTATTGCAGAGTCTGAGTCTCAAGTTATGCAAGTTGTTAAGAGTAATCCTGTAGAAGAGGGTGGCTTTGTCAACTATTCTATTCAAGAAATAGAAGAATTACCTATAGACCTAAATATCCTATGCCCTAGCTGTAATCATGAGTTTGTAAGTCCTGATAGGGTCACAGATTTATGTACTTAATAGCTTTAAGTGTAGTTGTAGCCTTTGCCCAAGTACCAAAGCAACTAAGTACCTTAGCCACTTTGGCCTGTGGTGAGGCTGGAGGGGTAAAATCTGAGGCTGAGAGGGTGTTAAGAGTGGTCTACAACCGTTCTATACGTAGAAATACTACTCCCTATATTGAAGCCACTAGGCCCTACCAATTCTACCTCAAGGGATGCAAGGGTAAACATAAAAATTGGCTTAAAAATTGGCATTTTAGGCTTGCCTTAGCTACTTTGTCTGGTACTATAGAAGCCAGAGAGAGTCAAATAAACAACCCAAAAGTAACCTACTTCGCTACCCATAAGCGGTTAGGTAAGCCGCACCCTAGATGTATAGGTTATACTATACGGGATGTATGGACTTTCTCTGGACTTAAACCAGTACTTAAGACAGAGGTGGGACATGTATTCTTCAAACAATCTAAAAAATATCGACCAGGCTGCCCTACTATACAAAATGAGTAGGGAATCTATACCTCAGCCCTATTGGAATGAGATTCTAACTATCTTAAAGGAAACAAACTTAGGTAAAAAACATTTAAAACGCATTCACCAGTTTGTGGATTTAAAAGCAGGTGTTCATAAGTCTGAGATAATGATTATGGACTTAGGTGTGAGATACCTAATCTACCAACCAAACTACGAAGATCTATTTACTAGCCCCTTCGTAGTGGTTGATGGCGTACATATACCTCATGATGTACAGAAAAACCCTAGACCTATGATACATAAAACAAAATCTGTTAGATTATATCCTAATGGAAAGGTCAAATTACATGCAAAAATACTACCTGACACGTCACGAGCGTGAAATATCTAATCTATTATCACAACACTTACCTGGTAGCCCCTTTAACCTAAGTCCCGCCAGAGTAATAGTACCTAAAGACTTGCAAGATTTAGAAAGGTACCCTAAATCTTTTACCTATCATAAGGGGGAAGTTGATAGCTTCTGGCGCCCTACCAACTGGGTACGACCTGATAATATATCAGAGTACCCTGTTAGTATGCGTAGATTTACTTTTACTAAGTACGATGTACGTAAGATTAGCTGTTATATAATGCACTGGGTGCTGCGTGATGAAGGTCAAATATTTACACCATTATATAAGCTAGATTCAAAACGCAACATACATGGCGAAAAGTATGTAGACATCACTCGAAGCACTAGCTACCCTAGACGCTATGAAAGCTGGTTAGACTTGGCTGAGAAAAGCTGCCACAATGAAGACGATAGCCGTATGCTCAGGTACTTTCTACTTAACTTCAATCAGGATATGTATGCCTCTCTTGAAAGAAGTAGTGACATACATAGTACTCCTTATAGAAGAGTTAGACAACGTGGTAATGATCAAGTGCAGGCTTTACCTGAATCTCTATCATTTTTATTTCAGCTACATTTATTCTTGGCTATGATATTTAACATAGGTAAGGTAGATGATAATGTACGTGTAAGAACGGATATCTGGAAGCCAATTCCTTACCCAGAGGAAGACTTTCAACTATTCTTTTACAACAAGTACAGATTATCTTACTTAAAAGAAAGGCGTACCTGGCGTCTATGGGAGATTTAAATGGAAGAAGAATACTTAATAGAGATACCCAGTCCTATAAGCTTACACGAGCACTTCCCTCTATGTATTGATATAGTATTTACCAAAGCTAGTTTGAAGATCTGGGAAAGAGTAGATATGAGGGATATAGATCAAAGAAGAGAGTCTATACGCAGTTTCATTATTAAAGCTATTCAGGACTATGCTGCTTACCCCCTTCTAAAGGAGCTTAGTCTGTATTTCACAGATCCTTTACACTATATATCTGTAGGTATAGATCCTTTTTTTAAAGACGAATCCGCATACCTACAAAGTTTAGTGGAATTAGAAGATACCCTATGGATTACATTACATGACCAGTGTGTTAAACTTAAGCTGCGTTACATACATTAAAGGTTAAAGTCATGCAAAGATTCCTAGATATTCTATCCTGTATTTGGTTGGTAATAACCAATAAAGCTATGGTAGTTCCAATAGAAAGAGACCGAGATACTATGGTAGCAATAGTAGAAGCAGAAGGCTCAACTATTGAGTATTGTAGAATAATATCTATAGTACAAGATTCCTCTACTAGTTATATTACAGAGCTATCTAAGGTAGTCTACTGGGTATTTAAAAAGAATAGATTCTTTTGGAAAGCCGATTTTTTAGGTAACAAAGTAGCCCAAGCAGCCAAGGAGCTAGATGCTGAAATCTCAGAAAGTACCACGCAAAAAAACCAGTAACTGTGTTATAAGATTATGCTACCTAAGGAGTGCTATCACATATGTTGTTTAATAACATACCTGGGTTACCAATAGGTGCCCAAGTCAAAGGAACAAAGATATACTGTTCTGGAGATGAAATTCTAGCAATCTATCTTAGGGTAGATCACCAGGGCAAGACTATGCGTTATAGTGCTGAGTTCGAAGGTAACTCTAGACGCATAAGAGCCCTTAAACAACTGTCGGTATCAGAATACCGCAAACTACAAAAGGAGGCTTTAAATGCAGCATCCACTAAATACTAGGCTTGGTTACGAATGCCTAGAACGACACTCTAAGGCCATCGCAGAGATATCTGAGTCTCTAAAAGAGATAGCTTCTCAGCTAGCTGAGCAAACTGAGCTAACAGCTAAGCTAACTCAAGTTCTAGTACAAGTTACTGCTCCTGAGCAAACTTCAGATGAGCAGTCTTGATCTGCCTGTAGGTTTAGAACAGCATCCCCATGTACTTGAGGATGTAAGTTTTGTAAAACTTCTAAACGGTCCTATATACTTTAATCTAACTCTAGCCACTATTAGTAATCAAACTCAATTCTATAGCGTTAGGCTATCTAAGAAGGGAGGGTGGCAAGAGGCTAAAGACATTATGACTAACTTAGGTGTAGATACTACTTCTCTGCCTCCTATCCGAGGACGTACTACTCGTCTACCTGGCTTTTTTAAGCGTACGGTACTAGTTACTACCTTACCTAAAGCTATTAAAAGGAATGGCTACTGGACTAGGGTTACTATAAGGAATGCATAGATATGGTTATGCTTGCCTAAATCTTAGTCTTAGGGAAGAAGGCATTACTAGCAACCGCAGCATACAACTCAAAACCTTTATGGAGGAAGGAGTAAAACGCTGCGGTGAACTGGCTTTACAGAACTTTCAGGATTTGTTGAAGATCTTGAAGTGGAACGTAGCCAATGATATCTATGTATTCAGAATGACTAGTCATTTATTTCCATGGGGAACAGAGTACAAGTTTCCAGACCTCCCACAGTGGAGAGACATCCGTTCAGTAATGAGCGAGATTGGAAAGTACTCTGCTACTCATGGAATTAGGTTGAGCTTTCATCCTGGGCCTTACAATAATCTAGCTAGCCCTGATGCTAAAGTGGTCAAGAACACGATACGTGAACTTGAGATGCACTCTAGTATCATGGACTACCTAGAACAGCCAGAGAGTCGTATGGCCAAGATCAATATCCATCTCGGAGGTACATACGGTTCTAAGGATACAGCAATAAAGAGATTTGTCAATACTTTTCCTAAACTTAGTGAGGCTTGTAAAGCTCGCTTTACCTTGGAAAATGATGACAAAGAATCTATGTATTCTGTAGCTGATTTATATAGGGTTTATGAGGCTGTCGGGGTGGCTATCGTATTTGACGGACACCACTGGGATGTTGGAGCAAAATCAGGTACTTACCAAGATGACTTTCTTACTGCTATTAGTACTTGGGGTGATACCACTCCTACAGTACATTGGAGTAATTCTAGAAAGCTGTATGAAGATTCCAGCGTTAAGCCTCAGGCACATAGCGACTGGTATTACAAATCTATGACCCTACCAAATATACCCCTAGACATTATGCTAGAGTCTAAAAAGAAAGATCTAGCCTTACTTAAATTACGAAAGGAGCTTAAATGAAAGCTACTATCCAAACATCAATTAACTCTAATACTCACGTAGTAACCCTAGACGGCACTCCCGCAGAAATCACTGAGGTAATTAAAGGCTTAGACCTGGCTTATAAGGCTAGACCTAAGGCCCAATCTAAGAAGGTGGCTAAGGCTACTGAAGCTACTGTAGTAGAAGCTATGAAAAAAAATATTAGTAGCTTAGGCTACACTTATGTTGCAGATAACTTACGTAGCTGCAACCGAGTGGTTAATAAGTACCCTAGGTACGTAGCGAATATGTCCTATAGCCAGTTTGTTAGCTGGTATAAAGACCTATTTAATCTAGGTTTCTTTACTTATACAAGTAGTAACAAAGAGTTGCAAGGAGATAGCCTAGAAAGCTATCATAATCTAGCCCTACGGTTGGCGCAATGAGCTGGCAATTATTGGCGCCGGCCATCATTGATGGTTTAGTAAAACTTGGTATGGAGTATTTTAAAGAAGACTCCGGAACCAAGGACCTAGTAGCTCCGAGCTCTGAAGCTCCGAAGCCTAAGATGTCAGTCACTGTACTGGCAACTCTAGATGTAGAGGCTTCTACCTTAGATGAAGCCCGCACTAAACTGGAGTATGTAGCCAGCTCTGCTGGTGTAACTATTCTAGAAGTAGATGCTAACTAATGAAAAATATTGCGCTTATCGCGTTATTTTTTAGCCTAGCCTTTGTTACAGTAGAATTAGTGGAAGCCAAAGACGATGAACTATGTGATATTTATGATTTAAAATATCTTGAATATATGCATCTTTCTTTTGAGAACGGATGCTCTACTAAAGATATACGTAAACATAAAAAATGTAGAAACTTGCTAAGAATCCTTAGACACTTCAATAAGCTGAGGAGTAAATATTGCTATGAAGATTAAGTTATATATTGTGAAAGTAAGGTACAGTGGCAACGACGACGATGTGTACCTAGCTAATACTAAAGAGGAGGCAGAGGATATGATTCGACAGTACTTTAGGGACGAGTACGATCAGTACGAAGAAGAACAGGCGGAGGGTTACACCGATAGCCTTACTTTACCGTTTATTGGATGGATAGAAGAATCTGATATAGGTTATTGGTTTATAAAACTAGTAGAGCATGAGGTGCCTGATGCTTAAGTTACTTACACTATCTCTTCTATTATGTAGCTGCGGTACTTTAGGTTATCGCTATGAGCCTTGTATAGGTGGAGTTGAGACAAAAACTTACAAAGACTATACCCAAGGTGATCCCTTAAATGACTTTGTAACCGAAGAGATTGAGTGCCAGTATGATGATACCGGACGACCTTCTCTAATTACTTATAAAGACTATCTAGAAGGGGTGGCTGAAAGAGACTACGTTATTGAAACTAAGTCCTTTAGTTACTCCGATAATAATGTAGTTATTACTACTAGAAACTTTACTCAAGGCTACGCTGATTCTGATTTCGTAACCGAAATGGAAATCATTAAATTGAAAGAAGGAGAGTAAAGTATGGCCACAACTTCAACTTGGTCTGTGAGAGATGTAGCTATTGAAGTAGCTTCTATGTATGCTGTTGCGGCTCTAAAAGACCCTGAGGAGGTAGCTAAAAAGCTTTTAGAAGAAGCTCAAGAAGATATAATAGCAGCAAGAGAGACTCTAGAAACTAAACTATTAGAACACTTAGATAGGGTGATAAATGTTTAGGGCAGCCTTATTTATTTTTATTATATTGCTAGCAACTCAGGTACAGGCACAAAGTACCAAAGTAGCTCTACTTGATTTTAAAGTAGACAAAGCAATAAAGGCCCTTAGTAGTAGTGAGTTAGCTTACTTAATGGACTTGTTTAAATCTACCATGGCTTCTAGGCATTCAGAAGAAGTAGTACTAGTAACTAAAGAAAACATTACTACTTTATTGCCTCCAGATACTACGTTAGAGGATTGTGTAGGAGAGTGTGTAGTAGAGACTGGAAGAACCCTAGGCGTGGACTATATAGTTACAGGTTACTTTAGAAGGCTATTTAAATCTGTAAGACTCTTTGTAACTGCTGTAGAATCTAAAACCGGCAAAGTAGTTAGTCTGGTTAACATACCTATATACGACATGGATAGAATAGACCGGGATGTAATATCTGCCAGTAGCATAACAGGATGCTATATTATGATTAGGGAAGCAGCATGCACCAAAAACCCCACTTTATCTAAAAAACATAGGCCAAAGACTTCTAAGTCAGTTAGTAGCATAAAAAAAGAATTAACTAATTCTGTTACTAATGACCGCATGAGTAGATTCTTATATAATCGAATATGGTTTACTACTAGTACCTTTTTAGTAGTAAGTACGGTAACTTCTATGATAATGATGATTCATTATATACAAAAGGGGAATGAAAAAATAGGAGACTGGGAAGCTAGATGTAATTGTGTATCTAAGCAATCACCCTTAGAGGTAAATGATTCAAAGGGTAAGAAAGCCTTGTATTTTTTCGTAGGCGGCATAGGTCTAAACGTAGCCTTTAATTTTATTATGAATAGCTATTCCAACGAAATGTATGGAAAATCTAAAGGATTAGCCAACGTGAGTATAGCCCCAGAAGGTATACACTTTAGCTTTAACTTTTAAGGAGAATAAATATGAGTTCTTATGAAAAAGCTATGGATTACATCCATAAAAAATCTAATACACAGTTCTACCAAGACCTAATTGATGCGAAAAAGGTAATGCAGATAAATGGTAAACCTATGAGCCGAGGGGAATGGAATTTAATAGTAAGCAATAGGGATTTAACTGGGTGGGTAAAGAGAGGTATGAAACCTCATAAAGGTTGGAAGGTTACAGATGTTAAAAGGTACTTCGGGATACAAGGTTCAGGGCAGAAGCTCTTGGACAGATTCCTGGAATTGAAGAGCCATGTTGATACTATCCGCAAAGAAAAAAAGGAGAAATAGGTGAAGAGAAAACTGACAGCTGAGGAAGTAATCAGTATCCTAGACGGCTATAAGAAAGGCCTAAGCATGAAGCGTTTAGCTAGAGAGCATAAGTGTAGCACTCGAACTATACATAGAATAGTACACAAGCATAAAGTATCTACGCGCCCAAGCGGTAGGCCTCTAGGCTATATCATGCCTCCTAGAAACTCTATTAGGGATAATGAGATAGTGTCTAAGTCTGATCTATCCTTAGAAAAGCTTTCTGAAGAATATGGTCTATGTACCAATAGGATTAGACAAATAATAAAGAAAGGGTTTCTATGATACCCCAAGCTATGGACAAAATGCGTAAGCTTTTACGCATAGTTTTAATGGCTGACGAGTTAGGTCCTGCTTTACGTAGTGCCTTAGTTGTTGGCCTAACTAGCACTCTAGCCGACCTAGACAAGGCACCTCTGAGCATTAACAACACTGACGCAGAGATACAGATATTAACACCTGGAGGAGAACTTATATGTATACCTACTTATGAGGCATCACCTGAAGGGTTAGATTACCTTTGTTTCAAAGACTCTAAGACCTTGAAAGAAATTTACAGAGTAACCCGTGAGGAAATAGTGGATGACCCTATTTTTATATTGGGCTGTATCTTTGGAGGATTTATTCACGGAACTAAGCAAATAGTAGAAGAAGATGAGGTTACGCACTAATGGCTACTTATAGAATAGTACGAATGTACGCGAACAGACGAGGCACTGATATTATAGTCACCGGATTAACCCTAGCTGAAGCTAAGAGACACTGTAGTGATCCCGAAACATCGTCACTTACATCTACCTGCCCTAAGGTTAAGGCTAATGCCAAACGGTGGGGTAATTGGTTTGATGGGTATGAAAAAGAAAATGCCTAATTGGGTTAGTTGCGATCTGACCCTAATGGGGGATGTAGATAATATTAGCCTACTAAAAAGAGATTTATACTTACCCGCTATAGTAGTGGACGACGTAGAGCATAAATTACCTCTAGTTAGCTTTGATACATTAAATAAAGGAATTAACTTAAACCCCTTACAAAGCTGTTGTTCTAGGACTATTTCAGATTTATTTTTTGGGCATGAATTCATAACTGAAAACATGATGCTAAATCAATTAGTAGGGTGCAAATGGGACTTTGGTATGTTTGCCGATGCTTTTGATAGCAATACTTTTAGCTTTAACACACCCTGGAGCCCTCCCGACAAATGGATTGCTTGGCTAGCATCTAAGTATGACGTAGACCTAGAACTTAAATTTTGTAATACGGAAGAACACGAAGGAGGGTACATTATTATATTAAACAGTACTATATACTTCTACAGTTCTGAGTATGCAGAGTTTAAAAGACATTTCTACAGATCCTTAGAGGAGATGCAGGAATTTGAGGATAACATATTTGAATACAGCAATTTACATTATGTGGATTGCCTAACTGAAGCTACTAAGTGGCCTAAAACTAGGGAAGAGTACCTAAATAATAACTTAGTAAATAAACTACCTTTAAAGGAATATTTACTAGATCTGATTTTTTAAATTAAAATGGAAGGTGAATAACTAATGGTAACACGAATAACCCATGCATGGGTAAAGATAAGTGAAGAGGGTAAGTTGCTGATCTCATTGGAGTGCCCTGATAATACAGTGGAATACTCTAGGGTGAAATTAGAAAGCCCTCTAGTTAATACTATGGGGTGGAGTGTAGAAGACTTTGAGCACAGAGCGGAGGAGTTAGAACAGTATATGGCAGAAACCTTATATGACAGAGACAAATTTGAAGAGGCTCTACATTGTATGATTAAAAACCACGATGCTAGCGTAGGTATTAATTGGGATACAGTAGACTACTGGCTTTCCTACATGTGCATAAAAGATGTAAAGGAGGCATAAAGGTACTAAGTACCTTAGTCTACTAGGGTATAGACCCTTATTTTTAGCTCACAACTTTTTATCCCTATCAACAGGTAACCATTCTTCTACTTGCGGCGGGAGTACTACTTGATGTGGCTCTCTAGTTTTAATAGGGTTTTGACCTGCAAACATACTTAGCTTTTCAATAACTGCTTCTTGCAGCTCACAAATCTGTTGAGTCCGCAGCTCTAACTGTATCTGAGCATCTCTGAGTCTAGATATTAATGCAGTTCTATCTGCATTGGCTGCTGCTAACTTATCCTTTAGATCGTCAACTTCCGCAGGATCTCTACCGCTAGCAATAGCCATCATACTAGATATACTACCAGTAAGAACACCCAGGATACCTATCAAGACATCTCGGTTTTCGTCTACTATTTTTACATAGGTAAGAAAACCTATTAAACCTACTATTATTAGCAGGAATACTACACTAAACCACCAACCCCTCTTTGCCTTATCTAGTTTATTTTTTTCTTTAAGACTATTATTGGACATAACTATTTAACCTTAGGAAACCATTCTACTAAATCATCTATAAAATCTAACCATTGTAATCCAAACACGTCTCTAGCAGAGGGGCTAAGAAGCACTGGAACAAAGATCTTCCAGCTTAAGTATAAAAAGCATACAATAGAGAGTCTAATACTAACCCATTTAGTCCAGTCCCATAACTTTCTATCCCTAGCTCTCTGTCTAATCTTTTTAGGACCTCCCAAACGCTTTACTTTTTCACTACCTGGAGGAGGCTGCAAGCTTTCTATAGTTGTACCTACAGCATAAATTTCTTGAGGTTCAGAAACTCCTTTAAATTGGTATAAGCCCATGCACGCATACCTAGTACCTTTGGGAGTAAACATGTTAGTTCTATTTCTAAGAGCACCCAAGGCTTCTTTGGTTAATAGAACTTGTCCCGCCTGACATAAGGACATAGTTCTAGCAGCTATGTTTTTACTAATGCCTTCTAACTCTATTCTCTTAGCATTAGCTGCTACGTATACATCATCTTGTACTACCTCTATAATAGGTCCCCAGTGTATACCTATTCTACAATGTAGATAAGTTTTCTTAGGTACAGTTAGCTGGTAGTGCAGGGCAAAATTAACGGCATCAGTAGTAGTCTCAAAGCTACAAAGAAACCCATCACTTCTATCTATCTCTCTACCATTAAATCTGTATATTAAGTTTCTAGCTAACCTATCGTGATACTGTAAGTGCTTAGCTGCTCTTTTAGCGCCTACTTTCTGCACAAACTTAGTGCTACCTATTATATCAAGCAACACTATAGCTAAGTACCTCTGTTTCATTTGTATATTATCTTCGTACATACTGTGCCCTCCTAGCCTTTAATTATGTACGTAGCAAGGGCACTTATCTTCAAACCTTCCACATAGGGCACAGCTACCATCCTCTGGTATAGGCTGGGTAAAGTCTCTAAGCTCCTCTACTACGTACCCTGGAGGAGGTAGCAGCTTGTACCACTTAGGTGCATTGTTTCTAGGCCTTACACCTTTATCTAACTTGTTATCATACATAGACATAATTAACTCCTAGGTAGTAGCTAATTATAAGGCTAGACAAATATAGCTGTATTTACGGCATAAGTATATGCTCTATACACCATGTTTATAGTTGGGTAGCCAGTCCCAGATAGTGTAGAGTAATTTGGAGTAACTATGAGTAATATAGATATAAGTATTACTACAAGTTCAGGCGAGGCTTATAAATTAACCCTAAACCCTGCTACAGGGAATGGAGTCCTCCACCCAGTGGAGGACTTTTGTGATAAGGTGAGAATTAAGAATTACGAATTAGATAATTCTGACAATATATTTTATGTAGACTATTTTCTTGAAAAAGAATGGGATGATCTACTTGAAAACGCCTTATCCGAACGTGCTGACGCTTGGCTAAAAACAGAATCAGTGCTAGAAAGGGTGAAAGCTCTAGAGCAACTGGAGGAGGAGATAGAAAAAGACGAGGAGCTATACCTAGAGGCAAGAAGGGAGAAAATTAAAAAACACACCCAAATATTAGAAAGTCTCCACAAAGAGGCTTCGGCTATGGGTGGATTTGACCGGTTAAAAGACACCGTTTATACCGGATGCGGAGGAGACTATGAGGAAATTAAAATAATAGAGAAGGGGTTATTTGAGATTAGAGAGCTCTTGTAAATAACCAAAAAGCCTAACCTAGGGCTATTGAATACTAGGGATTTTAACCATTTTTTTTAGATCTCAAAGGGACCAAAGATAAAGTCATCTTCGTCTACTGGATTATACTCTGCCAATACTTCAGAGCATAGTTCCGCCATTGGGCCACGGTACTGAGCTTGTAGTCTAACCATAGCAGTAAGATCAGAATAAAACACAGCTTCAGAATCTGCAAAAAGGTATAAACCAGTATCATTCCACTTTTCTCCTGTATCTATCTGTGCAGGGTCACCTAGTATAATAACTCTACTAGATTCATCTACACGGCTAAGCACACTAATTAACTCATGCAAGCTAAGGTTCTGAGCCTCATCTATAATAAGTGTACAGTTTTCAAAGTGTTGACCACGCATAAGTTCTACAGCCCTAAATTCTAGTAGACCTTTTTCTTCCCACTCAAACACATAGTGCTCCGCACTCCGCCCCAATATTTTATTTAGCCCAGGCATATAAGAATCTATGTAAGGCCCCAACTTATCTCTTTCATCTCCCGGCACAGCGGCTATAGCGTTAGACTTATTTCCTACAAACACTGTAGGTTTACACAAGACTAACTTAGACTCCTCTTTAAATATGCGGTTAATGCCATAGGCCAAAGCTATACTAGTCTTGCCCGTACCTGCAGACCCAAAGCATATAGTTGACATCTTGTTTTTTAAAGACCAAAAGTAACATGTTTGCTCTTTGTCTCTAGGCTTCCATCCTTGAAACTCTAAGTCCTTGGTTTGCATATAGATTAGCTTCTCACCTCCTTCTACATGCGCTAAGACACTTTGTCCCTTAGCCTCACAGGTAAGTAAAACAAAGCTCTCTGTGGGAACAGCAGCTTTAAGCTCAGAAATAGGTAACTCCTTGTTTTTGCAAAGATTATTAATAACAGAACTGGGTACTTCGTAACTTAGTACTTCAAACATATGTTTCCCTTTCCATGGTTAACATATAAAGCTTAGCCCTAAATTTAAAGCTTAAACACTAGACGCAAATCTGAGTTTAAATAAGGCATAAGTAAGTGAATGTTATCGTATGCTCAAAGAAAGGAATTTTATATGAGTAATACAAACAGCCAGGCATGCAGCTGCAATGCATGTCACCATGCCTCTATGTGGGGTGTTGAAGCCCCGGAGGGTTGTGAGAAGAAGGTGGAAGAGGTTGAGGAGTGCTGGGAAGAGGAGAGTTGGGATGAATACTCTGAATGTACTCGCTGTGGTAATGATTACTACCGCAGCGAGGGCCATAGGGGTTGGGGATGGTGTAGGGATTGTGAGGAAGAAGGGGAAAGGTTGGCAGACGAACTAGAAGACCGTGAGTGTGAAATATGCGGCCGTCGTGGGGAGGGTTACTCCTGCAATGACTGCCGTAAATTTGAAATTGAACAAGGCTATGATGAGGACGAAGAGGAGTAAAATCCACCTCACCATCATAGCTATATAGCGGTGTACCGCTTTTTTTAGCTCCGAAACTAAGTGCGCAAAAATGAAGTTATTTACGGCATAAGTGTATGAATCCTATAGAGTGGTATTAAACACCCGCTCTATTTCTTTTAATCTTTCTTAGGAAAGGAGTTGCCGTGGGTAATCCAGCAACTAATACAAATCGTCTCATTATTTGGGGCGTTCGCGAAAGCGACCTTAATCGTATAAGTCAAGAAACTGCGCGTGTGTTATTAACTAATGCAGCGCATTTGACAGCTATGCACTTAGATCACGATTTATCGTATCATCTAGGTGCATTAGCCACGGCTATATGTCATGGTAACGTCGGTCAAATAAAGGCCTCTTTAGAGGTCTTTGATGAGGTAATGGGTTGGGCTGTAACACCTGACTAATACCTCTAAAACATGAAACAAAGAGATCTAATCCTTTGCGTAGTGTTTTTTTTAGCTCACACAAAAACCACTACTTTTTGAGGCATAAGTAAGTAACAAATCAATGTACATCATAGAAAGGAGTAAACCTATGAGTACAAAAAAAGAAGATCCGGTGCCAGGCATCGGATATGTGGAATACGTGCCAGCTTTGGTGCTGCCTGCAAAGGCAAGTACTGAGGCTGGCACCGAAGCTGGTACAGAAACCAGCATCTATCAGGGCTTACGCGGCGTAGCTCTGATGAAAGATGATGAGCGCCGCAACAGCTTTGCCCGCAAGGCAATCAGAGCAGTGCTCTGCTTTGTAGGCGTATGTTTCTTAGGACTCCTTGCCTTAGCGCTGTTAGCGTACTAAGGCAAAAAGTCCTACCCCGCCTGTACCGAGGGCGGCTGTAAAATACTCGGGATGTTAACCTTTTTTAGCTCCGAGACTAAGACGCGCAAAAATGGGTACTTTTTAGGGTATAAGTATATGAAGGGACAATAGTAATATTAGAACTTCGGTTTTTATAACTTTTTCAAGGAGAATTCTCGTGAAACAATGTCGTTCATGTCTTATTTTTTCAAAAAGTACTCGTAATCGTACACAAACTTTTAGGCATCTCCGTACGGGGAAGCCACTGCGGTTTATCCAGCCCGTTAAGTTGGATCAGTATTGCTCTGACTGTTGGTCAGAGCACCAAAAGGGCCATGGCCCTTACCTTACAGTCTTAGACCAAGATCGTATTAGCCATGCATTAAGGGCACCTCTTAACTAGAGGTGCTTATCCCGCCTGTACCGAGGGCGGCTGTAAAATACTCGGGATGTTAACCTTTTTTAGCTTTCATAGTCAAAGTTGTCATTGTCACCAAGGCGCATTGTACCTTCGTGGCTAAAGTCCTCTGGGGGAGTAAACACTTTGAAAGGAGGCCGCTCTGGGTTACTAGTAGCCAAGGAGCTATGCTGCCACCGTATCTTGTTGTTAGGACCACAGCAAAGAACCCCAGTATCATCATCAAAGAAAAAGTTCTTTTGCTTATGTTCAGCCCAGTAAATACTTTCAGATTCATGTATAGCTGAAGGATCCCTAGGCGGCATAAAATCTAAGGTAAACAGGTAATCCCCTGATAGATTAATACCTAGCTTGTTAACCATAGATACAAAGCAGTTAGTAAGCATATGCTTTTTATAGCCTTCTAGGTTACTAGAAATACAATCCCACCAAGCAACATATTGCAAATCTATTTTTTTATCTGGAGACTCAGCATCTTTGAATATAGCGTTCTGCATAACTTTGTCATAACAAGCATTGTACTTAGGTATAAATACCTCAAATAAAGGGGGCTGATAGTTAGTAGCTCTAACTCCTACTAGGTACGCCTCTAACATATTAGAATCTTTAGTTAAAATAAAATTACTACTTCCCTGAAGAAAGCTTTGTTTAACATATACTTTTGTATATGGCAAATTTAAATACATATAAAACCTCCTAATCCCCAAGCTACTTTAACCTACGCGCAAATACAACCCAAAAACTGACATAAGTATATGAAACAGCAGGAATAGTCCTGCAAACTGAATCCAGCAGTAAACACTGGAGAACCTACAGAGTTGGAATATCCGATATAAGCTACTTAGCAGTAGTGAAGTTTGGAGAATAGTAGCTTTGTAGAGGTTATTTTGATGATAAACAATCAAGTAATCGAAAAACTTACCGGCTGTCATCGCTTAGAGATTAGGCATGAACTACTTAAATCAGGTAGTTTGCCTGGTAAGATCATCCTAAACGTAGGCACGGAGTATCTTTGTGTGGAGGATCAATCCTACCATGAGGGTACCATTCCTACAGGAAACCCCCTGGACTATGTCCTGGTTTCCGTAGCACAGTAATAATGTGTGCGGGTGATCCGAGATAAAATACCTCTCGGTTAGTGAGTTAGCAACTCATAAAGGAAATCTTGATGCCCCGAACATCGAGTATTTTTTTAGCTCCCAACCTAGTCACGCAAATACAACCCAAAAACTGACATAAGTATATGAAGTTCCATTTATTACAAAGGAGGTAAAAATGGAAACAGTTCTTATACTAACAGTAATCATACTGTTAGTAGCCATCCTCTGCCTTTTGGTGCGAATGCGCCATCAGGCGGAGATAATAAAACTCAAAGAGCGTATTCTGCTCCTTGAGGGTGAGCGTAAGAGTAAGCGCGGAGGTGGAGGAAACCACCACCGCAAAGACTCTAAGAAGCGCCGCCCAAGAGGCAGAGTACGCTAAGAGAGTTTTGCCCACCCAGTCGGGTTGTGACTGGGGGTCCGAGAACAGGGGCGCGAAGCTGTTCTTTTTAGCCTCCAGAGTATACTTAGTCCGGCAACAAGTAACAAAGGAGCAAAGTAACAATGCAACTCGGTATATTATTAATAGTACTCTGCCACATAGCCGCTTGGTTAAAGGGCCATGCTAAGTATATATGGGGCTGGGAACTCAGCCTTTGGACATACTGGCTAACCTTTGGCTTAGCTACTAATTTTTTAGGTATGACAGGTTGGTGGCGTATCTGTGAAGGCTTGGGCAATGACTATTGGCGGGGTACAGTAATTACTATGGGTATTGGGGTCTTAGTTACTTTGGTGCTTAACACTATTAGCTATGGGTTTAACGTGCGAGCTAGCTTGGCTATTGTATTGGTATTAGGGGCAGGGCTACTAGTTAGGTAAACACGCAAATCTGGGGTCCGAATGTGGCATAAGTATATGAAGGAATAAAGGTGATTATAAAAATCAACTTTGCATCAGGTCTCAACCACTCTGATGCACATTATGATGCCTAATTCCGAGGAGAATTATTATGAATATTTTATCAAACATGCGCTCATGGATCGGTAACGTTCACTTAAAAACCTATAACGACGCGGTGGATGCGTGGGGCGAAGTTGCTCGTAAAGGATCAGCACCAGCTGATCCAAATGATATACTCCACCAAGTAAATCTGGCCGGTGGCGCACGCCTTATGGCGGTACGTAGTGTTAATGGTAAAGTCCTAGCTGTAATTAGCATGGACTAAGTTAAAAACCGCATAGGACTTATGTGCGGTATATAAATAGTCCGCGTACTAGACGTAATCTAGGATTTTTTTAGCTATCAGCTAACACGCAAATCCGGGGTACAAATGTGGCATAAGTATATGTAGTATAAAGTGTTGTCATAGAAAGGAGATTATATGACACCCGAACAAACCATTCTATGGTTTCTATCTACTGAAGGAAATCAACGCTGGCACGAAAGTGCTGGTACCGACTTCCTTATGATGTCACTAGGTCTAAACGCGGATGGTGTTCGAGAAGAATACTATCCGAGTTGGGAAGATAGTGATTTCATTCGTGTTATAATCGCCGTCGACGGCGATTATGATGATGGTATTGCTACTATTACTGAGTAGCAATAAAACCGCACGGGACTTATGTGCGGTATATAAATAGTCCGCGTACTAGACGTAATCTAGTGATTTTATCCATAGGAGCTAACATGGATATGAAAAAGTTTCTAGAGGAAAACCCTCTGGATAAAGAGGAGCTTGAGGCGTTCATGGCGTCTCAAGATGAGGATCCATTCGAGTCGGACGGGGCGAGAGACCCAGAAGATTACGACATAGATCCTAATGACTACTACCTGCCGGAGCATCCGGACGAGTGGTAATTCATTATTAAGCCTGTACCTAGGGCTATTGAATACTAGGGATTTTAACCAGGTAGTTCTATACTACCATTTTTTTAGCTCCCAGAGTTAGTAGTCACTAAGTGGCTGGCTTAAGTAGTCAGCAGTTTCACGTACACCAGGCAAACTAGCCAAAGCACCCGAGGCAGCACCGGAAGTCATACCACTTAGTCTACCTCCCAAGTTACCAGCAACACCGCCAGCTCCGGCGCCTAGTATGCCTAGCAATGCAGCTAAGGCTTTACTTTTTTTACTACCCAAAGCAGCTCCGGCTAAGCCCCCAAGACCTGCGCCTGCAAAGGTACCACTAATAGCACCCATACGTCTATGTTTCTCCATGTCGGAACCTATACGATCTTCCGCTGCTCCTTGTTGCAAAGCTCTTTGTAATTCCATAGCTTCTTGCACTTCACTTAGGTCTACGCCTAGCTTTTCCAGGGCAAGCATCTGTCCCATTTGGTAATAATCTTGGGCTAATTTATTCATAGTAAAAACCTCCTTTATACCTAAGTATAAACACGCAAATTAGGGGTACAAATGTGGCATAAGTATATGCACAGAGAGAGTGCTTACTAATATATAAATACTGCGCTGGTAACCGGCCATAGAAATATGGAAGAGGTCTAGGTAGTACGCGAAAAACGTCCCTGTAGGGATAAATATTACTACGGTAATAAAAGTAGTTGGAAAGCGGTATTATGTATTTAGGAGGTACTCATTTAATTGGTTAATTTTTCATAAGGAGTTAATATGAAAACATTATCAGAACTTCTAGAATTGTTAGTGGTAATCGTCCTCGCGTTCGTACTTTCAGCTGCGGCTGGAGTGTTATGTTCAAAAGCGTTTGCAGAGGGTGTTGTTGAAAAAGGTATTGCTTGCAATGCTGCCGATGCCACCCCTAAAGCTGATGCCCCTAAAGCTGATGCCCCTAAAGCTGATGCCCCTAAAGCTGATGCTCCTAAAGCTGATGCTCCTAAAGCTACTCATTCTTTCCAAGTCAAAACAGGTAAAAATGTTTTGCTAGTTAAGAAGGGTTCAGCTGGATGGTTCGAATCTTCTATTTCTAATAGAGTGTTCGGCACCGTACACGACAATTTCATTACTCTCAAGGCGGGAGATTCTACAAAGGGTAATGCTTTCGAAAAGGCAAACTGTCCTGAAGATAAGGATTTCTGCGAATTTGAAATTCATGTACGTGGGGAAGGAAAATTGGTATACGGCTCACTGTATAATTTCTTCGGACAACACGTAAGAATCATTAAACTCTTTGACATCAAACTAGTTAATAATAAACTACAACTAGTGGATGTACCAAATTCAGTAACTCTTAAAATAAAAGATTAAAGAGTTACTGGATTAAAAATCCTATCCATTCAGGGTAGGTGCGCTTGAGGACGTTATTCCTCTTTTTAGCTATCAGAGTTACTAAGGGCATAGGCACCTGCACCTGCAGCTAAGGTCCAAGGAAACAAAGCAGCCGCTACCAATGCTTTCTGCTCGGGACTACTAGCTTTAAATTTATCCATTAAAGACATTGGTGCTCGGGTTACTTTAGCTATGTCTTTGCTTTTTTTAGCTATGGGAATAAGTTTCTCACTAAGCTTACCTGCACCTGCGCCCAGTGCGCTGAGACCTGCTAAAGAAGCTCCAGCTACCTGAGATGCCTCTAAAGGTAGTACTTCTTTAGTTATACCTAGACTATAGGGTATTCTAAGAGGACCATAGGCCGGCTTTAGAAACGAGGGTATAGACTCTAAAGTTCCTCCCTTAGTCCCTAGATGAGCTATCATATCATCTACTACACCTGGCATATGAGTAGCAGCGGCTATAGGACCCAAGGCCAAAGCAGCAATGGGCGCGGCTATAGCCCCCTTGGCTGCTCTGCTTAGGGAGGAGGTTTTGGTTAAGGCACTAAGTGATTCGTTTAAGGCATTTCTTGCTCTAAAGGTCTTAGGGTCTCTTATAAAGTTTATACCTTTACCTAGATTTTTACCCACTGTACCAGCGCCTAGTAAGCCTAATGCCGCACCTCCAGCAAGTACAGGAGTAGTATCCAATAGTGCTTTAGCTGTGAAGTGGCCTGGAGTTATTGCATGAGCTAATTCATAACTACCTAGACCGCCCATCCCTGCACCCACAACACCTAGCCCTCCCGTCAAGCTTTCTTCTAACCTTTTTTGCTTAGCAATATTTCTTAGTAGGGCTTTGTCTATAATACCGCCCTTAGTACTGAGACCTCCTAGGATAGAACCCAGCATAGGACTACCAGGTATTACTTTTGCACCTCT